>Ga0307372_10000042_pt1 | contig 182984 bp, 174 predicted proteins | sample OX1MG_FD_202533 | JGI IMG/M metagenome (GOLD analysis project Ga0307372, IMG submission 202533) | Soil microbial communities from Risofladan, Vaasa, Finland - OX-1 | ecosystem: Environmental > Terrestrial > Soil > Coastal area > Acid sulfate soil | place: Finland: Risofladan, Vaasa...
TTCACAGGGGTATCACCAGCCGCTGCCGTAACGTGATCATCTTCCGCCCGGATCGTTACCGGCAGCCCGCCGCAGGCACCCGTACCGCCCGGCCCGGCCCGGCACCCGGGCTAGCCAGCGGCAAAGAAATTCACGCGACCTGTCAAACAACCGCTGCGCTGCGCAAACGAGGATGAAACAAGCTCAAATACGTCGAACAGCTCCAGGGCGTCATCGGTGGCGGTGACCTCCAGCCAGCGCACCGTTGCCAGCAGCGTCGCGATCTTGCGGCGGTACGGGTGCCGGCTCAGCTTCGGAGCCTTCGCCGCGATCCCGTACCGGGCCAGCTCGATCACCCGCCGGGTCGGCACCGACGCGATGCCGGCCTCACGCATGCGCAGCCCGGCGATCTCGGCGACCCGGTCCAGGGCCAGCACCATGCCCCGCCCGGTCGTGCTGCGCTCACCGCGTCGCCACAGGTCCAGCTGCGAGCGCCGCCGGCCCTCCGGAACCTCCAGGATCGTCTCCAGGATGCCACGAACACCAGCCTACGGTCCCTGGCGCGAACCGGGCAGCCGCGCGGCGCCCGGCCAGACCAGGCCAGTCGGAACACGGCGAACTCACGACTGCTCGTGGGCGACGAACGGGATGCCTCAGGTTCGGTGGGACAGTGCAGAGCAGGCCCCGGGCATGGCCCGCTATGCACTCCCCCACAGCCGCCCCCGCACAGCCAGGCCAGGCTGGATCACGGACGTGAGGGGCGCGCCGCGTGGAGGGCGCCGGGACGAAGCGGGGTGCCGAGCACCTGGCTGACCAGGGTGCGGTGGGCAGCGTGGAGGGTGCGCACGGCCGCTGGCGTGAGGCCGGGCCTGACGGGTTCGCGGCCGCCCCGGGGCCGCCCGGGCTTGGTCGGGATCCACAAGTAGCCAGGATCGCTGCCCTCGAGTTCGGCGATGATCGCCGCTCGGGCACCGAGCCACCGGGTGAGGATCTGCACGGTCGGGCCGCCGAGCGGGCAAGAGCCGTCGGCGAGTTCGACGCGTGCCGCGCCGTCCAGATGCAGGGCTCTGACGTTGAGGCGGGCGAGCTCGGGGACAGACCGGCCGGTGTCGGCGACGAGCGCGGCCAGGGCGGCGGTGCGCAGGCATGTCACGGCGTTGGCGTGGACGGGCCTGCGCACCGCCAGATCGTGGAGAAGGCGCTCGGTATCGGCGGGGGTCAGGCGGAAGCCGCGGGTGGGCTGCTGGCTGTCACGGCGGTCCGGCAGGCAGAGGAATTCGGCGAAGGAGTTGTAGGAGTCGATGCGCACGCGCATCGAGTTGGGATAGGCGGCGGCATCGCGACCGCGGAGGGTGTTGCGGGTGCGGGTCTTGCCGGCGGCCGCATCGGAGAGCCATGCGCCGGCCCGCGCCGGGTCCAGGAGTTCCGCGATCGTGATCTCGCTGCTACCGGCGGCCTGCTGGGCATGGTGCAGGTACTCGTCGAGGAAGACCCTGCGGATCCGCAGGGTGGTGACAGCGAACTGGCGGCCGGCCAGATGACGGATGAAGTCGTCGAGGGCGTCGCGTGCCGGCGTGCGGGCTTCCGGGGCTGGCATATGCCGAACAATACCTGCTTCATGCAGATAACAGCAAGAGGCGCCACTTTCGCCCTGGCGCCCCGTCCTTCGGCGGCGTCATGTGGTCCGGGTCGGACCGGTCCGACCCGGCCCGGATCATGCCGGTCCGACCCGGACCCCCAGCTCAGCCGCGAGCGGGAGCTGAGCTTAGCCATTCACGCTTCTTGCTGTTATCAGCATCTGCGGAGGCGCGGCCGGAGGGAGGCGCCTTCATCCCCTCAGCCGGCTTCCCGCGCTGCCGCTCGCGCCTGCTCCAGCTGATCGGCGCTGATCGGACCGGTCCCGGGCAGGCCTGCGGCCGTCCACGCCTCCTGCGCACGCGCCACGTCGCCGCCCGCCTCTTGCAGCACCATCTTCTTCGCCGTGGTGTTGGGCACGGCCGCGTCAGCGCCGAGATCCATCAGGTGGGCCAGCATCCGGACCGACTGGTTCCGCTGCCCCGTCTTCCGCTCGTTGTAGCGGTAGACCAGCACCCAGCGTCCTTCCAGGGAACGTGCCCGCTCGATCAGCGCCCGTCCGCGGTCGGTGTCCGCGTGCTCGGTGCGGATCGGCTCGCTCTCGCCCGACGGCAGCCGCAACGTGACCAGCCCGCGACGGCTCGATTCCTCGATCTCGACCTTCTCCAGGAACGCGATGAAGGTCCGTGCGGACTCCAGCCGCTCGATGTCCTGCCTGGCCTGCTGGGCGATCAGGTGCAGGTCCACGGCCAGGCCGTGCACCCGGCGGCCCCATGCCGCCTCCTCGCCAGGAGGACACGGCCCCGCAGCCTGGGCCGCCGCGCTGACAAGGCTGTAGTGGCTGGTGTCCACGCCGCCCATTATCGCCCGTCGGGGCTTGGCGTTCGCGGGGACGCCGCTGTACGAGGCTCCCCCTACCCCGACCGCCCTCACCCCCGCGACCCCCTCCAGCGGTACCTGCCCCGGTGACCAGGCCAGGCACATGCCGTCGCGACATCGCGGCTGACCATGCGCCGTTGATCACTGCGAGCAGCTGAAGGTACCGCTCCCGGCATGGGTCGTTCGCGGTCTCCAGCCGGGCCAGCAGCCTGTGCCGGAGCCCGACGTCGTCGGGGCGGCCGAAGACGGGCGCGTACTGAGCCATGACCGCCGCGACGACCGGATCAGGCTCGGGCGAGGCCGGGCCGAGGCCGGCGACCAGGGCTGGGCCGGCCTGGTCACGGACCGCCGCGGCCGGGTCGCGGCGCAAGCCCGTGGCGCCGCCCTGGGCACGCTCGGCCACCCCTCATTCACAAATCTTGGCCATTCCTCCCTGCCCAGCCGCTCAGCCGCTCGCGGGCCGCAACAGCGGCGGGAATCCCGTCCAGCGCAGCGACACCGGCAGGGACGCTGCATCGTTGAAGCTGACCAGCGACGCGGGCCGGCCGGGCTGGTACAAGATCACGGTGACCGCACAGTTCTGCTGATTCAGCCCGAGCCAGCGCCAATCCAGCGCATCGAGCGCGTGCCTGACGAACCGGCCGGTCAGGAAGCGGCAGCAGGGCGGGGTCCGGATCGGATGGCAGGTAATCCCCCACCACGCTGGACTCGATGACAGGTACGCCTGGCAGCCAGCCTGCGATCAGTTTCACCGTCTGCGCAGCCGCTGTTCCGGGCTGTGGTGGAGAGCAATCAGCGGAACGTTCCTGAGCCGCTCGCCGGTCAGCCGGGCCTGCTCCTGACCAGCTTCGCTGAGGCCGCCCTCCCCCGCAGGCTCATGTCGGGTACATGGCAGGTATATAGCCTGCGCAGCGAGGGCAGGCCGCAAGCTGGCTGCGGCATACGCGCCAGGTGGGAACGGGCACTGGAGCCTGTCACGGCGAGGCTGTCACAGGTACCGCCTACGGTTGGCTCCATGCCCACACTGCCTCGGATCACCGGCCGGGACTCGTCCGGGCGCTCGGCAAACTGGGCTGGGTGGTCGTCGCCCAGAAGGGATCGCACGCCCAACTCAAGCACCCTGCCCGCGGCGGCCGCGTCACCGTCCCCCTGCACGCGGGTGAGACGATCGGGCCCGGCCTGCTACGGTCGATCCTGAGCCAGGCAGGCATCACCGCTGAGGAACTCCGGTCCGTGCTGTGACTGACAGTAGAATGAAGCCGATGCGCACCTACACGATCGTGGTTGAGCCCGAGGAGGGCGGCGGGTACTACGTGACCATCCAAGCGCTGCCCGGGTGCTTCACCCGTGGCAGCACCCTTGAGGAATGCCGGGAGCGGGCCGTCGAGGCGATCGGGGTCCACATCGCCGGCCTGCAGGCCGACGGCGAGCAGGTTCCTCAGGAGGTCGGGGCACCGCAGCTGCTGGCCGTCACGGTCGCGGCCTGACGCTACCCGTTCACCTGACCCGTGTCGGATTGGCCATGGCAGAAGAGGATCAAGGCTCGCGGTACTTCGAGGTTCTGCCGTAGTGGCCACGCTGGAACGTCACCCGCGCCCGCGCCGCCGCTGCCACACCTTGGCCCGCCCGTCTGCAACAGTCCCGGCACGACCAGCGGCTCCCACCACCGGAGTACCGTTGCGCGGTCTTCCATCTCCAGCAGGGCACGGACCCAGGACTCATAAGAACGGTTCAGCATCGCCTGCCGCAGGCGGCGGAACGTGCCCGGCATGCGCAGCGCCTCATCGGCCTGGGCCGCATGCTGCGGTGACGGGATGGTCCGGCAGGTCTCCAGCTTCGCGATAACAGAATCGGAATACCCCATTAACTTGGCGAGCTGCGCCTGCGTCAGCCCGGCTGCCTCGCGCTGCGCCCGTAATTCCTCGGCGAATGCCTGCACACCCGTTACCGGCCCGTCGTCATCCATTCTTTTCGCCGCCACTCCTTCCCCCTCCTTCGCCTTGACCGCGCCAGCCGCCCGGTAGCGGCCGGCCTGTAGCGCACGTTACGCCCCGCCGCGAAGGCTTGCACGTACCTGCCCGGCCGCCGGGGCCACAAGCAGCAGCAGCAGCCGGGCACAGCAGGCGGGATCTCTCCAGCGCCAGGCGCGCACCCGGGGCGGCCCTGCGTAATCCCCGCGAGGAGGGACACCCGATGGCAGAGCAGACGGCCGGCGACGGCATCCGCGACGACCTGGAGCACGACCGCGGCGCATTACTGGCCCGGCGCGCGACGCGCAGGCAACTGGACGCGATCGCGGCGCAGTGCCCGGGCCACCAGATCACGGTCGAGATCTACCCGGGCCGGAAGGACCGGTACGTGGCGCAAGCGGTCACCGCATCAGCGAAGCCTTACCTGCTGATCACCACCGACCTGAACGAGCTGTCCGCCGAGCTATCCGGCCCCGGTGAACATCCCGGGGTGGTGCCGCCGCTGCCCCGCCGCACGCCGGGTACGCGAAACGAGCCACTATGACCTACCCCGGTACCGGGCTCAGCCGCCCTGCCCACCGCTGGACCAGCGCGATCGACGGCCCGCGCCTGCGGGACTTACGCCGTCAGCAGGGCCTGACCCGGGAGCAGCTAGCTAGCCGGGACCAGAGCAGGCCCGGCTGGATCTTCGGCGGCGGGCCGGCCACCGTAGTGACCATGAGCCCGGAACCACGGGCCGCGCCGGGCGCGGCCGTCCCCCCGCCGGACCCGGCCGCGGCCCCGGTAAGCACCGCACCCGGTGCCGCGGCACCGGGTGCGCGGGCCGGGCGCAGCCGGATCCGGTTCGCCGGGCTGGGCTACGCCCTCACCGTGCTGCTGACCGGGACGAACCTGGCCACCCCGCTCTACGCGACGTATCAGCGGGTCTTCGGCCTCACCCCGCTCGACGTGACCCTGCTGGTCGCTGTCTACGCGGCCGCGGTCGTGGTGGCCCTGCTGATCTGCGGGCCGCTCAGCGACACGGCCGGCTACCGGCCGGTGCTGATCGCCGGGCTGGTGGCGGCGGCCTGCGGCGCGGCGCTGCTCGCCGCGGCATCCGGGCCGGGCTGGCTGTTCGCCGGCCGCGCGGTGCAGGGCCTCGCGGTCGGCACCTGCTCCGGTGCGCTGACCGCCGGGCTGGTGCTGACCGAGCCGAGCGGGCGGCGCGCCCGCGCGTCGTTCCTGGCGGCGACGGCGACCACCGCGGCCTGCGGGGCGGGGCCGGTGCTGGCCGGCGCGCTGGCCCAGTTCGCCCCGGCCCCGCGCGCGCTCAGCTACCTGGTCGAGATCAGCTTGCTGATACCGGCCCTGGCGGCCGCGGCCATGCTGCCCGCGTCGCTCGGCGCCTCCGGCGGCCGCTGGCGGCCGCGCTGGCCGCGGCCGCCAGCGGCGATCCGCGGCGAGTTCCTGCTGCCCGCCGTGGTGAGCCTGCTGGCCTGGGCGGTTGCCTACGTGGTGCTGGCCCTCGTCCCGTCCTACGCGGCCGCCACGCTCGGCCGCAGCAACCTGCTGGTCGACGGCAGCGCCGCCGGGTCGCTGCTGCTGGTGGCCGCGGCGGCGCAGGCCGCCTGCCGCCGCTGGGACGCCGGGCGGGCGCAGGCGGCCGGCCTGCTCGGGCTCACGGCGGGGCTGCTCGGGCTGATCGCCGCCGGACGGCTCGGCAGCGCCACCGTGCTCTTCGCGGCGATGGCGATAGCTGGCGGCGGGCAGGGGCTCGCGTTCATGGGCGGCGTCCGGCGGATCAACGAGATCGCCCCGGCTGACGGCCACGCCGGCACCGTCGCCATGTTCTATGTGGTCACCTACACCGGAAGCGGCCTGGTCACGGCCGGGGTGGGGCTGCTCGCGACGCACCTGGGGCTGAGCGTGGCGGTCCAGCTGTCCGGCGCCGTGCTCGCCGCGGCGTGCCTGGTCACCCTGGCCGCGGCGCGGCACCGGGGCATCCGGGGCGCCGCGGCAGCGCGCTGATCAGCACCCCGGCCGCGGCCGCCAGCCGGACACGCCGAGCACGGACATCAGCGCGTTCCCGGCCAGCCGGTGCCCGGCGGGCAGCAGGCCGGCCAGCATCGTGTACCGCCCCGCGCTCCCCCACGTGTGCAGCAGCGACGACGCGGCCAGCAACGTCACGTAGCGGCCTGGGGTCAGCAGCCCGGCCGGTGCCGCCAGGGCCACCGCGGCCAGCGCGGACCCGCGCCGGGTGCCGCAGCACGGGCAGGTACGGCCACGACCGGGCCCGCGCCGCCAGCCAGGCCCCGGTCCCCCGCCGCCCGCGCGACGGTGGCCGGGAAACTACCGGGCTGCCGCCGGGCACCATCCGCGGCCGCCTCTCCCCCGGGATCCGCGGGCCGGGCCTGCGGGATGGCGGGGCTACTCGTTGACTAAATGTACGTTCGTTAAGAAACGTACGTTCTGTATAGTGGACACCATGGCACGAGAGGTTCCGGTGACGCAAGCCCGGGATGAACTGGCCGACCTGGTCAACCGGGTCGCCTACGGCGACGAGCGAGTCGTGCTGACCCGGCACGGGAAACCGGTCGCGGCGCTGGTGTCCGCGGCCGACCTGGCCGTGCTGCAGGACCGCGAGCAGGCCGCGGCGGCCGGGCGGGTCGTCCTCGGATCGGGTGGTGAGCCGGGCAGCATCCAGCAGGCGGCGGCCCGGCAGCCGTTGCGGATCGCTGCCGAGCGCACGCCGGGAGCAGGCCAGCCGCCGGGAGGCGGCCAGCCGCCGCGGCCTCCCGTAGCATGACCGGATGCCGAGCCGCTTCTACCACCTGTGCATTGACTCCCACGATCCGCGGGCGCTCGCCCGGTTCTGGTCGGCCGCGCTGGATCAGCCGGTGCTCCTCGAAGCGGACGACGAGGTCGTCGTCGGCGCTGACCTGCAGGCCTACCCGGGGCTGTGCTTCCTTCCGGTTCCCGAGGGCAAGACGGTCAAGAACCGGCTGCACATCGACCTGGCACCGGACGACCAGGACGCGGAGGTCGCGCGCCTGGAGGCGCTCGGCGCCCGCCGGGTCGATGTCGGCCAGGGCCCGGATGTCAGCTGGGTGGTGCTGGCCGATCCCGAGGGCAACGAATTCTGCGTGCTCCGCCCGCACCAGACACTGATCGACTAGCTCGGCCGGGGGCAAGCCGCGACAGCGGGTCAGCCGGCCTGGGCGCGGACCCGGGCGAGCGCGGCGCGGGCGCCCGCGCTGACCGCGTCCGGGTCGAGGGTCAGCAGGGCGCCGCCCCGCTTGAGCAGCCGCCCGTTCACGAGCACGGTGTCCACGTTGGCCGGCTGCGCCGCGGCGACCAGCATCTGCGCCGGATCGGTGAACACGCCGAGGTTCGGGCCCCCGGTGGCGACCAGGATGATGTCGGCCCGTTTCCCGGGGGTGAGCGACCCGGCCTGCCCGGCCAGGCCGAGAGACCGGGCGCCCGAGATCGTGCCGAGCGCGAGCGCCTGCCGGGCGGTCATCGCGAACTCGTCCCCGGCACTGCCGTTCACCAGCCCCTGGGTCAGTTTCATGATCGCGAACATGTCGGCGTTGCCGGTCAGCGCGGTCGTGTCGACCGACAGGCCGACCGGGATCCCCGCAGCCAGCAACTCGGCGGTCCGCGGCAGCCCGTAGCCGATGAGCAGCTCGCTGAACGGCGACACGCTCACCGCGCAGCCCGCCTCCGCCAGCTGGGTGAGCTCCGCTTGTGTCGCGCAGTTCGCGTGCACCACCTGCAGGTCCGGGCCGAGCAGGCCCGCCGCGGCCAGCGCGGCGATCTGGCCGCACGCCGGCCGCGGGCCGCACGCGTGCACGGTGACCGGGAGGCCCAGGCTGCGCGCTGCCTCGATCTCGCGCTGGTAGATCGCGGGCGCCACCCGCATCGCCGGGTTGCTGCCGCCCGGGCCGCGCCAGGCCATGCCCAGGGAGAGCAGGCCGCCGCCGGCCGGCCAGTCCCAGTCCCGGTGCAGCGCCCGCAGCCCGGCGAGGTCCATCGCCTGGTCGTTGGCGTGCCCGGCCGCGTAGCCGTAGGAGAACCGCGCCCGCAGCCCGGACTCGGCGATCGCCCGCAGCCCGGCCTCGGCGTGGGCCGGCCCGCGGACGTTGTGGCACCAGTCGTGCACCGTGGTGATGCCTGAGCTGATCGCCTCGGCGCAGGCCAGCAGGGTGCCCTGGTAGATGTCCGCGGGCCCGAACGCGCGCCCTAGTTCCACGGACACCCGGAAGTACCCGGCTGGCGGCCCCTCCCCCGACATGCTGCGGAGCAGGGTGTTCCACATGTGCCAGTGGGTGTCCACCAGACCGGGCGCCACGATCATCCCCCGGGCGTCCAGCACCCGCGCCCCCGGCGCGTCGAGCGCAGGCCCCACGGCGGCGATGCGGCCGCCGGTCACCAGGACGTCACCATCCGGGATGTCGCCGAGGGCCGGGTCCATCGTCAGCACATGGCCATGCCGGATGACGATGCGGTCCTCAGCCCGCTGCCGGGCCTCATCCGTCACGTCTGCCTGGCCGGGGGATGTCTGAGCACGCCGCAGATGGTACTGCGTACCGCGGCGCGCATGGTAGGCATGGCGCATGGCTGAACTCATCCCCCGCCGGATCCTGTTCGGGAACCCGGAACGCATCAGTCCGCGCATCTCCCCGGAGGGGACCAGGCTGGCCTGGATCGCCCCGCATGAGGGAGTGCTCAATGTCTGGGTGGCCCCGGTCGGGCCCGGCGGCGTGGACTGGCCCGCGGCACGCATGGTGACCGAGGACACTGACCGGGGCATCCGCATGTTCGCCTGGGCGCACGACGGCCGGCACCTGCTCTACCTGCAGGACACCGGAGGGGACGAGAACTGGCGGCTGCACGATGTCGACACCGAGACAATGCAGCGGCGCGACCTGACGCCCTTCGACGATGTCCGGACCGAGCTCATCGCCGCGGAGAAGAAGTTCCCGACCGAGATCCTGGTCGGGCTGAACCGGGACAACCCGCAGCTGCATGACGTCTACCGGCTCAACCTGACCACCGGCGAGCTGGTCAAGGAAGTCGAGAACCCGGGCTTCATCGGCTGGGTCGCGGACACCGGGCTCGTGGTGCGGGCCGGCATCGCGCCGCAGCCCGACGGCGGCATGGTCGTCATGGTCCGCGACGACGCCGCGCAGGACTGGCGGCCGCTGCTGGAGATCTCCGCGGAAGACGCCCTGACCAGCGGCCCGGTCGCGGTCAGCGAGGACGGCCGGTCGCTGCTGGCGCTCAGCTCGGTGGGCGCGGACACCGGCCGGCTGGTCCGCCTGGACCTGGCCTCCGGCGCGCAGCAGGTGCTGGCCGCCGACCCGCAGGCCGATGTGGCCGGCATCCGGCTGCACCCGGACACCCGCGAGCCGCAGATCGTCACCTTCCTGAAGGACCGGATGGAATACCAGGTGCTCGACCCGGCGCTCGCGCCGGACCTGGCGGCCATCCGCGGCCTGCATGCCGGCGACCCGTCGTTCAGCGACCATGACGACGCCGATGAGACGTGGCTGGTCGCGTTCACCACCGACACCGGCGCAATCCCGTACTTCAGTTACGACCGCCGCACCCGCACCGGCCGCTTCCTGTTCGAGCACCAGCCGGAACTGGCCCGCTATGAGCTCGCCCCGATGGAGCCGCTGCGCTTCACCGCCCGCGACGGCCTGACCATTCACGGCTACGCCACGTTCCCGCCCGGCGAGCCCCGGGAGGGCCTGCCGATGGTGCTCAACGTGCACGGCGGGCCGTGGGCCCGCGACGCGTGGGGCTTCGACCCGGAGGCGCAGTGGCTGGCCAACCGCGGCTACCTGTGCGTGCAGGTGAACTTCCGCGGCTCGACCGGGTACGGCAAGTCGTTCGTCAACGCCGGCGACCGGGAGTGGGGCGGGCGGATGCACGACGACCTGGTGGACGCCGTGGCCCACGTCACCGGCCAGGGCTGGGCCGACCCGGCCCGGGTGGCGATCTACGGCGGGTCCTACGGCGGCTACGCCGCGCTGGTGGGCGCCGCGTTCACCCCGGAACTGTTCCGCTGCGCGGTGGACATCGTCGGGCCGTCCAACCTGAAGACCCTGATCGAGACGATCCCGCCGTACTGGGCGCCGATGATCGCCCAGTTCCACACCCGGGTGGGCAACCCGGAGACGGACGCCGAGTTCCTCTGGTCCCGCTCCCCGCTGTCCCGGGTCCGCGACATCCGGATCCCGCTGCTGATCGCCCAGGGCGCCAACGACCCGCGGGTGAAGCAGGCGGAGTCCGAGCAGATCGTGGCGGCGCTGCGGGAGGCGGGAATCGATCACGAGTACCTGCTGTTTCCCGACGAAGGCCACGGTTTCGCCAAGCCCGAGAACCGGCTCCGCTTCTACGCGGCGGCCGAGGCCTTCCTGGCCAGGCACCTCGGCGGCCGGGCCGGGGACTAGCACCTGGGTCAGTGCGGGCGCTGGAGCTTCAGGTAAGTGCACGCAACGCGCCGCGGGGCGCGGGACTCCCCCGGGCGCGGGGCGGCGGGGACTGGCGGCCCGGGGCGGCGGGGACTGCCGCGGCAGTCACTGCCGGGCGGCGGGGACTGCCACGGCGGCGGCCGGGCCGCCCATGGCGGGACGGCGGATGAGATTCCGGAAGGGCACAGCAGGACATGGTGGAGATCAAGAACGACGAGGCGCTGGACGCGATGCGCGAAGCGGGCCGGGTGGTCGCCAGGGCGCTCGCCGCGTCCCGGGACGCCGCCGCGGTAGGAGCCAGCCTGCTGGAACTCGACGAGGCGGCGCACGCCGTCATCCGCGAGGCCGGCGCCCGCTCCCCCTTCCTGAACTACCACCCCTCGTTCGCGCCGACGCCCTTCCCCGCGGTGATCTGCGCGTCGGTGAACGACACCATCGTGCACGGCATCCCGGACGGCTACCGGCTGCGTGACGGGGACCTGGTCAGCATCGACTGCGGCGCTGAACTGGACGGCTGGACCGGCGACGCGGCGATCAGCTTCATCGTGGGCACCCCCCGCCCGGGTGACGTGCCGCTCATCGAGACCGCGGAGAAGGCCCTGGCGGCTGGCATCGCCGCCGCGGTGGCCGGGGCCCGGATCGGTGACATCTCGCACGCGGTGGGCAGCGTGAGCCGGTCCGCGCACTACGGCATCCCGTCCGGGTTCGGCGGCCACGGCATCGGGCGGCACATGCACGAGGACCCGCACGTGCCCAACGAGGGCAGGCCGGGCCGGGGCCTGCGGCTGCGGCACGGCCTCGCGCTGGCCATCGAGCCCATGCTGATCGCCGGCGGCCGTGACGAGTTCGGCGCGGCCCCGGACGGCTGGGCGCTGCGCACCGCTGACGGCAGCCGGGCCGCGCACGTGGAGCACACCGTGGCGATCACCGACGGCGGCCCGCGCATCCTCACCCTGCCGTGAGTCACCGCGGTCAGCCCGAAGGGCCGAGTTCGTCGAGGCGGACGATGTGCAGCGCGAGATCGGCGAACCGGTCCAGCAGGCCGTAGAACTCCGACTCGTCGCGCACCGATGCCGTGACACAGCCGTTGGGCGTTGACATGATTTGGCATCCCTCCGCTGACCGGGCCGGGATCAGTGCTCGGCGGCGGGCCGCGTTCCGGCCCGCCGATCAGCACCTTTATCCCTCGTCACGGCGGGAGAGGTCGTCACCCGCCAGCGCTTTTCACCCGGGTGACCCGGGTCGCCCGGCCAGCCCGGTGACCGCGGCCGGGACGTGGCGGCCAGGCCCGCGCCCCGGCGGGCGAACGGGCGCGCGGGACGCCGGTGCAGCGTCAGGCCGGTGCTGTGCCAGGTCACCCGCAGCGGGTGGGGCGTGCGCCGGGCATGTGCTGATGAACTGGCCGCAATCACGGCAGAAGGAGAACTCGAAGGACATGTCTGACCTGATTGCGATCGGATACCCGGACGAGGCGACCGCCGAGGAAGCCGCCGAGGAGGCACGAAGGCCGTCGAGGCCATGAGCAGATACGGCGGCACCGTCCTGAAGACCTCGCTGGGCGTTCCGGTTACTTTTCAGCTCAACGATTGGACGTGGCACCCATGTCAGGATTGGACTGGTTCTTCTCAATCACGCTGGGCATCTTGTACCTGGCCCTGCTATTCACCGTGGCCATCGTCACCTTCCGGAAGGGCCACTGGGTCCTCGGCCTGATTGGTTTCTTCATCCCTATCCTGTGGCTCATCGGCGCGGTCCTGCCTGCCAGGCGCGCCTCCAGGTAGCCGGTGACCCCACCATCCGGCTTCATCAGCCCGCTTGACCTCGTCGAGATCGGGCTGATGTCCGCCGCCGAAGCGAAGGAACTCCACGACCTGGAAACCCTTGCCGCGGCGGGCACGAAATGACCGCCAGCCAGCGCGAGCACCCGGAGGCACGACATGTTCGGTAGCCGCAGAGCTGCCCGGCGCACGTCACGGCGCACCGCCCGGCGCAGGCGGTAACCGCGCCGGTGCACCTGGCACCGCCGGCTGGTGAACCGCCAACTGGTAAGGAGTACCGCCAGCCGTGCCTGGGGATGGCGGGGCCTGCCGGTGAGCCCGGGTTAGGGGTGCGGCCATGAGTGCTTCCGACCTGGCCATAGTGACGGCGCTGATCTTCGCCTGGGGTCCCGGGTGGGGCTGCGGGACCTGCGGGAGGACGCGGGCCTGTGCGTGCGGCTGCTCGGGGTCGGGCTGCCACTGACGATCGGCCTGGGGACCCTGCTGGCGCTGGCTCTGTTCAAGGGCATGAGCATCTGGCTGGCCCTGCTGGTGGGGGCGGCGCTCGCGCCGACAGACGCGGCTCTGGGCGCGGGCATGATGGTCAACCCTGATCGCGCACGGCGCGACCGCTGATCCACTGGCCCGCCGCTACGGGCCCAGGCTCGCTGCGGCGGCAGGTGGCCCGGATGACACCGCGGTGCCCCAGTTGCCCGAGCGCAGGCTCATCCGCCGGGCCTCTTGACGAGCCAGGCCTCAGCGTGGACAACGGCGAGCGAGGGCTGACCGCAAGCCCCTGTTCCCGGGCGGGCGGGGCCGTGGTGCATGGCCGGCAGCGCAGCGAGGCTCCCTCGTGGCGGGTGACGGCCCGCGAGCCGGGCGGTCGCCTGCCCTAGCGAACTGGCCGCGGGCCGGCCCCGTGGCAGCGTTTCCACTTGCGGCCGCTGCCGCAGGTGCAGGGGTCGTTGCGGCCGCGGTGTGCGTCCTGTTTCGCGTAGACGGCCATCAGCTCGGCGGGTGCCTGGTTCGCGCGGAGCAGCGCGGCCATGGCCTGCATGGGCTTGGCGACGTGGTGGAAGAACTCCTGGTAACCCGGGCAGAGGTAATGCTGGCCCGGCTCGCCGTACGGAGAGGTGGCGAAGCGGTCCTTGGGGCAGCCTCCGCTGCAGGCGAACCGGACGTCGCAGTCCCGGCAGTACCGGGTGAGGGTGTCGCGCTTGTCCTGCCCGAACTTGCGCTGCTGGGGTGAGACGATCAGCTCCAGCATGTGCTTGCCGGTGATGTTGCCGAGCAGGTAGCCCGGCTCGACGTAGTGGTCGCAGGAGTACAGGTCGCCGGTGTGCTCGATGGCGAGCTGCAGTCCGCAGGTCTCGGCGTGCACGCACATCCCGCCGGGCTCGCCGTACCAGTTCGCCAGGGCCGTGTCGAACATCTGCACGTACACGGTCCCGATGTCGCGGCGGACCCACTCCTCGAACACCTCGATCAGGAACCGGCCGTACTGCTCCGGACCAACGGAGCGGTGCGTGACCAGGTTCCCGTCCTGGGTGTAGAGGGGGCGTCCCGTCACCCCGGCGCCCCATCCGGCGTCGGCGATCGGCAGGGTCTGCTCGGTCGCGCGCTCGATGATGGGGATGTACTGGATGAACGTGGCACCCAGCTCATCGCGCAAGAACGTGTACACTTGGCGGCCGTGGCCGCCGTTGACGGCGTGGATGGTGGTCAGCACGTTCCAGTCGACCCCGTGGCGCTTGAGCACATCCAGGCCCCGGATCACCCGGTCGAAGGTGGGCTTGCCGCCCTTGTCGACCCGGTAGGCGTCGTGCATCTCCCGAGGGCCGTCGATGGAGATGCCTACCAGGAAATCGCTGCGCTCCAGGAACTCGCCCCACTCATCATCGAGCAGGGTGCCGTTCGTCTGGATCGTGTTCAGGACCCGCTGCCCCGGCCTGGCGTAGCTGCGCTCCAGCTCGACGGACCGGCGGAAGAAATCCAGGCCCATCATCGTCGGCTCACCGCCCTGCCAGGCAACCACCACCTCCGGGGCCCGCGCGTGCGCTTCCAGTAGCTGCCGGATATAGGTCTCCTGCAGATCGGCGGCCATCCGGAACCGGCTGCCCGGATACAGCATCTCCTTCGACAAGAAGAAGCAGTACTCGCAATCCAGGTTGCAGACCGCCCCGGTCGGCTTGGCCATCACGTGGAAGGCGAGCGGCGCCCCGGCCATGGTCAGGACCGGGCCGGCGGTCTCCGCGGGCTCGCGCACCGGCTCCGGGCGGGTCATCTGTCAGAACACCACCCTGAAATCGACCTTCATGCTCACGACCGTCCATCCGCGCAGGCGGTAGGCGAGCCTGGTGCAGGGAACGCCGGGCACCGGATCGCGGGCGGTGGCAAAGAACGCCCGGACCGCGACCCGCCCCGGCGACGGAACGAACGACTCACCCGGCTCGGTGACCAGCCTGACGAAGTCCAGGACGGCCGTTCTCGCCGCGCCGGGTCGCCAGGAAGGAAGCAGGCCGGTGATCGTGTCCTCCCTATTCCCGCGCCAGCATCGCCTGGGCCTCGCGTTCGAGGTCGACATAGGGATCGCCGCTGACGTCGATCGCGACCCGCTTGATCGTGCCGCCGGTGAATACGTGCGGGTGCTCGCCCGGGTAGTCGGCGGTCACCGGCTCACCGCTGTCGCGGCCGACGCACAGGCCCTCGCCCGCGAGCGAGAACATTCCCGGCTGCGTCTTTATCCGGCCTTGGCCGACCTGCCGGTCCCCCTGGTACAGGGACAGGATCCCGGTGGACACGCCGGGGGGATCTTCTCCGTCCTTGTCGAACGAGGCGGACAGGATGAGGTTTTCCCCGGCAGGGATGTCCTCGGTGCCATCGATCTTCTGCTCCATCATGCCGACGAAGCTGTTGACGTAGTGCAGCCGGTTGTCCTTCACGTACAGTGCGTGCCCGCCGAACCGGGACCCGTGGGCGAACAGCACACCCTGCGCGCCGAGCGCGGGGATGTCCACCAGCGCGCCGATCGTGAAGGACCGGTTGCGGACGTTGACCGCCTGTGCCTCGGGTACCTCGGCGGTATCCGGGAAATACGCGTAGCGGCTGCGGGGCGATGCCAGCTGCGGCCTGGGCGTCGAGATGATCTCCAGCGGCGACCGGTCGTCGAGCGGGAAGGTGCCGTTCGCCCCTGCCTCGGCGAACCACAGGTTGACGAGCTCGCGTATCTTGCCGGGGTGCTCAGCGGCCAGGTCGTGCAGCTCGGCACGGTCGGTGTCGGTGTGGTACAGCTCCCAGGTGTCATCGTTGAAGTCGCTCCAGCCGCTGAGCGTGGGGTGCGTGGTGACGGCCTTCCAGCCGTCGTGCCAGATGCCGCGCGAGCCGAGCATCGAGTAGAACTGGGTCTTGCGGGCCGACGGTGCCGAAGCCATCTCGACGCTGTAGCGCATGCTCACGCCGTCAAACGGGCTCTGCACATGGCCCTTGATCGTCGCCGGTGCCTGCACGCCCAGGGTGTCCAGGATCGTCGGCACGAGGTCGATCGCATGGTGGTACTGATGCCGCAGCTCACCCTTTTCGGCCGCCGCCGAGGGCCAGGAGATGATGCATGGGTCAGCGGTGCCGCCGTTGAACTCGTACCGCTTCCACATCTTGAACGGCGTGTTGAACGCCATCGCCCAGCCGTTGGGGTAGTGGTTGTAGGTTTTCGTCCCGCCGAGTTCGTCGATCATGGAGAGGTTGACGGCCATGCTGTCCGGGATCCCGTTCGCGAACAGGTTCTCGTTGACCGATCCGTTGGGGCCGCCCTCACCGCTGGCGCCGTTGTCCGACACCAGGATGACCATGGTGTTCTCCCGCTGACCGCTCTCCTCCAGGTAGTCAAGCAGCCGGCCGATGTGATGGTCGGCGTGCGCCAGGAACCCCGCGTAGACCTCGGCCATCCGCGCGAAGAGCCGCTTCTCGTCGGCGCTGAGCGAGTCCCATGGCCTGGTGTGGTCCAGCGGCGGGAACGGCTGGCCCTTGGGCCCCTTGCGGGTCTCGGGGGTGCCGATCGGGTTGAGGGGCGGGAGCTCGGTGTCGGCCGGGACGATGCCCATCTCCTTCTGCCGGGCCAGCGTCTGCTCGCGCATCGCCTCGTAGCCCATGTCGAAGCGCCCCTTGAACTTGTCGATCCACTCTTTCGGGGCGTGGTGCGGCGCATGGGCGGCACCGGGCGCGTAGTAGAGGAAGAACGGCTTGTCCGGCGCGATCACCTTGGCGTCCTTGATGAACTCGAGCGCCCTGTCGGTAATGTCGACGGTGAGGTGATAGCCCTCGGCGGGCAACTTCGGCTGGTCGACCGGGTGATTGTCATAGACCAGATCCGGATACCACTGGTTGGTCTCGGCGCCGAGGAACCCGTACCAGCGCTCGAATCCCCGGCCCGTCGGCCAGTTCCGCCGCGTCGACGCGACATTCATCTCAACGGTGGGGCACAGGTGCCACTTGCCGACCAGGTAGGTGTTCCAGCCACGCTCGGCCAGGATCTCGGAGATCATGCCGTTCTCCGGCGGAATCGTCCCGCTGGCATTGGGGAACCCGACCGCCGCCTCGGTGATGCAGGCCATCGAGTTGCGGGTGTGGTTACGGCCGGTCAGCAGGCAGGACCGGGTCGGCGAGCACAGCGCGGTCGTGTGCCACTGCGTATAGCGGATCCCGTCAGCCGCGATCCGCTCAATGTTCGGCGTCTCGATCGGCCCGCCATAACAGGACATCGCCGAGAAGCCCACATCATCCAGCACGATATACACGACGTTCGGCGCCCCGTCGGGGGCCTTCGGCGGCTCGAACGGCGACCAGTCCGGGACCGAGTCACGGATATCAACGTTGATGGTTCCCTTGAACGGCTCGCTCACCTTGCACTCCTTCAATCGACCCCGACTTCAGGGTTGGCGTTATCCGACCTGGCAGGCACTTAGCCGAGCAGCTTGGCCTTGGCGGTGCTGAATTCCGCGTCGGTCAGGGCACCCTGTTCGCGCAGGGCGGTGAGTTGGCTCAGCTGGTCGGGCATCGAGGGTTGGGGGTATGCCTGGACGTCTCTTACGGCCCGGCTGGCAGGGCCAGGCCGAGGGCAACCATCAGCTCCGGTGCCGCGGCCACGATCCTCGGCAAGCCGACCTGCGGTGCGACGGCGCGCAGCACTCCCACGAGGTCGGCCGGCGTGGCGCCGGCCTCAATCGCGTTGCCCACCTGCCACAGATACGAGGCCGGGGGCGCATCGAGTGAGATGAGTGCAGCGATCTTGACAAGGGAGAAGGTGCGCGGATCCAGGCCGCTCTTCTGCTGCATTTCCTGGCGCAACTGCAGGCCCTCCCCCAGGAGTTCCGGATCGCCGAGGGCCAGATTCGCCAGTGCCTCGCTCGTAGCGTCGTCGACGGCGGCCTTGACGGGCATATTCATGACCAGAGTCCTTCCGTACGCTCCGGGAGCGCATCTTCGCGGGGTGGCCCCCACGTCGACGGTTGCACCTCTCTGGATTCCAGGGATCACCCGTAGCGGGTGGTGCGCATTTGCCCGCGACACACTGCATCGGTGGCTCCGCTCCATGGCAGGCATCCAGGGGCGGCAACCCGCCACCGCGGCAGGCCTCCGCAGGGGGGCTTAACTCCCCCTTGGCGGGTGATCCAGCTGATCCGATCGCGGCGAAGGCTGGATCTGCCGGAGGCCGGCGCAGCGTGGCCGGCGTGCTGGTGTACCTGATCGCCCGCGGTGGCGAGATGCACGAGCGGGCGGCGCGGCAGGCCCAGCGGCAGGACGAGGCCCTCCGCGGCTACACGCAGCCGCCGGCCGGAGGCTCACCGGCGAGTCCGGCGGACCAGCTGGCGAAGCTCGCTGACCTCCGTGACCGGGGAGTCATCTCGGCGGAGGAGTTCGAGCGCGAGAAGGCAAAGGTCCTCGCAGCCTGAGCGGCCTTTCCTTACCCGGGCGCGCACGGGTGCGGGCAGTTGACGTAGAGAGCGGGTGTTCCCGCCTCGCTGGGTGCTGCCCTACTGGGTGGCGCATCGGCCATAACGCCGCGATCGCGGTCGGCTCGACGGTGGCGCTGCTTGGGCTGTTCGCCAGCCCCATCAGCGGCCACGTCGGCGGTGAGCCGCTCGAAGTCAAGCAAGGCTTCGGGCGGGAGGACACCCACTACCCGGATCTCGTAGTAGGACGGTGTCACGGCGGCTCCCAGTGGTGCGGGCAATGCCAGTCACCACATTGCTGCCTTTGGGGGGTGCTGCGCCCCACTCGAATCGGGTGAGTCACCCTGGTGAGATGCGGGCGGGGGTGATGACACATCACCCGGATGCCGCGAAGCCTCGGTAGGCAGGTGAGCTGGACCGGCCCCGGGCCGGGCTCAAGGCTGTCAGGCGCCCCTGGGTGAAGGCCGACGACCGACGGACTGTAATCCAGGAAGAGGTGGTGCTGATGGTCACCAGTACCCACGCGCGTGCAGTGACCCGTCCCAGAGGACAGCCGGCCGGCGCTGGCGATCCTGTCCTGATGGCCAAGATCACCGCGCCGGGCCTGCCTGACTGGGCCGTGCCACGCCCGCGGATCGAGAACCTCATCGCGGAAAGCGCACGCGGCCCGCTGACCATGGTCACTGGCCCGCCCGGGGCTGGCAAGACGATGGCCATCGCGCTGTGGGCGGCCGCCCGGACCGGCCCCGGCCCATGCGCCTGGATCGCCGTCGACGAGTACGACAACCGGCCGAGGGTGTTCTGGTCCTATGTTGTGGCGGCGCTGCGGAGAGCCGGCGTCCCGGTTCCCCGCGTCTCATCGGCCGTAGCCAGCGGGAACGACGTCGAACACAGCTTCTTCCTGCGGCTCGCTTCCGTGCTGGCCGCGCAGGACCCACCGGTCCTGCTGGTCCTGGACGACCTTCACCTGCTCACCGCACCAGGCCCGGTCGATGGCCTGGCTTACGTGCTCAGGAATGCGGCGCCCGGCCTGCACCTGGTGGCCGCGTCACGGACGGACCCGCTCCTCCCCCTGCACCGCTACCGGCTGGCCGGCGAACTCGCCGAGATCCGGGCCGGCGACCTTGCCTTCAGCGTTGCCGAATCCGGCAGGCTCCTGGCGCAGCATGGCATCGCCCTATCTGATTCGGCGATCGAATGTCTCACCAGGCGGGCTGAGGGCTGGGCAGCAGGCCTGCGGCTGGCCGCGATCTCGTTGGAGGGGCACCCGGACCCCGGGCAATTCGTCAGGGAGTTCGCTGCCGAGGACAGCTCCATCACCGGATATCTGGTGGAAGAGGTTCTCGACGCCCAGCCCGCGTCGATCCGGGAATTCCTCCTGCGCACCAGCATCCTGGACCGGGTCAGCGCGGATGTCGCCGACGAGCTGACCGATGACCAGGAAGCCGTGACCGCGCTGCCGGAACTCGCGCACACGAACGCTTTCGTCCTGCCCGTCGGGCATGGCTGGTATCGCTACCATGCCCTGTTCGCGTCGGTCCTGCGGCTGAAGCTCCGTCGCGAGTGCCCTGGCAAGGTAGCGGACCTGCACCGGCGAGCGCTGGATGGTACTGGCGCAACGGGTCGCTCGGCGAAGCCGTCCGGCATGCCGCCGGCTCGGGTGACTGGCAGCTCGCGGCCCGGATGGTCATTGATGCGCTCGCTATAGGTCAGCTCATCGATCCGCGGGGGGCGCAGCCGCTCGCCGATGAGTTCCAGCGCATGCCCGGGCCGCCGGGAACGGAGCCGGAGCCCCTGCTCGTGGCCGCGGCGATGGAACTGTCCAGTGCCGATGGTGACCCGGGTGGTACCGCGCTCGGCGCGGCGGACGCCATCCTGGAGCACCGGCCCGCTGGCGAGGACATCCCGGCCCGGCTGGCCGCGGCGCTGATCCGCGTCGCCCTGTCCCGCCGCACCGGAGAGCACGCCGCTGCCGCGGACGCGGCGGCCCGAGCGGAGCACCTGCTGGAGGAAATCCCCGAAGCCCTGCTCGCACGGCATCCCGGGGTCCGGGTTGAGGTGCTGTCCGGCCGCGGAGCGGTAGAACTCTGGGCCGGCGACTTCGACAAGGCAGCCGACAGCCTCAAAGCGGGTATTGCTGCCGCGGCGCCCGGTAGCACGTATGAGCGAGCCGGCTGCCTCGGGAATCTGGCGCTCGTGGAGGCCCTGCGAGGGAAGCTGACCCGCGCTTCGGAGCTTGCCGACGAGGCCGCCGGCGACCACCACGACCAGCCCGCGGACCCGGCAACCCCCGCTGCGGCCGTCGCCCTCGCCTGCGTCCGTCTGGCCCGGGGCGACCTCAGGGAGGTGCGCGCCCAGCTCAAGCTGGCGGAAGCCGCCCTGCGGCTTCGGCCGGACCGGCTGACAGGTGTCCTGGCCTGCGCTGTCGCAGCGCGCCGGGCGCTGGCTGAGGGCCACGGCAAGATTGAGACGATCAGAGCAGCCAAAACCATGCCCAGAAGGCTACTGGCCTCGACAACTACGCAGTGAAACGTCCGCCTATCAGACAGCTACCTTGCGGCTCGCCGTAGCTCCAGGAGTCCCGGTTTGTTAGGTTGGCGGTATCTCCCCGCGCGGCGTCCCGCTACCCGCCAATGAACGTTCGGTTGTCCCCGATGGGCCGAGTTCCAGGCAATGGCGGGGCACGTCCGGGCGCGCGGGGTCAGGGCAGGAGCTCGACGTCGGCCCCGGCGGCGCGGAACCCGGCGGCGCGGCCCTCGGTGGTGATGACGGGCCAGCCGCGTCGGCGGGCGGTGAGCGCGGCGTGCGCGGCGGCGATCTCCCCGCGGAAGTGATCCTTGGCGAGCTGGTCAAGCTCGGCCGCGTCGGCGGCCGCGAGCGGGACTTCCAGGACGGTCCCGGCGGCGCAGAACCAGTCCAGCTCGGCGAGTTCCGCCGCCGCGGCGAGGTGGTCGGCGGCGCGGGCCCGCACGGTGGACGGCACGGCGACGGCAGAGCCCTGGCGGGTCATGACGGCCAGCCAGGCCCGCATGTACTCGGTGGTGCCCGCAGCGGCGTCCAGCAGCGCGGGCACGTCGAGCACCCGGCCGCCGGGGGCAGGGATCACGCGGTGGGCCGGCGGGCGGCGCGCTCTGCCTCGATCTCGGCGAGGTAGGCGGTGTCGGCGGGCTCGGGCGCGGCCCCGGCGGCCTTGCGCGCCCAGGCGAGCGCCTTCGCCGAGAACGGGCCCCAGCGGCGCTCGATCTCCCCGGCGCGGGTCTCGCGGGCAACCCGCTGCGCGGCGGCCTCGCTGATGTAGGCCGATACGGTGTCGGCCTGGCCGTCCTCGACGGCCGTGCGGACCCGGGCCAGCACCGCATCATCCACGGTGATCGTGATCTTCTTCGTCGCCATGCCACCAGTATGGCGCGAGTATGGTGAGTCGGCGGGAAAATGTCGGCGGCCCGGTCTACCGTGATGTCCTGGCAGCCGCGCCTGCCTGACTCCGAGCCGTGACCCGACCCACGCCCGGGACGGCGACGAGGACAAGGCTCCGCCCCGCGCGAGCGCTCCAGCCTGACCGTCCCGGACGTCCTGGCCGGGGAGCGTGTGCCCCGGCCGAAGAGGACACGGACATGCCCAAGGACAAGGCCCGTGCGCGCCCGGATGGCCCAGACCGGAGAGCGTTACACCACAGCCGCCCGCAAGCTCGGCGCTGACGTGCCTGCTGACCCGCCCGTCGCTGAGCGCGACTGGTCGGTGATCGCCCGGGTGCGCATCACCAAGCCCTACCGCGCTGGGTCGGTGAGCCCATGGGATGAGCGCCGGTTCGAGGCCGGCGAGGAGCTGGAGATGAACCAGCATGGCCGCGCCGGGCGGCCCGTCGAGCGTGACGCCTGGTGGACATCGTTCGACATTGACGGCGCGTTCATCATCCCGGCCGATTACGTCGAGATGCTGGAGATCATCGACGAGAGCGCGCCGACGTTCGCGGCCGCGGCGCTGCCCGCCAGCCAGGTGACGGAACTATTCGGGCCCGGCGCCGCCGGGTGGGCGCAGGTGGGCATCCTGACCGTGCCCGGCGTCTACGACTTCGAGATCCGCGCCCGCGACGGCGAACTGCTCGGCCGCGGCGGCAGCGGCCCGGGCTACGCAAGGCCGCACCCGGCCGAGCCGGTGACCTACCGCGCGGTGATCCGTGAGGACGGCAGCTACCACCCACCCGCGGTGAAGTTCCCGGCCGGGTTCGTGCCGCCGGACCCGGCCCGCGCCACAGCCAGCGAGCGGGCCCGCTGGGGCGGCACCGGGACCGGCACCGCCGGCGGGGTGATCACGCGCACGCGGCCGCCTGCACCCGCTGATGACTATGACCCTGACCCGGACGGCGTCGACCCGGATCTGGAGCGGGATCGCCGGGCTGCTGAGGACAATTGATGGCTGCGGATTTCGGCCCTTATCAGATGGCTGGCCACCTCGGCGCCTACCACAGCCAGATCGACCGGGCCCGCGAGCTCAGGCTGCTCCCGGAGCCCGACGTCGGTGGCAAGCGCTGGTCCGCGGCCGCAGCCGGGGAGATCCGCAGCCGGTGGCCGCAGATCCTCGCGGCGATCGAGGCGGCCCGGGAGCTGGGCGCCGCACGGTCAGCGTGCCGCTGTACCGCGTCGCCGACGTCGAGGCCCTCCTCGGCACGCCCGGCGTCGACTGGGAGGCGGCCCGGCCGGGCGAGCCGTCACCACTGCGCGAGTTCACCCGGCTCCCCACCGGGCGCGCCGCGCTGGTCCGCGGGTTCGCCGCCGACCTGGCCAGCCGGTACGGCACCGAGGTGACCGCCCGCTACGACGACAACCGGGACCGGTGGGAACTGGCGTGGGCACCCGGCGCCAGCGGCCAGCCTGACGAGGAAACCGTCCGGGCCGCGCTCCGGGACGACCGGGACCTGGCACCCTACGCCCGCTGCATCGGGCTGCGGGCAGCCACAACGCACACGTGAGCCGGGCCGCGCGCGGCGAGGGGCCGATCCGCCCCCGGTCCCTGGCCCGGGGCCGCCAGGTCCCGGATCTCGGCCAGCCCTGGGATAGCCCCGCCACGTCGGTTCGCTTGCTCCGGTGTGACCGCACGCGCGGGGGCGAGCTGCCCGGCGCGGTGGCCGCTCTGCTCGGGCAGCTCCGGCGCCCGCCGTGACATGGATGGAGGGGCTGCCCGCTCGACCGGGCAGCCCTCCCAGTTGCGTCCCGATGCCGTCCGTCCCACCAGACAAGCTCACCGGGGTGGTAATACCATGTAGTAGAGGAGGGTTATTCACAAGATCATCTACTATGAGTTGATCAAGATCTGACCAGTGGCGACGCCGCCTCCGATGCTTGATGATCATGGTCCTGAATAAGCCTCGAGGTATTCGAGTGTGTCAGAAACGGTGGGCCATGTCAATATGGGCACATAGATTCAGCCCACCAGTATTGACACAGTTACCTGTTTACAAGCTTCCTTGAGAATACGGGGAACAAACGAAAGCGCCTATGAGCGACCCCGGACGTTGCTGAACGCTCCGGAACAGGTCTGCTCATCCTGGTAGCGCCGTTTCTAGTAGCCAGGACTTTCCGGGAACCTGCAGGTAAGCGAATCTGTGACACGGTAATGGGTGGTGAAGTGGCGGACCTGGCCGTGTGCGGCTAGATTGGTCCCGCTTATCCTCCCCCGGGGTCGCCAGACTCGACATCTGGTACCCGGGGGTACGCCGTTCGTCCCACCATTACCGCCCTCGTGTTCCGGGGGGGCGGTAATGCAAGTTCCCCGAGGAGAGATTAGTGGAACTCTGCGTTGATCTCGTCACCCGGCCGCGGCCGGGCACAGGGACCCGGATCGTGGTCCTCATCATCCTGATCGTCACCGTGGCCGTGCTCTCCCGGGCAGGCTACGACCTGCCCGGGACGATCACCGTGGTTCTCGGCGCCGGGCTCACTGGTGCCGCGGTGGCCCCCGCGCTGGCCCCGGCCGAGACTGCCGGGGAGATTCACCCGTGACCGCGCGGAAACCCCGGTCAACGACGCTGGCCAGCATCGAGCGGGACCTAGAGGCATGCGCTCACGCCGAGGCCAGGGCACGTGCCGACGTCGAGCTGGCCCAGGAGCGTCTGCAATCGCTGCAGGCCTCTATCCCGATGGACGCTAGGGCTACCGTTGAGGCGGGACGGGCGCTTAATGAGGCTCGCGAGTGCCTCACCCATGCCGTTACCCGTCACGAGCATGTGCAAGCGGAACGGCACTACCTCACGGGGAAAGTTCATCAGGCCCGGGCGGCAGCCGCCGCTGCGGCGAATGCGGCCGCGCAGCTGCTCCGCACGATCAGCGACGCCGATGGGCACGATCTCTGCCCCGACCCGGTCGGTGCCCGGACCCCGGCGGAGTTCATGGCTGCGCTGCGCCGGTACCGGATCTGGGCCGGGGAGCCGTCCTTCCGGGAGATGGCACGCCTGTGCCGCAGGAAGATCGGCGCGTCCACGCTGTGCACCGCGCTCGGCAGCGACAAGATGCCCCGCCTGCCGGTTGTGCTCGCCGTCATCACTGGATGTGGCGGAAGCGAGGAGGATCAAAAGCAGTTCGCCACGGCCTGGCGCGAACTGCGGTTCGCCCAGGAAAGCGGCGCTCAGCAGGCACTCCCGCCGCCGCGGGCACTGCGGCCCGTATCCGCGGCCAGCTAGGTTTTCCCCATGCGGAGCGCGGGTGCCCGGTGGACCGGGGCACCCGCGCTCCGGCATCCCCCCGGCCCGGGACGGCGGGGGCACGGCCGGACGCGTCCCGGCAGGCGGCAATCTGGTACGGCTTTTGCTCGGCCGCGCCGTCGAGCTTGCTGGGACGGCGCAGAACGGTACGGCTTATGATCCGAAGCCGTACCGAGCGTGACGTGGCAGCCCGGCCAGTGCCCGGCAGGCCCGCTGCATGGGACCGGCTGAGAGCGCTGGGGGTGGACGCGCGGGCCTGCCGGGTCAGAAGATTTTGATCCGCTCGAGTTCGGCCCCGGCCGACTCGCGCGTGTAGATGGACCCGCCGCCAGCGCAGACCTGCTCGAGGAATGCGTAGATCTGAAGTGCCCGGTTGATGGTGTCCGTCTTGGTCTCGCCGGTCAGTTCCGTGGCCACCTCAAGGGCTCGTGAACTGCGGGCGGTGAGATTGACCGTGACGCGTTCCAGCGGGCCGCTTCCGTGGCCCCGCCCTGCGGGCTTGCCGGCATCCTGGCTCGTGACGGCTTCCGTGGTCCTGGACATGGCCAGCCGGCCCCTCTCCATCTCCCTGCGGCCTGGACGCACGCCAGCCCCGCGCGCACGTCGGCCCCCCTTCAGCATCGCTGTACGTTGGCCGCACCATCGGGTGCAGGACGAAGTGGACCGCTTCCATGGCCAAGATCGCGAAGAACACCGACTTGACGAAACTCGAGGGTGACCCGAGCGCCAAGGCCGACGTCGACCACCTGCCGATCGAGAGCTTCCAGCTCCGTGCCTGGCTTGGGCGCGCACGGGTGCTGGCGGGGTCGAGCTGGAAACGCACACCTCCGTCCCGCTGACAGCCGGCGGATGTGCCACCGCCGTGGTCCTCACGGAAATCGGGGCGCCCGTGTGGACCGCATCCTGCGGACTGCTGGTACCCGCGAGCATCTTCCTCGGCCTTCGCTGGGCAAGCCGCAGATATCCCAGGCGCAGCCGCTGACGCACCCGCCCCATTACGGAAGCGGGGGCGCCACACAGCGGCGAGGGGTGGTACGACTTCGGTTAGGACATGGAGGGCGCTGGCGCGTACCCGCGCTGCTTCATCAATCTCCTCGGCTCCGGATACGTGCTGTGCCCGGACGTGCGCGTCATCGATGCACCGGGCCAGTACAGCCGCGAGCGTGCCCGGCCCGCGGCACTCGATCTCCTTCCGCCGGGTTTCCTGCCGGGCCTGGTACATGGCAGCAGCGGTGTTCATGCTCCTCGTGATTAGCGCGGCCATGGCGGCTACGCCGAGGAGCGGCAGCCCACCCGGCCGGCCGCCGAGTGCCCAGGCGAGGCCTGGCCCGGCGGGGATTCCGGCGGCCACCGCTCCAGCGACCACCCAGCGCCATCTGCCCGCCGCTGTCCGCGCGACCCGTCCTAGCCGTGGCCCGGTCCCCGTGAGGACGGGCAGCTCCTCTTGAGTGTGAGCGGGGGGCGGCAAGATCGAGGACAGTGCTGGTTCCGGAGCGGGTGTCTCGCGCATGAATTGTCCGCCGGGGAGCTGGACCGCCTGTCGCGGTCGTTCAGCGTTCCTTTAGTCACCGCCCGGCGCTTACCCCACGCTCGGCAGCCGCAGACGCTGCCCCCAAAGAAAGCTTGGGGTAAGCGCGGGGTAGGCGCGGCGCAGTGACTATATAGGGAGTCATAACGCTGGGGCCGGCCTCCGATCACACTGGCCAGGTGCCGCCGGTGACGAAGGGGAGGCATGGACGATCGCCGTGGGCCGATCCGCTCAGCGCTGACGAGGGAGGCGGCGTTCCCCGGTTGCCCCCCGGAAGAGCCGGGGCCGGATCCGGGCATTCTGGACGAGAGCGTCACGCGGCTACAGGCTGACCGCGCGCTGCGCGATGCGCTCGCGGACCAGGGCTTCACAGGGCCGGCTTACGCCGCATTCGAGGATGAACTTGCCACCTATGGGCACCAGGTCATGACGGCCTGGCTTGCTACGGGGCATATCTTCACCCGGTGCCGTGAAGCGGGCCTCAGCTTGCTGTCCTTGCCGATCCCTTTCAGCGACCGTGAGGATCTCGCCCAGGAGACCGTGGCTGAGGCGCTGCGCACGTTCAGGAGCACCGGGCTGGAACAGGGTGGCTGGCGGCCGGAGGGCGGCGCGAGCCTGAAGACCTACTTCACAGGAGCGCTTTTCCGCCAGTTCGCCAACATATGGAGGAAACGGCTCAGAACCCCAGGGGCCTCCACCGGGTTGTCACTGGAAACTTTGCCGTCCGATATCGAATCGCATGATCGCGGCCCAGCTGAGACCTCTGTGCAACGCGACGAGATCCGCCGTGGGCTGGCGGACATCAAGAGCGACAGAACGCGTGTCGCCCTGGTGCTGACGGAGGACGGCTACGAGCAAGAGGAGATCGCCGAGATCCTCGGCCCGGACGTCACGCCCCGCGGGGTTGAGGGATACCTGCGGCGGCACCGCAGCCACGTGGCCACCCGAAATGAGGAGGGGGAAGAGCGCAGATGATCAGACCATGCCCCCGGCCACTCGATAGGAGCATCGAAGAGGTAGCACGGTTGGTGGAGGAATCCTCCCTTGGGACGGCAGGAGCACGCCAGCTTCGCGACCGCGCCGCTACCGGCATCGCCGATGTCATCAGGGCCCGCGCCTACTTTGCCTGCAGCGACACCGGAAGAGCCTGGTGGCAAGCGAACCAGCACAGCCCGGGAGCGCTGCTGTGCAAGGCGCGTGAACTCGCCACCTGCGGCGATTTGGAAATTAGTGATGTGCTGACGCGGCTGGCCGCTGACCAGCAGAGCATCACCCATCACGTCACCGGCACCGCTACTACCAGCTCACCACCGCATAACCTGGACTTCGAGCCGTCTGCCGGCCCACAGCCCGTCCCGTCTGCGGACGGCGGGGCGGCTGCCGGCTGGCGAACCTTCCAAGCCTTCTATCGCCGTGAGATCGGCCAGCTCAGCAGGATTTTGTGCGAAGAAGCCGACTTGCCTGAGGCACTGGGCAGGGAACTCATCGGTCAGGCGATGGTGGAAGCCTTCGACCACTGGGAGCGGCTTGCGGCATCCGGCAGCCCCGGGGAATGGGTCCTCGGATGCGCGCTACAGCTTTACCGGAACCGGCGAGGGGCCGGTGAGGACGGCTCCCTGGCCCCGGCCGGCGGCCCATCACCGTCCAGCGTCTTGGTTGCGTCCCCGCAGTCCGCTGCGGTGCGCTGCGCGGACGTGCGAGTGACCGGCGCGCTGGCCGCAGCCGCCTGGCTGGTTCAGACGACCCCGGCCGGCGCCGAACACACCGCCGACCGAGCCGTCACCAGGCTGTACAGCGAGCACTACAGGTCACTTACACGCCTCGCCGCTTTCCTGGTCCGGGACGGCGCCACAGCGGAGGAGATCGCGCAGGACGCCTTCGTGGCCATGCACGAGGCGTGGCCACGGCTGCGCGACACCAATAAGGCACTGGGGTACCTGCGGCGATTTGTCGTGAACCGGGCGCGTTCCGTGCTCCGACGCCAGATGGTCATGGACCGGGACAGGCCGAAGCCTCCGCCGGACATGCCGAGCGCTGAGTACAGCGCCATCGTGCAACTGGAGCGCTCAGCCGTCGTAGCCGCACTGAGCTCGCTGCCCGATCGCCAGCGCGAGGCCCTGGTGCTGCGCTACTACGGTGATCTTTCCGAAGCGCAGATCGCTACGGTCATGGGTATCAGCCGCGGGGCAGTGAAATCCCACACGGCACGCGCAATGTCTGCGCTACGGACGGTCCTGGAGGAGTAAGAGCCGTGACCCCCGGCAGCGTGGGCGGCATGCCGGACTGAGGGCGGGTGAGTGATCCGCGGCCGGGTGATACAGCGGGTTATCACCCGGCAAGCGTGACCAGTTACATTGGGCGCGAGAACTCGTCATGGACGGGGTATCGGCTGCTCGATCCGCCTGTTTGATAGTAGGGCGCGGGCCTTCGCCGGGCGTTGATCGCGCCACGACTGGCGTGTCGCGCGCGCTCCGGCCTGCGCCTCTGCTAGGTTTTCTGCGTCGGATGCATGATTCGTGTGCTGTGGGCTGGCGGAGGGGGCGGTTCGTGGGCGGGTCGTGGAGCGTGCCGGGGGCGGCGCCGGGGCTGTTCGTGCTGGGCGGGCAGCGGCTGTTGCGGCCGGATGAGCAGGTGTTCGAGGCGATGCTGGCGGGGTGGCGGGATCAGCAGCTGTGCCGCAACCTGGGCGAGGCGACGGTGCGGCGTCGGCTGGAGGGGGTGCGGCGGTTCCAGCGGTTCACCAATGACTGGCCGTGGCGCTGGCGGCCGGTGGATCTGGAGGAGTTCACCGCGCAGCTGCGCGGCGAGCGGCGGGCGCGCTCGACGATCCGGTCCTACCACGGTGATCTGCGCCTGTTTTGCGAGTACGGCGCCGATCCTCGCTACCAGTGGACTGCGGTGTGCGAGCGGCTGTTCGGCACGCACCCGGCGCAGATCTGTTTCGAGTGGAACACTGCGGTGCACGCCGCGGACTACGAGGGCCAGGCCGGTCGGCGGGCGCTGACGAAGCGGGAGCTGCAGGAGCTGTTCGACTACGCCGACGAGCGTGTCGCCCAGGCGTGGGAGCGCGGCCGCAAGGGCTGGCTGACGGCGCTGCGGGATGCCGCCGCGCTGAAGACGGCGTACGCGTTCGGGCTGCGCCGCCGTGAGCTGGTGATGCTCGACCTGGCGGACTTTGGCGCCAACCCGCATGCGCCGGAGTTCGGCGGCTACGGGGTGGTGTATGTGCGGCGGGGCAAGGCCAGCAAGGGCAGCGCGCCGAAGCGGCGCAGCGTGCTGACGGTGTTCCCGTGGTCGGTGCGGGTGCTCCAGCAGTGGGTTGAGCAGTTCCGTGGCCTGTTCGACCACGCCGCCCCCGGCGGCGGGGCGCTGTGGCCCAGCGAACGCTCAGCGCGGGTGTCGCTGGAGAAGGTTAGCGCCCGGTTCGCCGAGTACCGCGACGCGCTCGGCCTGCCGGAGGTCGTGTCGTTGCATAGCCTGCGTCACTCCTATATCACGCACCTGATCGAGGGCGGCTACCACCCGTTGTTCGTGCAGCAGCAGGTGGGTCACTGTTATGCCTCGACCACCGCGCTGTACACGTCGGTGTCGTCGGACTTTCGTAACCGGACGCTGCGGGCGGCGCTGGATCGGTCCATCCAGGCCGCCCTCGGCGGGGATGCCGCACGCGGGAAGGGGGATTGTTGATGGCGCGCCGGAAGCTGGACTTCCACTGGAACCTGCGGCGGCTGATGGCCGCCCACGAGATGTGGAAGACCACCGAGCTGGTCCCGCTGCTGCGCGAGCGGGGCGTGGAGCTGTCGGCCTCGCAGGTGTATCGCCTGGTCACCGACAAGCCGGAGCGGCTGTCGATGAAGGTGCTCATCGCGCTGTGCGACATCCTCGACTGCACGCCCGCCGACCTGATCGACCCCTACACCGAGCCGGCCGCCCGCCGCAACGCCTCGGGCGAGTCTGCCGCCGCGGTGGTGGAGCTCAAGCCGGACCTGCGGCCGGAGCGGGCCCGCATCCTCGATCCGGAGTAAGGGTCGGCATGCCGCGGCCGCGCCGCCGCCAGCCCGATCCTGCTCGGTTCCCGCCGTGTGCGCGCTGCGGCCAGTGCTACCCCGGCGGCGCCGATACCTGGCCGGAGGGGCGGGTCTGCAAGTACTGCTACCTCCAGGCCCGGCTGCGCACCGGCACCTGCACCGCTTGCGGCGCTCTCACGTCGCTGCCGGGCCTGGACGCCACCGGGCAGCCGACCTGCACCCGCTGCGGTGGCATCCCGGCCCGCTTCCGGTGCGGCTGCGGGCGTGAGGTCACCGCCGGGGAGCGCGGGCGCTGCTGGTGGTGCGTGCTGGCTGAAGTCGTCACCGGCGTTCTTGGCGGGCCCGGCGGGCAGGTGCCTCCCCACCTGCGGCCGCTGGCCGACGGGCTGGTGTCGATGCGCCGCCCGCAAAGCGGAGTGGTATGGCTGCGCCGCAGCGCGATCGCGCGCCAGACCTCGCGGGACCTGGCCCATGGCCGCCTCCCATGCAGCCACGCCGCCCTGGACGCCGCCGGGACAAGCCGCGCTGTCGAATACCTGCGGTGCCTGCTGGTTCGTTACGGTGTGCTGCCGCCGCGCGATCGGCGCCTGGCTGACTTCCAGCGCTGGGCCGCAGCCAAGCTCGACGGCATCAGCAGCGCCGAGCACCGCCAGCTACTCGAACGGTTTCTCCGGTGGTACCTGCTGCGGCACCTGCGATCCGGCAGCACCACCGCAACGCCGCTCAGCCACGGCCCCTACCAGCGGGCCAAACAGCGCCTCACCGTAGCGGCCACCTTCCTGGCCTGGCTGGCCAGCCGCGGACACCAGCTTGGCGAATGCACCCAGCACGACCTCGACAGCTGGTTCGCCGCCGGGCCAAGCACGCGGCAGCACGCCCTCACCTTCCTGTCCTGGGCCCGTCACCAGCGCATCCTCCGCGGCATCGAGCTGCCCGTGATCCACACCGAGGTCGGCGCCCCACCGCCGGCCCCCGCGGTGCGGCTGGCGGCGATCCGGCGGCTGCTGCTCGACGACGCCCTCGCCCTCGAAGACCGCATCACCGGCTGCCTGGTGGTGCTTTACGGCCAGCAAGCCAGCCGGATCGCCGCCCTGTGCATCAGCGAGGTCTCGTGCACCGATGCCGCCATCCGGCTCAAGCTCGGCGGCGACTGGCTCGACGTTCCCGAGCCCGTCGCCACCCTGCTCCGGCGCCACCTGCGCAACCGCAGCAACATGACCACCGCCGCCAACCCGGCCTCGCCCTGGCTGTTTCCCGGGCAACTCGCCGGCGAACATCGCAGCTACCGCCGGCTCATCGTCATCCTTAACCAGATGGGCATCCCGGCCCGGGCGAGCCGGCTGGCCGCATGGCACCAGCTCGTCCGCCAGACACCACCCGCCGTCCTCGCCGACGCGCTGGGCGTCTCCCCGGACACAGCCACCCGCCACGCGCTTCTCGCAGGCGCCGACTGGGCCACCTACGCCAGCCGCCGCTCATCTCTCGCCACACCTGAATACGAAGCGTTACCAGTTCAGTCTGACTGAAGGCTCTTCATCGCTGAGATCTCTCGCCTAAGTGTCAGTGCGGATCTCTCACTTCGTGTCAGCAGCTGCGGCCGGTGTTGAGCGAGATGGATACGTCGGCGCAGCGACACGTTGCGGCGGTAGCGCCGAGCAGTCTGCCCGGCTGAACGTCTGGGTGTCCGGCTGGAGCTATTGTCAAGACCTGTGGATCAAGATCGTTTAGGCGGCTTCCGGCTCGGCGTTCTCGCCGGGTCTTTCGACGAGTTTGCCGTTGATGAAGGTCGCTCCGGCGCGGACCAGGGCGACGAGGTGGGGTGCGTTGACGGCGCGCCAGCGATCTTGCGCTGACTCGATGAGCTTGAACGCCATGGCCAGGCCCGCCGCCCGGGAGCCAGTGCCCTTGGTGACCTTGGTCCGGTGCCGCACCGTCGCGAACGTCGACTCGATTAACCGGCCATCGTGATCTTGTCAAGGCGAACCGGGAATGATGGGTGTGTTTTCGAGTCGGCTGCAGTGGCTTTCCAGCGCGCTTATGACGCGGTCGTGCCGCTTGATCTCGTCGGTCCAGCCTCGCTGCCCGGCGTCGGCGCGTAGCTGGTGGATGTCGGAGAGCTGGTCACGCAGGGCGGGCAGGTGCTCCGGGCCAGGAACGAAGTTGTCGCAGGTCTCGCAGATGTTGGCGTAGGGGCAGGCGCCGGCGGCAAGGTGCCGGGTGCAGTAGCCGTGGGCCACGCGGGTCTTGAGGAACTCTGAGGCGATCCAGTCCACCTTGGCGGGCACGATTGGCCGGCCGACAGGTGCGATCGGCAGGGTCTTGCGGACCTTGCCGATGGCCTGGTCGTAGGCGGCCCGCAGGGTAGGCGAGGCGAGGGTGGCGTAGCGAAGTGTCATCTCGGGTGTGACGTGACCGAGGACAGCCATCAAGGCCTGCAGGCTCATCCCTGCGTTGGCCAGTTCGGTGGCATAGGTGCGGCTTCTTTCCGCACTCGCCGTGTGCAGAGGATCTGTGTGGCGATTCTGCCTGGCCGTTCTGAGTGCGGAAGTTTCGCGCTGTTGGTGGCGCGTCACGTGGCGATTTCCAGCCCTGAGTGTGATGCACGTCATATCGTCAGAAGGCGGTGTGATCGGGGCGCTGGCCGTTGGCGTGGCGGACTGCGGTGACGATGAGGCTGATTCTGGTCTGGTCGAGTCCGGTGAGCGCGTCGTTGAGGTCGACGGGGATGCCGTCGGCGATGCTGGCGGCCAGCCGCAATACCCGGTTCTCGCTGCTGCTGCAGGGCAGAAGCCCGGTCTCCCGGCTTGTGATGACGGCCTGCCAGTCGATGTGGGCCATTTCGGTGACGCCGCCGGACAGCGAGGTGCCGGTGCTGATGAAGCAGGTGAAGTCGCCGCGGCGCAGCCATCCGGTGCTGATGACCAGGTCGCAGGCGGCTTCGAGAGAGTAGAGCCCGGCGGCACCGGCGCGGAGAGCATCTGCGAGATGCTCAACGTGTGCGCTGTCCAGGGGGCCGGCAGGCGGAGGATGAGGCATGGGAGGTATCCGTTTTCGCTGACGGGAACGAGGTTGAGGCGGAGCCAGGGCATGGGCAGCGGGGGCGTCACGAGGTGGCGGAGTGCAGCCGGCGAACGCGGGCGGCCTGCTGGACTTCGCGGCGCAGCCGGGTGATCTCGTCGTGCTGGGCGGCGATCCGGGACAGTGCCCGGGCCTTGAAGCCGGTGAGCTCGGCGATGACGGCGTCCTGGCGGGCCAGGCGTTCGGCGAGCGTGGCGGCGCGGGTTTTCATCCTGCCGATCTGGGCGTCGCGCGGGTCGGGCTCGTCGCCGTCCTCAACGGCGGCGGCCAGTTTCGCCCCGAATTCCTCGCGCAGCCGGGCGTAGGGGCGGCCGCCGTAGAAGGCGGTGCGGTCGACGCCCGACTCGAGAGCGAGCGCCTTGACGTCGCATTTGCCGCCGGACGGGATCTCGCCGCGCAGGAGGCGGTCCATGGCGGCCCGGATGCGGTTCTCGTTCTCTGTCCGCTGTGCGGCGGAGATCCTCATTCTGGCTCCTCGTCATGAGCGCCGGCAGCGATGTCGATCTCGTTGACCACGCGGGCTGCCCGGTCGTAGTCGGCCTGGAGGCGGGTGCGCTCGGTCTTGCGGGCGGCGCCGATCTGGCCGGGGAAGGTCCTGGTGCGCTCGGCGTGCTCGGCCCAGACCGGCCGGTGGCGGGGATGGTGGGTGGCCTGCGGGCAGCGGCGAGTCGCACATGCCGATCAGCGGCTGATCCGCGGCCGGGGTTCCGGCGAGCCGGAGGCAGAGCGCGCGGGACGGATCGGCGAACCAGCAGAAATTTGCCGGGCCGAGGTGGAGCACCTTCGAGCGTTTGGCCAGCAGGTTGAGCACGTCCCGGTCGCTGCGCTGCGTTTTAGGGGCAGCGGACTGGTCGAGCTTGCCGTCGATGCTGGCGAAGAAGTCGGTAAGGCTGCGGGCGCCGGGGCCGGCGGGCAGCTTGCCCTGCTGGTAGTTCCCGAACTCGGCCATGATCAGTTCCAGGTTGCGTTCCTGCTCATGGTTGCTGACCTCGGCCAGGAGCTCGGCCTGGGCTCCGCCCGGCCTCGATGCGTACCCTTCCGTGGTGGCAGCGCTGACGTGATGAAGGTAAATTTTCGCTGCCAGGAGGCCTCCTGGCCGGCAGGCGAGCTCGATCGCCAGCTTCCTGCGCAGCATCCGCAGGTTCAGGCGGCCCTCGGGGATCGCGTCCAGGCCGAGCCGCTGCCCGCCGGGGCCGTTCACCCAGTCGCGGAAGCGCTCATAGCGGGATCCGAAGTGGAAACGGCCGAGCAGGGACTCTCCTTCCCGGGGATCGTCGTGAAGCTGCTCTGCGAGGCCGGCGGCGTCGTATCCCTGCCGGATGACGACCCACTCGTCGCGGACGCCGCCGAGCGGCTGTCCCTTGACGAGCATGCCGGACAGCCGGTAGCGGGCCAGCCCCGGGCCGCTCTCGGTCGGCGGCTGCCGGCAGCCGGCCTGCAGCTCCATCAGCTCACTCGCCCGCATGCCCGTGACCGAGGCCAGCGTGAAGATCACGGCGGTCCTGATGACCTGGATCAGGCTGACGGCCTCTTCCCGGTGCAAGGGACCGGTCCAGGGGACGGCGCCTCCGTCACCGGGAACGGGAATGAGGGCTGCCGCCTGCCCGAACGGCCGTTCCGTCCCGACGATCCTCAAGGTCGCCTCGACGGGGCCGCGCAGGACCGGGAGCCAGGAGGAGTAGAACTGCCTGGCTCCGGCCTGGCGGGCAAGAACGCTGAACGCGACCGGTGTGAGGGGGTCATCGGCTGGCCAGCCTTCCTCGATCCGGTCCTGGATGTGATGCGGCCTCATGACGGGCAGGGGCCGTCCGGCCCGCTCGTACTCGCCCAGCACGCGCTCGATGTCGCGGACCGGGGCCACCGTCGTCATCCTGAGCCCGTCAGCCCTGGCGGACCATCTCCGGTCTGCGTCCCGGATCTCCTGCGCAAGTTCCGCAGCGTGGGGACCGAGGACGCGCACCAGGTGCAGCGCGGCGGCGAGAGCGGGACGGAAGACCTCGTCCGGGACGGGCTGGGTCTTGTTGGGGCGTCCGCTGTGGCCGGTGTCGCCGGCGATGGCGGACGGGGCGGCTCCGGCCCAGGGACGCAGTCCGGCAGGAACGCGGTCGGCGGTGAACAGCTCACGGTAGTTAAGAAGGTCGGTCACGATCAGCGCGGCGAGCCGCCGGGTGCCGGAACCCCGCTCGCCGACCGTGATGCCGTTGTCGTCCCGCTGGTAGCGGCGGTGCGCGAGATAGGCGTCGCAGTCGCCGGAGCTCAGGTCTTCAAGGCTGGGCACTCCGCGGGCCGTGAGCCATTTCAGGAACCGGATGATCTCGTCGAGCCTCCCGTTGCACGTGCTCACGTGATGCGGGGTGCGGTAAGCGCGCGGGAGCGCGGCCACTGCCTCATGGTGCGGGGCGAGGAGGGCCATGATCAGTTCCTTCGCGACCAGCCGCCAGCGGGCGTCAGGGATCTGGGCGAAGTTGAAGCGCCGGCGCTGCAGTTGCAGGGACACCGGCAGCCCGACGACATCGGTCAGGTCCCAGCAGTCGTCGTCGAAGACGGGGCGCCGTGCCCCCTCGGGCAGGGAGAGCCCGGCCTGGCGGCAGACGTCGATGCCGGCGAAGGCCGACCGGGCAGGCTGTGCGGGGACTTGCGCGTGCGCGATGGTCACAGTGTTCTCTCCTCCGGGCGGAGCGGGAGCTCGTCATCGCTGTCCGCGACGCCGGCGGTGGCAGCCGCGACGACGGCCGGGCCGAAGCGCTCCAGCACCTGGGTGACGCGCTGGGAGTAGGGTCCGAAGACCGCCATGAAGTGGGCACTGGGCATCTGCTGCCACTGCCGGGAAAAGAATGCCCTCAGGCGGAGAAGACTGGCCGCATGGCGGGGCGCGAAGACCGCGAGCGGGCAGAGCAGGCATACCCACGGGCGTGCCGGGCACGGCTTGCCCTTCGGCCCGTGCAGCCCTGACAGCTGGTCGGCGCAGGCGGCGGTGAACACGTCGCGTTCCCCGCTCACCAGCTCCGTGATCACGGAGTCGTCCAGGCCAAGTGCGCTGACGATCTGCGGGTAGTCCCGGGCCAGTCCGGCGGCGTCCTCGCTGGTGATCACGGTTGGCGGGTGGGCCCTGCGCAGCAGGTCGTGCTGGGCGTCCTCGACCAGCGCGTCCATTGCCAGCCGCTGGGACGGCGTCGCCGCGGTCAGGTAATGATCGGCCTCGACCTGGGGACTGTGGTTCGGGTCGATGGTCGCGCGGCCCTGGCCGTTCCAGGCCCGCCGGTCGCGCATGGCCAGGTGAGTGGTGCGGATTCTTCCCCGGTGGATTTTCAGGAGCTTGCCGTCATCGCCGGCCAGGCCTCGCCGCCTGGCCCATGCCTTGACGTGGTCACGGTGGACCGGCCCGCTGAAGACGACTGAGCTGCCCGGGCGGGTGACGCCCAGCCACAGGTGACGGGCGGCAGCGAGGTCAGCGTGGCTTCGCAGCAGCTGCGAGTGCGCCAGCCACTGCTCCAGGAGCCGGACCGCCCTCTTCGGGAGGTTCACGCTTTCACCCGCGGTGCGGCCCTTCACATAGGACAGCAGGACCGTGGAGTCCCCGGCCCAGTCGATGTCCCCGGTCACCAGGTCGTCGATGCCGTCGGGCACGATCCCGGAATGGATGCCGAACAGCAGGCGGTAGGCGATCACGTCGCCGAGATGCGGGAACAGGCTGGCGCTGGCCGCCGGGACACCGCCGCGCTTTTGCACCGCATTGAGGGAGCAGCCCAGGTGGGCCGCGACGCCGGGCGTCCCCGCCGGACCCAGCCTGGCCAGCAGCCAGGCGAGGTTATCGGCGGTCCAGCTTTCAAGGCCGGGCGCCGTCCCGCGGGCCGCCGCGGCCAGCGCCGCCCGGTGGGCGGCATAGGACCTGTCCGTGATCTCCCGGCAGGCGGACCTCAGCCGGTCCCATTCCCGTTCCGAATACGGCGGAAGCGCCTGCCGGTGCGGGGTCGAGGCGTAGGGGCGCCCGGCCAGCAGCTCGCGGACGCCAGGGTCGAGGCGGCCCGTGGCGGTGTCGAAGCCGCGGAGCATCCGCCGCAGCCGGTTCTCCCACCGGAAGCTGCGGGTTGCCATCCAGTACTCGACCAGGAGCCCTCTGCGCAGTCCGTCCGCCCCGCTGGCGAAGCCGCGGGCGGCCATGCCCGCCGCGAAGTTCCGGATCGGGGGAAGGCACAGGTCGACCGAGTTCGCGGAGTCGATGCTGCCGTGCGGGTGGACCAGCTCGGCCAGGCCGGCCAGCAGGTCGCTGACCAGCTGCGGGCACGGCAGTCCCTCCAGCGTGAACTCCGCCGTGCTACCGTCGCTGAACACGCACCGGATTCCCGGCGGGCCCGGCAGCAAGATGGCGGGCATCAGCATGCTCCCGTTCTGCCGTCGTCCGCGAACTCGGCGGTCGCTTCCTGCTCGGCCTCGGCCTCGGCGTCGCCGAGCAGGCCGTCCCGGGTCCCGGCCAGCTCGTAGGCCTCCCGGTAGATGCGAGTGGTGTCCAGTCGCCGCAGGTACTTTTCAGTGGTGAGCGTCGAGGAATGCCCTAGCAGGTCCCGGAGGATGAGCAGCGGGTCTGCCTTGGACAGGTAGAAGATGAGCGCCGCATCGTCGTCAGTGTCCTTCACGAGCTTCGCGGCCTGCCGGTAGTGCCCGCTGACCAGGTATTCAAGGGTCCTCATCGAAAATGTGTGGCGCAGGCGGTGGGGCCAGACGTGGGGGAAACGGGGCTCGAAGCGGACCCGGATGCGGTCTGCGGTCCGCTCGAAGACCGTGGCCCAGGCGGTGAACGGGCCGCCGCCGTTCCTGAGCGCCAGCAGGCACGATCCCCCTTCGGGCGCGATCAGGCAGCACCGGTCAGCGGGGGTGAGCGCGGCCCGCGAGCAGCGTGTCCCGTTGATCCGCCCGCCCCGCGGGCCGGGATCGGTGACACGCAGCGGGTCGCCCCACCGCTGGGGCGGTGCCCACCCGGAGCCCTCGGCGGTAGCCGCCCGGTCCAGTTCCAGGTAATCGTGGACCGTGGCGAGGGCCTCGTAGGAAATCCATGTGGTGCGGAACTTCCTGCCCTTGGTGATGGCAGCAGGCACTGGGAACGGGATCGGCGCCGTAGTCGGCTTTGCCGGCAGCGGGGGGACCTCCCACGGCAGCAGGCAGGTGAACTCCTGCAGCCGCAGCCCGGTCGCCAGCGCAAGGTCCCCGACTGCGGCGTTGCGGGCCAGCTCCCGGCCGTGGAACGCGCTGTCCTGCGAGCCGTCCGGCGCAAGCCCGCGCAGCCCGCTGCGGAACAGCCCGGTGAAGTCCGGTTCCAGGTACTTGACCGTGACGTGCGGTTTCGGGGTGCGCCGGATCGCCAGGTTCACCTGTACTTCCCGGCTCGTCCCCGCGAACAGGGCGCGGGCGGACCGGTAGGTGAACGGCTCGGCCTCCGCGTGGCCCTCAGCGATCGCCCACCGGTAGCAGGTCCGGGTCGCATTCCAGGCCAGGAAGGCTTCGATGTGGTGGCGTTCGAGCTGGGCGAGCGAGGTGATGCCGGGGAACTTCTCGCCGAGGAACGCCCCGAAGGAGATGAGGTCGTTGATGAGCCCGTCCGCCGAGGAACGCGACAGCACCGCGGCCCGGGTCTGCACGTAGCGCGCCATGGCCCGGCGGATCTGAGGAGCGGGAACGACCGCGAGCCGCTCCTCGGCAGGTGCGCTGTCCGGGCCGCGTCTGGGCGGCTCGGGGAGCTGGCCGCATTCGAACAGCAGCTGGCGCAGGCCGAACAACCGTCCGCGCCACTGCCTGAGCGTGGTTGCCGACGCGCTGGTGACTTCCTCGAGGGCGGCGGCGAAGCCGTCGAGCGTCTCCGCGTCGACTTCGCGGATCGCCGTGTGCGACCAGGCGATGACCGCCGGCACGAACTGGTCGATGACGCTGCGCCCCCAGTAGTAGCTCCACCCGAGCTGCCGCGCGGTCTCCCAGAGGCGCTCGAAGTCCTCCGGCCACAGCTGGCGGACTGTGGCGCTCATGCCCCCAAGGTCCTTGGCCGCCAGCAAGTCCAGGTCCAGGCGGACCAGCCCGGACAGCGCGGCCCACGACACCAGCGGCCACGCCTTGATGCGGCGCAGGTCTGCCAGCCGGGTCCTCGTCGGGCGGGCCATCCACTCACCGAGATCGGGGTGTTCGACCAGGAACAGCCGGGCCAGGCGCAGCCTGTCACGCAGGGCCCGGTCGGTCAGGCCAAGGCGGTGGCTGAACCGGGCGTAGCCACCCGGCAGAAGATGGTCGTCCTCGGCAGCGAAGCGGGGAACGGGAGCGGTCATCGCCCGATCACCGCCCGGGCTGCCGCGTACTCGGCGGCCAGATGCTCGTCGGACAGGTGCACATACCCGGCGGTGGTCTCCGGGGAAGCGTGACCCATCAGCTGCCGCAACGCCAGCAGATCGATGCCCGCCGCCGCCAGCTCGGTGCCATAGGTATGGCGGAGGCGATGCGGCCGCACCCGGACCGCGCCTGAGCGCTGCCGGTGGTAGCGGAACATGCTTCGCATCCCGGCCTCGGTGAGCGGCCCGCCCGCAGCGGGTCCATGCAGCACCACGAAACACTCCGGCGTGCCAAGCCCTGGCGGGCGTTCGCGGGCCAGGTAGGCGCCAAGCTCGGTGAAGAACAGATCATCGACCGGAACGACCCGCTCCCGGCCGCCCTTGCCCACCACCCGCAGCTGCCGGCGTCCTTGATCGACATCGGCGAGCAGAAGCCTGCGGACCTCCCCGGCCCGCAGGCCGCCGAGCACCATGGCCAGCACGATCGCCCGGTCCCTGTGCGACCCAAGACCAGCCAGGAACATCAACACATCGGCCGGGCCGAGCGACTCCGGCAGCCGGCGTTCCTGGCGGACCAGCCGGCCGCCGCCCCGCACCCGGCCTGGGCCCAGGTGCCCGAGCAGCCCTCTCGACTTCGGCCGCAGCCCCTGGCCTTCAAGCCGGTAGGAACCCACGCTGCGCATCACAGCCACCGTCATGGCCACCCCCACAGGCCGTGCCCAGGTTCAGGATGAACCCAGATCCCTCCCGGCCGGGGGACCTCAAGCAGCGTCGGAGAGTCGGGCCTCCCATGGCCGGTTAACCCATATCGGGTTCGTCGTGCGCAGATGCACCCAGTGCTCCGCGGGGTAGTCGTAGAAGGCGAGCAGCTGGTCAAGATCGTCAGTGATCTTGGCAGTGGCCTTGGGGAACTTCGCGCCGTAGGCGGCCTCGAACGCCTTCACCGCGGTCAGGGCGTGAGCGCGGTCCTCAGCGTTCCAGATCTCCGCGAGGGCCTTCTTCGCGCCGGGATGGGCGGACTTCGGCAGCGCGGCGAGCACGTTGGCGATCTTGTGGAACCAGCAGCGAGCCTCCCTGGCCTCGGGGAAGACCTCCCGCAGCGCGCCCCAGAACCCCAGCGCCCCGTCACCGGCGGCCAGCACGGGGGCGCGCATCCCGCGCCGGGCGCAGTCGCGCAGCAGGTCCGCCCACGACTCCGCCGACTCCCGGTAGCCGTCCGCCAGGGCGATGAGCTCCTTGCGCCCGTCGGCGCGCACGCCGATCATCACCAGCAGGCACAGCTTGTGCTCCTCCAGTCGGATGTTCACGTGGATCCCATCCGCCCACAGGTACACGTAGTCCACGCCGGACAGGTCCCGGCCCGCGAACGCACGCTGCTCCGCCTTCCAGGTCTCCGTCAGCCGGGTGATCACCGCCGCTGACAGGCCCGCGGAGGAGCCCAGGAACTGGCCGAGAGCGGGCACGAAGTCACCGCTGGACAGGCCGTGCAGGTAGAGCAGGGGCACCACCTCGGTGATCTTCGGGGTCTTCCGCGCCCACGGCGGCACGATCGCCGAGGAAAACCGCTTCCGCTCGCCGGTATCCGGGTCGGTGCGCTTGTCGTTGACCCGCGGCACCGTCACCTCGATCGCGCCCGCGCTGGTCAGCACCTCCCGCGGCGGGTGAGAGCCATTGCGCACCACCAGCCGGCGGCCGTTCTCATCCCGCTCGGCCGCGAACGCCGCGATATAGGCGTCCACCTCGGCCTGCAGCGCCTCGGCCAGCATCCGCCGCGCGCCCTCCCGCACGATCTCATCGATCAGCGACGCCGAGCCATCCTTGCCGCCTTCGTGGCCTGAACCCTCGCCAGGGACTACGGTGAGCATCGGGTTGTACCTTCCCGGCCGGCGCGCCAGCGCCGGTCATTGCTTGAGAACCTCTACACGGTCACCGGGAAGGTACACCCCACCCGGCCGATCCACAGGTTTCAAGCATTGCTCTCCGGCTGCCCGGGATGAGGGCTATGCCGTGATCGGGCTGTCCAGCTCCCCTGTGATGCTCAGCGTTTCTCTCGCATGCCTGGTGTCCTCGGTCGCCGTGTGACGGCCATGTTCCGTACAGCTGAGTCCTGACCGCCACACCTGGAAGACGGTAGGCGCCGCAGCATCCCGGAAGCCGTCCTGGGCGTCATTGTCCATGCAGGTGGGCGTGCCTATGGGCGGGTCCTGTTTGCGCGCGCTGCACTCCTGCCGTGGGCCGCGAGTTGACAGCGGAATCAGCATCTGTACCCTTGTTTTATGGCTATAGATAAAGGGAACGCGCAGGCTGGCAGGTCTGGTGCCTCCCTTGCGAGCGCGGGCGGCGGCGGCACGCCTGGGGGCGGGCCGCGCGGGCCCGGCTCGCGGATCGAGTTCCGGCTGGATGCGGCCTCAGGGGTGCCGACCTACCTGCAGCTGGTGCACCAGGTGGAGCACGCGCTGCGGCTGGGCTACCTCAAGCCCGGCGACCAGCTGCCCAAGGTCCGGGACGTGGTGGCGTCGCTGGCGATCAACCCGAATACGGTGCTGAAGGCCTACAAGGAGCTGGAGGTCAAGGGCCTGGCGGCCGGGCGGCCCGGCCAGGGCACGTTCGTCCAGGCCACGCTGAGCCAGGTCGCTCTCCCGGAACTCGCCGGGCTGCACAAGTCCCTGCTCGGCTGGCTGGGCAGCGCCGACGCGGCGGGCCTGGACGAGGACGGGATCGTGGCGCTGTTCACCAGCGCGCTGCGGGATTTCTATGAGCGCCGCGGCGGCACGGGGGACCGCCGCGGCGCGGCCGACGGCGGAACGGAGGGCGTCGCATGACCATGAACATCATCGAGACCAGCGGCCTGGGCAAGCGGTACGGCAGCACGTGGGCGCTGCGCGAGTGCACGCTGGCGATCCCCGCCGGGCACGTGGCCGCGCTGGTCGGCCCGAACGGCGCGGGCAAGACCACGCTGCTGAACCTGGCGGTCGGCCTGGCCGAACCAAGCGCGGGCGGCGTCACCGTGCTGGGCGACAAGCCAGCCGGGTCCCCGGCCGCGCTGGACGGCATCGCGTTCGTCGCCCAGGACACGCCGCTGTATAAGAACCTCTCGGCCGCGGACATGCTGCACCTGACCCGCAACCTGAACCGCCGCTTCGACCAGCCCTACGCGGAAACCCGGCTGGCCGAGCTCGGCATCCCGCTGAACCGCAGGGCCGGGAAGCTGTCCGGCGGGCAGCAGGCGCAGCTCGCGCTGACCCTGGCGCTGGCCCGCCGGCCGCGGCTGCTGGTGCTGGATGAGCCGGTGGCGATGCTGGACCCGATCGCCCGGCACGACTTCATGGCCACCGTGCTGACGGCGATGGCCGACGACGGGGTGTCGGTGGTGCTGTCCTCGCACGTGCTCGCCGAGCTGGAGCGGGTGGCCGACTACCTCATCCTGCTGTCGCGGGGCCGGGTCCAGGTGGCCGGCGAGGTCGCCGGCCTGCTCGCCTCCCACCGCATGCTGACCGGCCCCACCACCGAGGCCGACAAGTATGCCGAACGGCCGGTGGTGCATGTCCAGCGCGGCGGGGCGCAGACCCACCTGCTGGTCCGGGCCACCGCGGACGACCCGGTCCCGCCGGGCTGGGAGGCGCACCCGGTCGACCTGGAGGAACTCGCGATGGCCTACCTGCGCGAGCCCGGCGCCGGCGCGCTGCCCGGCCCGTCCCGCGGCCGGGGCACTCAGCCGTCGGAGGTGACGCGATGACCGCGCTGACCATGCCTACCCGTCCCGGGCACGACGCCCGCCTGCGGGCGGTGCCGTGGCGGCGGATGGCCTGGGTCACCTGGCGGCAGCACCGTGCTGCGCTGGCCGGGGTGGCCGTGTTTCTCGGCGCGCTGGCGGTGTACCTGTGGCTCACCGGCCTTCAGATACACCACGCCTACGCGACCGCCTGCCACCCGGCAAGCTCACTTGCTTGCACCATAAACTTCACCGGCAGATACGGCCCGACTGCGATTGTCGTCAGCATCTTTCTGCAGGCGGTGCCGGCGCTGATCGGGGCGTTCGCCGGGGCGCCGGTGCTGGCCCGGGAGATGGAGACCGGGACCTTCCGGTTCGCCTGGACGCAGGGCTTCGGCCGGTGGCGCTGGACGCTCGCCAAGCTGGTGCTGCTCGCGGTGGTGGTGGCCGCCGCAGCCGCGGCGTTCAGCGTGCTGTATTCCTGGTTCAGCCAGCCGTTCTTCGCCGCGGGCTACACGATCCCGTTCGCTACCCGCGTGTTCGACCTGGGCGAGGTCGCGTTCGCCGCCTGGACGCTGGCCGCCTTCGCGATCGGCGCCCTGGCCGGGATGCTCATCCGCCGGACCGTCCCCGCGATCGCCGCCACCCTGGCCGTCTACGCCGCCCTCGCCTCCGCGACCGCGCTGTACCTGCGCCAGCACTACATGACACCACTGCACACCAGCAAACTGAACCTGCCCGGTTCCGCGTGGCTCGTGAGCCAGTGGTACACCAAGGGCGGCAAGTTCGCGTTCGGCGCCCACGGCTTCCAGCTAGTCCACGCCGTCTCGCAGCTCTGCCCGCCCAGGATTGGGACCTCCGGACTCTCGCCCGCGCAGTGCCTCACCCAGCACGGCTACACGGCGTGGACCAGCTATCAGCCGGGCAGCCGGTTCTGGCCCTTCCAGTGGATCGAGGGCGGCTGGCTGCTCGCGCTGTCAGTGCTGCTCATCGCCGCCACCGTCTGGCTGGTCCGCCGCCGGGCGGCCTGACCCGGCCGGGAAACGGCCGCCCGCCCGGGCCGGTTGCGATCACGAAATGAGGGTCAGAACCAGGCCAGGCCGTCCTAACCACTCCTCAACTCGGCACCAGCTCCCTCGTGGCAGCAATCCATCGAACTCGTCACACCTGAATACGACGCGTTACCAGTTCGGTGCCGGCGGCTCGGGGCGATTGCCGAACCAGCGGAGGAGCCGAAAAGCGCGCTCGCACGTTTCCTTGCTGCCGAACAATACGACCGCGATGACCATGAGTATCACCGCGATCTCGATGCTGGCGATGACCTCACCGAGCAGCGGGTGGAGCATGCCCAAGACGAGCGGGGTTCCCAGTGAGGTGGCACCTGCGCCCACTGACCGCCAGCGCACCCGGTCCCGTCCAGTCGGTACCGCGCCCAGGGCGTCGAGTTCGGCGCGCAGGCGGGGAATGTCGAGATGATCCGGGCCGTGGTGTCGGATTGCCAGGTCGAGCCGTGCCGCAGCGGTACGCCGGACGTGTGATCCACTCATTTTGGGCAGCCTCCAGGGGCCCGTCCGGTGAGACGAGCCGCTGCCCCGGGTTTCGGCAAGGTTGCCCGTGGCGCCCTCGGCGGCGAGTGGTCGGTTGGTGCTCCGGCTCCCGCTACGTGTTGTGGGTCGTAGCCTACAGATCCTGGCCGAGGATCGCGGTCCCAATGGCGCCGGGCAGCGGCGCGGTTCCCATGACCCTTTCCCAGGCGGCGGCGACGCGGTCATTCCGGAAGGTGTGGGTGCGCGGCGGCACGCACCGGCAGGTGAGCGTCCATGTGCCCACCACGAGCCCGTTGCGCGTGCTGCGGTGCTGTGAGACCTGCGGGATACGCCATGTGATCAGGTACCGGCCAGGCCCTTCGTAACCTGCGTCCCAGCGTGGGTGGGTGCGGTCACCCATGTCGGTCACGTCAAACATGGTCCGCCCGCACGGACAGTTGACGCGCATCACCGGGGTTGGGGCAGCTGACCTGCTGCGCCGCCCGGGAAGGTCACGGCTGGCCGGGATGGGGTTCGCCTGGGTTCCAACGCCTGGTGGTGCCGTGAGGGGGTGACGTGGGCGTGGGCGAGGCCTGCCAGCGCGAGTGTTCACAATGGGCCCGTGACGGTGATCCGGCGGGTCACGTTCACCCCGTGCTCCTGGCGGGACGGACCCGAACGGCCGCCCGGCCAGGTTCCAGCGTTTCGTCGCCCGCCGGCGCCGACGGCTGGCGCGACGGAACGGGGAGTGAGCGGATCCCCATGATAATAACCGTTATTGTGGCGCTCGCGCTCAGCGCGGCGAGTGCCGGAGAATCGTGTTGGATCCCGGGACCCTGCACCGCCTCGCCAGCCAGGACACCTCATTCGTCCGGCCGCCGGCCCGGCCATGAACGAGGGTCATCTGCCCGCGGACCGGCCGGCCGCCGACGGCGGTCGGCGGGAACTGGCTCCCGGGCCAGGCAGGCCAACCCCGGTGTGGCTCTCGCACCTTGTCCGAAGCACGGGAGCCACACACCGGGGTGGACTCAGTGGCACTCCGGCACTCTGGCCTGGTCGGCCACCATGGAGCTGTGCACGTAGCCGACGTTCAGGTCGTACTCCGGCTCGACCTTGAACCATCGGTTGGACGAGTAGTTGCCGGTTGCCCATTGGGCGTCGATCCAGCAGATCATGAGAACACGCGTACCGTTGCCCATGTACTCGATGCCGTGCGAGCCCGTGTTCGGGCTGGCTCGCAGCCAGGCGCCCCCCGACCGGGAGCTGATCACCGGCCACCCGGACGCCAGCCCAGGCGACGCGGCCAACACGGAACCGGCGATGACTGCGGCCCCGGCAAGGCCGCCTGCGATTTTGGTCCGTATGCGCATAGCCATCCTCAACCTCTCCATGATCGCTGCCAGGGCAGCGAATAACGTGGGGGCGCCCCCGCCCGTGGCCGGGCGTTGCCGTGCCAGCCGCGGGGCGAGAGCTGCCCGGGCCCACCGCAAGATTGATGGATGACTGTCGGTTATTGCTAATACACGCTACGTAATTATTGTCACGGACTGCAGCCTGTAACGCGGCCGAGGTTCGGCTCCCACCCGGCCGGGGTCCTGGCGGTAGCACTCATCGTGGTGATGGCCCTGTGCTGGGTGCTCGCCGATGAGCACCAATCGCGGCGGCTTACCGAGATCCTTGGCGCCTGGCCCGGCAGGCTCCTGTCCGCATAGCTGAGAACGTGTCGACCGGCAGGCAGGGAGTTGAGGCGACGATGCCGACCTTGGACCAGCAGCTCCTCGGGCTGGGATTCGACTGTGCGGTGGGCGTGCCGGACTCCCACCTGGCCACGCTCCTGTCGCGGATGGAGCTCTCCATCCCTATATCGCGCCGCGCGAGGACGTGGCGGTGGCTGCTGCCTGCGGACTGGAGCTCGGCGGCGCCCGCCCGCTGCTCTACATGAAGAACGCGGGCATGTTCACCTGCGGCGATGCGCTGCTGTCGCTAGCGCGCGACATGGAGGTGGGCCTGTGCATGCTGGTCGGCTGGGCCGGTGTCGGCAGCGACAACCTGCCGCATCACGTGGTCTCGGGTGAACGCACCACCCCATTCCTGGACAGTCTCGGTATCCCCTGGCGCATCCCCGGCAACGACGGGAGCGACGCCGAGGGGACAGCCAGCTGGTACGCCGAGTGCCACCGCCGGCGCACCCACTGCGCCGTGCTCCTTCCCCCAGGCGGCACCGATGGCAAGTAGATCCGTCATTGCCCGCGCGGCCGTCGAGGCGGCGTCGCGCCAGGGCTGGCCGCTGTTCGTCGGCAATGGCTTCCTGTGCAGGGAAGTCATGGCGCTGGCTGCCCCGGGCCAGGAGCCGGTGCTGCCACTTCACGGCGGGATGGGCTTAGCCGGAGGTGTCGCGGCGGGCTACCTGCTGGCGCGGCCACGTTCCGGCGCGCTCGTCCTGGAAGGCGACGGGAACCACCTCATGGGCTGGGGCTGCGCCCAGTTCATCGGCGACCTCGGGCTGCCGCTCGTCCACGTCGTCAGCTCCAACGGCGTCTACCGGAGCACCGGGGGCAGCGCGTGCCCCGGCCGGCCGGCCTTGGCCAGGTGCAGGCCCCGGCCAAGATCCTTAATTACCGGCAGGCGTTCAGCATCAGCACCGGCGAGCAGCTGCGGGAGGTTCTCGCCGAGGCCGTGCTCCTGGCCGACCCCAGCCTGTTGTACGTGACCGAAGACCCCGCGCCAACCGCGCCCCCGCGCAGCTCGTTCAGCACCGCGGACTACGCGGACGGCCTGACCAAAGCCGCCACGCCGATCGCGGATTCCCCCGGGCACGGAGAACCGGCCCGGTCCGGGAAGGGGACACGGTGAATCTGGCGGACGTTCACGCCCTGCAATCCGCCACTGTCCGCGGGGACCTGAGCCTGCTCGGCACCGACATCATGGACGGGACCGGGACTGAGAGCCATGCGAACCGGCGGCACTCGATAGCACTGGAACGCCACTGCGCCACGAGAGTGGTCTTGCCGAAGCCCGCGGAAGCGTCAACGAGGACGAGCTTGGCCGGAGCCGCGCGGGTCAGCTCATGAAGCAGCCCTTGCCGCTCCACCCACTCCTTACGCGCGCTGGGTGCGTGCAGCTTGGATTCGATCGGCGCGTCGACAACGGGATGGGTCAGCGCCGTGCCGGCAACCCCGCGCAAAATGCGCTCCAGGGGCCGCTCTCGCTGCGGACGCCCATCCCCGGACACCCGTTCACGATGCACGGAGAGACCTGGCCCAGCCAGGGCCGAAGGTCCTTCATAACCCGGTCTGGCGTGGATTATCCGGCCGTGATCGTGCCTGGAAACGGCCAGGACCTTTACGATGCGCCCGCATTTGAGCGCCGGTCGAATCGATCTTCCTGCGTGAAGTGCCCCGCCGGGTCAGGCCCCGAGGAAGCGCAGGACCGCGAGCACCCGCCGGTTGTCGCCCTCGGACGGCGGCAGCCCCAGCTTGCCGAAGATACCCGCCACATGCTTCTCCACGGCGCCGGGCGACACGACGAGCTGCGCGGCGATGGCCGCGTTGGACCTGCCCTCAGCCATCAGCGCCAGCACTTCGCGCTCCCGCCCGGTGAGCAGGGCCAGGCCGTCCGCGCGGCGGCTGGCGCCCAGCAGCTGGCTGACCACTTCTGGGTCCAGCGCGGTCCCGCCCGCGGCCACCCGGGCCAGCGCGCCGGCGAACTCGGCCACGTCCGCGACCCGGTCCTTGAGCAGGTAGCCCACGCCTGCGGTGCCGGCCGCCAGCAGCCTCGTCGCGTACCGGGTCTCGACGTACTGGGAGAACACCAGCACGCCGGTGCCGGGATGATCGCGGCGCAGCTCGATGGCGGCGCGCAGCCCCTCGTCGGTGAACGTCGGCGGCATCCGCACATCCACCACGGCTGCGTCCGGGTGGTGCGCGGCCACCGCGGCGAGCAGCGAGCCCGCGTCCGGCACGGCAGCGCACACCTGGTACCCGCGGTCGTTGAGCAGCACAACGAGGCCCTCCCGCAGCACCGCGGCGTCCTCTGCGATCACCACCCGGGTGGCCGGGCCGTTCATGCGTGCATCGGGAGCTCGACGGTCACCAGCGTCGGCCCGCCGGGAGGACTGCTGACCGACAGCTGCCCGTCCACGGTGCGCACCCGTTCCCGCAGGCCCGCCAGCCCGCTGCCGCGGTCCGGGTCGGCACCGCCCGATCCGTTGTCGCCGACGCGTAGCAGCAACGTCCCGTCCCGCTGCGCGGCGTGCACCGTGACGGTGCGTGCCGCGCTGTGCTTGGCAGCGTTGGCGAGCAGCTCAGCGGCGCAGAAGTAGGCGATGGTCTCGATGGCCGGCGTGGGCCGCTCCGGGATCGTGACGGCCAGGCTGACCGGGATGGTGCTGCGGGCCGCCAGGGTGGACAGCGCGTCCTCCAGGCCGCTGTCCAGCGCGGGCGGGTGGATGCCGCGGGCGAGGTCGCGCAGCTCCGCGAGTGCCTCCTTCGCATTGCTGTGCGCGGTGCCGACGAGGTCACGGGCCCGGGCCAGGTCCGCGTCCGTCGCCCCGTCGCCGAGCTTCTCCTTCGCCATGCCAAGGCTCATGGCGAGTGCCACCAGCCTGGCCTGTGCCCCGTCGTGCAGGTCGCGCTCTACCCGGCGCAGGGTGGCGGCCGAGTCGTCGACGGCCCGGGCCCGCGTCTGCTCGAGGTCGCGTACCCGCGCCGCAAGGCTGCCCGGCCCGAGCAGGCTCCGGATCAGCCACTGGTCGATGGCGCAGAGTGCGGCGGTCAGCCACGGGGCGAGCAGCAGCGTCGCCACCCCGACGGCGGCGACCAGGAGGGTTCCCGGCCAGCTGGTCACGTGGAAACCGAGCCGGAAGCCAGTGAACGGAAGCCCGGTGCCGGCTGCCATCCCCTGCCCGGTGCTGTGCCAGTGCGGGGCAACCGGGTGATACCAGCCCCACCAGAGCGGGTAGCTGAGGTCCACGAGGCCGCCGAACCAGGCCATCACCAGGATGTACAAGCCGGCTGCGGCGACCGGCAGTTTCGCCAGGACATAGCAGGCGGCCCGCCAGTCGGCCGGGTCCCGCAGCGCCGAATCGACCCGGCCGAGGATGCCCTGTCCCGGGACGGCCTTCGGCAGCGGCGGGGCCTGCGTGCCGAGCAGCAGGCGCGCGAGCCGGCGGTGCGCGGACCCGAGCCGGCGGGCCAGCCGGAGCGCGGCGACCAGCACCAGCAGCCCCGGGAAGGTCCCGGCCAGCGAGATGGTGAGCAAGCCGCCGATGACCAGCAGGGCCAGCGTCAGGGCGAAACCCGGGGCGCCGAGCACGACTCCGGCCAGGCAGAACGCGACCTGGCGCCAGGCCCGGCCGGTCAGCGGGGCGGTCACGATCCCGCGGGCGGCCCGCCCGGCCACTGGCCGCAGCCGGGACGGCCCCGCGGGCCCGGTGCTGCCCTGCCCGGTGCTGCTCACCCCGTCATTGTGCATGGCGGCGGGTCACGCGTCGCGCTGCGATACCAGCCATCCGCCGATGCCCAGCGCCGCGGTCGCGTACAGGCACAGCATGCCGAAACCGGCCCACGGCGACAGCGAATACGCCACCGGCTTGACGGCGGTCAGCGACTGCGCCGCGATCGCTTCGGGGAGGAACCGCGTGACCGCGTGCCTGACCGGCTCCGGCAGGGCGATGACGAGGAACGGCAGCACGAACACCACCCCGACGAGCGCGCCGAGCGCGCCGGCGGTGTGCCGGATGGCAGCGCCGAGGCCCAGGCCGGTGAGCCCGATCAGGCAGAGGTAGGCGCCTGCCAGCAGCACGGCCCGCAGCACCCCGGGCTGCCCGAGGGTGGCGTGCGGGGCCGGGGCTGACACTGCGGCCTGGCCGGTCAGGAAGGCGGCGAAGGCGAGTAGTTCACCGGCCGCCAGCAGCAGTGCGCCGAGCACGGCCGCCTTGGCCGCCAGCACCCGGCCGCGCCGCGGAACAGCGGCCAGCGTGGCGCGGATCATCCCGGTCGAGTAGTCACTGGTGATCGAGAGCACCCCGAGCACCCCCACCGCGAGCTGCCCCAGGGCGAGCCCGACGAATCCCTGGTTCGTCGGGTCGAAGGAAGCACGGTCCGCGGCGGACATGCCAGCCCAGTGCGGGCCGTACTGGCTCATCACCAGGATCGGGAGGCCTGTCATGCCGGCCACCAGGATCACCAGGATCACCGCGGTCGACCGGACGGACCGCAGCTTGGCCCACTCCATGCGGGTGACCTGCGCGAAACGGTAGTGCCCCGGCGGGACCAGGGACATGCTGGCCGCCGTCATGACGTCCTCGCCTGCCCGGTGCTTGCCTGCCCGGTGCTCGCACCGGTCAGCGCGAAGAACGCCTCCTCCAGCGAGGTGGCGCAGGCGGACAGTTCCGCGACCGTGGTCTGCGCCAGCAGCCGCCCGTGGCCGATGATGACCAGGCGCTCGGCGGTGAGCGCCAGCTCGCTGATCAGGTGGCTGGACACGAAGACGGTCCGGCCCTCCGCCGCCAGCGACTTCAGCAGGGTCCTGATCCACCGGATGCCCTCCGGGTCCAGGCCGTTGACCGGCTCGTCGAGCAGCAGCACGCCGGGATCGCCGAGCAGCGCGGTGGCGATGCCCAGCCGCTGCGCCATGCCGAGGGAGAACTTCCCGGCCCGCCGGCCGGCCACCTCCGCCAGCCCCACCGTGGCGAGCACCTCGTCCACCCTGGCCCCCGGGATGCGGTTGCTGGCGGCCAGCGCGGCCAGGTGAGCACGGGCACTGCGGCCCGGGTGGAACGTCCTCGCCGCCAGCAGCGCGCCTACCTCGCGCAGTGGCCAGCGCAGCTCGCGGTAGGCCCGTCCGCCGATCGTGGCCTGCCCGGCGTCGGGCCGGTCCAGTCCCATGATCATCCGCATCGTGGTGGATTTGCCTGACCCGTTCGGGCCGAGGAAGCCGGTCACCGCGCCCGGCCGGACGGTGATGCTCAGCCCGTCCACCGCGGCGGTGGCGCCATATCGCTTGGTGAGACCCCTGGTCTCGATCATTGATCCTCCGTCCGGCACGCGGGAGGCGCGCCCTCGGAAGATCACGCTAGGAAGCAGCGGGCCGCACCGGAATCCGGCTACCGCCCGGCTTCACCCGGGGGATATCCCCCCGGGCCAGAGCTTACGAGGGTCCTATCTTCCGGCCCCGGGCGGCAAGCTGCTCCAGGTCCCGGTCGGAGAAGCGGTAGAGCGGCCACAACCTGACCCCTACCTCGGCCAGGGCCTCTGGCGCGTCCCCTTCCGGCCGGTCGACCAGGACGAATGCGTCGGCTACGGCATAGCCGCACTCCCGCAGCTTGGCCACGCAACTCACCAGGAGTTCCCCGTCGGACGATACGTCATCGAGGAGGGCCGCCCGCTTAGGGCTGCCGCCGATACCCTCGAGGATCTTGCCGAACAACGGCCGCTCCTTCACGAAGAGCGGTTCAACCTGGAGTTCGCGGGCCACTGCCGCGAGCAGGAGGGCGTTACCGCGCTTCGGGCACGCCATTGTGGTGACCCCGTCCATGCGCCCGCTGCGCCGCACGTGTTCCGTTAACTCGCGGGTCATGCACTCAAGATGGCTCGGCACAAGCGCCGCGGTCATGAGATCGACGAAGTAATCGACGAGGAACACCCGGGTCCGGCCTACTGAGCCGCCCTTCAGCACGTACAGGTGCAGGAAGCAAATGGCTTCGAGGGGAGCCAGTCTCGCTCCCTTCCGGTCGGTCAGGCCGCTCTTGCCCACCGGGGTGGTAACGCTGATGTCAGATACCTGCTGGTAGGTGCCGCCAGCCACCAGAGAGCCGATCGCTGCTCGCGGCGTGCCCCGCAGGCCAATGACGAGCAGCAGAACAGAGGCCGCCAGGGCGGCCAGGGCGGCAGCCAATCCAGCACCAAAAATACCTAGCAGGGCGGCAGCGACGACGGCCACGGCAGACAGAGAGAATGGCTGCAGCACGTAACGCGGAATGCTGGCTACCGCGGCTAGCCAGCCCGCTTCCGTTTTGCCACCATTCTTGCGGGCGCGCGGCTCCGGGGAAGTCGCCACGTTGCTACTTCTTGGACGATGCGGCTTTGACGCTCGTCAGCTGGCCGGCGGGCAGATCCTCATCCCACTCTTCCATGAACTCAGCTACGAAGCTGCGCATGTAGGCATCCCGCTTGCGGGCCAGCATGATCGCCGTGGGCGTCTCGAGCTCTCCGGGGAGGCGGAGCAGTTTATCATAGAAGTGCTGAATCGTCGAAGGCGGCCGCTCGCCCTGGAAATAGGTATCCGAATTGCTCGGGGCATCGCTCACCCAGAGCGGAATCCCATGGGCTCCGCCAAACGAAAACGATCTGGCTATGCCGATGGCCCCGATCGCATCGAGGCAGTCTGCATCTCGTACTGCGCGCGCCTCGGCCGCCGCTTTCTCAAAGGTCGGCCGGTCCGAGAAGGAATAGCGATCTGTGTAGTGTATGGCTTCGAGTATGTCCCGGTGGACCGCCACGGGGATGTCCGCCTTGTTCAGGAGGGTCTCCGCGCGCTCGTCCATGGCCTCGGGGGGCACAAAGAATCTCTCCTCCCGCGGCCGCGCCTCGCGGTGCAGATCATGCAGCCACGCAGCGCTGAGGGTGACCAGCTGGTCCCCTCCTTCCGCGGCACAGATCCGGGAGGCAAGGGCGGCCACCCGCTCCAGATGGGAGTGGTCATGTGTCGGCGAGTCAGGCACATACCCGGCACGTACCAGTGAAATCAATGGCCGGACCCGAGCCCTGGCTGCGGCTAGATCACTGCTCATGCTATCTCCTCCAGCTTACCCAGGTCTCGGTTATGCGCATATACCCGCATCGCGCTCTTATCGTCGCATGCGCCACAATTGACGCACAGGTGAGGATGATCTCTCCTGACCAGCACTCCTTGCGGGCCGGAGTTATGCCAGGCTGAAACGCACCGAGTATTCATGAACAGCCGGAAACCCATTGACAGCAAGCGTGCCATGAATGCTCTGGCTTCCTGCGGCAAGGGCACCGACATCCAGTCCTCAGCAATAGGATGAGGACTGCCCGGGACGGCCGTGCCCGCAGCCCGCCGGTAACGTATTCCTACCACCACCCCGTCGGGACGGTTGCCGTCCAGGAGCGCGAGCAGCTCGCAAATGTCGGATTCTGACTGAGCTAAGAATGGTTTCACGAGAGCATAGCTCAGCCAATGGCCGCCGTGTGGCCCGAAATTTACAACGCGCTCGGCCGGCCGCGGGGCATTCGGCTCGATCCGTGCACTCGACGCGATGGTGGTGATTGTGGTGAAGACCACCGGATGCGGATTGTGCGGTGACCAGGAATCCAGCCTGTGCCGTAAGGGCTCAGGTAACGGGAACTTCGTGGCAAGCTGAACGGGAAGGCGATAGGTGTCGGCGAAGTCCAGACACATCAGAGCGTTTGCGGTCATCGCGCTGGAGATCGCGACTTCTGTGTCACAGCCAATTGCGACCAGCGTGTCAGTGGTGATCGTCCCGGCATCGATTGATCTCGCTAAGCCACGAAGCAGCACTGCCATGCGGGACGCGGGCAGCGCCCGCGCCCGGCCCGCCGGACTGCCTATATAGCAGTACTTGCAGCCAACGCCGCAGCCACTGACGGCAAGGGGTACGAAAACGCGCCCGCATTCGGATGCGACGCCTGCCGGTAAGCCGTTCATGGTCCTTAGCCCCCCGCTCATCGGTTACTTACCTGAGCATACATTCTGGCCGAACTTCAGGCTACCCGGTCATCCTTCGCCGCGTGTGGCAGACAGCCCGGCTCGCATTCCGGGCCGGCCCGCTGTTACTCACGGGCTGCTGCCCGGCTCACGACCTGACATTCATCACCAGCGCACCAGGCGCCACTCCGCGGGGCTGAAACGATCTTTACCAGGGTCGCCGGCCGGGCCGCGGGTAAATGACGTGAAGCATCATGCCATTTACCCGCGGCGGCCAGCACGGCCGCGCATTGGGTGCAAATCACCAGATACCAGCAGTAAATACCCTCCAACGGCCGCGGCGGCCAATCGGGTCACCGCATCAGCATGGTAAGCGCGCGCTCAGGAAACTCCCGGAAGGATGCGCTTCGGCTACTTATCACGAGGCCGCGGCGAGCTTGGCCGCCTGCTGGTAGATGCTCTGGTCCACGATCTGCGCGTAGGTCGGGGCGGTGGCCTTCTTGAGGTTGCCCACGGCGATCTGCACCGCGATCATGTGGCTGATGTTGGCCGCCGGCATCCCGGACCCGTTCAGGGTCCAGAAGCCCATCTGGAAGTACTGCTGCAGGGCCTGCTTCATCACCGGCTGCGAGTCACCCACCACGGTGCCCAGCAGAGCGGCCTTGTCCAGGTTGGCGGGGTTGGTCATCCACTTCAGGGCGGCGATCTGCGCGGCGACCATGCGCACGAACGCGGTGTGCTTCGCGGCCAGCGTGGGCTTCTTCACGCCGTACATCTCATACATGTTGTCCGGCGACACCTGCGACGCCCGCATCACCACGGTGACCTGCTTGTGCAGCTGGGTGTCCACGTCGATCAGCTCGTTGAGGTGCAGCACGCCCACCTTGATCTGCCCGGCGATCATGCCCTGCGGGGCGTTGTTGCCGGGGAAGACCAGCGGCTTGACCTGCTGCGCCGACAGGCCGCAGGACTTCAGCATCGAATTCAGCGCGACGTAGCGGATCCCGCCGACCGCGTCCACGCTCACCCCCTGCCCCTTCAGCCGCGGGCATGTCGTCACCGCCGGGTCGGTGGAGGCGACAAGCCAGTCGGGGACCTCCTGGCCCTGGATGCCGACCAGCGGCACCCCGGTGGACGCCAGCTCCATCAGCTGGGCCGGCGGCATGATGGCCGTGTCGATCTGGCCGGTGGCCACGGCCCGCGTGGCGTCGGTGCCGGTCTGGAAGTTGCGGATGACCACGTTGACCTTGTACTTGCTGTAGAAGCCTTCCTTCTGCGCGATGTACGGCAGCAGGCCCGAGATCACCGGCGGCACGCCAGGGGAGCCAAGAGTGATCGTCGGGAAGGACCCGCTGGCGGAGCTGCCGCCGCCTGAGCTGCCGCCGCAGGCGGCCAGGGTCAGCGCGCTGGCCGCGGCAACGGCGAACAGCGCAGCGGTCTTCGTTCTGGGCAACGATGTCTTCATATCGGGCCTGGTCCTTCCGCGGATTCCGCTGATGGGGGGTCACCGGCCCGGGTTACCTCATCGGCGCTGCCTGGCCGGCTCTGGCCTGCGCCGTTGCTCATGACGACGGTCCACAGATAGTCACGGACGACGCGGAAGCGCTCGCTGTCCACCACCTCGCGGCCCCGCGGCCGGCCAATGCCGACGTCCACGATGTCGTGCACGTGGCTCGGGCGCCCGCTCAGGATCACGATGCGGTCCCCCATGAGCACCGCCTCGTCGATCGAGTGAGTGACGAAGACCATCGCTGTGGGACGCTGCTCCCAGATGCGCAGCAGCTCGAGTTGCAGCAGGTCCCGGGTTTGCGCATCGAGCGAGGCGAACGGCTCGTCCATGACCAGCACCCGCGGCTCGATCGCCAGGGCACGGGCCAGCCCCGCCCGCTGCTGCATGCCGCCGGACAGCTGGTAGGGGTAGGACTTCTCGAAGCCCTCCAGGCCGACCAGGCTGATCAGCTGCCGGACCCGCGGCTCCGCGTCCTTGCGGCGCATACCCGCGACGGTGAGGCCGTAGGCCACGTTCCCGAACACCGTCTTCCACGGGAACAGCCCGAAGTGCTGGAAGACCACGGCGACACCCTCCGCGGGCTCGGTCACTTCCCGGCCCGCGATTGACACGCTGCCCTCACTCGGCGGCGCCAGCCCGGCGATGCTGCGCAGCAGGGTGGTCTTCCCGCAGCCGGACGGCCCCACGACGGACACGATCTCGCCCGGGGCGACATCGAAGGAGACATCCTGCAAGACGGCCCGCTCCCCGTACCGCTTCGTCAGCCGGTCGATCCGGATCATGGCTTCCGGGGCGGATTCGGTCACGCCTGCTCCCCTCTCATGCTGCCCGGTACCAGGGCAGGCCGCGGCGTACCGCGAGGTTGATGAGCGCCCGCAGGACGAGGGCGAACGCGATGAGCACGCACACGGCGACCACGGCATCGTCCTGATGGAAGGAGCGCACGTTGAACAAGATGTAGTAGCCAATGCCGTTCAGCCCGGCGATAAACTCCGCCACGACCGCGCCGATGAGCGCGCGGCCGATGGCGAGGTCCAGGCCGCCCAGCAGGTAAGGCAGGGAGGCGGGGAGCGCGACCCCGGTCCACACCCGCCACCACGGCGCGCGGTAGGTCCGGGCCACGTCCTCGTAGCTGCCGGAGATGCTCCGCGCCCCTTCGGCGACATTGAAGACGATCGGCAGGGTGGCCTCGATGACGATGATCGCCAGCCGCGCGTTCGGCGTGTAGCCGAACCAGACGGTCAGCAGCGGGACGAGCGCCACGATGGGCATCGCATAGAAGCTGTTCACGTACAGCCGCAGCGCCCGGTCGACGTCCCGCAGCCGCCCCATGATCAGCCCGATCACGGTGCCGATGACTACCGCGATGAGCAGGCCTTCGAGGATGGCGAGCAGCGTGGAGGCGGTGCCGCTGAGGAACTGCTGGTCGCTGAGCACGCCCGGGATCTGGGTAATGGTCCTGCTCGGCCGCGGAATGTAGGCCGGTGCGAATGCCATCGCACCGAACTGCCAGATCGCCAGGATCACCATCCCGGCGATCACCCGCACGGCCATGATCTGGCCACGGCTGTGCGCGTGCTGCGGCTCGCCGTCCGCCCTCGGTTGCCTGGCCCGGGCAGCGCGCAACCCGCGGGCGGCGGTGCCCGCCGCGGCGGCGGCTGGCGGCTGGGCGGGGAGGCTCATTGCTGCACCCGCCAGCGCGCGAAGCGGGCCTCGATCAGCCGGCCGATGGCCATCAGGGCCACCCCGACCAGCGTGATGACGAGGGTGACGGCGAGCATCTCAGCGGTGTCGAACCGCTCGGACGCGATGATGAGCAGGCTGCCCAGGCCGGTCGCGCTGAGGAAGAACTCGGCGGCGATCATTCCCACCAGGCCACGGGCCAGCGCCTGTCGCACGCCCGTCATGAGGTACGGCAGCGTGTACGGGATCGCGACGTGCAGCCAGATGTCGCGCTCCCGGGTGCGGAACGACCTGGCCACGTCGATCAGCTCAGGTGCGATGCTCTGCGCCCCGCGCTGGGTGTTGAACTGCACCGGGAAGTAGGCGAACAGCCAGACCACGATGACCTTTGGCCAGAACCCGAACCCCATCAGGGCGAGCAGGAACGGGATCAGCGCGACCATCGGGGCCGCGTACAGCGCGATCAGGTACGGCTCAAGGGCCAGCCGGAGCAGGGCGCGGCGGGCGAACAGCAGGCCCCCCGCCGCGCCGGTCACGATCGCCAGCGCGACCCCCACCGCGTAGACAGAGAATGACGCTGTGAGCGCGCTCTGCAGGCTGCCGTCGGAGATCAGCTGCCCGAGACGGGACAAGGTCGCCGACAGCGAGACGAAGACCTCGCTGCTGGAGTGCGAGCCGAGCACCTGCCAGACGACGACGCCACCGGCCAGGCCGACCGCATAGGCTAGTACGGCCCGCCACCTGCCGGTGGGTGCACGCAGCCGCCGTCGCCTGGCCGCCGGTGCCGGGGAACCCGGTGCCGGGGAACCCGGTGCCGGGGAACCCGGTGCCGGGGAACCCGGTGTGCTGGGCCTGGGCTGCGTCATGCGCGGGCCTCCTCCATCAGCGCCGCGAGCGCAGGCTCGGGTTCCAGCACGTACAGGCCGCCGTTGATCCGGTCGGTGACCCAGATCAGCCCGGAGGAGTCCACGAACAGGTCGTTGATCTGGGCGGCCGGCTGGCCGGGGGGCGGCTGGGGGACCCAGTGCGCGACCTCCACCGGGTGCTCGGCGTCGGCGAGGTCGTAGACCCGTACCCCGGCGCTGAAGTAGGTCGCGAACACCAGCCGTTCGCTGCGGTACGAGCCGGCCCGGTTCTCGTGCAGGTTGTGCGCGCCGAACCGCAGCGGCAACTCGTCGTAGCGGGCATCCGGGGGCGGGCAGAGGCTGACCACCCGCGGGTTGTCGCCGGAGACGTCGATCACCCGGATCGCCCGTTGCGGCGCGTGCGGGCCGTCCTTCACCTGCTCGTCGGTCGCCACCACCAGCTTCCGGCCGGGCAGCGGCAGGCAGGTGTGCGTGGAGCCGCCGGGCCACTGCAGATGCCCGGTCTGGCGGGGCCGGGTCATGTCGGAGACGTCCAGCACCACCAGCCCGGCATCGTCGTAGCCGAGGTAGGCGCGATCGCCGTCGAGCAGCGCGTGATGGGCGGCGTAGCGCTCCCCCGCCGGCCAGGCCGGCTGCTCGTCATCCCGCTGGCCGGGCCACCACCAGCGGGCAGCCTCAGCCGGGTGCGCAGGGTCGGCCAGGTCCAGCACGACCCAGATCCGGTCGGTGAAGTGGTCGGGGATCGCGGACATGTGCGCGTAGCGGCCGCCGGTCCACACCACGCGGTGCACCCCGCGGCCGCCACTGGGCCAGAACGCGACCTGCTCGGGGTGCAGCGGGTCGTCGATCCGGTACACCGCGAGCCCGGCGGAGAACGGCTCGGCCGCCGCCGCCCGGTAGGGGAACTTCTCGTGATTGACCAGCAGCAGCCCGTCGGCGACCTGCACCTTGTGGTTGTGCGTGCGGGCCGGCGCTGGCCACTGGGTCACCAGCGCAGGCCTCGCCGGGTCGGCCACGTCCAGGATCGAGGTGCCCATCCCGGAGGTACCCATGTGCCCGACGTACAGCGCGTCGCCCTCGCGCAGCAGTTGCATGCCGTCGCCGTAGCCACCCAGGTCGTGCTGGGCGAGCAGGCGCAGCCCGGCGGAGGACGCGGGGCCGGTCACCGGGCGCGTCATGCCCGTGCTCCGGCGGCCCTCCTCGTCCGCGCGCCGAGCTTCTCGGCGACCCAGTCGGCGGTCTGGTAGCGGTGGAACGGCGCCAGGTTCGCGCACCCGTGGTTGCCCTTCTCGAGCAGGAGCAGTTCGGCGGGCCCGCCCGCCTCCTCGACCAGCCGTGCGGCCTGCTGCCAGGGGATCAGCCTGTCCAGCTTGCCCATGACGGCCAGCAGCGGGCAGCGGATGCGCTCCGCGCGCCCGGCCATGCTGAGCTGCGCGGCTGCTTCCCGCGCGGCGTCCATATCGGGTGACTTGGACCGCACCCGGAACGCCTCCCGGGTGAGGATGGGGCGGCTGTCCCAGTTCTCCGCGAAAATGAACGGCCCGGCCAGCGCCACGCAGACCCGCACCCGGTCGTCCCCGCTGGCCACCCTGGGGGCGTAGTACCCGCCGAGGCTCACTCCCCAGACCCCGATCCGGTTGGAATCCAGCGACGGCTCCGCGCCCAGCCGGTCGATGATGGCCGATCCCGGGACCTCCCAGTCGCCCCTGATCGCCAGGTCGTACTCGGCCTCACCCTGTCCGGGCCCGTCCACGCTGAACGTGGCGATGCCGCGCTCCAGGAACAGTTCCTCGGTGCTGCGCAGTTCCTCTTTCGTCGAGTCCAGCCCCGGAATCATGATCATGACGGGGTGCGGCCTGTCCCCCGGCGGCTGGCGGAGCACCCCGACCATGCGCGAGCCCTCGAACGGGATCTCGATCCGCCGTCCCGGCGGGTCGAGATACGGCAGCGCATCGTCCAGGCAGCGCACCGCGGCCAGGTGCGCGGTGCGCATCTGCTCCATGTCGTCGACGAAGAGGAACTTCGCGAAATGGTAGTAGACGGCGGCCTGCGACAGATGCGCCCCGGCGGACATCTCGCGGTCCGCGGCCATCGCGTCCCGGCCCAGTTTCTCGTGCTCGGCGGCTACCGCGCTCCAGGCGGCGCACCAGTCCTCCCACCGCTCCAGGCTGCTCGTGATCCGCTCGAAGTCCCCTGCGGCCACGCCATTCATCGTGAACCTGGGCGCCCAGTGCGAGATGGCCATCGCCACCCGATCATCCACGCGGTTTCCTCCTTCGCTGGCCATAACCTGCAAACGAATGCATACTCTCTAACTGTGGGCAGCGTCAACAGTGCAGAGCACACGCACGCCGGTCAGGCCTGGAGCCGCGCGCCGGCCCGGCCCGGCCCACCGGGGCCGGCCGCGGGCGGACGGCCGGCTGGCCGCGCACACGGTTGCTTGAACGCCCGCTGCGCGGAGCCGAGACGATGAAGCAGGACATTCACGTGACGGTCAACGGTGCGGCGCAGACCATCACCTGCGAGCCGGACTCCCCGTTCCTCGACGTCCTCCGGCACGATCTGGGGCTCTCCGGACCGCGATTCGGCTGTGGCATCGGGTTGTGCGGCGCCTGCTTCGTGCTCATCGATGGGCAGGCCCGGTCCTCGTGCGACCTCCCCGCCTGGGCAGCGGAGGGCAAGGACGTCACCACCGTGGAAGGGTTGCTGGACGGTGACACCATGCACGCCGTGCAGCGGGCAGTCATCGAGGAGCAGGCGGCCCAGTGCGGCTACTGCACCTCGGGGATGATCGTGAGCGCGGTGGCGCTGCTGCGCGGCAATGCCGCGCCGACCGAGGACGAGGTCCGCTCCGCGCTGGACGGCAACCTGTGCCGGTGCGGTGCGCACCGCCGGATCATCAGGGCAGTGCTCCGGGCGGCCTCGGGGGGCGGGCCGGAAGCGGCCAGCATCCCGGCGGCCGGCGGCCGCGGCGTGACGGCAGGATCACCCACCGGGAGGATTCCCGGGTGAGCGATTCCGCCACACCCCCGGGCGGCGTGCTACCGCCCAGCCTCGCCGCCAACCCGATCTTGCAGAACTGGCTCGACTTCAGCGTTGACGGGGTCGTCACGATCCGGTCCGGGAAGGTCGAGTACGGCCAGGGCGTATGGACAGCGCTGGCCCAGATCGCGGCGGAGGAACTCGACGTGCCGCTCGCCCGGATCCGGGTGGCGCAGGTGAGCACGAGCAGCAGCCCCGACGAAGGGGTGACCTCGGGCAGCCGGTCCATCGAGGACTCCGGCGGGGCACTTCGCCAGGCGTGCGCCCAGGCCCGCGGGGCATTCCTGGCCGTGGCAGCGGCGAAGCTCGGCGCGGACGTGACCGCCATGTCCGTTCAGGACGGCGCGATCCGCACCCCTGCGGGCGGAACCGGCCTCACCTACTGGTCGCTGCGGGCGCCCGGCTTGCTCGACCAGCCGGCTGCACCGTCCGTCCCGGCCAAGCCACCCGGCCAGTGGTCGGTCGCGGGACGCAGCGCGCCGCGGATCGACCTGCCGGACAAGGCGACCGGCCGCCCGCGATTCCTGCACGACCGGGTGCTGCCGGGCATGTTGTTCGGCCGGGTGATCCGGCCGCCGGCCCCGGTGGCCACGCTGGATGCCCTGGACGACGTGGAGTTGCCGCCCGGCGTGGTGGCCCGGGTGCGCGACGGCTCGTTCCTCGCCGTGATCGCCGACTCCGACCGGGTCGCTGTGGCAGCCACGACGCGGCTGGCCAGAGCCGCCCGGTGGACCGTGCAGGAGTCGCTGCCGGACGAGCGGGACCTGAAGGGCTTCCTGCTGTCGCAGCCCGAGCAGGTGCAGCCCGTGGTCCAGCGCGCCGACGACGCCGCCGCCGCCCGGGTCACGGTTACCCGCCAGGCCGAGTACACCCGGCCCTTCATCGCCCATGCCTCCATGGCCCCGAGTTGCGCGATCGCCCGCTGGGACGGGGGGACTGTCACCGTCTGGACGCACAGCCAGGGCGTGTTCGCCCTGCGCGGCGCGCTCGCCCTGGGCCTGGGCCTCGACCCGGAACAGGTCATCGTGCACCACGTGGAAGGCGCGGGCGTGTACGGGCATAACGCGGCGGACGACGCGGCACTCGACGCGGTCCTGCTGGCCAGGCAGGTGCCCGGCCGCCCGGTCCGGGTGCTCTGGTCCCGCGAGGACGAGCTTGCCTGGGGGCCGCTGGGGTCGGCCATGCTGGCGCGGCTGTCGGCCGGCCTGGACGCCGCGGGCCGGATCCAGACCTGGCGCCAGGACGTGTGGAGCAACGGGTTCATCGGCCGCCCGGGCACCGGCGGAGAGCCACGCCTGCTCGCGCTGACGCACGTCGCGGGCGGTACCCCGATGACACCTGCCCCGGACGGCCCGCCTACCGGCGCGATGGGCGCCACCCGCAACGCGGTGCCTGGTTACGACATCCCCGACCTCGCGGTGACCCGCCACCGGCTGCTTGCCATGCCGATCAGGACCTCCTCGCTGCGCTCCCTCGGCGCGTTCCTCAACGTGTTCGCCATCGAGTCGTTCATGGACGAACTGGCCGAGGTGGCCGGTGCCGACCCGGTCGAGTTCCGGCTCGCGCACCTGACCGACCCGCGGGCCCGGCGGGTCATCGAGGAAGCGGCCGGCTTCTCGGGCTGGGCGGTGCGGCCACGCGATGAGGGCGTGGGTTTCGGGCTGGGCTTCGCCCGCTACAAGGGCTTGTCCGGCTACTGCGCGGCCGTGGCGGAGGTGGCCGCGGACACCGGCATCAGCCTGCGCAGGCTCTGGCTGGCGGTGGACGTGGGCCGGGTGATCAACCCGGACGGGGTGCTCAACCAGGTCGAGGGCGGGGCGATCCAGAGCGCCAGCTGGGCGCTCCGCGAGCGCGTCCGGTTCGACCGGACCCGGATCACGTCGGTGACCTGGGACAGCTATCCCATCCTGCGGTTCACCGAGGTGCCCGAGGTGTTCGTGCGGATCGTGGCCGCGCCGGGCGAACGGGAGACGGGGGCGGGGGAACTGGCCCAGGGACCGGTGGCCGCCGCGATCGGTAACGCCGTATCCGACGCGGTCGGCGTGCGGGTACGCGACCTGCCGCTGACCACGGAGCAGGTAGCCCGCACGATAGAGCAGAGCTGACCGCGGGCAGGCCCGGTGCGGGGCGGCTCAGTGCGGGCCGAACAGGACGCTGACCGACTCGCCTTCGTGGATCCGGCGGATGGCCTCGGCGAGAGCCGGGGCGAGGGAGATGACCCGCAGCTTCCCGCCCAGCAGCTTCTCCGGGATCGGCACCGTGTTGGTGCACACGACCTCAGTCACCTCTGCCGCCGCCTCGATCCGCTGCAGCGCGTCATCGGTGAACAGGCCGTGCGTGCAGGCGACCCGGACCGACCGCACGTCATGCTCGCGCAGCCGGGCGAGCAGCTCGATGATCGTGGTGCCCCGGGCGATCTCGTCGTCCAGGACGATCACGTCCCGGCCGTCGACGTCGCCGATGATGGAGCTGATGGTGACCTGCTCATCGCTTTGCCGCTGCTTCGCTCCGGCCGCCACGGGCAGATCGAGCCGGCGGGCGAAGGCCGCCGCCTGCTTGGCGTTGCCCAGGTCCGGTGACACCACGACCGTGTTCGACAGGTCCTGCCCACGGAAGTGGCTGGCCAGCTCGCCCAGCGCGTGCAGGTGATCCACGGGCACCGAGAAGAACCCGTGCACCTGGGGCGAGTGCAGGGTCATCGTCAGCACCCGGTCAGCGCCGGCCGTGACGAGCAGGTCGGCGACGAGCCGGGCGCCGATCGACACCCGCGGCATGTCCTTCTTGTCTGAGCGCGCGTACGCGTAGTGCGGTATCACCGCGGTGACGCGCGCCGCCGAGGCGCCCCTGGCGGCGTCCAGCATGAGCAGCAACTCGACCAGATGCTCCTGGACCGGCGGGCACAGCGGCTGGATCAGGAACACGTCGCGTTCCCGGCAGTTGGACTGCAGCTGCAGCTCCAGGCAGTCGTTCGCGAAGCGACGCAACCGTACCGGGCGCAGTTGCTCGCCCAGGTCCGCACAGATCTCGGCCGCCAACTCGGGGTGGGCGCTGCCGCTGAACACCGCGATGTCCCGCACCCGCCCAGGGTAGTGGGCCCGCGGCCAGGCCCGGCGCCCAGCCCGCGGCCGGCCGGCCTGGCGGCGAGCCGGTATCTGGCGGGCGAGCCGCTACCCGGCCGGTATCTGGCGGGCGAGCCGCTACCCGGCCGGCGCCTGGCGGGCGAGCCGCTGCCCGGCATGCCGGAGCCAGCGACCTGGCTCCGCCACCGCCGGCCGCGGGCCGCCCGCCAGGTCCGACAAGGCGATGGCCTGCGCCACCGCCGGCGGCGGATCGGCTGCGATCTGGCCGGCGACCAGCACCCCGGGCACGCCGGCCGCCGCGGCGGCGGCGAAGACCGCTCCGGCCACCTTCCCAGTGGCCGACGTCCGGTCATAACACCCCTCGCCGGTGATCACCAGGCCGGCGCCGGCCAGTGCCTGGTCGAGCCCTGCCATCCGGCACAGTTGCGGTGCCCCCGGGGTGATCAGCGCGCCCCAGGCGGCGGCGAACCCGTAGCCGGTGCCGCCGGCCGCCCCCGCGCCGGGCGCGCCGGGGTCGCCGCCGAGGAACCCGGCCAGCGTGGCCAGGCCTTGGTCGAGCAGGGCCACCTGGCCCGGATCGGCTCCCTTCTGCGGGCCGAACACCGCTGCCGCCCCGGCGGGCCCGAGCAGCGGCGCGCGGACATCGGACAGGCAGCTGACTCCTCCGGCCGGCGGCGGGCGCAGGCCGGCCAGGTCCACAGCGGCCAGGCCGCACAGCGCCCCGCCGCCCGCGGGCAGCGGTGCGCCCGCCGCGTCGAGGAACCTGGCACCGAGCGCGGCCAGCGCGCCCGTCCCGCCGTCGGTGGACGCGGAGCCGCCGAGCGCGATCGTCACCTGGCGCGCCCCGGCATCCAGCGCATGGCCGATGACCTCACCCAGCCCGGTGGTGTGCGCGCCCAGCGGGTCAGGCCGGGTGAGCAGCGGCAGGCCGCTCGCCCGGGCAAGTTCGACGGCCGCGGTCCCGCCGGGAAGCTCCAGCCAGGGGCAGTCCACCGGCAGGCCGGCCGGGCCGGTGACGCGGGCATGGTGCCAGCGGGCGTCGCTGACCGCCGCGGCGAGCACGTCGAGGGTGCCCTCGCCGCCGTCGGCCAGTGGGACACGCACCACGTCGTCGCCGGGCCGGATGGCGAGCCATCCGTCGGCAAGTGCGGCGGCGGCGTCAGCCGCGCCGATGCTGCCCTTGAACGAGTCCGGGGCGATCACGACCCGCACGGGGCCCCCTATTGCCCGACGCCAACCTGCTGGTGGGCGGGCAGCCCGAGGGCAGCGCGGATGGCCTGCTGGATCTTGTCCCTGTCCTGGGTCGCGTCAATCCTGAGCACGTACTCCTTGCGCCCGAAGATGTCGAGCACCGGGTCGGTCTTCTCGTGGTAGTCGCGAAGCCGGACGGCGAGCGCCTCCTCGGTGTCGTCCTCACGGGTCACCAGCGTGCCGCCGCACACGTCGCATTTGCCCTCCTCCCGGGGGCGTCCCTGGATCAGGTTGTAGTCCATGCCGCAGCCCGAGCAGAGCCGGCGGGCGAGCACCCGCCGGCGCACCTCAGCGTCCCGCAGGTCAAGGTGGATCACCGCATCGATGTCGTAGCTCTCCAGGAAGAACTCGGCCTGCCGGGCGTTGCGCGGGAAACCGTCGATGATGAACCCGTAGTTCCAGTCATGCTCCCCCAGCCGCTGCGCGGTCACCGCCTCGGCCAGGTCGTCCCCGACCAGTTCCCCGGCTGCCATGATGCGCCGCACCTGGGCGCCCATCTTGGTGTGCTGCTGCACGTTCCAGCGGAAGATGTCGCCAACGCTGATGTGCACCAGGTCCAGGTCCTTGGCCAGCGTCGCCGCCTGTGTGCTCTTGCCGCTGCCGGGAACGCCCATGATCACGTACTTGCGCATGTCGCTACCCTCGCACACCGCGGCATACCTTCCCAGCATGGACCAGGAGGGCCGTGATCGGGGATCGGTAGGGTCAGCGCGCTCATCGACAGAGTCGCTGCTCGAGCACCTCGCCGACCGGAACGCGAGCACGGGGTCACCCAGGACCCCGAGCGCTGCCGGTGAATATGCGCGCGCTCAGTCCGCTTTCTCCGCGACGCAACGGTTGACGCACTCGCCAATGCCCTCTATCACGCTGCGCAGCGTCTGGCCGTCCTGCAGGTAGACCGGCGGCTTGCGGGCATCACCGACCCCGCCCGGGGTCCCGGTGAGCAGCAGGTCACCAGGCTGCAAGGTGATGACCTGGCTTGCGTAAGCGGCGATATCCGCCGGGGAGAACAGCAAGTCCGAGGTCCGCGACTGCTGCATCACCGCGCCATCGACCTCGCAGCGGATCTCCAGGTCCGCCGCGTCGCCGACGTCGTCCCCGGTGACCAGGTACGGGCCGACCGGAGTGCTCCGCTCGAAGGCCTTGCCCGCCAGCCACTGGGCTGTGCGGCGCTGCCAGTCGCGCATGCTGACGTCGTTGGTGACCGTGTAGCCCGCGATGGCCGCCGCCGCCTCGTCCCGGCTGGCCCGGTGGATCGGGCGGCCGATGATCACGCCCAGCTCGACCTCCCAGTCGATCCGCTGGCTCACCGCAGGCAGCACCAGGTCATCCTCGGGACCCAGCAGGGTGTCGGCGAACTTGGCGAACAGCGTCGGGTATTCCGGCAGTTCGCGCCCTGTCTCCAGGATGTGCGCGCGGTAGTTCAGCCCCACGCACAACACCTTGGACGGCCGCGGGACGACCGGGGCGAAGCTGGCGTCGCCGACCGGCACCGCGCTGGCGCCGGTGCGCTCCCGTGCCGCCGCGGCATCGCCGGCGGCCAGCAGTTCGCCCACATCGGCCGCCGCCAACGGCACCAGCACATCCCCGTCGAGCCGCGCGGCGGTCGTGCCGTCACTCGTCCTGATCGTGGCAAATCTCATGCGCCGACTGTAGACGGTGCCGGCCGCCTCCTCGGTGCCGGGTCCCCGCGTACGCGGGCGATTCACCGTGCCACTGGTCGTCGCCGGTCCCGTCGGCGAACGTGTTGACCCGCTCCTGGGTCACCTCCACCCATCCGGTGCGCCCGAGGTCAGTGCCTGCGAGCGCGGTGAGCTCGGCCCTGCTCCCGTCACCCGGGGCCCAGGCCGAGCAGCCTGGCCGCGTTGTGCTTAAGGATCTTCTCCCGCACCCCGGGCTTGACCGGCACCTTGGCGAAGTCGGCCAGCCACCGGTCCGGGGTGAGCAGCGGGTAGTCCGAGCCGAACATGACCTTGTCCTGCAGCAGCGTGTTCGCATACTGCACCAGCTGCGGCGGGAAGTACTTGGGCGACCAGCCGGACAGGTCGATGTGCACGCCAGCCTTGTGCGTGGCCACCGACAGCGCCTCGTCCTGCCACGGGAACGACGGGTGGGCGAGGATGATCGTCATGCCGGGGAAGTCGGCCGCTACATCGTCGATGAGCAGCGGGTTGGAGTACTTGAGCCGGATCCCGCCGCCGCCCGGGGCGCCGGCGCCGATGCCGGTCTGCCCGGTGTGGAAGAGCGCGGGCACGCCGAGTTCCTCGATGGCTTCGTAGAGCACGTACGCGGACCGGTCGTTCGGGAAGAATGCCTGCACGCTCGGGTGGAACTTGAAGCCGCGGACACCGTGCTCCGCGACCAGGCGCCGGGCCTGCCGGGCGCCGGCCAGGCCCCGGGCCGGGTCGATGGACGCGAACGGGATGATCACGTCAGGATGATCGGCGGCCGCCTGGGCCACCTCCTCGTTCGGCACCGGCGGCACCCCGGTGGCGGACTCGGCGTCCACGGTGAACACGACGCACGCCATCTGCCGCTCGCGGTAGTAGGCGGCGATCTCCGGCAGGGTCGGGCGGCGGGTGTCGGCGATCTTGAAGTAGGCGTTGGACGCCTCTTCCAGCTCGCCGGACAGCGAGGCGCCGCCGGAGCTGGAGACCTCCGCGTGCACATGCACGTCGATGGCCGTGAGAGCGGCCACGTTCAGGCTTGCGGTCACGTGCGCCTCCAGACGCTCGCCTCGCGGTCAGGTGCGGGAAAGCCCCCGCTCCCCTCGGCCACCCCGCCGGTGGGATCGCCCGCGACCCTCCCCCAAAGCTCTCCCCGACAGTAGGCGAAAGGGTGACTGCGGTCAATGACATGCCCAACATCGTCCCCTACGCTTGGCCTGTGGCGAGAGGCACGAGCGACGCCGCCGGAGCGGACAGGCCGGCCCAGGCCGCCGCAGAGGATCCGCGGACGCACGCCGCCGGAGCGGACGCGCCGGCCCACGGCGCCGGCGTTCCCCGCCCGCAAGCCCTGATGCTCACGTTCCTCGGGATCTACCTGCGGGAGCGGGACGCGGCGGTGTTCTCCGGCAGCGTCATCGACGTGTTCCGCCGCGCCGGGGTGTCGCAGGAGGCCACCCGGTCGACCCTCACCAGGATGGTCAACCGGGACCTGCTGGCCCGGCACCGGCGCGGGCGCCGGATGTACTTCGGCCTCACCACCCGCTGCGCCGCCGTCCTGCACGAGGGCCACCAGCGGATCTGGGCGGCGGGGGTCGTCAACCACGACTGGGACGGCACGTGGACGATGCTGGGGTTCTCGCTCCCGGAGAACTGGCGCAGCCAGCGGCACGAACTGCGCTCGCGGCTGATCTGGGGCGGTTTCGGGCCGCTGCAGAGCGGGATGTGGATCTCGCCGTCGCAGATCGACGTGCCAGCCCTCGTCGCCGGGCTGGACCTGGACCGCTACCTCAACGCGTTCACCGCGCGGGCGGCCTCGCCCACCCAGGACCGGGAGCTGATCCGGGGCGCTTTCGACATCCCCGGCATAGCCGCCCGCTACCACGGCTTCCTGCGCCGCTGGGGCAGTCAGTCCGCGCTCCCGGAGGCACCTGATGACCTGGCCCGCCAGTTGCTGCTGCACGCGGACTGGTTGCAGCTCATCCGCAAGGACCCGCGGCTGCCCGCCCGGCACCTGCCCCGGGACTGGCCGGCCATCCGCGCCGAGAGGCTGTTCCAGCGGCTGGCCACCGCTTACCAGGGCCCCGCGCACCGGATCGCCGCTGAGGTCCTGGACACGATCGAGCTGCCAGCCCGGATCAGCGCATCCTGACGGTCACCGGTCACCGGTCACCGGGCGCCCGGCTCCAGGTGCCCGGCGTCCGGCTCCGGACGCGCGCTGCCCGTGCCGCCCATGGTCCATGTGCTGCCCGTGGTCCCTGTGCTGCCCGTGGTATCCGCGCCCGGGGCCGCCATGCCGCGCAGCGCGAGCCGCCGCTCGCACCAGCGCCGCAGCTTCGGGTCGAGCGAGGAGCGCAGGACCGGCCAGTCCTGCCGCAGCAGCCGCGCATTGACGAACCGCGCCAGGTCGTTGCGGCGGCCCTGGGTCAGCACGATCCCGTACATGCTGCGCCGCAGCTGGTCGTCAGCCACGTCGAACTCGCGCATTCCCGGCCAGGCCAGGTGGCGGGGCAGCACGATGACCCCACGCTCGGGCCCGTGCAGATCTTCCAGGCGGGCTGGCAGCCGTCCCGCCAGCCCCATCCGCCCCGGCCGCAGTAGATCCGTCAAGGACATCCCCCGATTATCACTGACCTGCCACGATCCCTCCGCATTGACTCGCGGGAATGATCCGCGGCGGGCCCGCCAGGGCTGCGCCAGCGCCGTCGCTGACCCGGCGCCGAGGCGGGGCTAGACTCGTGCCATGTCCAGCGATCCCCCGGCCCCGCGCTGGCGGTTCCTGATCCAGCCCCGGTGGCTGGGCTGGCACGCGCTCGTGGTGGCGGCCGTGTTCGGCATGCTCGCCCTGGGCGACTGGCAGTTCCGCCGTGCCGAGTCCGGTAACTCGTTGAGCTGGGCTTATACATTCGAGTGGCCTATCTTCGCCATCTTCGCCATCGTCTTCTGGGCAAAGACGATCCGGGATGAGTTCCACCCGCCCGTGGGCAGCGGCGCGGGCGCCGACGAAGTCGCGCTGCCCGGCGGGCGGCCGGGCCCGCGGTCCGGGGTCAGCGCAGCCGCCGGGGCGGACGGGGCCGCTGGTGATGCCGACGACGAGGATGACGAGGACCTGGCCGCCTACAACGCCTACCTTGCCCGGCTGACCGCCGAGGCGAGAGGGCACGGCAGGTGGCACGGGCTCCGCTAACGACGTGGCCGGGAACCCCGCCCGCGGGGCCTGGCCAGCCGCGGCTCCGGCGGGACCGGAGCCCGGGCAATAACAGTGAGGAGGCAGGCCGGTGCGCGCAGCCGTGCTCCGCTACCGGGTGATGGCCTACGTGACCGGCGTGGTGCTCATCATCTTGTGCTTCGTCGGTATCCCGCTCCAGATCATCGACAACAACACGACCGTGGTCAACGACGTCGGCACGGTGCACGGGATGCTGTACATCATCTACCTCGTGGCCGCCTACCTGCTGACCCGCCGCCTGCGCCTGGCGACGGTGCCGACGGTGCTCGTGCTGCTGGCCGGCACCATCCCGGTGATGACCTTCGTGGTCGAGCGCTGGGTGAGCCACCGGTACATCGATCCCGCCCTCGCCGCGGCGGCCCGCTCTCCCGCCCCGGGCTCGGTGCCCGCGCCCCCCACCCGCTAGCGGCCAGGGTGGGCCAGCATTACTTCACCGAGCACCCGGCGGCCGCGCACCGACCGGGCACGGTGCACGTCGTGCTCCCTGACCTGCACTTCGAATGCGCAACGGACGCCGGGGTGTTCTCCCCCACGCGCCTTGATCCGGGCACCCGGGTGCTGCTGGAGACCGTCCCGCCACCCCCGGCCCGGGGCGACCTCCTCGACCTCGGCACCGGGTACGGCCCGCTCGCGCTGGTGATGGCGGCCCGCGCGCCGGGTGCCACGGTCTGGGCAGTGGACATCAACCAGCGGGCGCTGGACCTGTGCGCGGCCAACGCGGCCCGCGCGGGGCTGGCCAACGTGCGCTGCGTGACCCCGGCAGCCCCGGGCCTGCCCGGGCAGTTCGCCGCCATCTGGTCGAACCCGCCGATCAGGATCGGCAAGCAGGCACTGCACGAGATGCTGGCCCGCTGGCTGGGCCGGCTGGCCACCGGCGGCCGGGCGTATCTCGTGGTCCTGCGCCACCTGGGCGCCGATTCGCTGCACCGCTGGCTGCAGGACGAGGGCTGGCCCGCCACCCGGATCGCCTCCCGGGGCGGCTACCGCGTGCTGGAAGTGGGCGCCCGGTGACGGAACGCAGCGCGGCGGAGCAACCTGGCGGGCAGCGCAGGCAACTGCGGCCCACTGACGCGAAGCGGCTGAACAGGTCCTGGCGCCGGGCCACGCACCGCCGGCTGGCGCTGCTGCTCGACTCGGTGACGCAGCCCTTCAACGTGGGGATGATCGTGCGCTCGGCCGCCGCTTTCGGGGTGGAGCACCTCTGGCTGTCCGGGAACTCGGCGTCCCTGGATCACCCGTCGGTGGGCAAGACCGCCATGGGCACCCAGCGGCTGCTCAGCTGGGAACGTGAGCCCGATCCGGTGGCCGCGGCCAAGGCGGCCGTGCAGGCAGGCCTGCGGGTGGTCGCGATCGAGCTCGCGGCTGGCGCGTACCCGCTGCATGAGGCTCCCCTGGAGGGTGATGTCTGCCTGGCGCTCGGCAACGAGGATCACGGCTGCTCGCCAGCGCTGCTGGCCGCCGCGGACGCGGTCGCGTACATACCCCTGGTCGGCCGGGTCGGGTCACTCAACGTGGCGGCGGCGGCAGCCATCGCGCTGGCCGAGGCGCGCCGCCGCGAGTGGTCCGTCGGGAGTGGTCAGGCGGATGAATAGAAAACCTTGCCGCAACGGGTTTTTCAGCTTTCTGCCATGCTCCGTTTACAGTGCGCTCCCGCTGGTAGCGCATACTCGCATACATGCCGACCGCATTCCTTGATCATCTCGGGCCCGTCGCCTTCGCGCACCGGGGCGGGGCGGCGCACGCCCCGGAGAACTCGTGGCGGGCCTTCGAGCATGCCGTCGGGCTCGGCTACTGGTATCTGGAGACCGACGTCCAGGCCACCGCGGACGGCGTGCTCATCGCGTTCCACGACCGCACGCTGGGCCGGGTCACCGGCCGTCCCGGCCGGATTTCCCGGATGACCCACCGGGAGGTCTCCACCGCGCTCATCGGCGGGACCGAGCCGATCCCGGTGCTGGCGGACCTGCTGGCCGCGTGGCCGGACGTGCGGTTCAACATCGACCTGAAAGACGCCCCCGCCGTGGAGCCCCTCGCGGACGTGCTGCGCCGCACCCGGGCCTGGGACCGGGTCTGCGTGACCTCGTTCTCCGCGAGCAGGCTGCGCAGCGCGCGGCGGGTTTTCGACCAGCAGGTATGCATGGCCGCCTCCCCGATCGGCACCGCGGTGGTGCGGTTCGGCGGCCCGCGCGGGCCCCGTGACGTGACGCGGCCCGGCAAGGTGCGGGCCGGCCGCGTTTCGCCGCGGGGTCCCGGGCACGCCTGGCCGCCCGGGGAACAGGCGGAAAGCGCTCCATGGGTCACCGGGCGCGCGGCGCACCTGACCCTGGCCGAACGGCTCGCGCGCACCGGCGTGCGGTGCGCCCAGGTTCCTGCTCAGGTAGCGACCCGGCCGTTCGTCAGCCGGGCACATGCCCTGGGCCTGCACGTGCACGCCTGGACCATCAACTCCCCCGAACTGATGGGCAACCTGCTCGACATCGGCGTGGACGGGATCATGACCGACCAGACCGTCGCGCTGCGTGACGTGCTGATCGAGCGCGGGCAGTGGCATCCGCGTCCTGCGCACTGAGGCTCTGCTGGCTGCGGAAGGCGGCACCGATGCGGTGCCAGGACCCGCGCGGGGGGTTGGAATCGGGCACAGCGGGAATCTTGACCGGGTACTCGACGTTATCCAATGGCAAGGTCGAGCGCCTGGGAGGCAGTGACTAATGGCCGAACGCGCACTTCGCGGTACCCGGCTCGGGGCAACGAGCTATGAGAACGACCGTAACACCGATCTGGCGCCACGCAAGGAGATAGCTTTCGACTGCCCCAAGGGTCATCACTTTACCGTCCCGTTCGCGGCGGAGGCGGAGGTTCCGGCGACCTGGGAATGCCGGGTGTGCGGGGCGACGGCGTTCACTACCACCGGGGACCTCTCGGCGCCGCGTAAGGCCAAGCCGCCGCGCAGCCACTGGGACATGCTGCGGGAGCGCCGGTCCATCGCCGACCTCGAGGAAGTACTCGCGGAGCGGCTGGCCCTGATCAGGAGCCAGCGCGGCGAGGAGACTCCGCGCAAGGTCACGAGGCACCGCAAGAGCGCGTAGCGCGCACCGGACCCGCTACGCGTGGGCCGGCCGCTGTGCGTGGGCCGCCCCGCTGTCACCGGCCGGATCACGGCTGGCCGGTGACGGGGAGCCAGCCCGTCACCGGGCGCCGGGACGTGATCCGCGCAGCGCCTCCCACCTGGTGACCAGCCCCCACCAGCCGACCCGCCAGAACGCCTCCAGCACGATCGACCTGCTCATCTTGCTGGAGCCGTGCACCCGTTCCACGAACGTGATCGGCACTTCGGTCACCCGCAGCCCGGCCCGCAGTGCCCGGCGCGCGAGGTCCACCTGGAAGCAGTAGCCCTGCGACTGGATCTCATCCAGCCCGACAGCGCGCAGCGTGTCCGCCCGGTAGGCACGGTAGCCGCCAGTCGCGTCCTTGAGCTGGATGCCCAGCATCAGCCTGGCGTAGGTGTTTCCGCCGCGGGAAAGGACCTGCCGCGATTTCGGCCAGTTGAGCGTCCGCCCGCCAGGGACCCAGCGTGACCCCAGCACAAGGTCGGCGGTGCCGAGCGCCTCCAGCAGGAGGGGCAACTGCTCCGGCTGGTGCGAGCCATCCGCGTCCATCTCCACCACCGCGCCGTAGCCCTCCTCGAGCGCCCAGCGGAAACCAGCGATGTACGCCGCGCCCAGGCCGCCCTTCCCGGGCCGGTGCAGCACGTGCACATGGGAGTCCTCGGCGGCGAGCTTGCCGGCGAGCTCGCCGGTGCCATCGGGGCTGTTGTCGTCCACGACCAGCAGGTCGGCGTCGGGCACGGACGCCCTGACCCGCCCCGCCATGGCCTCAAGGTTCTCTCGTTCGTTGTACGTAGGCATGATGACGGCCACGCGGCCTACAGGAGTCCCGGTCACGCCGTTGCCAACCAACCTCTGCCTGCCTTCCCACGTCCGCCGCCTTTGATAGCGGCCTGTCGTGCCCGTGATCCATGCAGGCTACCGTCGGGCCGCGGTTGCTGAGCCCGTGCACCGGCCGCCGGGAGGAAACTTGCACCAATGTTGGCACAGAGAAGGACATAGGCCGCTGGATATCCCGGCCTGGTCAAGGGACGAGGGCCCGGGCATCCCTTCGGACCGGAGTCCGTCCCGTCGGCAACGAGCTCGTTCTCCGTTGTCTACTGGGCGCCCAGGCCCTTCCCGGTTCCAACCCCCCGCCCAGCGGGGCAGCGGGGCAGCGGGCAAGCCCTCCGTGCTGCGCCTGGCATCAGGACCGGCGCGACGCCGCCCCTGGCACAGCCTGGCCGGGTACCCCCCGGCCGCCCCGACAGCTAGCCCGGTGCTGGGACTGGGCAGCAACTTACCGCTGCTGCGCCCGATGTCAACCTTGCCGGGGCGCTGTGCGGCAGGGGCAAGACGGATCGGGCACGCCCTAGTCCCGGCAGTCAGCTGGCGATAGCATGAAACGGTTTCCCCAGCGTGTGAGGGCGTCATGACACCGTGGTCAGCGGGCGGTCCGAGGACGGGGCGGCGGCGACCGCGACTGCCCTGGTGGCGCGCTGCTGGCTGGCCTCCGCGGCGGGGGCTGACAGCCGGGCGGGGAGGATGATCCCGGCGCTACCTGGCGGGGATCTTGCGGGCTTGGCCCCATCCCGTGCCGGGGCGGCCCGGCGACCGTGAGTGAACTCCTGACTTGACCGCCTTCAGATCATCCGTTGTTCATGGGAGGACGAGCACATGACCGAAAGCCAGGGAGCGCAGGTTTCCGAAGCGCAGATAGCGGTGCACTGGCGGGAGGAAGAGTACATCTATCCTCCGGAGTCGTTCGTGCAGCAGGCGAATGCTGCCGATCCCGCCATCTTCGACCGGTTCAGCGAGGAGAACTTCCCGGACTGCTTCACCGAATACGCTGAGCTGCTGAGCTGGGAGAAGAAGTGGGACACGATCCTGGACACGAGCAACCCGCCGTTCTGGAAGTGGTTTACCGGCGGCCGGCTGAACGCCTCGTATAACTGCGTGGACCGGCACGCCGAGGCCAGCCCGGACAAGACCGCGATCATCTTCGTGCCGGAGCTGGAGTCCGACGAGCACGTCGAGATCAGCTACGCGGAGCTGCATCGTCAGGTGAACGAGTTCGCGGCGGTGCTGCGTGACTTCCTTGGCCTGGGGACCGGCGACCGGGTAACACTGCACATGCCGATGGTGCCCGAGCTGGCGGTCAGCATGCTGGCCTGCGCCCGGCTTGGCGTCATTCACTCCCAGGTGTTCGGCGGGTTCAGCGGCACCGCCTGCGGGCACCGGATCGCTGATTCCGGCAGCCACATCCTGATCACGATGGACGGTTACTACCGCGGCGGCCAGCTGACGGACCACAAGGTCAAGGCCGACGAGGCACTCGTGGCAGCCAGCCAGGAGGGCCAGGAGGTCGAGAAAGTCCTTGTCTGGCGGCGCCACGCCGGGCAGTACGCCTCGCAGACCCCCATGGTCGATGGTCGCGACTTTTTTGTCGACGAGGTGCTTGCTGACTACCAGGGCCAAGTGGTGGAGCCGGTATCCATGCCGGCCGAGGCGCCGCTGTTCCTGATGTACACCAGCGGCACGACCGGCCGCCCGAAGGGGTGTCAGCACAGCACGGGCGGATATCTGTCGTACGTCGCCGGGACGTCCAAGTACTACCAGGACATCCACCCGGCCGACGTGTACTGGTGCATGGCCGACATCGGCTGGATCACCGGCCACTCCTACATCGTCTACGGTCCGCTCGCGCTGGGCACCACAACGGTGATCTATGAGGGCGTCCCCAACTATCCCGACGGCGGGCGGCCCTGGCGGATCGCGGAGAAACTCGGGGTGAAGATCTTCCACACCTCGCCAACCGCTATCCGGATGCTCCGCAAGGTCGGCCCGGAGGAGCCGAAGAAGTACGACTACCACTTCAAGCACATGACCACGGTGGGCGAGCCGATCGAGCCCGAGGTCTGGCGCTGGTACCACTCCGAGGTCGGCAAGGCCGAGGCGGCCATCGTCGACACCTGGTGGCAGACCGAGAACGGCGGATTCCTGGGCAGCACGCTGCCCGCCCTGCAGCCGATGAAGCCCGGCAGCTGCGGGCCCGGCGTCCTCGGCGTCTACCCGGTGATCTACGACGAGGACGGCAACGAGGTCCCCGCAGGCAGCGGCAAGGCGGGTAACATCTGCATCCGCAACCCGTGGCCGGGTATCTTCCAGACCATCTGGGGCCAGCCGGAGCGGTTCGTGGACACCTACTACGCGAAGTACAACAAGGACCCGGACAGCAAGGACTGGCATGACTGGCCGTACTTCGCCGGTGACGGAGCCGTGCAGGCCGCGGACGGCTACTTCAGGATCCTGGGCCGCGTCGACGATGTGATCAACGTCGCCGGGCACCGGCTAGGCACCAAGGAAATCGAGTCCGCTGCCCTGACCGTGCCGGAGGTCGCCGAGGCGGCCGCTGTCCCGGTGATCGACGACATCCGGGGTCGCGCCGTGGAGATATACGTCTCGCTCAAGCCCGGTTTCGAGCCGGGCAAGGAGATGGAAGGCAAGGTCACCAAGGCGATCGAGACCGAGATCGGCAAGATCGCCCGGCCGAAGAACGTCTGGATCGTCCCCGACATGCCGAAAACCAGGTCGGGCAAGATCATGCGCCGGGTCATCGCCTCGATCTCCAACTTCGCCGACGTCGGGGATGTCACCACCCTGGCCAACCCCGAGATCGTGGACAGCATCCGGCACCACGTGCAGAACGCGAAGGTCGCTAAAGACGACGTGCCGCGCGACCTGACCGAAGCCGAGTTCGAGGAGATCAAGAAGTTCGGCGCGGAGTAAGCCCGCCGGCTACCTGTTTCTGTGCACGCGCTGGCCCCCGGCCCTGAGCTGCCGGGGGCCAGCGTGATGCCACGCCTCCGGCGGTGGGCCAAGCGTGCCCGGGCGCTGCGTGGTGACCAGATCAGCTCCGTGAATGAATGAGACGAACGGCGCGATGACCCGGCCGGCCGCTCCTCAGTGCAGGCGGTTACGGCACGACGACGGTGCCGGCAGCGGTAACGGCGACGAGGGGGTCGTCGAGGACCCGGGCGGCGGACGGGCCGCGGCCAGGGTCGGCACGGCACACGACGCGGGCCTCGAAGGCCAGGTCGCGGCTGCGCTGTCCGGTCCGCAGCACGGTCGCGGTCGCCTCGATCACGTCCCCGGCAAGCACCGGCGCGCGGAACTGGACGTCGGAGTAGGACGCGAACAAGCCCTCGTCCCCGTCCATCCGGATGCACGCCTCGGTGGCCACATCCCCGAACAAGCCGAGCACATAGGCGCCGTCCACCAGGTTCCCGCCGTAATGCGCATGGCTCGCGGGCACGTAACGCCGGTGCGTGACGGTCAGCCCGTCATGCCGGCCGCCCCCGGCCGCGGGCCGCTGACCTGTACTGCCCGCCGGCCCGGTCACGCCGCACCTCCCGGCGCACGGGCCTCAGCACGGGCCAGGGCTGTCTCCGGGGCCAGCACGTGCACCAGGTAGCTGGCCACCTCACGGGGAGTGGTGCCGCGGCCGAAGATCTTGTCCACGCCGAGTTCTCCCGCCATCGCGGGGTCGAACCGCGGGCCGCCCACCACCAGCAGCGGGGCACGGTCCCCGGCGTAGGCAGCCCGGAACGCGGCGGACAACTGCCGCGCCCCGGCCAGGTGCGCCTCCCGCTGCGTGACGACCTGGCTGACCAGCACCGCGTCCGCCCGCTCCGCCTGTGCCCGGGCGACCAGGTCGGCCACGTCCACCTGGGCGCCCAGGTTCACCACCCGGATCTCCCGGTAGTACTCCAGGCCCTTCTCCCCCGCGTGCCCCTTGACGTTGAGGATCGCGTCGATGCCCACGGTGTGCGCGTCGGTGCCGATGCACGCGCCCAGCACGACCAGCTTTCGCCCCAACGCGCTGCGCAGCCGGAGATTCACCTCGGCGGGCGAGAGCAGCGGGAACTCACGCCGGGCGACGGTCACCGCGGACAGGTCCACCAGGTGCGCGGCCCGCCCGTAGACGATGAAGAAGGTGAAGTCGGGGCCCATGCCCTTGGCGTGCACCACCATGGCCGGCTCCAGGCCCATCTTCCCGGCGAGCTGCAGCGCGGCGCCCTCAGCGGCCGCCCGCTCCTCCTCGCTGCCGAACGGGACCGGCAACGTGAAGGACACCTGCACCTGGCCGTCCCCCGTGGTATCCCCATAGGGCCGGATGACCGGGCCGTTCATGACTGCCTCCCGGAGTTCTCCGCCGTCCTCATTGCTGCCCGCCCTCCAGGAACTCGCTCGCGGGGTTGCTCTGCTGGCCCGGGGGGACGACCCCCCGGAACCCCCCGCGCTGGCCGTCCTGGTGCTGCCCGCCCTCCAGGAACTCGCTCGCGGGGTTGAAGTAGCCCGGCGCCCGCTCGATCACACCGTTGAGCCCCCGGCCGCCGTCCGCGGGGCGCCGGGTGACACCGAAGGTGCCGTCCGCGATGGCGTTGAGCAGCCCGTCCCGGCCGATCCGGCGCAGCAGGCCCACCGCCTCGCCGAGCACCTGCTGGGCGCGGCGCTCCACGAACCCGCCGGGCGGCGGGCGGAAGTTCTCGCCCAGCCTGGCCGCGGCCCGCGCCACGTACCGGGCGTTCTCCAGGGCCAGGTCACGGTCGGACAGGAACGGGGTGTGGATCCCCTCGGTCATCATCCCGATGAGCAGGATGGACTGGTCCGTCATCACTCCCGCGAGGTTGAAGAACGCATCGAGCAGGTAGCCGGCGAACACGTTGCCGGTCATGTGCTTGGTCGGCGGCATGTACTTCAGCGGGGCGTCCGGGAACAGCTCACGGACCAGTTGCGCGTGCGCGAGTTCCAGCACGAAGGAATCGGGCAGCTCAGGGTTGATCTCGAACGCATGGCCGAGCCCTAGCTGCCCGTCGCCGAGCCCGGCCTCCTTGCCGAAGAACTCGTTGAGCAACTGGCTGACCACCACGGTGTGCGCCGCGTCCACCGCGTCGGCTGTGGTGAGGTAGTTGTCCTCGCCCGTGTTGATGATGATCCCGGCGCGCGCGTGGATCTGCCGGGCGAACCGCTGGTCGATGAAGGTCCGCTGCGGGTTGATGTCCCGGAAGATGATCCCGTACATGCAGTCGTTGAGCATCATGTCCAGCCGCTCCAGCCCGGCCAGCGCGGCGATTTCCGGCATGCAGAGGCCGGACGCGTAGTTGGTGAGCCGCACGTACCTGCCCAGCTCGCGGGAGACGTCGTCCAGCGCGGCCCGCATCAGCCGGAAGTTTTCCCGCGTCGCGTAGGTTCCGGCGTAGCCTTCGCGGGTCGCCCCTTCGGGCACATAGTCCAGCAGCGACTGGCCGGTGGACCGGATCACCGCCACGATGTCCGCGCCCTCCCGGGCGGCCGCCTGTGCCTGCGGGATGTCCTCGTAGATGTCACCGGTGGCCACGATCAGGTAGATCCATGGCTTGGCGGGGTCAGCGGTCTGCCGGATCATCGCGTCCCGCTCGGCGCGGCGGCTGTCGATCGTGGCGACGCCACGGCGCAGCGCCGATCTGGCCGCCTCCCGCGCGGCCGCGGCGTCCCGGCCGTCGGGCACCCGGAACTTCACCGCGCCGCCCGCGGCGTCCCTGGCGAGCGCACCGAGGGTCGGGTAGCCACCGGACGCCAATGCGTCCCAGGCCGGCAGGGCCACCCCGTGCTCCAGCCCGGCCGTCTCGCGCACCGCGTCCACCAGCCGGTTCACCCAGGGCATGCCGTCGTCGTCGGCGCCGTCCAGCCCGGCCAGCCGCAGCACCGCCCGCTCCACCGACACGGTGCTGCGCGTCCTGGCCAGTTCGACGATGGGCTGCCCGGCTTTCCGGGCCAGTTCGCGCGCCTCCGCCACCATCGCGGGGTCAAGCTGGAGCCTCGATTCCACCGGGCGCCCTCCCTCACTTCACAGCCGACAGTCTGTGCGGTGCGTTGTGCTTCCTATTCGGGGCACAACGCACCGCGCTGTTGCTCCTCGTGCCCCGCCACCCGCGCCTCGAAGAGGCGGCGGACCCCGGGGTCGGCCCGGATCAGGCCCAGCGCCAGGGCGGCATGCCCGGGCACGTACCCGTTGCCGATGAGCATCGTCACATCGGCAGCCATACCCTCCGCACCGAGCGCGGCCGCGGTGAATGAGGTGGCCATCGAGAAGAAGATCACCGTGCCGCCCGGTGCGGTCGCCAGCACCGCGCCGCCCTCGCAACCAGGCACGTCCACGCAGACGACGGTCACGTCCGCAGGGCCGCCGGCCGACCGCACGGCGTCAGCCAGCGCGACGGGGTCGCGTGCGTCCGCGATCACCACCGGGTCAGCCAGCCCGGCCTCGCGCACGGCCGCGGCCTCGGCGCCGCCGGGCACCACCCCGATAACCCGGCGCGCACCCGCCCGGCTGGCCGCCGCTGCCGACAGTGAGCCGCTCTTCCCCCCGGCGCCGAGGATCGCCACGACCGGGCCGCCGCCGACGGCCCGCACCACGCGCTCGGTGAGTGCGGGCGCCCCGCACACATCCAGCGCCGCCAGCGCAAGCGGGCCGGGCAGGTCACCGGGCAGCACGGCGGCGATGGACCGGCCGAAAAGGATCGCGTGCCCGGCGCAGGGCACCTGCTCCGCGCGTCCGTCCCAGCCGGCCAGGCCATCGGTGACAGCCAGCGGGGTAAGGCTGAGCGAGACCAGGGTGGCGATCCGGTCTCCCGGCGTCAGCCCGAGTGGCGAGCCGGGACCTGCCTCCTCCACCACGCCGGTGAGCATCCCGCCGGAACCGGTGACCGGGTTCTGCATCTTTCCCCGTTCGGCGATGATCTTCAGCACGGCCGCGCGCATGGCACCGGCCGAGCCGCCGGAGGATTCCCGCAGTTGCCGGCAGGAGGCGGCGTCCAGGTTCAGCCGGTCGACCCGCACCCGGACCTCATCCGGCCAGATCGCCGGGTCAGCGTCGAGCCGCCACGCCGCCTGCGGCAGCACGCCGGCAGGCTCGATCACCCGGTGCAATCCCAGCGGCGACCCGCCCCGGCGCCGGCCCTGCTCCCCGGATCCCGTCACCAGCTCGCTCCGTCCTGTCACGGATTCGCCCGTCATGTCACCGTTCCACCCATCGTGCCCGCGGCGGCCCAGCCGGCACCGCGCGGCCGGAACCGCCACGAGGAAACCGCAAGACTTGCTGCATAAATCTAATCTGACACTAGCTTCTTCTGTGTGTTACCTACATGGAAGGATATCGTTCAGTAAAACGCGGTCAGGAACGGGACGGTGATCAGGTGGTCAGCCAGCCATACGCGTACCAGCGCGCAGCGCTCACCGAGCCGGACTGGCAGCGCTTCCCGGGGTGGTCCGGGGTGAGCACCGCGGAGTGGGAGTCCGCGCAGTGGCAGCGTGCGCACTGCGTGAAGAACCTCCGCCAGCTGCGCGAGGTGGTGGGGCCCGGCCTGGGCGAGGAGTTCCTCGCTGACCTCGAGCGTGACCAGCGCGAGCGAGCCACCATGTCCATGCTGGTGCCGCCGCAGATGCTGAACACCATGGCGTCGTCAGCCGCGCCGGATCAGCCGGGCTTCACCGCGGCGTTCTACGCCGACCCGGTGCGCCGCTACATGATCCCGGTCTTCACCGACCGGCGCACCGACTGGCCATCACATCCCTATGCGTCGCGCGACTCGCTGCACGAGGCGGAGATGTGGGCGGTCGAGGGCCTCACGCACCGCTACCCGACCAAGGTGCTTGCTGAGGTGCTGCCCACCTGCCCGCAGTACTGCGGCCACTGCACCCGGATGGACCTGGTCGGCAACCCGACCCCGAGCACCGGCAAGCACAAGTTCGGGCTGCCGCCGGCCGACCGCCTGGCGGCGATGATCGAGTACTTGCGGGCCACTCCCGGGGTGCGGGATGTGGTGGTCTCCGGCGGGGATGTGGCCAACCTGCCCTGGCCCCGCCTGGAGGCGTTCGTCAGCGCGCTGCTGGACATCACCAGCATCCGGGACATCCGGCTGGCCAGCAAGGCGCTGATGGGACTGCCTCAGCACTGGCTGGCCGACGAGGTCCGGGCCGGCCTGGAGCGGCTGGCGGCCAAGGCCCGCCAGCGCGGCGTGAGCATCGCGATCCACACGCATGTGAACGCGGCGCAGTCGGTGACCCCGCTGGTCGCCCGCGCCGCGCAGGCCATGCTGGACACCGGGATCCGGGACGTCCGCAACCAGGGCGTCCTGCTGCACGGGGTCAACGACACCGCGGATGCCCTGCTCGACCTGTGCTTCGTGCTGCTCGATGAGGCCCGGATCCTGCCGTACTACTTCTACATGTGCGACATGATTCCCGGCAGCGAGCACTGGCGGCTCTCGCTGGCCCAGGCGCAGGACCTGCAGCACCAGATCATGGGGTACCTGCCCGGCTTCGCGACGCCGCGAGTGGTCTGCGACGTGCCCTATGTCGGCAAGCGCTGGGTGCACCAGGTGTCCCGGTATGACACTGAGCTCGGCATCTCCTACTGGACGAAGAACTACCGGACCGCGGTGGAGGCCGCCGACCCGCTCGCCCTCAGCCGGGAGTACGCCTACTACGACCCGATCCACCAGCTTCCGGAGCGGGGCCAGGCATGGTGGCGGGCCCGGGAGGCCGCGCCGGTCCCGGTCCCGGCCGCAGGGTAAGCGGCAGCGAGGCGAAGCCGCTGAGCTCGAACGCCGCGCCAGCCAGGCCTGGGTCGTCGCGGAGCAGCTGCCATTGGGACGCCTCGCGCGCCAGGCAGTCCAGGGCGCACCCAAGGCCGATCACTGTGGTGTCCACGCCCGCGGTGAGCAGCGAGCGGACCAGCAGCGCGGCTTCCGCCGCGGAGATCATGCCATCGTCGACGCTGGCGTAGATGCGCGCGCCGAGACCGTCCGCGGTGAGCGCCTCGCGGGCGCACTGCCCGGCGATCCAGGCGCCGACCTCGGCCGCCTGCCGGAGGGATTCGTTCGTCAGCTCGTTGCGCGGCCCGAACGCGTTGAACGCCATGTTCCCGTAGGCGAGTAATTGCCCGCCGCCCGGCTCGGCCAGGCCGACCGCAGCGGAGAACACCCGCTGAGCCCTGCCCCGGCCGAGGAGCAGAAAGTCGCCCAGTCCCGCAAGGCCTCGTGCACTTCGGTGTAGCGGGCCATCGCGCTCCGGGCCATCGTGCTCGGGACCGTAACGTCGAGGGCTCAAGTGTCCAGGACGCCATGATGCACTGCGGAAAGCCGCCGGATCAACGCCCGGGCGCCGCGGCCGCCGCGACCGCCGCGGCCGCCGCGGCCGCCGCGCTCGCCCGCCGCTCGCAGTCCACCGGTACCAGGGTTGCGGCTGCCAGTGGGAACAGCGCGACCAGGCCGAACGCGACCGGATACCCCGCGGCTCCGATCACCGCGGCGAGGACCGGCGGGGTAGCCGCCGCGAACGCGTTCTGGCCGGTGTTCTGGACGCCTAGCGCGCGGCCCGCCCAGGACGATCCGGCATGCTCGGCGACTGCGGTGAAGGCGAGCCCGTTGGTGCTCACCGAGATGACGACAGCAGCGAGCAGCGCACCGACCGCCCACGGCGACCGGGTAGCCGCACCCGCCGCCAGTGCCGCCACGATCAGTGCCGTGGCCAGGGCGAGCACTCGCATCGGCCGCATCCTGCTGCCCACCCGGTCAGACCAGAATCCCGCGCCAAGCCGGCTCGCGGCCCCGCAAGCCTGCGCCACCGCGAGTAGCCGGCCGGCCGCTACCGCGGCCAGCCCGTGCACGTCGACCAGGAACACCAGGGCGAACGTGGCCACCGCGAACTGGGGCACGACGAGCAGTGCGCTCGCCGCATGGATCCGCCACAACACCTTCCCGGACCGGTACGGGGAGCCGCCGCGTACCTGCGCCTGGCGGGGCGGCCGGGCCGGGTCCCGCACCGCGACGGCCACCAGTGCCGCGGCGGCCACGCAGAACGTGCCGAGGAAAGCGAGTGCCGCGGCCCGGCCGTGCGCCCCGATCGTGGGCAGCGACAGCGCGGCGATCGCGACGCCGAGCGGTTGCGCGCTCTGCCGGATGCCCATGGCCAGACCACGCTGGCGCGCGGCGAACCAGCCGAGGATGAGCCGCCCGCTCGCCGCGTAGACCGACGCTCCTGCCGCTCCGGCCAGAGCCAGGCAAGCGCCGAGTGCGCCCACCCCGTGCACCATGGTGCCGGCCAGCAGCACTGCCCCGGCGAGCGCGAGGCCGGCGCCCAGCACCAGCCGCTCCCCCCACCGGTCTGCCGCCGCTCCCCAGGCGACCAGCGTGAGCAGCAGCCCGGCGGTGGGGCAGGCGACAAGGATCCCGGCCTGCTCCAGCGACAGGCCCTCCGCCCGGAAGGCGGGGATCAGGTAGGCCAGCCCGTACTGGAAGGTGCACCCAGCGGTCATCGCGAGCATGCCCGCGAACAGCACGACCCAGCGCCGCCCGGCCCGCCCGGCCCGCCCGGCACCGCTCACCGGGAGGCTGTCCGCTTCGCTCATATGCTGATCCTAATATGACCGCATTGTGAGAAACGATGGGGGTTTCCGGCGAGCCGGCGAGGCGGTGCTGGGTGCTGGTAATGCCGGAGAAAGGCAGTGCTACAGGCCAGCCGGCCGGCCCGGCTGGATCCGCATAAGGGAACCCAGCACGGTCGGCCTACCTGCGCAAACATCCCCGGGATTACGTCAGGTAGGCCAGCCCGTACTGGAAAGTGCACCCGGTGCCGCTAGCTGGGCTGGGCGCTCCGCTCCGTGACAAGCTCCGCCAGGCCGTACCGCTCGACGTGCTCGGGATCGGTCAGGCTGATCGTCCGGATTCCCTGGTCGACGAGCCGGTCGTTGATCTCGTCGAAGTGCTCGCGGACTAGCTGACGCTCGGTGTCGGTGATCCTGCCCTTGTGCGGCTTGCCGGCGTGTTCCAGGGTGGCGTAGTTCGTGCGATCGGCGCGGGGCGGACTCGTCGTGGCGGCCTTGGCACCGCGCCGGGCAGGCCGGGCGGTGAGCAGGAGCTCACTCATCGGCTTATCGGTGGCGAGCTTGTCGAACGCGGCCGCATCCATGGCCACCCGGCGCGGCTCGTCCTCACCGGGGAAGTACAGGTCAACTACTGCCACCCGCAGCGCCGCCTTGTCGATGACCCTGGCCTCGTCGGCAAGGGACTCGATCTCCACCGGGCTGTCGCCGAGTTCCGGGTGTTCGTGGATCACGATGCGGGCGAGCGCGTCATCCCGGGCGATGATCTCGCCACTGAGATCGCTGAACCTGACGGTTTTCTGACCCACTTGGCATGCCTCCTGCATATCGGTTTTCAACTGCGGTTCCGCGGCGCCGGCCGGCTGACGAATGCGTGTCAGTCGACCCGGGCACAGGCCAGCGACGATCACTCTGCCGGTGCTGGCCGCCACTGCTGAGCACGTCGCTCACCCTGCACCAAACATAGGCGAGTGTCAAACATATGTTCGATGTGAGCGGCGGCGTGTCGCAACTATCGAATCCAGCAGCGTTAGCCGGATTCGCGCCGAAGTGCCCGCCGACCTGCCAGCGGACCTATTCAGCACTGGCGTGCCGGGTCATCATCCGTAGCAGGTTGCTCCGCGTGCTGGCCACCAGCCGGCTCCCCCGCGCTGCCAGTTCCGGCCAGCGCAGCGTCACCGGTCGCCTCGCCGGCCTGCGCGGCATCGCCGGGCTGCGCGGCACCATCCGTCAGCGCCCCGGCCGGGCGGTCCTTGCGCTGGGAGTAGCTGAACCAGACGATACCGGCCACGGTCAGCGCACCGGCGACATACATGTTCAGCCGCAGGCCGAGGAAGTGCTCGGACGGGTCCACCCGGAGCGACTCCTCGAACATCCGGAACGCCGAGTAGCCAGCGACGTAGAGGGCGAACAAGCCGGGCGGCTTGATGCCGCGGTGGTGGCCCAGCCAGACCAGGAGCGCCGCCCAGCTCAGGTTGAAGATCAGCTCATACAGGAATGTCGGGTGGAACGTCGCGTACTGGGCGTATCCGGCGGGCCGGAACTGCGGCGAGATCTGCAGTGCCCACGGCAGGGTGGTCGGGCCGCCGAAGAGTTCCTGGTTGAAGTAGTTGCCGACCCGGCCGATCGCCTGGGCGACCAGCAGTGCCGGGGCCACGGCGTTCATGAACATGCCCACGTCCGCGCCGACCCGGCGCACCCGCCAGACGCCCACCACCGCGGCGAGGGCGACTCCGCCCCAGATGCCCAGGCCGCCGTCCCATACCGCGAAGATCCCGTACCAGTGATGCGGGATGTACTTGGGCGTGGTCAGGTCGAAATAGATCCGCCCCCCGACGATGCCCGCCGGTACCGCCCAGATCGCGACATCCCCGACCAGGCTGGCGTCACCGCCGACAGCCCGCCACCGGCGCTGGGTGATCAGGATCGCCAGGGTGATCCCGATCACGTACATCAGCCCGTAGAAGTGAATGTATGCCGTACCGATATGAAACCCGTTCACCGGCGGGCTCGGGATATAGAAGGGCAGCGCCATGCGCCCGAGCGTACCGTGACCGCATGGCCGGGCCGCCACGCTGCGGATAACAGCCAGGCCACCGCGCCGCCGATAACAGCCGGCCACGCCCCAAACTGCCTGCCGGGCCACCGCGCCGCGAGTGCCAGCCGGGCGGCGGCGCCGCGGATGACGCCGGCTTCACCACGGTTCGATCGCGCGCAGCTAGACGGGCAGGGCGTCGGCCGGGCGATCACGGCTGATCAGGTCAGCGAGGGTGAGCCACTGGCGTTCGCTGGCGATGCCGTCAGCCGCGTCCCACGCCGCGGCGATGTCACCATCGTCGATCAGCACACTGATCCAGACCGGGCCATCGCTCCAGCCGAACCCGGCGCGGCTGCGCGTGCGGAAGGCGGCAGCGCCAGGTAGTCCACAAGCCGGGTATCCACCCGACCGGTCGCCTCACGCAGGCCACGCTCGGCCCACTCCAGGGCGTCACCGGCCCGACCGGCCTGATCGAGCTCGTGGGCGATCATCAGGTGCGGGTAGCCGCTCGGCAGCAGATCGGCGGCATACAGGGCGATAAGCGCGTCCACATCCCCGGCTGCGCGTAGCGCCTCCGGCGACACCAGTCCGCATGACGCTCGACCCAGGGCGGATCCGCTCCCGGCAGCGTGGCGTCAGCCGACAGCGAGGCGGTCGGCCGTGGTCAAGAAGCTGTCAGAATGCTCGCAAGACGGCGGTTGATGCGTTCCATATCGAACGGCTCGGGTTCGCCGCCGTCCTCACCGGGGCGGGTGCCTTTCCCGGCCGTGCAACGCGGGTAGGTCGCGCCGGCTTCGGCTTCACCGACCTTCTCTACCTTGATGGTGTGCTCCCAGCTGTCGCCGAAGTCGTACAGATAGCTCGCGGACAGACCCGGTCGGGGAAGGACACCGGCGAGGCGCGCCCGCCACTCGTCTTGAGCGTCCAGATCGTATCCGGGATCACTGAAGTGCCGACGATTGACTGTGAACTGGTGCAGGTGGTCCCCGTCCCAGCCCATGGCTGCCTGGATGACCAGGTGGAGCCCGCCCAGAGGGAAGTCGCTGGGGACCTGGACGCGGCGCCACACCGGCGACCGCACATATTTGAGGGAGAGCTTCACCTGGTGGACGGCAGGGGTGGGGCGGCTGGCGCCCGCCGCGGCATACTGCCGCAACTCCTCGGTCAAGTGCCTGCCGTGGGTCCACCTGCAGTGCCACATCGGGACCGACACGATATCGCTCTCCAGGCTGGGCGCCCTGATGACCGGCCCGGACTTCTCCGGCGCATCGCTGGCGCAGGCCCGCCGGATCGCCGCGCTGGCCGGCGCCAGCGTGGACTTCGTGCAGGCCAACGTGTACGACGCCGCGGATCTCCTCGGCCGGCAGGCATTCGACCTGGTGTTCACCGGGATCGGGGCGTTGTGCTGGCTGCCCGACACCAAGCGCTGGGCCGGTGTCGGCGGCGAACTGCTCCGGCCGGGCGGCCGCCTGTTCCTGCGCGAGGGCCACCCGATGCTGTGGGCGCTGCAGGACCCCCGGCCGGACGGCCTGCTCGTCGTGGACTATCCCTTCTTCGAGCGGGCCGAGCCCATCCGGCCGGCCCGCGTGCTAGTCCCCCTCGGCCAGCAGCGAGGCCGGGTCGGCGGCGAAGGCCACCATCCAGTGCGGGCGGACCCGGTAGCACACCACGTCTCCCAAGCTGAGCGGGGAACTGCCGTAGTGCCTCGTCAGGTGCTCGAGCACGGCCGGCCATTGCGGATCGTCGGGGCCCTCCGCCGGGTTCAGCACCTCCACCGTGCCGTGCGCGAACACGCCGAAGTCGTCGCCGCGCAGGTGGGCCAGGCTCACCGCGGGCCGCGCCGCGAACTGCCGCGCTTTCGCCGAGGACCGCAGCGTGCTGAAGATCCAGCGGCCGTGCAGGAAATGGCCGTCCGCGCCGCTCACCCGCGGCTCGCAACGCGCCGTGACGCTGCTGACAGCGAGCGTGCACATGCCCGAAATGACGTTCACCAGCTGTGGCGCGGTCAGCGTCCGCTCGCCGGGCCGGATGATCGACCGCAGGTGCGCGGTTGCCCGCGCCAGCGAGTCATCCAGGAGCACCTGAAGTTCGCCGAGTTCCGCTTCGCTCTCATACATCCCCCCACCCTGCCGGGCTGACCGGCCACGGGTAACCCGTTAACGTTGAGCGCGTGGCTACCGGAATCGAACATGTCAGTCCCCAGATCCTCGACTACGTGGTCTCGCACACCAGCCAGCCGGACGCACTGCTCAGCGAACTGCGGGCAGAGACGGCACGGCGCTTCCCCGGCAACGCGGTCCTGCAGATCGGCCCGGAGCAGGGCACCTTCATGACGCTGCTGAGCCGTGTCATCGCCCCCCGCCGCGCGATCGAGGTGGGCACCTTCACCGGCTACTCCTCCATCTGCCTGGCCCGCGGCCTGGCCACGGGCGGCAGCCTGCTGTGCTGCGACGTCAACGCGGAGTGGACGGACCTGGCCAGGCAGTACTGGCAGAAGGGCGGCCTGGCCGACGCGATCGAGCTCAGGCTCGGCCCGGCGGTGCACACGCTGCGGGCGCTGCCTGAGGACTCGTCCTTCGACCTGGCGTTCATCGACGCCGACAAGACCGGCTACGCCAGCTACTGGGACGAGATCGTGCCGCGCACCCGGAGCGGCGGGGTGATCCTCGTGGACAACACCTTCCTGCACGGCCGGATCTTCGATGCGGACCCCGATCCCGATGCGCGCGCGATCAGGGATTTCAACGAGTACGTGCTGGCCGACGACAGGGTGGAACTCGCTATGCTCTCCATCGGCGACGGCCTGACCTTCGCCAGGAAAAGGTAGCGCCTGATGCGGTACGCCCCGCCCGCTGGCCGGACGGCGGGAACCGACCGCGGGGGCAAACCTATGGTCACAGGATTCCTATTGGGCCACAGCTTGCCCGTGTGGTGCGTCACAATGGCGGCTGGTCGGCAGGAATCAGGGCAGGGAAATCCTGCCCCCGCGTCGTCAGGAAGACCGAAGTCCATGGGCGCCTCCAACGATCCGGTGTACCTCCGCGTCCTGGAGGATCTGCGGGATCAGATCCGGGGCGGGGCTCTCGCGCCGGGTGCGCGCGTCCCGTCACGTAACGGGATCATCGCCCGGTACGGCGTCGGGGAGACCGCGGCCAAGCACGCTCTGCAGGTCCTGGCCGCGGAAGGACTCATCGAGGCACGGGCCGGGTCGGGCTCCTACGTGCGCCAGCTGCCGGCCGCCACTCCCCTTGAGCATGACCGGCCGCATTTCCCGGGCTCGCCGTTCGGGCTCGCGGGCGGCCACCCGGCGGCGGACAGCCCGCCAGGCTCCGATCCGGGCTCCGACCAGCCCGGGCACTCACCCCGGCTGTCCTGGGAACACCAGTCCGAGCGCGTCGCCGCGCCCGCGCACATCGCGCAGCGGCTCAGGCTGCCCGGCAGGGATCAGCCGGTGACCCGGACCCGGTACCTGATGAGCGCGGACGGGACCCCGGTGCAACTCGCCACGAGTTACGAGCCTGCCGCGACGACGGAGCAGGCCGCGGTGCCGTTCCCCGAGCAGGGGACGTTCGCCGGCCGCGGCGTGGCGGAACGCATGCAGGCGATAGGCATCGGCGTGGATCAGGTCGTGGAGGAGATCTCGGTGCGGCCGGCGCTGTCCGCGGAAGCCGCGATGCTGGACATCCCGGCCGGCTCCCCGGTGCTGCTCATCGAGAGGGCGCACCACGCTGGCGAGCGCACCGTGGAGGTCGGGGAGATCGTCATCGCGGCTGACCGGTTCCGGTTGCGGTACCGGTTCCCGGTGCCCGTCCTGGCTGACGCCGCGGTCGCTGCGTGGCCGGTCCCCGCGGCTGACCAGGCGCCCGCCGTGGCGCCGGCGACCCTGGTGACCGGATGATCCGCCCAGCCCGGCCCGCCGACGTGCCCGCGATCTACCGGCTCATCCGGGACCTGGCGGAGTACGAGAAGTCACTGTCCGAGGTCACCAGCACAGAAGATGACCTGCGCCGGGCACTGCTGGCCGAGCAGCCCGCGGTGTTCGCGCACGTCGCTGAGCATGAAGGCGAGGTCGTGGGTTTCGCGCTGTGGTTCCTCAACTTCTCCACCTGGGAGGGCAAGCACGGGATCTACCTGGAGGATCTCTACGTGCGGCCGGACATGCGGCGCTTCGGGCTGGGCCGGGCGCTGCTCGCCGAACTGGCCCGGATCTGCGTGGCCGGCGGGTATGCCCGGCTGGAGTGGTGGGTGCTGGACTGGAACTCACCCGCGCGCGCCTTCTACGCCTCGATCGGCGCGGCCGAGATGAACGAATGGACCGTGCACCGGCTCACCGGCGCTGCGCTGCGCGCCATGGCGGCCCCGGGCAGCAGCTGACACCGCTGGCCTGGCCTGCTTGACCGCCGGCCCAGCTACGGCTGGCCTGGCTAGCCCCGCCTTCCGCACATAGACATAGATCAACTCCCCGGCCCGGCGGCGATCACCTGACGATCGACTCACCGGTCCGGCTGTGACCGCAGCCGAGGTGCTGCGCTGCCCGTCAAAGTCGCCTATCGCGACGGCCCGCCCAGCACCTTCGAGATCGGCTGCACATACGGGCGGGTAACTGGTAGAACTCCGGTCGTGGCCTCCTGGACCGGCGATCTGGCGGTGCGGCCGGTGTCGTGCGCTGAGACGGCCCGGTTCGATCGGCTGCTGGCGGAACATCATTGGCTCGGCGCACGCTGGGCCGCTGGTACGTCCTGCCAGACGACCAGGTCTTCGAGATCCGCAACTCCAAACGCAAAAGCGACCCGCCGATCCGCCTGCGCCGCATCTTCGTGCACTCCACCGCCCGCGCCGCGCCGCCCTCACCAGCCGCATCAGGAAACTCGCCCACGCCAAAGAGGACCTGTACCGCCTGATCTCTGGCCTCGGCGGCCGGTTCTACCCGACCGGGCAGAAGGCCACCGGCCGGCTCAAGCAGATCGCATCAGCCCGCAAGGCCGGCCCCTGCCTGCGCTACACCCTCGGCACCGCCCCCACCCCGGGCGGCGGTCCCGAGGGCACCAGCAGCGACACCGAGACGACCGGACCCGGCCCGGCCGGCTCCTGGCAGGGCACCGGCAGCGGCGGAGCGGGCAAACCGGCCCTCACCTGGTGGTCCGGCCAGGCCAGTTAAGGTGCAGAGAGGCCATCTGAGCCAGCGCCTGGCTGGCCCGGCCCCGGGCCTGCGAGTGTGCCCATCACCCAGGATGAACAGCCTGGATCGTGAGTACCGTCCACGCCCCCAGGTGGATGTGGTCCCCATCGCGCAGCGGTACCCGCACTCCGGTGGCTATCTCGCTGTCGTTGACGAGCGTGCCGTTCTCTGACCCGGGATCGAGAACCGCCCAGCTGCCGTCCGGTTCAGCGATCAGGACAGCATGCAGCCGCGAGACGCCTGGGTCAGTGGGCGGCCCGGACAGGTCGATCTCCGGCTGCAGGCCGCGCGACGCGCTGTGACGGCCGATCCGCACCTGCGGCCCGGTGAGCGGGAACCGGCGCTCAGGGCAGTAACCGGGGAACTGGACTACGCCCGCGTCCGGGCCCCCTGCGGCGATCACCATGTCGTAGTACGCGCGGTCGGCGCTCACCACGGCGGTCCAGGTGGCCGGTCCGCGGGCGCGGCCCGAGTCGGAAGCGGCCCAGGTGGCCGGTCCAGGATGCCGGCCCGAGTCGGAAGCGGTCCAGGTGGCCGGTCTAAGATGTCGGCCCGAGCCGACGTCGGGCCGCTCCGGGCCAGGGGCCTGACCCGCGTCGAAGTCGAACCCGCAGGCCTCGCAGAACTGCCCCGACCTGGCGGTCCCGCACCGGGGGCAGGGCTCGGCGGCCGTATCGGGCGGGGCCGCTGCCGGGGGGACAGCCAGCGGGACTCCGGCCGGCGCGCCGATCCGCATCCCGCACACGTCGCAGAAGTCACTGCTCCCGCTGTCATGACCGGCTGGACAGGTCGCCATCCGCCCCTCCGCCGTCCCTCGTCTGCCTGCTACTTCTTGGTCCTGACCGTCTTGGTCGATCTGGTGTCGAGCGCCATCTCATCGGCGTCCTCGACCTTCTTCTTGAGCCGCACGGTCCCCGTCGCCGCGTCCACCACGTCGACGATCTTGGCAAGTCGGCTGGCTGTGCCCTCGTTCCCCGATTGCTGGGCGAGCGCCACCGCGCGGCCGAGCTTGGCCGTGGCGGTACTCACGTCGCCTTCCCTGCGGGCTGCCAGCCCTTCCTGCACCGCTTGGACAAGCTCGGCCTGGCCGGTGTAGTGAGCCACCTGGGAGCTGATCCGGGTGGACAGCGCCTCGTCATCGGTCCAGATCGCCCTGACCAGCCCCTGCCCGATGACTTGCGGGCCTGACGGCGAGCCGACGACCAGGCTCACCCGGGCGGCGAGCATCTCCTGCCCGACGGCGGCGGGCCTGACCTCCACGCAGACGTGGTAGTCGCGGCTCTCGGCGGCGCCCCACGCACCGGTCGGGTAGTCGCCTGCTTGCGGGCCTGCCTGCCTGCGCCGTCCGGTCAGGTCCTCGACGGCCGGCGCGACCAGCTTGACGAACCGGATGGTGGCGTGCTGCGGCGCCCAGACGCGCAGCGCCACGTCGGCGACCTGCTTGCCCATCGCGGCCTCCATCATGGCGGCGAAATCGGCGGCCAGCCCCGCCGGGTCGGGCACGATGTCGACGGTGCCGAGCAGTGCGGTGGAGATCTCGCGGAGTTCCCCCACCTTCCAGTCGGTGCCGACGCCACGGCAGTCGCAGCTGAAGACGCCCTCGCACAGCCTGATCGCGTCGTCAAGGCGCCGGGAGGCCTCACCGTTCTTGCCGTCAGTCAGCAGGATGACGTGCCGCAGGTCGGCGGGGTGCCGGATGAAGGTCTGGTGCGCCAGGCGCAGCCATTCCCCGATCGCGGTTCCGCCTCCCGGGCGCAGGCGGCCCACCATACGCTTCGCCCGCCCCCTGGTCCGCGGGTCGGCGATGGCCAGGCCGCCGTCTTCAGGGAAGACATGCCGCGCCGTCTGCGTGCCCGCGATCACGGCGAACGCCACCCCGTCGCGGATCGCGTCCACGGCCACCGCGGTAGCCGCCCTGGCCTGGGCGATCTTGGTCTGCGGCGAGGCCATCGATCCGGAGCAGTCGACGATGATGATCTCCGCACTGCCCTGGCTTCCCCGGGGCGCGAAGTCGGCCGTGTCCGGGGACGTCACCGTGACCACCGCGTTGACCTCCCGCGCGCCCTCCGTGAGGTACTCGTTCTGGTAGATGTCCACGGTGAAGCCGGGCTGGCTCATCGGTGAGTTCTCCTCTGCATGGGATCAGCGGGCGGCGGCGCCGGGCGGCCCCTCGGTCACGGCGGGAGCAGGCCGGGTGGGGGGAAACGGCGCGAGCACCGCGGTGATGTTGTCCGCGCCGCCAGCGTCGATCGCGAACGTGACCAGCGCCGCCGCGGCCGCCAGCGGCCTGGTCAGCGCGCCAGGCATCGCGAGGCCGGCCAGGTCCGCCGCCTCGGGCAGGTAGTTCCACAGCCCGTCCGAGCAGAGCAGCAGGACGCCGGGGCCCGGTGGCTCGAATCTCGCGACGTGCGGCACCGACTCACCGGGGTCCGCGCCAAGCCAGCGAGTCAGCACGTGAGCGTGCGGTGAGGCCAGCGCGTCGGCTTCCGCGAGCAAGCCCCGCGCGACCATCTCCGCAGCGAGGGAATCGTCCCTGGTGAGCTGTTGGGCGGCCGAGCCGGCCGCGTCAGCCAGCCAGTAGGCACGGCTGTCACCGAGCCAGCACACTGTCACGGCTTCGCTAGTCAGCACCGCGGACACGAGCGTCGCCGATGGCACGTCCTCCGCCGGGCCGGCCAGGCTGTCCACCGCTTCCCCGGCGGTGCGCACCGCCTGCGACGACGCCTCGAGCAGGTCATCGCCCGCACGCACCGCGGTGAGCAGCACGCTGGCGGCGGCCTGCGCCGCCGCCAGCGATGCCTCATCCGGGCGTGCCGACGTGGAGACCCCGTCGCAGACCACCGCCAGGGCGACCGGGCCCCGCACCGTGTCCGCGGTCGCGAGTGCCATCGCGTCCTCGTTCCTGTGGTGCCGCAGGCCGCGGTCGGTCACACCTGCCAGCAGCCCGAGATCGAGTTCCTCGTGATCACGGCCGGACGACACCTTTCCCCCGCACGACTCGCAGTAGCCATCCGGGCTGACCCGCGCGGAGGAGCAGGACTGGCAGCCCGGGTTGCCGCCGACCTCACCGCTGCTGACCGAGGCCGGGGCCAGTTCGGTCCCGCACGCCTCGCAGAAGCTGTCCTGCGGGCCGACAGGCGCACCGCAGGATGGGCAGCCGCCAGCCGGAGCCGCCGGGCCTGCCATCACGACCACGTCCTCGGGCGGACCTGGTTGGCCAGGTCGACCAGGCCGATCCGGCGCGCCTCGTCGGGCGCGAGCCGGGCCAGCGCCCGGTAACTCTTCTCCAGGCCAGAGCGCAGGGCGCGTTCGGTCAGCGCGCAGCCGAGCAACTGGCCGCCGTCGCCCTGCTGCCCTGCTGCCCGGCAGTCCAGCGCGGTACGCAGGATCTCGGCGGTCAGGTGGTGCTGCCGGGCAGCGTCCAGGGTGAGCCGACCCAGCCGGATACCGGCCTCCTGCAACTCGCCGACGGTGACTGCGGCCTGATCACGGCGGGTCAGTTGCAGGCGCACCGCGGCGATCTGTGCCGCCACATGATGCCTGGACGTCTCGGGCACATCGGCGATCGCGGCGATCGCGCCGCGCCGGTCGCCGACCGACAGCCGTACCCTGGCCAGCCCGAACGCGGCACTGGCGTAGGACTGGTCCACTGTCCAGACCAGCTGGAAGTAACGTGCGGCCCCAGCCTGGTCCCCGGCGGCTTCGGCAGCGAGCGCGAGCGCGAGCTTCGGCGCGAGTTCACCGGGCAGCACGCCATAGACGGCGTCGAACGCGGCACGGGCCGCGCCGGCCTGCCCGCAGGCCAGCTCGCGCATCCCCTGGTACCAAGTGGCGCGCCAGTCCGCGCGATCGCTCGCGACCAGGGCCGCCAGGGCGGTCGCGGCACCGCCGGTGTCGCCGGTGACGATGAGGGCGCGGGCCAGCGCCAGCCGCGTCTCAGCCGACCCGGCCACGTCCGGTGGCGTCGCCGGCTCGCCCGCGGCGGCGGCGAACAATGCGGCGGTCCGTGCCGCGGGCTCGAGCGTGCTCAGGGTGGCCAGGTAGCCCGCAGCCGGGTCGGCGCTGTCCACCTGCGGCACGGGCAGCCCGGCGACGATCTCCGCGGCCGGCGGCGCGTCACCGGGTGCCAGGGCGCCGTCCATGTCCATCGCGGCCGCAGCGCCGATCGCCTGAAGTTCCTGGCTGAACAGCGTGGAGAACGCGGGCGGGGGGCTGCCGCCGCCGGCGGCGACAACCTCGCGCAGGACCCCGGTGAGCTGCTCGGCCATCTCGCCGGCCGTGGCGAACCGGCGGCGGGGGTCCGGGTCAGTGGCCCTGCGAAGCAGCCGGTAGAACGACTCGTTCCCGGCCAGCAACGGGACCTTGACCGGGTCAGGCAGGCTGTGGGCGAAGGTGGTCTGGTATCCGGCGAGCTCGAAGGTGAGCACGGCCAGGGCACGGGCGACCGTGTAGAGGTCTGAGGACGGGGACGGCCCGTCTGTCGCGATCTCCGGCGCCTGGTAGCCGACCGTGCCGTAGATCGGGCTGTCATCGTCATCGATCCGCCGGACGCCGCCCATGTCGATGAGCTTGAGCTGTTCCTCCGTCTGGATGACGTTGTCCGGCTTGAAATCGCAATACACCAGCCCCCGGCTGTGCAGGTAACCGAGGGCGGGCAGCACCTCGATCGCGTACGCCAGTGCGACAGGAAGCGGCAGTGACTCGCCAGCCTTGCGCCGCTCAAGCAGGATCTGCCTGAGCGACTGCCCGCCCGCGTATTCCATGACGATGTACCCGGCCGCCGCACCGCTGCGCAGGTCCGCGTGCTGCACGAAGTTGTAGATCCGGACGATGCTCGGGTGCTCGACGGCGGCGAGGAACCGCCGCTCCGCGACTGCCGCCGCCATCGCGTCAGCGTCTCCGCTGTCGAGCAGGCCCTTGAGCACCACCCACCGGTCGCTGACGTTCCGGTCCTTGGCCAGGTAGATCCAGCCGAGCCCGCCGTGCGCAAGGCAGCCCATCACCTCGTACTGCCCGCCGACCAGCTCACCGGGCTCCAGTTTCGGGATGAAAGAGAACGGGTTACCGCACTGGCGGCAGAATCCCTCGGCCAGGCCTGGCTGCCCGTCCCTGCCGCGCCCCACGGGACGCTCACACTTGCCGCAGAATCGCCTGCTCTCCGGCACCTGCGGGTCGGTGAGCGCCGCGCTGGCCGGATCACGCTCGGGGATCGGCGGGATCTCCACCAGCCCCGCGCCCAGGCTGCCCCGGGACGGCCGGCTGATTCCCGGCCGCGAGCCCCGGCTGCCGGCCGGCACCGACGCCGATGCCAGGGCCGGTGCCGGGCCCGGCACCTGGTCGGCCCGTGTGGCGGGAGCGGGGCCAGCGCCAGGGCCAGGGCCGGCGGCGGCAGGAACTGCGGCCAAGCCGCAGATATCGCAGTACCCGTCTTGCATCGTGCCGCCGCAGCCGGGCTGCGCGCACGCGGTCATGGTCGGATCATCGCCGTCCCTGTCCAGCAAGCGCCGCAATTGCCTCCTGGTAGCGGGTGACCGCGTCGGCCGCGGCAGAAGGGTCGCACGGCGCTGTCCACAGCAAATCACGCGCCTGGTCGTAACGGGCGGTGAGATCCCGGTCCTCGGCGGCGCCGAGCCTTGCCGCCTTGGCCTGATAGGCGTCGAGCAGGCCGCGCAGCTCGTCGCGCCTGCCGAGGAGTGCCAAGGCACCCCGCTGCGCATCCCGGGACCGGCGGGACGTGGCCGCCGCCTGCTTCTCGATGACCTCAAGCTCGGAAGCCAGCCGGGACCACCGCCCCGCGGCCTTGAGCGCGTCCAGGGAGGCCAGGCGTCCGGCCAGGTCCGCGGCTTCGGGCGGCGGCGGCAGCGGTGGTAGCGCCGAAGCCTCGATCTTCGCGGCAGCCCGATCCCGGGCGATCACGGCGTCCTGCCAGGCTGTCGTGGCAGCCGCGACCGCTGCTCCGGCGGCTGCGATCCGCCGCTGCGCGTCGTCACGCAGCCGTGCCAGCTCGCTGGCCCGTGCCGCAGTCGCCGCGGCCCGCTGCCGCAGTCGGTCCAGCCTGATGGTGTCAACCCGGCCGCGCTTCCAGAGCGCGAGCGGGTCCGAGTTCAGCACATCGCGCAGCCCGCCGAGCTCGGCCTCGGCCGCCGAGAGTTCCCCCGTTAACGCGTCGTCAGCGAGCCCGCCCGCCTGCTGCCGGGCCTGGCCCAGCTCGGCGCTGACCTGGCCCAGCCCCGCCGAGACCTCGTTCCACACGCCCTCGGCCGCGGCCACCACTTCGGCCACCCTGGCGAACGCGCCCTTCATCTCCCGCACGGCCATGGCGAGGGTCAGTTCCGAGCGCCCGATGTCCGTCAGATCGCGCCGGGCAAGGGGCGCAGGAACTCGGGCCAGTTGCACCGACATTCCGTTGAGCAGCCTGGTGATCTCCGCCAGCTCGGGCCCCGACGAGCGGCGGCCACGGGCCAGTACCTCGGCGGTGCGGTCGAGGACCGCCGAATAGGCGGTGAACATTTCCCACAGGCGGGCCATCTCGGCGGTGACCTGGTCCCAGCGCTCCTTCGTCTGGCCGGCCAGGCTGGCCCCGGCGAGCAGCCGCGTGCCGAAGCTGCCATCCAGGTCGAGCAGGTTCGCCTGGATGTCGCCACGGCGGGCCGTCTCGGCCGCCAGCGCCGCGGCCGCCTGCTCGCGGGTCATCACCATCGTCAGAGTAATAACGAATTTGGCTGCTTTCCACCAGATGGTGAGAGCATGTTCACATCAATGCCGGAACTGGCGCGCCGCGAACCGCGGTGCCGTCGCGCCGCGAAGGGGTGACACCGCCGTTGCGTGCAGCAGGCCCGCCAACGTCAGAGGCGAGCGGTCAGGCCGTGGCCGGCGCGGGCATCCGCCCCGCCCAGCGGCCCAATCCAGCTAGGCAGCCCCGCCTAATCCGGCGGCCCCATCAAACCCGGCAGCAGAGCACCCCAGGGCGCCTGCGGCGCCTGCTCGTCGTGGTCCTCGCTGCCACTGTCCTGCTCTGGATCTCCGCGACAGTCCTGCTGAGGAGCCTGGACAGCACCGTCGCGTCGGTTCGCGGCACTGCCTCACCCGCGTTTCTCAACGCGATCGAGGCACGCGCCGCCTTGTCCGACGCGGACCGGGCGGCCTGGCAGAGTTTCCGGTCCGGCGAGGCGCAGCTCACCGGTCCCGGGCAGCTGTATCAGAACGACATCACGACCGCCGGGCAGGATCTCGAACGGCTCGCGGCATTAGCACCGCCAGGCGGCGCTGGCAGTCAGCAACTCCAGACTGTCAGCGGCCAGCTCGTGAACTATCAGGCTCTGGTCGAGCAGGCAGACGCCGCCTACCGGACGGACATCGCCCTGGGATCCGCCAGCAGCCACGATCTGGGGTACGCGTACCTGACTTACGCCTCGAACTCGATGCGCGACCCCCAGGGTGGCCTGCTTGCCAGCATCAACCAACTCGCCGCTCTCGACAAGCAGGCCCTGGACCAGCAGCTTGGGTCACCGTGGACGGATTCGGCGCTGTTCCTGGCCCTCGTGGCGGTCGGCCTCCTTGGGCTGGCGAGCATCATCGCCGCCCAGGTCTTCCTGCAGCGCAGGTTCCGGCGGGTAACCAGCCCTCCGCTGCTGCTCGCGGCGGCGCTCGTCTGTGTTCTGCTGGCCTGGGTGGGCACGGTGACCCTGCCCGCCGATGCTGCCTTCAACGCTGCCCAGGCCACCGCGCTCCCGAAACTCACCGGGATCTGGCAGGCACAGACCCGGGCCGTGGACGCCGAGGCCGCGACATTGCGGGCAAACGCCGCCGGGCAGGCACCCGGCGCCGGCTCTGGCGGCCTGTCGGTGATCGCGACACAGCCCGCGAGCAGCGCGCTCGACGCTGACTTGCTGTCAGCGGAGGACTCCGGGGGCCTGGCCGTCGGCATCCCCGTGCTGGTTGCCCTGATCGCGGGCCTGGCCTATCTGGGAGTCAGGCCCCGCCTCGACGAGTACCGGGGGTAACGGTGACCACGATGGGACGCGGCCCCTCGCCGATCCTGCTCGCGTTCGTGCTGCTGGCTGCTTTCGGGCTGGTCGGCTGCGGCCGCCCGGCCAGCGGCGGGACGGTCGTCACAGTTCTCGGCTCGTGGACCGGAGACGAGGAGAGCGGCTTCCTGGCGATGCTGCACGGCTTCGAGAAGAGATACGGGATCCAGGTCGACTACACAGGGACGCGCGACGCCGACGCCGTGCTCGCCAGCGACCTGAAAGACGGGAACCCCCCCGACCTCGCGGTGCTGGCCACGCCGGGTGAACTGGACCAGGACGCGGCCGCGGGGGCGCTGGTGCCCATCGACGGAGCGCTGAACTTGACGACGATGGCCACGCAGTACGGGCCGGGCTGGCTGAAGCTCATGCAGGCCACCGGGCCGTCCGGCGCCAGGCACTACTACGCGATCATCGTCAAGGCAGCGCTTAAGAGCGTCATCTGGTACGACCCCCGCCGTTTCCCAGCCCGTGACTTGCGGCTTCTCAGGTCACCTGACCTGACGTGGAGTCAGCTAACGGGCCTGGCGACCAGCCTGCGGGCTGCGGGCACGTCGCCGTGGTGCATGGGCTTGGAGGATAGCTCAAGCTCAGGATGGCCCGGGACTGACTGGATCGAGGACATCATGCTCCACCAGTCAGGCCCACAGGCATATGACCGGTGGGTGGCAGGCACGCTGCCCTGGACATCGGCTCCTGTGGTGCGGGCCTGGCAGACCTTCGGCCAGGTCGCGAGGACTCCGGGCCTCGTCCACGGCGGCACGGAATCCGAGCTCGTGACCAACTATGGCCAGGCCGGCCAACCCATGTTCGCCAGCCCGGCCGGCTGCTACCTCGATCACGAAGGCTCGTTCATCACCGCCTTCTACACGCAGGACACGCTCGGCCCGGCTGGTTCCGGCCTGCATCCCCGGCCGCAGCGGGATTTCGACTTCATTCCCTTCCCGTCGCTGACATCCGCTGGCCGGGGCAGCGAGGAGGTCGCAGGCGACTTGCTGGGAATGTTCCGTGCCACCCCGGCCGCACGCAAGCTCATTGGCTACCTGACCACCCCCGCGGCGCAGGAAGCATGGATCAGCCGTCCGGGCAGCGGGGCGATATCGGTGAACCGGCTCGTGCCGCTGAGCGACTACCCGGACCCGGTGTCACGCGGGCTGGCCAGGAACCTCACCAATGCCGTCAACGTCCGCTTCGACGCGTCCGACTCCATGCCGCAGGTCATGGAGAACGCTTTCAACAACGCGGTCCTTCAATACCTGGACAGCCCAGGGCAGCTGAACGTCATCCTGCGCGGCCTCGACCAGGTGCGAAAGGCCGCCTACTAGTGCGTGTCTCGTGGCGCGTGTCAGGTGCCCGGCCGATCCGTGGACGGAATGTGCCGAGCTTGGCCCCGGCGTGGGCGGGAAGACGAGGCGGCGCGCAGTGTCTACGGCAGCTAGCTAGCGGCTGGAGGCGGCCGCCTGATCCGCCTCCTTCAGGTCGGCTGCAAGCTGATCGGCGGCCATGTCGGTGGCCTTGGAGATCATCTTGTTGGCGGCCTTGATGTTGGCCGTGACCTGCTCGGCCAGGTTGGCCTCGTAGACCACGATCAGGCCGGCGGTGCCAGCATCGAGGGTCTCACCCAGGTCCTTGAGGTCGCCGCGGCTCATCCCGCTGCTGGCGTGCCCGGTGACGGCCCCGATCGCGGCGCCTCCCCCGGCGCTATGCCGCCTGCCGGGCCCGGGCCTCACCCCGCGGGAGCGGGATCGCCCTGCGCCGCGGCGCTGGCAACCAGACAGGCACTTGCCCCGCCAGCCGCCCGGATGCCAGTATCACAACGGCATGCAATGGTTTGCATGACCGTGCCAGGCTGGCAGCGCGCGGCACAGCAGGGCACGGCACAGCTAGGCACGGGCACAGCAGGGCAACGAACAGACCACGCCACAACGAGGCAGGGTGGTGCAGCACATGACCGAGGACGCGGACATCGTGGTGGCTGGTGCCGGGCACAACAGCCTGCTCACCGCGTGCTACCTGGCCAAGGCCGGCTACCGGTGCCTGGTGCTGGACGCGCGGGCCGTTCCCGGCGGCGGGGCGGCGACCGAGGAACTGCTGCTTCCTGGCTTCGGCATCGACACCTGTGCCACCGGTCACACGATGATCCGGGTCAACCCGGCGTTGAGCCGCGATGAGCTCGGGCTGATCGCCGACTACGGGCTGGCCTACGCCGAGCCCGATCCGGTGGAGCAGGTCGCCTTCCCGGACGGCAGGCAGCTGACCATGTGGCTGGACCGGGACCGGACCGCCGAGGAGGTGGCCCGGTTCTCCGCCGCGGACGCTGCGGCGTATCTCCGGCTGCTGGATGAATACGACCAGGTGAAGCACATCTTCAGCCAGGCACAGTTCACCCCGGTGGGGTCCGGGCCGTCGCTGGAGGCGATGCTCGCCGACCACCCGCGCGGGCGGATCTGGGCGCGGCGGCGGCAGCTGTCCGCGGTGGACGTGGTCCGCCACGAGTTCTCCAGCCGTCACATCCAGGCCTTCCTGCTGTGGATGGCGTTCCAGGTGTTCCAGCCGGTGGACGAGCCGGGCTCAGGTGTCCTGCCCTACGCGCAGGCCTTCGGCCGCCAGCAGCGCAGCTGGTCCATCCCGATCGGCGGCTCGGGACGGCTGACCGCCGCGCTCACCGGTTACCTCGCCGACCACGGCGGCACCGTGCTCTGCGGCCAGCGGGTGACCCGGCTGCTGCTGGAGAACGGCCGCTGTGCCGGGGTGGCGACCGAGGACGGCTCGCAGTACCGGGCGCGCACCGCGGTGGTCTCCACCATCCACGTCAAGCACCTGCGCGACATGGCGCCCACGGCGGCCTGGCCGGAGGAATTCCACTACGGGGTGGACACCTACGACGTGGGCGTCCCGGGCTTCGCCACCTACTACTGCAGCACGGCCGCGCCGGAGTTCCAGACCCCGGACGGCCCGCGCACCGCGGTCTCGGCCGGCCTCGCGGGCTGGCCGGAGGACATGATCCAGATGGGCGCGGATCTGCGCGCCGGGCGGTTCATCGCCGAGCCGCCGTGGCTGCTGGTGGCCACGCCCACCCTGGCAGACCCCGGGCGGGCGCCAGCCGGGCAGCACACGGTCAAGCTGCTGAGCCCGCAGATCTACCAGCTTCCCGACGGCATGGGCGACTGGGCGGACGTGAAGGAGGCGCACGCCCGCCGCCAGCTGGACCGGCTGCGCCGGGCCGCGCCCGGCTTCACCGACGAGGTGATCCTGGCCAGCCTGGTGAAGTCGCCGGCTGACATCGAGCAGCTCAACCCGCACATGATCCACGGCGCGTTCCACGGCGGGAACCGCGGGCCCGCCTTCAGCGGCCCGCTCCGCCCGGTGCCGGGCTGGGCAGCGCACCGGATGCCCATCCCCGGCCTGTACCAGACCGGCGGTAGCACCCACCCCGGCGGGTCCATCACCGGCGCCCCCGGCCGCAACGCCGCGACGGTGCTGCTCCGGGACCTCGGCCACGACCCGGCCGAGGTGATGAGCGCCCGGCAGGTCAGCGCCAGCTAACGGTGAGTGCCAGCTAACCGCTGGCTGGCCAGTGCTTGCGGGACACTGCCAGCCGGTGGGTGCTGGCTGGTCAGTGCTGGCTGGTCAGGCGAAGCTCCGGCGGTGGCCGTTGCGGATGACCCGTGCCGACGAGCCCGTTCCGGGGATCAGCCCGACCGCCTCGAGGTCAGCCGCCAGTTCTGCCTTCTCGGCCTCGGTGTGCCCGAGCAACGGCAGCCGCACCGGGCCGCCGGACATGCCGACGAGGCCCGCCCACGCCTTGACGGAGGCGAGCGAGTCAGCCCGGCGCGCTTTGCCGTGCAGCCACTTCGCGGCCAGCGCCCGCACCGGGTCGAGCGTCGCCGCGACCTGTGCCGCCCCGGTGAAGTCGCCGCCGAGGGCGAGACTGGTGTACTCGCGCATCGGCTGCCATTCCGGCGTCTGGTACAGGTACGGCGCGGCGGAGGACATGAAGGCCCGCTGGCCGTGGTCGCGCATGTTCTCCAGCCAGGTGCCCTCGTTCGGCTCGCAGACCAGGATCGCCTCGCCCACCCTGGCCAGCACCTCCAGGTAGCGGGCGTGGCCGCGGCCGACCTTGATGCCGCACACGTTCTCGATAGCCGCCAGCCGCTCGATGAGCTCGAGGGACAGCGACACGCCGGAGTACGCGGTGTCGAACAGCCAGACCCCGATGTCCACGCCGCCGCAGACCATCTCGAACCACTGGTAGAAGCCCTCGTCGGAGGCTGGCGGGTAATACGGGTTGATCAGCACCGCGAAGTCCGCACCAGCCTTCTGCGCGTGCCTGGTGAGCTCGATGGCCTGCTTCGCGGAGTGGTGCCCGGTGTGCGCGATCACCGGGCACCTCCCGCGGGTGCTGTCTACTACCACCTCCACCAGGCGCCGCCTCTCGCTGCCGGTCAGGGACCAGAACTCGCTCATCACCCCGCCGCAGAAGATACCGTCGATCTCCAGGTCGAGGGTCAGCCGGTCGAGGTCACGGCGCAGCGCGTCAATGTCCAGCCCGCCCGTGGCATCAAACGGCGCGGTGGTCGCCGCCCAGAGCCCGGTGAAGCTTTCCCGGGCAGCCTGCTTGGCTTCTGCTTTGGTGTAATCCATGCTCAACCTTCCCGGTTGCGTAGCTCAGCTGGCCGGTGCCCAGGTGCACCTGTCCCCGGCCACGGTCCAGACGGTGTCGGTCGGTGGCGGGGCCCAGAACTCGACGAAAGAGAAGTTCGCGTCGGTGTCGTTGACGAACCAGTGCACCTCGCCCGGCCCGACCAGCGCGCTCATCCCGGCCGTCAGCCGGGACACTTCCTGATCGGTGCACAGCAATCCCGCGCCAGCAAGGACACAGAACACGTGGTGGCAGTCGGCGTGAAAGTGCGCGGCCGCCGTGTCGCCGGGATGGTAGATGATCCGGTCGGCCCGGATCTGCCGCGCCCCCACCGGCACGGATTCCGTGATCAGGTCCAGCCGGTCCCGGGTGTCCCGGGTGGACACCAGGTGCGGAAGCTCCGCCGCGGCGAAGAGCTTGGCCAGCGCCTGACCGCCCGCCACGCCGTGCCCGCTCCCCCGCGCGATCAGTGCATCCAGCCCGTCCGGCCCGCCGTGCAGGACGACTTCCGGGCAGGCCGCGAGCCAGAGCACGCTTTCCGGGCCGAGGGCGAAGCGTTCACCGGAGACGTCCGCGGTCCCCGCCCCCGCGGCCACGTAGAGCATGGCTTCCGGGGCGCCGAGGACGACCGCGGGACTAGCCGCTCCGGGATTGATGACCCAGCGGCTGGCCTCCATCGGCACCGCGGCGCCCAGTACAGCGGGGCCGGCCCATGCCCGCTCGCTCCAGCCGGTCCCGTGCCGGGCCGGCAGGTCGTCAATGTCTCGGATGACTGGCATTGGCTGGCTCCTCATCGCGCCCCGCCGGTGCGCAGCGGACGCTACATGGTGATGATCGGGCGGATGGACTCCCGCCGGGCTAGCGCGTCGAATGCCGCGGCTACGTCGGACAGGGGGTAGCGGTCGGTCGTCAGGGGCTCGGTACGGATCGCGCCTGAGGCCAGGAGGGCGATCATGGCCGGATAGGCGTTCGGACTCGAACGTACCCCGAGGACATTCAGCTCGTCGAGGGTCACCAGGTCCACCGGGAGTTCCGCGGTGGCCCCGCCGGCCAGGCCGAGCAGGGCAACGGACCCGCCGCGGCGCACCGAGCGGAGCGCCTGGGCCACGACCGCGGTGTTCCCCGAGCAGTCGAAGACGTGATCCGTCCCGCGCCCGCCGGTCGCGGCGCGGACACCGGCCACGGGGTCGGCCTGCTCATAGTCGACGATGCCGGTGCAGCCGAGCTCACGGGCCACCGTCAGCCGCTTCCCGCGGCCGACCATGATCACCTCGCTCGCCCCGGCGGCACGGGCTACCTGGAGCATGAGCAGGCCGAGCAGCCCGGGGCCGAAGACCGTCACCGTGTCGCCGGCCCTGAGGCCGGTGCGGCGCGCCGCGTGCACGGTGAGCGCGCCCTGGTTGACCAGCGCGGCGGCCACGTCGCTGACCCCGGCCGGCACCTTGTGCAAGGCGACGGCAGGGCGCACCGCGTACTGCGCCAGCGCGCCGGGGGCGGTATGGCCGTACAGCTTGAACCCGGGCTCCCGCACCCGCTCGCACAGGTTGTACCGCCCGGCCCGGCACATCGGGCAGCTGCCGCAGCCGGTGTGGTTCTCGGCCACCACGCGGTCCCCCGGCCGCAGCCCGCTCCGCTCGGTTCCCGGGCCGGGCACCGCCACCTCACCGGACCACTCGTGGCCGATGATGAACGGCAGCGCGGGTGGCCAGGTCCCCTGGTAGGCACCCTTGACGATCTTCAAGTCGGTCCCGCAGATCCCGCAGGCGCCCACCCGGACCAGCACCTCGCCGTGCCCCGGCACCGGCACCGGGACGTCCTCCACCGTCAGCCGGCCGAACTCGCGGAGTACCGCCGCGCGCATCATGGCCGGCACCGCGGGGCCGGCCACTGGCTCACTGGTCACTGGTCTGCTCCGATCGTGGCGGATGTCACCGCTGCCGTGTCGTGGCCGGCCGCCTCACCCAGCGCGGCCCAGATCTCCCTGGCCCGGACCACCACGTGATCGGCGACCGCCTCCGCGATCTGCTCCGCCCGGCCGGCATCGGCCAGTTCCGGGCGCCCGTACCAGCCGGTCGCCGCGATCTGGTGGAAGTCGCGCAGCACCGGGTAGACGTCAGGGCGCCGGAACAGCCCGTGCGCCGCCTCGCCCGCCGCCCGCTCACTCGGCTCGGTGGCCCGGTCCAGGTGGACCAGCCCGGGCTCGTAAGCCAGCACCGCCGCGGTCTCCATGGACCCGGCGTGGGTGAACTCCATCTCGTCCGGGAACCGGGTATGGGTGATCACATGTGACTCGGCGATCACCACCTGCACCCCGTGCCGGCGCTGCGCCTCGTCCGCGCCCAGCCGCAGCGTGGCGGAGTTGCCCTCGTGCCAGTTCACCACCAGGATCCGGCGGGCGCCCGCCGCGCCCAGGCCACCGCAGATGTCCACCAGGACCGCGGCGAGGGTGGCCGGCTGCAGCGAGAGCGTCCCGGGCCAGGCCAGGTGGTAGTGCGCCACGCCCACCGGGCCGAGCGAGGCGACCACGGTGTCCAGCCGGTCCGCCACGCGCTCGGCCACCGAGAGCGCGGCGAACGCGTCCGTGCCGAGCGGCAGGTGGCCGCCGTGCTGTTCCACGCTGCCGGTGGCCACCACGGCGACGCCGCTCGTGGCGAGCAGCCGCGCGGCCGCTGGCTGGGACATCCGCTCGATCTGGCGGTCGGGATGACGGGGCATCTGGGCTCAGCCTCCATATCCGGCGGTCGTGGTGGCTTCCCCGGCCGCGGCGGCAGCAACAGCGCGCCGGTGTGCGCTGATCGGTGTCTGCCAGGTCTCGGTGACCACGTCCAGCAGCGCCGGGCGCCCGGTCATGGCCTCCCGCAGCGCGGCGCCCAGCTGGCCGGGCTCGGTGACCCGGTCCGCGTGCAGCCCGAAGCCGCGGGCCACCTCGGCGAAGGCCACATCGCCGAAATCGTCCTCTTCCCAGCCGCGGCCGAAGGTGATCCGCTGGTACCAGCGGATCCAGCCGAGCGAGCGGTTGTTCAGCACCACGACGGTGACCGGCAGGCCGTGCTCCACGACCGTGGCCAGTTCACCGGCCGCGTAGCCCAGTGCGCCGTCGCCGGTCAGCACGACCGTCCGCCGGCCCGGGTCGGCGGTGGCCACCCCGATCGCGGCCGGCAGCGCGTAGCCGAGGCCGGCCTGCCCGCGCGGGCAGAGCACCCGGCGGCCGGCGGCGCGCTGTTCCAGGTACACCCCGCCCCAGCCGCTGGCCAGGCTGGCGTCACAGATGAGCACGTCGCCGGGGTCCAGCACGCTCTCCAGCTCGGCGAGCACCCGCTGCGGCGCGATCGGCACGCCGTCGCTGGCCCGCTCGGCATCCCGCTCGGCGCGCCACGCCGCGGTCAGCCCGGCGACCCGCGCCTGCCAGCCGGACCGGTCCGGCTCCGGCGGGGCGCTGTCCCCCGGCGCGGCGCCGTCCTCCGCCGGGCCGAGGGCGGCGGTGAGCGCCCGCAGCCCGGCCTGTGCATCGCCGAGCAGCGCGGCCCGCAGCGGGAAGGCCCGTCCCAGCTCCGCCGGATCCAGGTCGAGTTGCAGCACGGCCTGGTCGGCCCGCGGCAGCGTCCAGCTGAACGTGGCACCGCCGCTGGCCTTGCAGCCGGCCAGCAGCACCACGTCAGCCTCGGCGAGCGCGGCCGCCCCGGCGGTGGTGCCCATCGACCCGGTCACGCCCACGCTCAGCGGATGGTCTTCGGCGATTGCTCCCTTGCCGGACAGGGTGGTGCCCACCGCCGCGGAGATCCGGTCAGCCAGCGCGGTCAACTCCGCGACCGCGCCGGAATGCAGCACGCCCCCGCCCACCAGGATGAACGGACGTCGCGCGGCGCGCAGCACGGCGGCCGCGACCGCTACGTCAGCGGGCTCCGGTGCCGGCCGGAACGGCGGGAATCGGCCGAACCGGGCGCTCGTGCCGGGGACGGCGGCGCCGGCGTCCCGCGCCTCCGCCTTGCCTGGCCCGTCCAGCACATCCTGGGGCAGGAACAGCGCGACAGGCCCGGGGCGGCCGCTGGTCGCCTCGCGGAACGCCTGGCGGACCAGGGCAGGCAGCACAGCCGCATCCGGCACCGTGGCGTGCCACTTGGTGACCGGCGCGAGCAGGCTGGCCTGGTCCAGGGCCTGGGACGCGGCGCTACGGTAACGGTGCGGCGCGAGCAGGGCGGGCAGGTCGCTGACCAGGGCGACAACAGGCACCGACGCGCCCAGCGCCTCGCCGAGGCCAGACGGCAGCTTCGCGGCCCCGGGGCCCACCGTCGCGTCGCAGACGCCGGCCTGCCCGGTGACCCTGGCGTACCCGTCGGCCGCGTAGGCCGCCGATCGCTCGTCGCGGGTCAGCACATGGCGCAGGGCCGGCTCGCGGTCGGCGATGCCGTCGTAGAGCGCCAGGGTCTGCCCGCCTGGCACGCCGAAGACATGACGCACCCCGTGTTCCGCCAGCAGTCCGGCGAGCAGCGCTCCCCCGTGGGTGGCTCCGGAGGACTCAGCCATTGGCCTGCTCCAGCAGCCGCTCGGCGTTGCCCCCGAGGATCAGGCGTTCGCCGTCGCCGAGCCCGAGGGCGCGGACCTCCTCGACGCAGGTGTCCGTGCCCATGTCGAACGGCTGGTCCGAGCCGAGCAGGACCTGCTCCGGGCCGGCGTAGCGGACCAGGTCGGCCAGCAGGTCGGCGTCGTGGGTGACCGTGTCGTAGTAGAACCGGCGCAGTGAGGTGTCGGGACCCGCCGGGGTGCGCTCGGCCGCCTCGGGCCGGACCGCGTGCGCGCGCCGCAGCCGCCCGCGCAGTATCGGCAGCGCGCCGCCGCCGTGGGCGAGCAGCACGCGCAGCCGCGGCAGCCGTTCGAGGACCCCGGCGACCGCGATATGCGCTGCCGTCACCGCGGTTTCCAGCGGGTTGCCCACCGAGTTCCACAGGTAGTAGCTGTCCAGGGCGGCCACCCCGAATCCGTGGGTGGATGGGTGGATGAACACCAGCGCGCCGGTGTCGGCGGCCGCCTCCCAGAACGGCAGGAAGAAGTCATCGCCCAGGTAACGGCCGCCGACGCTGGACGGGATCTCCACGCCGGCCAGGCCGCCTGCGGTGACCAGGTCTTTCAGCTCCCTTGCGGCCAGGTCCGGGTCCTGCAGCGGGACCGCCCCGACCGCGCTCAGCTGCCCGGGCCGGGCGGCCACCAGCCGGGCCAGGGCCTCGTTCTGCACCTGGCAGACCAGCCGGGCCTCGGCAGGCGGCGCGTCGACCGGCACCAGGTTGATCCACGGGGAGAGCAGCAGGTGACCCACCCCGGTGCTGGCCGCTTCCGCCAGCATGGCGTCCACGTCACTGAACTCGCCCACCACCGAGTTGATCTGCCTGCCCCGGAACCCGAGGACGGGCCGGCCCCCCGCGACGGCGAGGGCCGGCCGCCACGCCTCGGGCACCGTGCGGGCTGTCATCTCCGGGACGATGACATGGCGGTGCGCGTCGACGATCATCGGCTGGTCCCGGGTGCGATCCCGTTCGCGGTGGGCCGCGTTTCCGTTGACCGGGTCCCGGTGCCCGGCGGCGGGTTGGCCTGCCCGGCCGCCCCGGTGCCCGTGCCCGGCGCCGGGTCGGCCGTCGCCTCGGACACCGCGCCACCGAGGTACAGCGCGCCGATCTCCGGGTGGTTGAGCACTTCGTGGCCGGTGCCGGACAGCCGGACCCGCCCGTTCTCCAGCACCACCCCGTGCGTGGACAGCCGCAGCCCGGCACGCGCGTTCTGCTCCACCAGCAGGATGGTCTTCCCCTGCGCGTGCATCAGCCGGACCGCGTCGAACACCGACTTGAGGACCTTCGGTGACAGGCCCATGGACGGCTCGTCCAGGATGACCAGGTTGGGGTCGAGCATCAGGCAGCGGGCGAATTCCACCAGCCGCTGCTGGCCGCCGGACAGGCTGCCGGCTTTCTTCCCCAGCCACTCGGTGACCTGCGGGAACATTTCGATCACCGCGGCCAGCCTGCGGTCGGCCAGCCCGCGCTGGCGCAGGATGTAGCCGCCGAGCACGATGTTCTCCCGCACCGTCATCTCGCGGAACAGGCTGTGGTTCTGCGGCACCAGCACCACGCCCGCATCGAGCACCTGGCGGGGCGTCCTCCCGGACAACTGCTCGCCATGCAGGCTGACCTGGCCGAGCCGCGGCTTGAGCAGCCCGCAGATCGCGGCGAGCAGGGTGGACTTGCCCGCCCCGTTCGGCCCCACGACGCAGGTGATCCCGCCGTGGGGCACCTGCATGGTCACGCCGCGCAGGACGTCACCGCCGCCGTAGCCGGCCACCACATCCTGTATCACCAGCGCAGCGGCCGTCATGTCCTCAGCCGACCGGGATGTCATCGTCGTCCTCCGCCGTCCCGAGATAAGCGTCGAGTACCCGCGGGTCGGTCCGGACCACGTCCGGCGGCCCGGTCACCACCGCGGTCCCGTAGTCGAGGACCGTGACCTTGTGGCACAGCCCCATCACGAAATCCATGTTGTGCTCCACGATGAGGAATGTCGTGCCCTGCTCGTTGAGCTGCCGGATCCGGTCCGCGATCGTGCTGATCAGGGTGGGGTTCACCCCGCCGGCCGGCTCGTCGAGGAGCACGATCGCCGGGTCGGCCATCAGCACGTAGGAAAGCTCCAGCAGCTTACGCTGGCCGTAGGACAGGGTCTCGGCGAGGGCGCCGGCATGGTTCGCGATGCCGGTGAACTCGAGCAGTTCCATGGCCCGGCGGCGGGTGGCCGGGCCGCCCGCCCGGGCGAACGGGTTACGCAGCAGGCCACGTCCCCGCTCGCCGTGCTGGGCGGCCACGATCATGTTCTCCATGACGGTGAGCCGGGAGAACACCCTGGTCAGCTGGAAGGTCCGGCCGATGCCCGCGCCGAACACCTTGTCCGGCGGCGCGTTGGTGATCTGCTTGTCGGCCAGGTAGACATCGCCATCGTCCACCCGCTCGTAGCCGGTGATCACGTTGAACAGCGTTGTCTTGCCGGAGCCGTTCGGCCCGATCAGGCCCGCGATGCTGCCCTGCTCCACCTCGATCGTGGCACCGCTCAGTGCCTGGACGCCGCCGAAGGCCTTGGTCACGCCGGCGGTGCGCAGCAGCGCCGTCATCGGATGCTCCCGGTGCTTGGTGTGCCAGTGCTGGGCTGGCTGGTGCTGGCGGCGGGCTGCGCCACGGCAGCGCCGCCCGGCGGGGCGCCACCGGGGGCCGGCTCCCTGCGCCGGGCATTGCTGGCCCGCCAGCGGGTGATCAGCTCGCGTCCGGTGGGGATGAGCCCCCGCGGCATGAACAGGATCACCGCCAGGAAGAGCACCCCGAGGGCGATCTCGCCGACGAAGCCGTTGGTGAACGTGATCGCGTCCCACTGCTGCAGCGGCTCCAGGATCAGCGCGCCGAGCACCGGGCCGGCCAGCGTGCCGAACCCGCCGAGGAAGGCCATCAGCGCGACAGACAGGTCGAACGCGGGGTTGAACGCGGTCTGGGGCAGCGCCTGGCCGATGAAGAACCACCAGAGGCCGCCGACCATGCCAGTCAGCCCGCCCGAGATCACGAACGCGGTGAGCTTGACCCGCATCGCCCGCACGCCGAGCCCGCGGGCCCGGTCCTCGTCATCCCGGATGGCCAGCAACTGGAGGCCGAACCTGGAGCCCCTGATGGCCCAGCACAGCAGGATGGTGCCCACGGCGAGGATGAGGGCGGCGTAGTAGAAGGGATTGTTGTACTCGGCGGCGGACCACAGGAAGAAGGGCGTGCTGAGGCCGTTGTTCCCGCCGGTGAAGGCGAAGTTGAAGGCCATCAGCTGGAACATGAAGAAGATCGCGATGGTGATCACGACGAAGGTGTGCCGCCGGACCCGCAACGCGATCAGCCCGAAGGGCACCGCGATCAGGGCCGCCACCAGTCCGCCGAGCGGCAGCAGCGCGAAGATGGTGCCGCCGATGACCTTCCAGTGCTGGGTCAGCAGGCCCACCGTGTAGGCGCCGGTGCCGAAGAACACCGCGTGTCCCAGGGAGATGTAGCCGCTGAAGCCGGAGAACAGGTTCCAGGCAGCCACTGCCGTGACGAAGATCAGCGTGTCCACGCCGAACTGGGTGTACAGCGCGTTGGTGATCACCAGCGGGAACACCGCCGCCACGACCAGCAGGACCGCCACGCCGCCGAGCCGCGCGCCGGCCGCGCTGCGGAGCCCGCCGGCGGCCGGCCGCCGGGCCGTCTGCGCGCTCATTGCGCCCTCGCCGCACGGCGGCCGAGCAGGCCCTGCGGGCGGAACGCGAGAACCAGCACGAGCGCGGCGTAGAACACCACGACCGACCAGCTCGGGGACCATACAACGTCCACCACGGCCTCCAGCGTGATCATGAAGATAGCCGCGATCATGGCCCCGGCGATGCTGCCGAGGCCGCCCAGGATGACGATCGCGAGCAGCCGGGAAATGAGGTCATACCCGGTGTTCGGGTTGAAGCCGCCGCCGGTGGCGCCGAAGACCATCCCGCCCGCCGCGGTGACGGCGACCCCGATCCCGAAGGTGAGCGCCTGTACCCGGTTCACGTTGATGCCGACGATCCGGGCGGCCGTCTGGTCCTGCATGGTGGCCCGGATGGTGCGGCCGAACTGGGTCCGGTACAGGGTGTAGTAGATGGCCGCCACGAGCAGCAGGGCCATCAGGAACCCGTAGATGTAGATGTAGTCGAGGTAGAACCCGAATATCTTCGGGCCGTTCGTGACGTAGCGGGCCGTCAGGTTCACGTAGTTCGAGCCGAAGATCAGGTACAGCACTCCCTCGATGATGATCGCCACCGCGTAACTGGCGAGCAGTGACATGGAGGTGCGTTCCCGGCCCCGGAGCGGCCTGATGAAGGCCCACTGGATGGCGACGCCGATGATGAACATCGCCGGGACGGTCACCAGCAGGCCCACGAACAGGTCGATGTGCAGGTGGACCGAGAGTACGTAGCTGAGGTACGCGCCGAGCACGACCAGGATGCCCTGGGCGATGTTGATGATGTCGAGCACGCCGAATATCAGCGTCAGCCCGACCGCCATCAGTGCATAGACACCGCCGCCGAGTATGCCGTCGACGATGGCCTCGGTGATTTCGCGTCCCATCTCCGCTTCATGCCCTTCGTCCTGCTAGCTGGTTGTTGGTGCGGGCCGCGCCGGGCTGGCGGGCCCGGTGGGTCAGCCGCCCTGCCAGTGCGGCTTGGTGACCTCGATGTTCGCCGAGTGCACCGATCCGCTCTGCAGTACCTGGGTGAACTGGCCGTTCTGCCATTGGAAGATAAAGACCTGGCTGTCGGGATTCGCACCATTCATCTGGAACCTGGCCGTGCCCTGCACGGTCTGCAGTGTGTGGCTGTGCAGGTAGGAGGCGATCGCAGAGTTGCTCAGGCTGTGCGTCCCGGTGACCGCGTCGGCCAGCACCTCGCCCGCCGAGTACGCCTCGGCCACGTCGGCGTTGATGTCCGATGTCGTGCCGCCGTACTTGGCGATGTAGTTCTGGACCATGACGTGGCTCAGCGCGTTCTGCACGCCGCCGTACCAGCCGTCCGGCACCATGATCCCTTCAGCGTTGAGCTTGCCGACGTGATTGAGGAACTCCTGGCCCTGGTCGGGCCCGGAGGACGCGATCATGATGTTGGGCGTGAAGTGCGCCGCCTCGAACGCGTGGATGAAGGCGAGCAGGCTCGGCACATCGATCGTGCCCAGCACCACCATCTGCGGGTTCTTGGCAGCCACCGCGTCCGCGATGGGCGTCAGGTTCGAGTCGGTCGCGTTGGGGGTGACCGGCGAGTTCGAGTAGTACACGGTCTTGATGCCGCCAGCGTGCAGCTTGGCCGCCGCGGTCTGCACCGGCGGGTCAGCGAACGGGTCGGCCACCATCGGGTAGGCGGCGGACGTCGGCCGCTGTCCGGGGGGCAGGGACAGGACCCACTGGGCGAACGGCACCATCTGGTTGCTGACCGGCGGGCTCACGGCGAACAGGTAGGGGTCGTTCAGGCTGTAGACACTTGGCGCGCTGCCGGAGCCCTCAGGCAGGGCGTAGTGATATTTCTTGGTGACCTGGGCGGCCTGGACCGTGAGCAGCGAGGAGAACGGGGCGAGCGTCAGGTCCACGTGATCCTGCGTGATCAGCTGGGTGTAGTCCTTCGTCACCATGTTCGGGTCGCTGTTGTCGTTGAGGATCTTCAGCTGAACCGGGCGGCCGAGCAGGCCGCCGTGGCTGTTCACGTCGCTGACCCACAACTCGTCGCCGCGCAGGGACGCGCTGCCGTCTGCGGAGAAGGCACCGGTCAACGGCTCGGTCGTCCCGATGATGATCGGGTTGGTCCCGCTGCTGCTGCTGGTGGTGCTGGCACTGCCAGTGCCGCAGGCCGCCACGACCAGCGCGGTCAGTGCGCTGGCGGCGGTGAGCGGCAAGAACCTGGCGCGGGGGCGGCGCCTCATCAGGTTTCTCCCTTCGGTGGCCGTGCCAGGGGCACGGGTGCGCGGAGCGCACGGGTATTCACGGGCACCGTATGCCCTTGCTGGCCGGGGATGGCATGATTCGCCGCGATCCCACGGCCGTTACCCTGCGGCGCTCCGCGCACCTCACCTTCTCAGCTGCCCCAGTTCGGCTTGGGGTTCACGACCGCCACCGAGCCCGTCGCGCTGGTGGGCAGCACCTGCACGAACTTGCTGCCGTTCTGCCACTGGAAGATGAACTTCTGCGCCACTATGTTCTGGCCGTTGCTGCTGAACTTCTCGGGTCCCTGCACCGTCTGCAGCGTCACGCCGCTGTGCAGGTACTTGATGATCTTCGCGTTGTCCAGGCTCTTGGTCGCGGTGACCGCGGCCGCGGTGATCTCGCCGACCGAGTAGCCCTCGGCCACGTCGGCGTTGATGTCGGACGCGGTGCCGCCGTACTTGGCGATGTAGGCCTTGACCATGGCCTGGCTCAGCGGGTTCGGGAGCCCGCCGTACCACCCGTCGGGAACCATGATCCCGGTGGCGTTCTTGGCGCCGACCGAACTCAGGAAGGACTGGCCCTGGTCCGGGCCGGCCGAGGCGGCGAAGATCTTCGGGTTGTAGTGCTGCTGCTCGAACGCCTGCATGAACGCGGTCGCGGTGGGCACGTCCACCGAGCCGAGCACCACCATCTGCGCGCCCGTCGCGGCCACCGCGTCGGCGCCGGCCTTGTAGTCGGGGTTCTCCGCCGGGAAGATCTTCGAGTAGACGGTCCTGACGCCGGCCTTCTGCAGGATGGCCTGCGCGGTCTGGGTCATCGGGTCCGCGAACGGGTCGTTGACCATCGGGTAGGCGGCCGTCTTCGGGCGCTGGCTGGCCGGCAGCGAGGCCACCCAGTCAGCGAACGGCACCAACTGGTCCGCGACCGGCGGGCTGGTCGCGAAGATGTTCGGCAGGTTCAGCGCGAAGACCGAGGGGCCACCGCCCGCGCCCTCCGGGAACGCGTACCCGTAACGCGCGGCGACCTTCGCGGCCGGCACGGTCAGCAGCGTGGAGAACGGCCCGAACACCAGGTCAACATGATTCTGGGCGATCAGCTTGGTGTAGTTCGTCGTCACCGTCGTCGGGTCGCTCTGGTCGTTGAGGTAGACCATCTTGACCTTGCGGCCGAGCAGCCCGCCGTGGCTGTTGACGTAGCTTGCCCAAAGGTCGTAGCCACGCGTGAAAGCCTGGCCGTCGGCGGAGAAGTCCCCCGTCGTGGACAGCGACGCCCCGATGAGGATGGGCGACTTGCTGCCGCTGCTTGATGAGCTGCTGCTGCTGCCGCTGCTACTGCAGGCGGCAACGACCATTGTCGCCAGAGCGGCGCCGGCCGTGAGAGACAAGAACCGGGTGCGGTGAGGTTTCATCCGGTCCTCCTTCCAGTTCAGGAATCTCCTGTGGATATAGCCAGCCGCAACCCGCGCCGCCAGGCGCGTCCGTGGGGGGATCGATGGCTGCATTGAGGCTGGCCGGGACAGTGGCTCACGGTACTGCATTGGCTTCGTTGGTGTCGGCTTGACTGAGTCCGTCAGAGATGTCGGCGTTTTCACTCTCCAACTGCAATCCCGCTGACTGCGCCTGCAGTTCGACGAGCGCCGCGAAATCCTGCGCGCCGTAGCCGTGCCCGATAAGGCTCTGCACGATCTGGTGCACCAGCGAGGCAACGGGCAACGGCACTTCGCGTTCCCTGGCTGCGGCGAGCCCGAGGTCGAAGTCCTTGCGCAGCAAGGTGGCCGTGAAGGTCGGGTGGAAGTCGAGGTTGACGAACGCCGGTGACTTGTAACGAGTGAACGGCGAACCCATCACGCTTTTATTAAGGCAGGTGAGGAACGCCTCCCGGCTTACCCCGCTCTTCTGTGCCAGGATCGTCACTTCCGCGAGCGACTGGGTGACGACGCCGAGGAACAAGTTATGGCAAAGCTTTACCGTCCGGGCAAGTTCACCTTCACCCACATATGTGGCACCCGCGCCGAGCAGGTCCAGGTAAGGACGGGCTGAGTCGAAGGCAGCCTGCGGCCCGGACACGGCGAGGGTCAGCCTGCCCACGCTGGCAACCTTGGGGTTGCCCATGACCGGCGCGGCCAGCAGGTCGGTGCCCCGCGCGGCGAGTTCCTCGCGGACCTGCTGTGACACGTCGGCCGAGATGGTGGAGCAGTCCACCAGGATCTTGGGGACCGTCTCGCCGGAGGTGATGCCGCCCTCGCCGAGGACCGCGTCGATCAGGTCCTGGGGCGTGCCCACGGTGGCGAACACGATGTCCCTGGTGCCGAGTTCCGCGGCAGACCCGACGACCTTGGCCCCGAGCGCGGCAAGCGGCTCCGCCTTGGCCCGGGTCCGGTTGTAGACGGCGACATCGCAGCCTGCCGCGAGCAGCCGCTGGACCAGCTCGGAGCCCATTCGCCCGGTGCCCAGCCAGCCCAGCCGCAGTTCGTCACCGTGCTCCGCCATCAAGCCACCCCTTGCGCTGGCAATCGTTTGCATGAAGCCTGACCTAAGGGTCCGGTCCGTGTCAACAGACATGATCCAGATGGTTAACGGATAAATTCTTCATTGCGGTTCATCACTGCCGCGGCTGGGCAGCCGGCTCGGCAGCCGCCCCGCCGCGCGGGCCGGTCGAGCCGCGGATCACCAGCTCAGGTGCCAGGAAAAGGACCTTGACCGGCCCAGTGTGCCCGGCGATCCGCTCCAGCAGCAACTGGGCGGCCTCGGTGCCCACCTGGTAGTGCGGGAAGCGGATGGTGGTCAGCGGTGGCCGGAGCCGGTCGATGAAGGGCATGTCATTGAAGCCGACCACCGACATGTCGTCGGGACACCTCAGCCCCGCCTCATCCAGGGCGGCGTAGCAGCCGATCGCCAGCATGTCATTGCCGGCCGCCACCGCGGTGCAGCCCAGGTCCCGCTTCACCAGGAGCTGCGAGCAGCGGCGCCCTTCCTCGATCGAGAACGCCTTGGCGGTCACGATCAGGTCGGGATCAGGCTCCAGCCGGTGCGCCTCCATCGCGGTGATGAACCCCCGGTAGCGGGCGAGCCCGGTGGAGACCTCCTGCGGGCCCGCGATGTGCGCGATGCGGGTGTGGCCCAGCCCGGCCAGGTGGGCGACGGCCATCCGGATGCCCCGCTCGTTGTCCACCGAGACCGACGGCAGGCTGTAGTCGTGCGCCACCCGGTTCATCAGCACCACGGGCAGGTCGGCCCGGGCTGACTCGGCGAGCAGCGGGTCGCCGAGGTGGACGGTGGCCAGGACCAGCCCGTCCACATGCCGCGCCCGCATCTGCTCGAACAGCATCCGCTCCCGCTCGGCGTCCCCGTCGGTGTTCCCGATGAGCGCCACGTACCCGGCGGCCGCGAGGCGGTCCTCGATGCCGCGCACGATCGGCGGGAACAGCGGGTTGTTCAGGTCGGGGATGAGTACCCCGACACTGTGCGAGCGCCGGGTGCGCAGGCTGCGGGCCACCGTGTTCGGCCGGTAGCCGAGCTCGGCGGCCGCTTCCAGCACCCGCTGGGCGGTGTCCTCGCGCACCAGCAGCCGGGTCTCCGGGTTCAGCGCGCGGGAGGCGGTGGCCGGATGCACGCGCGCCCGCGCGGCCACATCCTTCAAGGTCACCGGCGGATCAGCCATCGGCAGACACCCCGCTTCCGCGTTGCGCTCGGAAATAAGGCACACGCGGCCCAACGAGCGCCAGACTGAATGTTATCTATCTATGCAGACGATTGCTTGCTGCTGCGGCATCCTGGGCCGCCGCGGCCGCCGGCGCCGTCGGCCCGCGCCCGGACAGGTAGATCCTGGCGTCCCGGTGCGCCAGCAGGCGGCCCATCTCACCGGCCGCCCGACAGGTCGGCAGGCACCCGGCTTGCCGCGCCGTGTCACGATGGGGCCATGCGTATCACCAGCGTGGAGTCCACGGAGCTGTTCGGCGGCAGCACGCAGCGCCCGCTGCAGATCGTCCGCGTGACCGTGCTGAACGACGCCGCGCGGCCGACCGCCCCGGTGCAGGTCCGGATCGAGGGTGCGGGAGTGAGCACCCCGGTTCCGTTGCTGCTGGGCTTGATAGAACTGGGCGGGCAACGGACAGCCGAGGTTGGCGTGGGCATCGCCGCTCCGTACGAGCCGGGCAGCCCGCGCCAGGTCACGGTGATCGCCGAGGGCACTGACGGCGGGCTGCGCGCCGAGCAGCCGGCCCAGATCACAGCCGCGGACCCGGGCTGGACGATGTGGATGGTCAGTCATTTCCACTACGACCCGGTCTGGTGGGACACCCAGGGCGAGTTCACCGAGTCGAGGCTGCTGCTGCCCGATGAGGACGGCCGGCCGCCCGATGTGCGCACCGCGTTCGAGCTCGTGGCCCTGCACCTGGACGCCGCGCGGCAGGACCCGGACTACAAGTTCGTGCTCGCCGAGATCGACTACCTCAAGCCCTACCTCGACACCCGCCCGGACGACCGGGCCGACCTGCGCCGGCTGCTCGCCGAGGGCAGGATCGAGATCGTCGGCGGCAACTACAACGAGCCGAACACCAACCTGACCTGCGCTGAGTCGACCATCCGGAACGCGATCTACGGGATCGGCTACCAGCGTGACGTGGCCGGCGGCGACCCGCGGACCGCATGGATGCTGGACGCGTTCGGCCACGATCCCGGTTACCCCGGGCTGATGGCCGCGGCCGGCCTGGCCGAGTCAGCCTGGGCCCGCGGGCCGTACCACCAGTGGGGGCCGCAGCGCACCGTCGGGGACAACCACCGGATGCAGCTGCGCAGTGAGTTCGAGTGGGTCTCCCCCGACGGGCGCGGGCTGCTCACCAGCTACATGCCGAACCACTACGGGGCTGGCTGGGCCACCCACCACGCGGCCGACCTGGCTGAAGCGGAGCAGTCGGCGCTGGCGGAGTTCCGCGGGTTGGCCCCGGTCGCGGCGACCCGGAACGTGCTGCTCCCGGTGGGGGCCGATCACGTGATCCCGAGCCGCTGGGTGACCGCGATCCACCGGGACTGGAACGCCCGGTACGTGTGGCCGAGATTCGTCACGGCGCTGCCCCGTGAGTTCTTCGCGGCGGTGCGCGCCGACGCGGCCCGGCGGAATGTCTGGCTGGTCCCGCAGACCAGGGACATGAACCCGGTGTACCCGGGCAAGGACGTCTCCTACATAGACACCAAGCAGGCGCAGCGGGCCGCGGAGTCCGCGCTGCTGGATGGCGAGCGGCTGGCCACGCTGGCCTGGCTGGCCGGCGCCGGGTACCCGGCGGAATCACTGGACAAGGCGTGGCGCCAGCTGGTGTTCGGCGCCCACCACGACGCGATCACCGGCACCGAGTCCGACCAGGTGTACCTGGATCTGCTGGGCGGGTGGCGGGAAGCCTTCGAGCGTGGCGACCGGGCGCGCCGCGAGGCGACGGGCTACCTGGCCGGGCTGGCGGACACGCGGCTGGCGGACACCGGACTGGGGGGCACCGGACTGGGGGGCACCGGACTGGCGGGCGGCAGCGCGGTGCGCAGCGGCCCAGCTGAGGCGCATGATGCACCGCGCCCCAGTGCCGGGGGCCGCGGCCTGGTCGTGTTCAACACGCTGTCCTGGCCCCGGTCCGGCCTGGTCAGCAGCACGCTGGAGTTCGCCGGGCCCGGCCCGGGCCGGATCACTCTCCTTGATCACTCAGCGGCCGAGGTCCCGTTCCTCGCCGAGGGGGCGCGGCAGCACCCGGACGGGACGCTCGCCGGGATCACACTGACCTTCCGCGCGGTGGACGTGCCTGCCGTGGGTTACCGGACGTACTGGGTCATCCCCGGGCGCGGCGCCGCGCCCGCCCCGGCGGGGTGGGATCCGCAGCCCGGCACGGTGATCGAGAACGACGCGTTCCTCATCGAGGCAGATCCGGCCCGGGGCGGGACGCTGACCCGGATCAGGGACAAGCGGATGGGCATCGAACTGCTGCGCCGCCGCATCCCCGGCGGGGCGGCCGCTGACGGGCGGCCGGACGACGGGGCCGCTGGCGGGAACGAGCTCCTCGTCCAGGAGGAATACGACTCCCACCCGCGTTGGGGCGAGGGCCCGTGGCTGCTCTCGCCGAAGGGACCGGGCACCGGCTCGGGCGGCGCCAGCGCCAAGGTCACCGCGCAGCGCTGCCCCGTCGGCGCCCGGCTGGTCGCCGAACTGGCGCTCGGGGACCTGCGGATCACCCAGGAGACGCTGCTGTGGGACGGCGCGGACCGGGTCGAGTTCCGCACCCACGTGGACGGCTCGATCGGCCAGGACCGGTTGCTGCGGGTGCGGTTCCCCGCTGACGTGCCCGGCGGGCTGCCCATCTACCAGAGCGCGACAGCAGTCGTCGGCCGGCCGTTCGGCGCCATCGGGGCGGACGTCGCCGAGCACCCGTTCACCCTGGACAACCCTGCCCATGAATGGTTCGGCGTGGGGTCGGTGGCGCGGGTCGGCTGGCGCGGCCCCGGCGGCACCCGGGCCGAGTGCGCCATCGGGGTGGCGGAGGTCATCCTGCCCGCCCCCGTGGACGGGCAGCACCCGGGCCTGCCTGATGACTGGCGGGCGGCGATCCATCAGCTGGTTGCCGCGCTTGCCGGGCACGGCGTGACAGCCACCTGCTCGCGGCCGGACGGCCCGCGGTACGGCTCCATCGACCTGGACTCGAACCTGCCCGATGTGCGGATCGCGCTCGGCGGCCCGGAGCACAACCCGTGGACGGCGCGGCTGCTGGCCGCCGCCGGGCCCGCGGCCGCCGCGGAACTCGGCCGCCAGCTGGCGGCGGGGGGCGCCGCGCGGGTGTGGATCCCCGCCGGGCAGCCGCGCGCCGCGGCCTTCGCCCCGGGGGCCGACGTACGCGGGCCACGCGACCTGCCGGTGCTCATCGTGGCCGGCCCGGACCTCGCCGCGGCGGCCGCCGCGGTCACCGCCGACCTGGCCGACTCGGTGATCGAGGCCTCAGCCGTGGCCGTTGCCGCCGGTCCGGGTGATGACGCGGGCGCTGCGGAGCCTGGCAACGGTGGCGACGCTGCCGCCGCGGGCGCTGCGGAGCCTGGCAACGGTGGCGACGCTGACCCGGCGCTGGCCGGTCATTCGGTCGCCCTGCTGAACCGGGGCACGCCCAGCAGCCTGGTCTCGCCGGACGGCACCCTGCACATCGCGCTGATGCGCTCCTGCAGCGCGTGGCCCTCCGGGGTGTGGATCGACGGCGACAAACGGACCGCACCGGACGGCAGCAGCTTCGCCTGGCAGCACTGGAGCCACACCTTCGAGTACGCGCTCGCCGCGGGACCCGGGGACTGGCGGGAGGCCGGCTTCGCGGTGGCCGGCCAGGAGTACAACCATGCCCTGCTGGCCTGCGACACGGGCATTCATCCTGGTGTGCTGCCCGGTGCGGCAAGCCTCTGCGCGGTCCGCGGCCCGGCCATGCTGGCCGCGCTGAAGCCGCGGGGCAACCCGCTGGCCGCCGGCCGCGCCGGGGCACCTCGGCGGTCCGACGGGGTGACCGCCCGGCTGCGCGACCTTGGTGGCAGGACCGCGGGCACCGCCCGGCTGAGCTTGTTCACCGGGATAACGGCGGCGCACAGCACGGGACTGTGCGAGGAGGCCGGCGGCCCGGCGGTGCCGGTCGAGCAGGGCGAGGCGATGGCGGACCTGACGCCGGCCAGCACGGTGACCCTGGCCCTGTCCATCCCCGCTGCAGCTTCCGCTCCCGCTACAAGTTCCACTCCGGCCACAGCTTCCACCATCGCTACACGGGCACATCCGGCCACTCCTGCCATACCAGCCACCGTGGCCACTCCGGCCAGCCTGGCCGCGGAGCTGCCCGAGCCGACCCAGCCGGTGTTCACCCGGTACTGGCTGCACGGCAAGGGCCCCGCCCCGGCAGGGAACCTCCCGGTCGCGGTGCACCTCTCCCCCCGCCGCATCTCGCTGGCCCTGCCGCCCGCCATGGCCGTGGGCGATGCGCGCCAGATAAGGCCCCCCCTCGACGACGATCACGGAAGCCATGAGGGCGTGCTGCGGCTCACCGTGGCCTGCGGGCCACAGCCCGCCTCCGGCGTCGCCGAACTGGACGTCCCGGACGGGCTCGTGGCCGAGCCGGCCGGCCCGCTGAGCTATCAGCTGCCCGCGCTGGGTCACGCGCGCTGGGACCTGGCCGTGCGCGGCCGGCCCGGCGCCGCTGCTGGTCACTACTTCCTGGGTGCGCGGATCCGGGACGAACTCGGCCAGGTCTTCGAGGACACCACCGCAGTGCTGCTGGGCCAGCCGCCGGCGCCGTCGCTCGACCTGCCCCTGGCGGAGCTGCTGCCCGCCTTGGACGCCGACCAGCGGGCGATCGCCGCGGAGGTGGAGGTCACCGTGCTCACGCCGGTCGTGCAGGTGCGCCCCGGCGGCCACGGTGAGCTGGCGGTGCGGCTGGCCAACCGGGCGGCGTCGCCGGTCCGGGGTGAGGCGCAGCTGATCTCGCCGTTCGGCAGCTGGCCCGCAGTGCATCCCTGGACGCGCGGATTCGCTGTGCCCCCTGGCAAGGAAGTAACTCTCCGTTATCATGTCCGAGTACCTGTTACTGCCCGGCGCGGCACACAATGGTGGACAGTGGTCAAACTGATGTATTTCGGTCGGCTTCGCTACACCAGCAGTGTCCAACTTGTGATCCGCGAATGAAAGAATCTACCCCGTAGGGCGCTGGCCCCCGCCAACAACCAGACGGTCCTCGATGCCATGATTTCCGCAGCACCGCTTACCTCGGGCAACCTTCCTGCGGAGCCGAACAGCTTCATAGGCAGGGAGCGCGATCTCAGCGAACTCGCGCTCCTGCTCGGCGACGTTCGCGCCCTGACCCTGTGCGGTCCTGGCGGCATTGGCAAGACACGGCTGGCCCTCAGGCTGGCCTGCGATCTCGTGCCGGACTTCCCCGACGGCGCCTGGCTGGTGGAGATGGCGGACACAGCCGACGCGGAACTCATCCCCCGGCGGGTGGCAGCTACCTTCGGGGTGCGCGAAGAGCCCGGCCGGCCGCTGCTGGTCACCCTGGCCGAGGCACTGCGTGCCCGGCGGCTGCTGCTCATTCTCGACACCTGTGAGCACCTCGTGGATGGGTGTGCCGAGCTGGTGCACAAGCTGCTGGCCGGCTGCCCGTCGCTGCGGGTGATCGCGACGAGCCGGGAGCCGCTGCGGGTGCGCGGTGAGACCGTGTGGCGGGTGCCCCCGCTGTCCCTGCCCGCGCGGGTTGACCCGCTCTCCCTCGCCGACCTGGCGCGGCACGAGGCCATGCGGCTGTTCGCCGAGCGGGCGTCGGCGGCGCGCTCCGGGTTCGCGCTGGGCAGCGACAATGCCGAGGCCGTGGCGCGGCTGTGCCGGACGCTGGATGGCATGCCGCTGGCCATCGAGCTCGCCGCGGCCCGGGTGCGCGCGCTGTCCGTGGAGCAGATCGCCAGCCGCCTCGATGACCGGTTCCGCCTGCTCGCCTCCGGCGACCGGACCGCCCCGGCGCGCCAGCAGACGTTGCGCGCCGCGGTGGACTGGAGTTACGAGCTGCTGGGTGAGCAGGAGCAGATCCTGCTCCGCCGGCTGTCGGTCTTCGCGGGCTGGAATCTGGAGATGGCGGAGCAGGTCTGCGCTGACGAGCAGATCCCGGCGGGCGCCGTGCTTGACCTGATGGCGGCGCTGATCGACAAGTCACTGGTCACCTTCGAGCACGAACTGCGCGGGGAGTCCCGCTACCGGCTGCTGGACACCATCAAGGAGTACGCCTCCGGCAGGCTCACCGCCTCCGGCGAGGAGGACACGCTCCGCCTGCGGCACCGTGACTACCTGCTGGGCGTGGCGGAATACGTGGTGTCCCGCGCATTCATCCGCGGTGCGCCGTCCTGGCCGGAGCGGGTCGCCATGTACTGGCAGATCACCACGGACCTGCCGAACTACCGGCTGGCGCTGGCCACCTCGCTGCACCGCGGGGATGCCGCGGAAGGGCTGCGCATCTGCGGCGCCATGCGCAATCCCTGGGTGAGCTACGGTGCGGTCACCGAGGGCACCGAGTGGTTCGACCGGTTCCTCGCCCTGCCCGTGCAGGTCGCCCCGGACGTGCGCGGGCCCGCCCTGGTGTTCCGCGGTGACCTGGCCTTCGAGCAGCAGGACTACGAGACGGTGGAGCGCTGCGCCAGCCAGGGCCTCGAGCTGTGCCGGGAAGCCGGCGACCCGAACCAGGCCGGCGCGCTCAGGCTGCTCGCCGTGGCGAACCTGCGGGCGGGCCGGCTGGCTGAGGCGGTGGCGCAGATCGACGAGGCGGCGGACACCGCGCACACGCTCGGCAATGACTGGGAAGAAGGAGTGGCCCTGAGCATCAAGGCCGCCGGGATCGCCCGCCTTGGTGGCCTGCGTGAGGCGCAGCGCACCTACGAGGCAGCGCTGGACGTGCTGCGCGACAACAACGGCTGGGGGGTGGCTCAGGTCCGCTACGGGCTGGGCGGGATAGCCCGGGAGCGCGACGATTACCCGGCCGCGATCAGCCATTTCCAGGCTGCCCTCGGCCTGTACCGGGAGATCGACGCCTGGCCGGAGATCGCCCGGTGCCTGGCTGGCATCGGCTCGGTGGCGCTCGCCCGGGGTGATTTCGCGCTCTGCCGTGCCAGCCTGACCGAGAGCCTGCAGCTGAGCCTGGGCACCGGGCAGCGGCTGCCGGTCGCGCGCGGGCTTGAGGCGTTCGCCGTGCTGGAAGCCCGGGCAGGTGACCCGGTGCGGGCGGCCCGGCTGGCCGGGGCCGCCCTCGAATTGCGCGCCGCGGTCGGCCACACCCGGTCGGCGGGCGCCGGTGCGCGACTGGAAGACCTGCTGGAGCCCGCCCGCACGTCGCTGGGTGAGCTGCGGGCCACGGCCCTGCTCGCGGAGGGCCGGGCGATGACCGCCGACGAGGCGGTCAGGTACGCGATGGCCACGCCGTCCGGGGAGCCCGACGGCGACGCCGCAGCCGGGGCCTGGCTGCCCCGCCCGGGTGCCGCCCCCGGCAACTTCCCGGCCGCCGACGCCTTCCCGGGCGGCAGCGGCGGGCCGGCTGCCGGGGCCGGGGCCATCCCGCCGACGCTCACCCCGCGCGAGCGCGAGATCGCCCGGCTGATCGCCAGAGGGCTGACCAACCGGGCGATCGCCGAGGAACTGGTCATCAGCCAGGCGACGGTGGCCCGGCATGTGGCCAACATGCTGCCCAAGCTCGGATTCAGCTCCCGGGCGCAGATCGCCGCCTGGATGGCCCGCCAGGGCGGCCCGCCCGGCTGAACGAAAACACGCGGGTACATACCCATCCGGATCCGCGTCCGCCCCGAAATACACACGGCACTGCATAGTTCAGCGGATGTGCTCCCGTTGCCGCATACGTAAGGTCACATCCAGAGTTCCGGCGGGCCCCGGGCGGTACGGGGGCCCGTGCGTGGCCCTGCCGGAGCCGCGGACGCAGCGCCAAGGCTCCTCCGGCCGTCAGGAGGGGGATGGCCGGAGGAGCCTGGGGAGAAGGGCACGGGATGACGGTCACGGACATGCCAGCCCCCCACGCCACCGTGACACAGCAGCTGGTCGGCCTCGGGCCGGCCCGTGGCGAGCACCCCGCGCTGGTTGGCGGCAGCGCGGCCTGGCCTGGCCGGACGCTCAGCCACGCCGCGCTGGCCGTGATACTGCAGACAGCGGCCGTCGGCCTGGCCTGGCGCGGGCTGCGCGCGCAGGACGTGGTCGGCGTGCACGTCCCCGACGCGGTGAGCTATGTGCTGGCCGTGCACGCCATCCGCGCGGCCGGCGGTGTCCCGTCCCCCATCTGCGGCGCGAGCCCCGTGGCCAGGATGGCTGACCAGCTCACTGACTGCGGTGCCCGGCTGCTCATCACGGCTGATCCGCACGTGGCCGCGGCGCTGAGCGCGGCGGACGGCTCCTGGGTACGGCAGGTCATCTCGTTCGATGAGGAGGCGGGCACGATCCAGTTCTGCTCGCTGCTGTCCAGGGGCTTGCGGGCACCGGTCTTCGCCGGGCACATGGATCTGGCCCTGCTGCCCTACACATCCGGTCCGGATGGCAGGCTCCGCGCTGAGCCCGTGACACACGGGCAGTTGGCCGGGGAACTGAGCCGGCTGTCCGCCACCGCGCCCATCACCGACCGCGACGTGGTTCTGGCCGCTCCGCCCAACGGCAACGGCCGGGACTACACCATGCTCCTGGACCTGGCCCTGCTCCAGGGCGCCACGGTGGTGGCGACCTGTGCCGATGACCTGCCGGACGCTGCCCGGGAACACGGCGGCACTGCCGCGATCGTGCACCCGGGCACGCCCATCCCGGCGGGTTTGCCGCTGCGGGCGGTCACCACCGCCTGCTGAGCGCCCTGCTGGTGAGCAGGATCACCAGCAGGGCGCACACGTCGAAAATCGTTGCGACCATGAAGGCCGTGGAGACGCCATGGATCAGGGCGTCATGCGCCGCGGCGGCCCGCGTCACACCGGCCAGCGCATGCCTGGCCGCGTGCCGGTACGCGGTACCGAAGACCGTCACCAGGATGGCCAGCCCGAGCGACCCGCCGACCTGCTGCATGACGTTCACCATGCTGGAGGCCGCGCCCGAGTCCTCGCGCGCCACCCCGGCCAGCGCCACCGTGGTGAGCGGGACGAACACGATGCCCATGCCGGTTCCGATCAGCAGCATCGGCCCCAGGACCCCCGCCTGGTAGCTCGTGGCGGCCGAAACCTGGGCCAGCCAGGCCATCCCGCCGATGACCGGCAGCATGCCCGCTGCCATCAGGCGGGTGGGCCCGAAGCGGGGAAGCAGCCGCGGTGCCGCCCGTGACACCCCGAACACGGTGAGCGTCATGGGCAGGAAAGCGAGGCCGGCGACGAGCGGGCTGAACCCGAGGATGTCCTGGACGAACTGGGTGAGGAAGAAGAACATCCCGAACATGCCCGCGACCAGGAGCAGCCTGGCGAGGTAGGAGCCCGCGCGGCCGGGGTCAGCGAACAGCCGCAGCGGGGTGATGGGCTGCCGGGTACGCGACTCGGTCAGCAGGAAGGCAGCGAGCATCACCACGGCCGCGCCGAACGCGGCCAGGGCGAGCGGGCTGGTCCAGCCGCTGGAGGCTGCCCGGATGAACGCGTACACCAGTGCGGTCATCCCGGCGGTCGAGGTGATCGCCCCAGCCAGGTCGAACCGGCCCGGCTGGCGCGGCGACCCGGCGATGAACAACGGGGTCACGGCGACGACGAGGATCCCGACCGGCACGTTGATGAAAAGCACCCACCGCCAGGACGCCCACTCGGTAATGACGCCACCGAGGACCAGGCCGAGGGAGGCGCCACCCATCACCACCGCCGAGTAGACGCCGAGCGCACGGGTGCGCTCACGGCCCTCGGCGAAGCTGCCCACGACGAGGGCGAGCACCGCGGGCGAGGCCAGCGCGCCGCCGACACCTTGCAGCGCACGGGCCAGCAGCAGCCACCAGGCGGACGTGGCCAGCCCCCCGGCCAGCGAGGAGAGGGTGAACAGGGCGATCCCGGCGATGAACACCCGGCGGCGGCCCAGGATGTCACCCGCCCGGCCGCCGAGCAGCAGCAGTCCACCGAAGGTGAGCGTGTAGGCGTTCAGCACCCAGGACAGGCCTGCCGCGGAGAAGTGCAGCCCGGCCTGGATGTGCGGCAGGGCGATATTAACCACGGTCATGTCGAGGATGATCATTAGCTGAGCGCAGAGCATGATGACCAGGGCGACGCCGGGGTGGCCGCGGGCGCGTGAGGCGCCCGGACGGCGCAGGGCCACCGCTGGCGAGGCGGAAGAAGCAGGCACAGATGTCTCCTGGGAGTGGAGTCCTGGAACGGTCGACGGTAAGCTCCGGAATTATCCGGAGACCAACTCCGATTAATATACGGAGGCTGTCTCCGTTTAGCAACCTCATAGAGTGGTCCCGATGAGCGCGACTGGTATCTCACGCACGGGCACTGGCACCGAGGCCGAGCCCGTCGGCCCGATGCGCGCCGACGCGCGCCGCAACCGGCAGCGGCTGCTCGCGGCAGCGCTGGACGCGTTCGCCGAGCACGGCGCGGATGACGCATCGCTCGACGAGATAGCCCGGCGGGCCGGTGTCGGGATCGGCACGCTGTACCGGCATTTCCCGACCCGCCAGGCCCTGCTGGAAGCGGTCTACCGCGACCAGGTCGAAGCGCTCTGCGCGTACGCGCGCGAGCTCCCCGGCACCCGCCCGCCGGCGGACGCGCTGGCCAGCTGGCTGCGGGCACTGGTCGCGTTCGGCGCGACCAAGCGGAATCTGACCATCAGCATGATGTCCACTCTGGACAAGAGCTCAGAAGTGGTCACCTCGTGCAGCAGCCTGGTCCGCGAGGCGGCAGGCTCGCTGCTGGCCAGGGCACAGCAGTCGGGTGAGATACGCCCGGATGTCGATGCGACCGACCTGCTCAAGCTGTCGCACGCCATCTCAGTGGCTAGCGACTATCCCACAACGCACCCTGACCAGGCGGAACGGCTCCTCGCGCTGATGCTCGATGGGTTGCGCGCAGGCCCCCACGAGCCGGGCGGCGGGCCGGATCAGTGATCGGTCGCCACGCCTGAACTGGTCAGGTCGGGGGCATCCAGACTGGCCACGTCCCGCGCGTCCAGAGCAGTCCCGCCAAGGCCCGGCGGCCGGTTCTCGTAGGGCGTGCTGAGCACGATGGTGGTTCTGGTGGACACGCCCGCGCAGGCCCGGATCTGCTGCAGCAGGTCCTCGAGAGCCGCTGGCGAGGCCACCCGGACCTTCAGGATGTAGTTCTCATCCCCCGCTACGCTGTGGCAGGCCTCAATGCCCGGCAGGTGGGCGAGCCGCTCCGGGGCATCGTCCGGCGCCGCCGGGTCGAAGGGCTTGATGGAGATGAACGCGGTCAGTGGCAGGCCCGCGCCTGCCGGGTCCACCACGGCGGCATATCCCTTGATCACCCCGCGCCGCTCAAGCCGCCGCACCCGCTGGTGCGTTGCCGATACCGAGAGCCCGGTCCGCCGGGACAACTCGGTGAAGCTGATCCGGCCGTCACTGCACAACAGCGAGACGATCCTGCGGTCAATGTCTTCCACCCCGTCACGGTAGTCCGCCACGGGGCACCCTCGCCCCTTCGATCGTAACGGCCTGATAACGGGCTTTACGCTCAGGTAACAGCATGTGACGCCAGTCTTAACCTCGGCCGGTATGCCGGATACGCTGCGCGCTAGAAGGGGAACGAGGTAACTCCGCCGCAGCGCTCGCGAACGGCATGGGCTACCCCGCAGCCCCTTGGAGCGGCAGCGCAGTGGAGCGGTGCAGCCAGAGAGCGACGGAGCGCGCCCATGGCCGGAATCGTCCTTGACCAGGTGAACAAGATCTACCCAGGTGGAGTCAAGGGGGTAGACGACCTGAACCTGGAGATCAAGGACGGAGAGTTCATGGTCCTGGTCGGGCCGTCAGGGTGCGGGAAGACGACCGCACTGCGGTCGATCGCCGGCCTGGAGGAGATCAGCTCGGGAACGATCTCCATCGGCGGCCGGGTGGTGAACGACCTGCCACCCAAGGACCGCGACATCGCGATGGTCTTCCAGAACTACGCGCTCTACCCGCACATGACGGTGGAGCAGAACCTGGCTTTCGGGCTCCAGCAGCGCAAGACGCCCAAGGAGGAGATCAAGCGCCGGGTGACCGAGGTAGCCAAGATGCTCGGCCTCGAGCAGTACCTGAAGCGCAAGCCAGCGGCGCTCTCCGGCGGTCAGCGTCAGCGGGTGGCCATGGGCCGTGCCATCGTCCGGGAGCCCCAGGCGTTCCTGATGGACGAGCCGCTGTCCAACCTGGACGCCAAGCTCCGCGTGTCGATGCGCGCCTCACTGACCCAGCTGCATGAGCGGCTCGGCGTCACCACAGTGTACGTGACGCACGATCAGGTCGAGGCCATGACGCTCGGGCACCGCGTGTGCGTGCTGCGCGATGGCCGGCTGCAGCAGGTGGACACCCCGCAGGCTCTGTTCGACTCCCCGGTGAACCTGTTCGTGGCCGGCTTCATCGGCTCCCCGGCCATGAACATCGTCAACGCGGAACTGGTCCGCGACGACGGCCCGGCGGTCACCTTCGCCGGCCACAAGCTGCCGCTGACCGCCGGGTTCATTGACGCCAAGCCTGGCCTCGACGCCCACTTCGGCCGCGAGGTGATCCTGGGCATCCGGCCCTCGGACTTCGAGGATGCTCTCCTTGCCGACAGCAGCTGGGCACGGATGTCCGTCCGGGCTCAGGTCACCGAAGAGCTTGGCAGTGAGATCCACGTGATCTTCTCGATCGACGCGGCCCCGGTCCGGCACTCCAGCATCAGCGAGATCACTGGCGATGCGGACGACGAAGAGGCCGCCGTGGTACTGGCCGAAGGCAAGTCGCTGTGGACCGCGCGGGTGGCCGCCCGCAGCCAGGTCCGCTCCGGGCAGCCGGTCGAACTCGCGGTGGATACCTCGAATCTGCAGTTCTTCGACCCGGTGAGCGCGCTGTCCATCGGCCACCCGGCTGCCGCCGACGTGGCGGCTGTGGCCGAAAGCGCGCCGATCGCCAGCTGAGCCCGCCCGTGGGGCCGCCCGTGGGGCCGCCCGTGGGGCCGCGATCGGCGCGGTGCGGCCAGCGGCTCACGCGCCGACGACGACGAGTTCCCGGGTGACGTTGTTCAGTCGCTCGTGTCCCTGCTCGGTGCACACGACGATGTCCTCGATCCGCGCCCCGTGCGGGCCGGGATAGATGCCCGGTTCGACCGAGAAGGCCATGCCTGGTTCCAGTGCCTCGGTGTTGCCCGCCACGATGTACGGATCCTCGTGCGTTTCCAGCCCGATTCCATGTCCGGTGCGGTGCACGAAGTGCGCCCCGTAGCCCGCCGTGGTGATCGGGCCTCGAGCGGCGGCGTCCACCTCCTCCGCCGTGATCCCCGGACGCACCGCTGCGCAGGCCGCCTCCTGCGCGTCGCGCAGCACCTCGTAATAGGCGGCGAAGTCGGCCGGCGGCTCGCCGATCGCGTACACGCGGGTGCAGTCGGAGCAGTATCCGCTCGGCATGGTGCCGCCGATGTCCACCACGACAGCGTCCCCGGGCCGGAGCACCCGGCTGGACGGCTCATGATGCGGGCTCGCGCCGTTCGGCCCGGACGCGACGATCACGAAGTCCGCCCGCACATGTCCCTCGGCGGCGATCGCCTTGGCGATGTCCGCCGCCACCTCGAGTTCCGTCCGGCCCGCCCGCAGCCAGTGCGGCACGGCCGCGTGCACCCGGTCGATCGCGGCCCCCGCCGCACGCAGCGCGGCGATCTCGGCAGGCGTCTTACGCGACCGCAGCCCGCGCAGCGCGGCGCTGGCCAGGCCCTGCCGGGCAGCCGGCAGCACCTCGCGGAAGCGCAGCACCATCATCGCCCACATGCGGTCCGCCAGCCCCACGGAGGCAACCCCGCCGAGTCGCCCCGCGACCACCGCGTACGGGTCGTCCGTCTCGTCCCACGGGATCATCTCCAGGCCGAAGCCGCCCGCCGGCGAGGCCTGCGCGGCCGGCAGTTCCAGCCGCGGCACCACCAGGAAGGGATCACCCGCCGCAGGCACCACGAGGCAGGTGAGCCGCTCCAGTTGCTGCGCGTCGTAGCCGATCACGTAGCGCAGATCCGGCCCTGGGGTGAGCAGCAGCGCGCCCAGGCATGCCTGGGCTGCGGCTGCCGCGGCCAGCCGCAGCCGGTTCGCGGGGTACAGTTCCGCCGTCTGCATAGGGGCCATCTAATCACGGCACGGCCCATCGCCATTTAGGCTGCACCTGTCCCCCTTTAGGGTGCCGCCTGTCCCATCTAGACAGGAGTGCCCCCAATGCTTCACTCTTGGTGTACCTCGGCTCACTCATGTGAACGGCGATGACTCCTGAGATCATTAGTTCCCCGGCTCCTTTGGAGCCAGGCGCTTCTGGAGGGACCGACCGCGCGGCGGCCCGGTCGGCCTTCGCGGCCGCGTCCGGTCCCTTCACGCTACGCCCGCGTAACCGTGAGCGAGTAGCTGGTGACCCCACCGCGCTGGCTGCTGCATTACTGCAAGAACGCCACGTCACGCTGGAATTGCAGCGCGCGATCCTGCCCCTGCATGAGGCCCCGTTCGACCTGCCCGGCCTGCGCGCGGTCGTCCGGTACCTGCCCGCGTCCGCGGACAGCCGGGTCGGCGGTGACTGGTACATCACCGCCGAAATGCCCGCGGGGAACGTCCTCCTCGCGATCGGCGACGTAGCCGGGCACGGCCTCGACGCGGCGGCCGGCATGGCACGGCTGCGTGGCGCGCTGGCCGGACTGGCCATCACCGGGGCGCCCCCCGAGCGCCTCGTGGGGTGGCTGAATGACCTCGTTCATCATGTCGCCCCGGAGCACACAGCCTCGGTCATGGCTGGTTACTTCGATCCACCGAGCCGGCGGCTCACCTGGGCGCAGGCAGGCCACCCGCCTCCGTTGCTGGTGCGCGGCGCCTGTGCGCGGCCACTCGGCCAGCCGTCCGGCATCCTGCTCGGCGCGGGCCGCAGCGGCTATGACTCGATGAGCGTGACCCTGGAAGCGGCGGACATTCTGCTGCTCTACAGCGATGGACTGGTGGAACGCCGGGACCGGCCACTGGATGACGGGCTCAGCACGCTGGCCCGCGCCGCTGCTGGCATCGCCGACCCGGAGCAGTTGATCACGGCGGTGCTGGATGCCCTCGGCTCGACGGACCCGGAAGACGACACCTGCCTGGTGGCCCTGCGCGTCCTGTAATCGCGCGTCCTGTAATCGCGTCTCGCACACGCGTCCGGCCACCGCGCCTCCCGTACCGTGATCACGGCTGACGGGCGCCGGGCGGTTCGGCCAGCGCACTGCTCGCGCGGCGCAGCGAGGAGCCCAGGTCCCACCGTGCGTCGAGCGCGGCCAGCCGCGCCGGGTCGGCACCGGTCACCGGCAGTCGGCCGGTCACTTCCAGAACCGGCGCATCGGTGGCCACCCGCACCACGGGCAGCGCCGCGGTCAGGTAGCCGCGGGCCGCGGCGACCTTCGGGCGGCTGCCCTTGGGAAATCCGCCGTGCCCACGGTCCAGTGCGTCGATGATGGCGTCGATGCTGCCGAAGGTCTGCACGAGCGCGGCCGCCGTCTTCTCGCCCACTCCGGGTACGCCGGGCAGGCCGTCGCTGGGGTCGCCGCGCAGCACGGCGAAGTCGCCGTAGGCACGCCCCGGGATGCCGTAGCGCTGGGTCACCGCGGCCTCGTCCACCACATCAAGCTTGGTCAGGCCGCGGGCCGTGTAGATGACCCGGACCGGCCGCTCATCGTCCACCAACTGGAACAAGTCGCGGTCACCGGTGACGATGTCGACCGGGCCACCCGCCCGCGCGGTGAGCGTCCCGATGACATCGTCCGCCTCATACCCGGATGCGGCGGCCATCGCTATGCCCATCGCCGCCAGCACCTCCTCGATCACCGGGATCTGGGCGGTGAGCGAGGGGGGCGCCTCCTCGGTACCGTCCGGGCGGGCCCGATGCGCCTTGTAGGAGGCGATCGCGGCGACCCGGAACGCCGGACGCCAGTCCGCGTCCAGGCAAGCGACCAGGGCCGCTGGGGGCCGCGCCCGGACCAGCCGGGCAATCATGTCCAGCAGCCCGCGGACCGCGTTGACCGGGGTCCCGTCGGGAGCGGTCAGCGTGTCCGGCACGCCGTAGAAGGCGCGGTAGTAGAGCGAGGCGGTATCCAGCAGCATCAGCGGTCCCACCCTGGTCATCTTGCCAGCCGACAGCCACGGCGTCGGCCCGATGGCGCGGCACCCGGGCCAGCCAGGCACACCCGCTATGGTGGAGCGAGCCACGGCTGGGCAAGCACGGCTGGGCAAGCCGCCAGCGAAGGGACCAGCACTGTCCGCAGGAACCGCAGCAGCCCGCTCGCTCAACGGCCCGGCTGCCGAGGCGCTTTCCTGCGTGCTGCTCGCCACGGTGCTGATCATCGCGGTGACCCGCCCGAAGCGGATTCCCGAGGCCGCTGTCGCGGTGCCCGCGGCGCTGCTCGTGATCGTGACCGGTGCGCTGCCGCTGCACCAGGCCGGCGCTGAGGCCACGCGGCTGCTGCCGGTGCTGGCCTTTCTCGGCGCGGTCCTGGTGATAGGGCATTTCTGCCAGCGGGAAGGGCTTTTCGCGGCGGCCGCCGCCCGCCTCGCGCAGGCGAGCAGGGGCTCTCCGGTTCGACTGCTCGGCGGGGTGTTCGGCCTCGCTTCCCTGACCACCGCGGTGCTCAGCCTGGATACCACCGTGGTGCTGCTGACTCCGGTGGTGCATGACACGGCGGTCCGGCTGCGGGTGCGGCCCAAACCGCATGTCTACGCCTGTACCCATCTGGCCAACTCGGCGTCGCTGCTGCTGCCGGTGTCCAACCTCACGAACCTGCTTGCCTTCTCGGTCGCCGGGCTAACCCTGGTCCAGTTCGGCGGCCTGATGGCCGTTCCGTGGCTGGTCGCGATCGCCGTCGAGTACCTGGTGTTCCGCTGGTTCTTCGCGGCTGACCTGGGCACCGGCGCACCTGCCGCATCCCGCGCATCTGGTGGGACGCTCCCCCGGGTTCCGCTTTTCCCGCTGATCACGGTGGCCGCCACGCTGGCCGGCTTCGTGGTCACCTCCGTCATCGGCGTGAACCCGGCCTGGGCTGCCCTCGGCGGGGCGTGCGTGCTCGGCGCGCGTGGCCTGATCCGCGGCGAGGACACCGCGCCAGGGCTGGTGCGCGCGGTCGGCATCCCGTTCCTGCTGTTCATGCTGGGGCTCGGCATCGTGGTCGAATCCGTGGTGCGCAACGGCCTCGGCGCGGCGATCACCCGGGTGATTCCAGGCGGCTCATCCCTGCTGGCGCTGCTGGCCATCGCCGGCATCGCGGCCGTGCTCGCGAACATGGTCAATAACCTGCCCGCGGTCCTGGTCCTGCTTTCCGTGCTGGCCGGGCATGGCCTGTCCGCCGGGGCCGGGCCGGTCCTCGCCGTGCTGATCGGGGTCAACATCGGCCCGAACCTTACCTACGCGGGTTCGCTGGCAACCCTGCTGTGGCGCCGCCTGCTCGCGGCGCGCGACCATGCCACGGACCTGGGCGAGTTCACCCGGCTCGGCCTGCTCACCGTGCCCGCCGGGCTGGTCCTGGCCACCACGGCCTTGTGGACGGTGCTGCGGATCTGACCGCGCGGCGGCGCAGCCTCACGGCAGGGCGTCGATGGCGCGGGCGAGTTCCTCCTCGTCCAGGTCGGCCGCTCCCGCACGCCGGTAGACCTGCCGCTTGCCGGTCGGCGCGAAACCCGTCCGCAGGTAGACGGCACGCGCCCGGGAGTTGCCGAGGGCAACCCACAGCGTCACTCGCGACGCCCCGGTGACCCGCGCATGCTCGATTACCTCGCTGATCAGCAGGTCAGCGATGCCAGTGCCGCGAGCCGTGGGATTCACCCACATGGACACGAGGTGCCACTCGCGGCATTCACCCTTGGCCGCTGCCTGGTCATCCTGGCCGGTCCCGGCCTGACCCGTCCCGGCCTGACCCGTCCCAGCCTGCCCGGGCACGATGGCGACCAGCCCGGCCGGCTTCCCGGCCCGCCATGCCAGGAACCACGGCCAGGCGCTGATCCGCGCCCGCCACTCGGGCTCGGTCCGGCCGAGTTCCCGGCCGAGCGTGGCGGCGAAAGCCTCCGGGGCGTCCGTGAGGGCGGCCAGTCGCAGGTCGCGAACCGTGATCCAGTCGTCCGGGTGTGCCCGGCGGATCTGAACGTCGCTGGCCCCCACCCGGCTCAGCATGGCCACTGTGACCGTCCGTCCGCAACCGGTTAACCCCCCCCCCCGCACGCGGCGGCCGCCCAAGCGTGCGGGGGGGGGCGGGCCAAACCCGGCACAAGAATTTTCCCAACGAACGGCGGCGTCGGCCAGTCGGCCAGGGGTGTGAGACACGAACGTAGGCATCCTTGATCGTGCCTGCGTATGCAGTTAGCCTGAGTTAGGTTCTTGCTCAGAAATGCCCTGGGAGGTGCCCGTGCCCGGTGAGCCGGATCTGGTGGGGCTGGAGGCGCAGCGGGCCCGGCTGTATGCCGACCTGAGCCAGGTCGGTGATTTCCGCCGGGGCGCGCTGAGTGCGGTGCGGCGCAAGTGCGGCAAGCCGAACTGCGCGTGCGCGCGGCCGGGTCATCCCGGTCACGGGCCGCAGTACAACCTGACCAGGTGGGCGGGCGGCAAGACGGTGACGGTGCACCTGCGGCCCGGCCCGGAGCTGGAGAAGGCCGAGCGGGAGGTCGCCGGGTGGGACCGGTTCAAGTCGCTGACGGGTGAGATCGCGGAGGTGAACGAGGCGATCTGCGACGCCCGGCCGCCGTTAGGCCCCTCCCGCGCTGCGGCCCCTGACTCCGAGGGGCAAAAAAAGGGCTCTGTGAGGCGCTCGCGGCGCAGGCCGCCGCCGAGGTAGCCCGGCTGGCCGCGACGGTGGCCGCGTCGCTGGCCGGCGGGGCGGGCGCCGAGGCGGCGGAGCTGGCGATCCGGGCCGGGCTGACCCGGCTGGGCCGCGGCGTGCTGGAAGACCTGCTGGCCGCCGACGCCGGCTACCGCGGCGCCGCCCACGTCCGCCAGCCGGTCATCCTCGGCGACGGCGCGCACTGGATCTGGAACCTGGCCACCACCCACTTCCCCGCCGCCACCCAGATCGTGGACCTCTACCACGCCCGCGAGCACCTGCACGACCTCGGCAAGCTGCTCGCCTTCATGCTCAGCGGCCACCACGAGGACTGGCTCGCCGAGCGCAGCGACGAGCTCGACGCCGGCGACATCCCGGCGCTACTGCCAGCCGCCCGCCAGTTCCCGCTCACCGGGATCAAAGCCGAGCAGCGGGACACCGCCCTGGGCTACTTCGAGAACAACGCCCCCCGGATGCGCTACCAGCACTTCCGCTCCCTGGGCATGTTCGTCGGCTCTGGTGCCGTGGAGGCCGGATGCAAGGCGGTACCCGGGCAGCGCCTGAAACTGTCAGGCATGCACTGGACCTGCAACGGCGCGACCGGCATCCTCACCCTGCGCTGCCAGCAAGCCAGCGGCCGCTGGGAAGAAATCTGGCAGCCGCCCAACCGATCAGGAGCGGCCTGACCCCGCATCTGACAACGGCACACACTCAGACCACCCAGACCAGCCCAGGTTACCCGCCAGTCACCTACATTCTTGTCCCACACCCGTCGGCCACCTGGACAGACCTGCTACCTGACGGGCACCAGGCGGAGGCGGACACGATCTTGTTAGCAGCCGCCACCGGCGGGGCCGCCCCGGCGGACCTCGCCGGCCTGGCGGAGGAGATGCGCCGCCGGTCGGCTGCGCCCGATCAGGAGGGTGATGGCGCATTCGATGACCGCAGCTGCCGCGGCGGCCGCCGCCTGCGACAGCCAGATCGCACCTTTGGTCGCTGGTCACGTGGACCACGCCGCGTTGCAGGCGATGCGCGGGTTGTTCCTGTCTGCCTATGGCCTGGACCCCGACGGCTCCGCCGCCGGCGGCTGCGGGTGCTCGTGCGGCGGGTGCACCTGCCCGGCACGCCGCCCGCTGCCGGCGGACACCCTGGCGCGGCTCGACCGGGCACTGCTGGCCATGGCCGCTGACGTGCTGTCTGGCCCGGGTGGGCTGGCGTCCTGGCTGCGCGCTGCCCTGGCCGGCGACCCAGCCTGCCCGGCTGGCGCCGCCGCGCCGAGTCTCCCGCTGGACATCTCACTGCCTCTGGACTCCGGCCGGGCCACCGAGAGGGTGCCCGCGCACCTGCGCCGGGCCGTCGCCCTCCGCGATCTGCATTGCCGGTTCCCGGGCTGTCGCGCCCGCCCGGCTGCCTGCCAGGTGCACCACGTCATTCCCCGCTCCCGCGGCGGACCGACCCGGCTGGGCAGCCTGATCCTGCTGTGCAGTTTCCATCACCTCATCGCGATCCACCGATGGGGCTGGCAGGTCGCGCTGCACGCCGATGGCTCAGTAACCGCCACCAGCCCCGATGGCCAGCGGACCCTGTACGGCCACGGACCTCCCCCGGCCGCCTGACCGCGGTGCCCCCTTCCGCGGATGCGGCCCTGGAAGCCGCGGCGGACGGCGCCGTGGACATGGGCGCGGCCGCGGATGCGCTCGCGCAGGCCGCCCGTGCATGCCGCCATCTCGGCAGCCACCTGGGCCGCGGTACACGCCGCCATCTCAGCCGCGGTAGACGGTGCGCACAGTGTCGGCGCGCAGGGGGCTGACAGCCACGGGGACGGCGCGCACGGGGGCGCCGGACATGGCGGTGATGGCGGCGGTGGTCACGGGGCCGCGGGAGGCTTTGGTCACCACTGAGACACGCTGCCCGGCAGCACGAGAACCGGCCAACCGCTCTTGCGGGGAGCGAGAGACTGAACACCATGACCGTGCTCGTGTGGATCACCGAGGACACCTGGATAGCGTGTGTCGATGCTGCCCTCGCACTGGCAGCAGCCGCTGAGGACGTGACGCTGCTGCACGTCACCGACACGGCGGCGCTGGACGCGGCGCACGGCGCCTTCACCGCGCTGCTCGGCCGGTCAGGCGCGGACCCGGGGGCGCAGGTGGAGGCCATGGCCGAAGCGCGAGCCACCGAACTGCTCGAGGCCGCCACGGCACGGCTGGGCCGACCGGCCAGGCAACTGCGGCTGCGGGGTCGGCCCGAGCACCGGGTAGTGGACGCGGCCCGGGGCGCGACCCTGCTCATCGTGGCGCGCCAGGGCGCGGAAGCAGGCCCCAAGAGCCTGGGCAAGGCGGCCCGTTTCGTCGTCGATCACGCTGCCTGCCCGGTATTGCTGGTCTGGCCTGGGCCAGTCCCGGACCGCCCGCCGCCCCCGCATGAGCGTCGCGGACGAGGACCCGAGCCGCACCACGGACGAGGACCCGAGCCAGGCCACGGCCCAGGACCCGGAGTCGAACCGGGCCGCGATCCTGGCTAGGCAATACCGGGGCCGCGGCGGGTCAGCGGTTGGAGTAGACCCGTTGTGGCGTCACCAGGACGGCTGCGCGGCGTTCCTCGGCCATGACCCTGTCATAGGTCGCCCAGTCCTCGTGAGTGCCCCCAGCGGCGGCGAACACCGCCCGTAGCAGCAGTCGCAGACCGTCCGGGTCGAGGCCGCCGGCCGGATCGTCGGGCCCGGCCAGCGCGGCATCCCCCTCGACCGTGACCCACTCCCAGCCGGCCCGGACCGTTACCGCCAGCCTGGGGCGGATCCGGAGGTTGGCCAGCTTGCGCGCGTTGCCCCGGGTGGTGAAGCCAACCACGGGGAGGCCGGTGGCCGGGTGGTCCAGCACTCCGGCGTTCACCACAGATGACTGGATCGTCTGATCCGCGCGAAGCGTGGACACCACGCTGAGCCCGTGATCGCTAGTCACCAGCCGGGCAAAGTCCGCGATGTCAGCCATGGGCGGAGCTTACTTGCGCGCTGATCGAGTAGCTGTGCCGGCACCGGGTGCCCGACGAGTGCGCGGACGCTACGGTGCGGCCCGGCTCAGCCAACCGAGCTGTAGGCGACCACGCCGCGCCGCAATGCCTCTACCGCGGCGTGCGCGGTCGCGGCGAGCGGTGATCCGGCCCCGGCCGCGACCGCGATCTGGCCGAGCAGGTCGATCAACTGCTTGACCGCCCGGACGAAATCACCTGGCGTCAGGTTCATCCCGAGCACGGTCTCCAGCGGCTTGCCCCGCGCCCAGGCATGCGCGGCCCAGGCGAATCCCAGCTCAGGCGCTCGCATGAATGACAGGCGGTTGTCCTTTTCCACCTCATCAAGCTCGCCCCAGACGGAGACCATCGAGGCGATCACGTCACGTACCGGGCCAGCGGGCATCCGGGGCGGCCCGTCGTCGTCGGACTGCCGTGATTCGAAGGTGAGCACGGACACGCAGGCGGCTAGCTCGGCCGGGTCCAGCCCCTCCCACAGCCCGCGGCGCAGGCACTCCGCGGCGAGCAGGTCAAGCTCGGTGTACAGGTCGGCCAGCCGCCTGCCGTCCGGGGTGACCGTTCCATCGTCCAGGTAGCCAAGATGCTCGAGCACCGCGCAGACCCGCTCGAAGGTCCGCGCGATCACGTGCGAGCGCGCGGCGACGCTGCCCTCCAGACTGGCCACCTCGCGCTGCAGCCGGTCCCGCTGCTCCGCCTGCCTGGCGTGCGCCTCGCGGTCGGGGCAGGCGTGGCAGGGGTGCTGCCGGAGCCGCCGTCGCAGCCGCGCGAGGTCCTCCTCCCCTGCCCGCTCGGATGCCGCCGGCCCCTTCCGCGGACGGTCCGCGAGATCGCGCCCGGCCAGCTTGTTCCGCATGGTCGAGGCGAGATCCCGGCGGTGCTGCGGCGAACGGGCGCTGAATCCATTCGGTATCCGCAGCCGGTCAATGGCCGTCACCGGCACCGGGAAATCGGCCACGGAAAGCCGCTTGACCTGCCGGTTCGCGGTGAGCACCAGCGGCAGCGGAGGACTGGCCCCGCCGCTGCGCGCGTTTTCCCCCTGCCCGCCCGCGCCCTGCCCGCCCGCACTCCGGCCAGCCGCACTCCGGCCGCTCGCGCCCCGCCCGGCCGCGCCCCGCCCGGCCGCGCCGCGCTGGCCCGCACCGCGCCCGCCCGCGCGCGGCTGATCCGTGCCCGGCTGGCCGGGCACCCCGGGATCGAGGACGACCGCCGGGCCGGCCCGGCGGCCGCCCGGCACCCAGATGATGTCCCCGCGGCGCAGCCGCTCCAGCGACTGCCGTGCCTGCGCCCAACGATCGGCCGAGCGTTCCCTGGCCGCGTCAGCCTCCAGGTCCGACAACTCCTTGCGCAGCGAGTGGTACTCGGCATAGTCGCCGCGATCACAAACGGGGGTGAGTTCCTCCAGTGCCGCCCTGCTCCGGCGCGCCTGGCGGGCGATCCCGACCACCGCGCGGTCGGCCTGGAACTGGGCGAAGGACGACTCCAGCAACGCCGCCGCCCTGGCCAGGCCCGCCTGCCCGACCAGATTCACCGCCATGTTGTACGACGGCCGGAAGCTGGAGTTGAGCGGATAGGTCCGGGTGCCCGCCAGCCCCGCCACCGCCAGCGGGTCCACGCCCGGCTGCCAGAGCACCACGGCGTGCCCTTCCACGTCGATCCCCCGGCGCCCGGCCCGCCCAGTGAGCTGCGTGTACTCCCCCGGGGTCAGGTCGGCGTGGGTCTCGCCGTTCCACTTGTCCAGCCGCTCAATGACCACCGTCCTGGCCGGCATGTTGATGCCCAGGGCAAGGGTCTCGGTGGCGAAGACAGCACGGACCAGCCCGGCCTCGAACAGTTCCTCCACCACTTCCTTGAAGGTGGGCAGCAGGCCCGCGTGGTGGGCGGCGATCCCGCGCCGCAAGCCGCTCAGCCACTCCGCGTAGCCGAGCACCGGCAGGTCGGCCTCGGGGATGTCCTGGGTGCGCCGCTCGGCGATCTCGGTGATCGCTGCTGCCTCTTCGGGCGTGGTCAGCCGGACCCCGGCGTCCAGGCACTGGCGGACCGCTGCGTCGCAGCCCGCCCGGCTGAAGATGAACGTGATCGCGGGCAGCAGCCCAGCGGCGTCCAGCCGCGCGATGACCTCGGGACGGCGCGGCACCCGGAAGCGCACCGGCCGCCGCCCGCCACGGGCGGGCCGGGACGGCGCCTTGCGTACCGTCCAATCGTCGCGCCGCGCGAGGCGGAGCAACTCAGGGTTCACCTGCGCCCTGCGCTCGTCCCCGCCGCCGCGCCGGCCGGACCCGTTATCCCGGCCGGACTCGATGAACAGGTCATAGAGGCGTCCGGCGGCCAGCATGTGCTGCCAGAGCGGCACCGGCCGGTGCTCGTCCACGATCACGGTGGTGCCGCCGCGGACCTGGCTCAGCCAGTCGCCGAATTCCTCGGCATTGCTCACCGTCGCGGACAGCGCGACCACCCGGACCGACTCCGGCAGGTGGATGATCACTTCTTCCCAGACCGCGCCGCGAAACCTGTCGGCCAGGTAATGCACCTCGTCGAGCACCACGTAGCTCAGGCCTGCCAGCGTGGGCGAACCGGCGTAGAGCATGTTGCGCAGCACCTCGGTGGTCATCACGACCACCGGCGCCTCCCCGTTGATGCTGTTGTCCCCGGTGAGCAGGCCGACCGTGCCCGGCCCGTAGCGTCGCACCAGGTCGCTGTACTTCTGGTTGGAGAGGGCCTTGATCGGCGTGGTGTAGAAGCACTTGCGTCCCTCGGCCAGGGCGAGGTGCACGGCGAATTCCCCGATCACCGTCTTGCCCGAGCCCGTTGGCGCGGCGACGAGAACGCCGTGGCCATCGCCCAGTGCCTTGCATGCCCGCCGCTGGAAATCGTCGAACTCGAAGTCATACAGGGCATGGAAGGCGGCAAGCTCCGGGCCGTCCTCGCTCTGCCTGCGGAAGGCGGCATAGCGCTGCGCCGGGCTGGCAGGCGTCGACATGCAATCCAGCCTAAGTGAGCCCGCCGACACGCGGTGCCGGGGCCAGCCCGCGGCAGTTCAGCCGCGCGGAAAGCCAGCCCAGCACAGCCCGGGTCGGCGAAGGCCAGCCCGGCGGCAGAACCAGCCGGCGGAAGGGCCGTTACAGGTTGCGGTCGGCGTCGACCCGGTCGTCGTCGAGCGGCGAGAGTTCGTCGTCGGCCAGGCCTTCGTACAGCGACGGCCGGCTCGCCCGTCGGCGGTCGTTCGCCCAGATGATGACCTCGGCCACCTCAACAAGCACCAGGCAGGGCACCGCGAGCAACAGCATGGTGACCGGATCCGGGCTCGGTGAGGCGATGCCGGCGAACAGGAACACGCCGAAGATCATCAGCCGGCGCCACTTCCGGATCCACTCGTGCCTGAGCACGCCGGCCACGTTGAGCATCAGCAACAGCAGCGGCAACTCGAACGCGAGCCCGAACCCGAGCAGCATGGCCATGAAGTAGCCGAGGTAGGTCGACACGCTGGGCAGGACCAGGACCTGGCCCGGGGCCAGGCCGAGCAGGTATCCCAGGCCCCGGCTCATCGCGAAGTACGCGAGCGCGGCGCCCATGGCGAACAGTGGTACCGCGGTGCAGACGAACGTGTAGGTCCACCGCTTCTCCCGCCGGTAGAGCCCCGGCGCGACGAACGCCCACAGCTGGTACAGCCAGATCGGGCTGGTGACGACGAGCCCGAAGAAGAACGCGATCTCCACGTGCAGCATGAACGGGTCGAACACGCCCTGCAGGATCAACTGGTCGCCGATCACCTTGCAGCCGTGATGGCCGTTGATCGTGGCCGCGCAGAAGGGGTGCTCGACGAAGCGCCAGACCCGGTTGAAGACCGCGGGGATCAGCCCGACGCCGGTGCCCACGACCAGCGCGAGCGCGATCTTGACCAGCCTGTTCCGCAGCTCACGGATGTGCTCCATCAGCGGCATCCGGCCTTCGGGATCTGCCGCCTCGGCCGCCCGGATCCGCGCACTCAGCACGCGCGCACCCCTGACAGTGTCACCGAGCTTTGCCATCGCGGGCTACGGCGCGCCGGCTCAGCCGGCCTGAGTGTGCTGCGTCTCAGTTACCGCAGCGCCGCTGACCTTCGCCGCCTCAGCCGCGGATGCCTTCTGCTGCAGGTCGCGGATCTGCTGCTGCAACTGGTCCACCTGCACCTGGGTCGGGGCCGTGGCGGTGATCGCCTGGGCCGGCTGCTCCGGCTCCGTCGCATCGGACCCATGCAGGTCCTGCACCTCGGTCTTCAGGATGCGCATCGACTTGCCGAGAGACCGGGCCGCGTCGGGCAGCTTCTTCGAGCCGAAGAGCACGATCAGCACTACGGCGACGATGAGGATCTTCCATGGGCTGTCGAACAGGTCGCCAATCATTTCCCGCCCTCTTCACCGGGGACGCGCGCCCCGCGCTGGGTCACTATAGGGAAAGCCTACACGCGAGACCTTCATAACGGGCCGAAGCACCGGCTCGGTCACGGAGAGGCATCGCAGCGGTGACGGCCGGGCCAGCCGGGAACAGGCTCGGGTGTCCTGCCGGGAACCGGCTCAAGTGTACTGCGCCAGCGCGGCCATCGCGTCGTCCCTGATCTGGGCAGCCAGCCCGGCCGGCGCGGTGATCCGCCCGTTCTCGCCGAGGCGCAGGGCGAGCCGGCGGACCCACCCGCTGTCCGGTGTGCGCAGGGCAACCCGGAGCCGGCCGTCCCCCAGTTCCTCGGTGCTCTCACACGGGTAGTACTCAGCGACCCACCGCCCGCGCGGGGAGAGCTCGATGACCACATGCAGGTCTTCGGGCGAGGGGCGGAACAGCCCCTGGTCCACGTCCACCGGCTCCGCCTCCGCGGGGACCTCCGCCGCGAGGTCGAGTACGCCGAGGCCGAGGACCCGGTCGAGGCGGAACAGCCGCACCGCCTCGGCCAGGCGGCACCAGCCCTCCAGGTAGGTGCGGCCCTCCACGACCAGCAGGCGCATCGGGTCCACGTCGCGCTCGGTGGCCTCGTCCCGCCCGGGGACGTAGTACGACAGGTGCACCCGGTGGCGCGTGGCCAGGGCCTCCCGCAGCTCGGTCAGCACCGCCTGCTGCGCGACCTTGTCCACCTGGATCGCCACCTGCGTGCTCGGCGCCGCCGCCTCGCCGGCCGCCGCTTCCAGCTTGGCGATGGTGCGGCTGAGCGCCCAGCCCTGGTCCAGGCCGGGCACCGAGGCCACGTTGCCGATCTCGGCCAGCATGCGCAGCGCGACCAGCAGCGCGCTCGCCTCGTCGACGGCGAGCCGGAGCGGGCGGTCCATGGACTCTGCCTGGCTGACCACGATCTCGCCGCCCTCGTAGGACAGGTCGATGGGGCAGTAGGGATCAGGCGAGCGCAGCTCCACGCACCACAGCAGGTTCAGGTCATCGACCAGCTCGCGCTCGCTGACCCCGAACGCGGCCGCAGTCTCCGCCAGGCCGACGGCCTTCCTGCTGACCACGTAGGGCACCAGGGCGAGCAGCCGCTGCAACCGCACTGAGCTGGTGCCTGTGCTGGCCCTGGGTGCAGACCTCCCGGAACCCCCCGCACCCCCCCTACCGCCCGCAGGGGACGGTGCGGCGCTCACGCGAGCACTCCCGTCAGCTGTGTCATGACTGCCTCCCGTAGGTCGGCCGGCTCAAGCGCGATCACGTCCGTGCCGAACGACGCAAGGTGCTCAGCGAACCAGCCCACATCGGAGAAAGGTGCCTCGATCAGGTCCCAGCCGTCGGCACCGGGCGTGGCGGCGGTTGCGTAACGCCGGAGGCCGTAACCCGCTCCCTGGCGCACCCGCAGCACCGCGGACCGCTGCGGCGGCGGGTGGATGTCCCACTCGCGGACGGTCTCCCGCACGTCGGTTCCCTCGGGCACGGTCACCGACCCGGCGGGACCGCTGAACTCCACCGGTCCCTCGATGCGGCTCAACCGGAAGACGCGCACCGCCCCGCGGTCGGCGTCGTGGCCGGCCACGTACCACCGGCCGTGCCGGTTCACCACGCCCCAGGGCGCCAGATGGCGCTGCTGCGGCTCGCTGCGGCCAGCGGCGCGGTAGGCGAAACTGACCGGCCGCCGGTCGCGCACCGCCTCCCACAGCGGGCCGAACGCCGCCTCGCCGGCCTGCAGCCGGGGCTCGATCCCGGGCTGCGCGGTCTCCTCGGCATCCACCCCGGCGGCGCGCAGCTTGAGCAGGGCGCCCGCGGCGGCCCCGGCGAGTTCCGCCTGCCGCCACACCCGGGCCGCCAGGGAAAGCACCGCGGCCTCGTCGGGCTCGAGCCGGATTTCCGGCAGCACGTAAGCCTGCCGCGGGATGCGGTAGCCGGCCTCGTCGTCCAGCGGCGAGTTAGCCCCGGTCTCCAGCGGGATGCCCAGTTCCCGGAGTTCCTCCTTGTCCCGCTCGAACATGCGCTTGAACGCCTCGAAGGACTCCGGGTAGCCAGGCACCGCATCGCGGATCTGGATGGCGGTCAGGTAACGCTGGCTGGACAGCAGGCAGACCACCAGGCCCAGCAGCCGCTCGGTCTTCCGTCGTGACATCGCAGTCCCTCGCCGCTCCCCGGCCTCCAGGTCGACACATGACGCTACCCTGCGGGAGTGATCAGGTGGCGCAGTGGCGCAGTTTCCGCAGTGCGCCGCGAATGGCGGGGCGCGGTGGAGCTTGACGTGACTGTGGACGGCGGCGTCATGCGGGCGCTGGCCTACCCCGCGCTGACCGGCCGGCCCGAGCCAGGCGAGCGGGTGCTGCTCAACACGAGCGCGCTGGCGCTGGGCCTCGGCACCGGCGGATATGCGCTGGTGGTCGCGGTGCCCGACCGGCTGCCCGCGGACCCGGCGGGGCCCGGCCACCTGGTCAAGGCACGCTACACACCGCTGCAGGCCACCGTGCTCGGGGCCGATGAGCAGGGCTCGCCGCACCACGAGTTGCTGAGTGCCGCGGATGACATCGGTGGCGTGCCGGTGGTGATCGCGGATCTGCACTCGGCGCTGCCCGCGGTGCTCGCCGCGCTGCGCGACGGGTACCCGCCCGCCAGCCCGCCGACCGCCGTCTACGTGATGCTCGACGGCGGGGCGCTGCCCGCCTGGTTCTCCCGCAGTTGTGCCGGGCTGCGCGACGCGGGCTGGCTGAGCGGCACGGTCACTGTCGGTCAGGCCTTCGGCGGCGACCTCGAAACTGTCACCCTGCACACCGGCCTGCTCGCCGCCAGGCACGTGCTCCGCGCCGACGTGATCATCGTGTCCCAGGGCCCGGGCAACCTGGGCACCGGGACCAGGTGGGGTTTTTCCGGGGTGGCCTGCGGGGAGGCTGTCAACGCCGCCGCTGTGCTGGGCGGCCGCCCGGTGGCCTCGCTGCGGGTCAGTGCGGCCGACCCGCGGGAGCGGCACCGCGGGGTGTCGCACCACAGCCTCACCGCCTACGGCCGGGTCGCGCTCGCCCCGGCGGATGTGGTCGTCCCGGTGCTGCCCGGTGAGTTCGGCGCCCGGGTAGCCGAGCAGGCGTCCGCCCTGGCTGCCAGGCACAACCTGGTCAGCGTCAGCACCGAGGGCCTGGCCGCGGCGCTGCGCGGGTGCCCGGTGCCGCTGTCCACCATGGGCCGGGGCCTGGACGAGGACCTGGCGTACTTTCTCGCCGCGGCAGCGGCCGGGCGGCACGCGGCCACCCTGGCCGTCCCGCGGCCAGCCTGCTGAGGAACCCCGGGGCAGCGCGTCCGCCGCGCGATCAGCGCCGAATAGTCACGGTACGGACACGTAATGGGAATCCCCGGATGCGCGCTGCTTGCGCTGCTCTCACTCGCGTGCCTTAATGGCGTGTGCTGACCGCCTGTTAAATGGCGTGGGCCGGCTATCTGTCCGGATTTGGGGGGCCTTCTTTGTGTTGTCGTTTAATCCGCCGGGCAATGCCGCTCGCCGGTCCCGCGCTCTGCCTGGCGACCGCGCTGGGCGGGGCGGGCCGCACTTCGCCAGCGCAGCCCGGACAGCGACCGCCGTTTTGCTCATCAACGGAAACCGGGCCGCTGCCACCACCAACGGCCAGGCGACCGCGATCATCCCGGCCGCCCGGGGCCTCGGCGGGGCCACTGTGAGCCTGAGCCTGGGCGGCCACCGCTACGTGATCCCGGCGATCGCCCTGCCCTATCTCGGGCATGGCCTGGACTTGCGCCTTTTCGACGTCGCGGCGCTGGCCAGCGCGGAGCAGGGCGGCCGGTTGCCGGTGCGGATCGGCTACGGCCGCCAGCGGGTGCTTCCGCCAGGTCAACCAGTGGGGCCGGGCGTCACACCTGCCGTCCTCCGGGGTGGGCAGCGGCTGGGACCTGGAAGCCACCCTGGATGTCTCGATGATCTCCGCGGCCTGCCCGCACTGCCGCATCCTGGTCGTCGAGGCGGCCGGCAACTCCGTCGCCAGCCTGGCCAGGAGCGAGGACACCGCGGCGCGGATGGGGGCCCCGGTCATCTCCAACAGCTACGGCGCGCGTGAGGACGGCTACTCGCTGACTTTAGGCAAGGCCTACGACCATCCGGGGCACACCATCGTGGCGTCGACTGGCGACTACGGCTACACCGCGGTGAACTTCCCGGCGAACCTGGCCGCCGACGGCGGTCACGGCCCGACGGGCCTGGGCACTCCCGACGGGACCGGGGCGTTTTAGCGCGGCACAATGGGAAGCGCGGTGCGGAGCGATTCGGGTACCCGACCACCCAGGAGCCAGCATGCGACTAGCGTCCCACCAGCCACGCGGGCGCAGCCAAGGACTGACCCGGCCCGGACCGGCCGCCGCGAGCAGCGGCAGTCCGGGTAACGGGCCGGCCTGGGTCAGCTTGCGCTCGGGCTGATGGCGCCCAGGATGTCCACGACGAAGACGAGCGTGTCCGTGCCATTGATCCCCGCCTGGGAACTGCCGGTCTTGCCATAGCCGTCCGCGGGCGGGACGATCAGCATCACCCTGCTGCCCACGGTCTGCCCGATCAAGCCCTTGTCCCAGCCGGTGATGACCTGGCTCGGGGTCGCCCCGATTGTGAAGCCGAACGGCTCACCACGCGACCATGACGAGTCGAAGACCTTGCCGGTCCGCCAGATCGCGCCGACGTACTGGGCGACCACCGTCTGGCCCTTGGCCACCGCCGGCCCCGACCCCTTGATCAGTGTCTTGGTCACCAGCGCGGACGGTGGCGTCTTGGACGACGTGACGTTGATGGTCGGCGCGGCTCCGCCCTTGGCGCTGATGGTGGGCAGCGACCCGCCGCCGTTGGACACCTGTGCCCCCGAGGCCGCCGCGTTGTTCGGGAACTCCTTGATCATGTCCACAACGAAGACCAGCGTGTCGGTGGCCGTGACACCGGCCTGCGAGTTCCCGGTCTTCCCGTAGCCCTCCTTGGGCGGGATCACCGCCAGCACCCGGCTGCCCATCTTCTTGCCCTGCAGGGCGGTCTCCAGCCCGGGCAGCAACTGGCCGCTGAACAGCGCGGGGCTCTTGGTCTGGAACGTGCTTTCCGCCAGCTTGTGGCTCTTCCCGCTCCAGATGTACACGGCGTAGTTGCCGACGAAGGCGTCCGTCTTGCTCAGCGCCGGGCCCTGCCCGTTGACCAGGGTCTTGACCGCGAGGTTACTGCTGGCCGCCTGGTTCGGGATGGTGATCTTCGGGTCCTTGCCGAACTGCCCGGACACCGAGACGGTCGGGCCCGCGGAACTCGATGAGCTGCACCCGGCCAGGGCCACGGTGGCCAGCAGCGGGACAGAGAGCAGAACGGCAATGCGTCGCATGGGCAACCTTGTCATCTCCGACGGTAAGCGACGCCAGCCTACCGGCATCATCTGACCGCAGTGAGCAGGTTCCGCTGCCAGACCATTACGGTGTAAGGACCGATCCGGTAGGAGTGGGCGGGGATTCCCAGCACGGACCGGGCCTGGGCCGCGGTGGCGTCATCGCAGAATGCCGTGCCGCCGACGATGAGAAAATTGGCCACCCGCTGCCGTGGATCATACCACGCGGCCCGCGACTCCATCTGTCCGCGGTGAACCTGCCGCCGGCCGCGCAGACCGGGCTCACCAGCACCCGGCCGCCGCTGGCCAGCGTGGTCCCGCTGGCCTGCCAGTAGGGTGCCAGGCCGCCGCCGGGCGGCCAGGGCGGCACCGAACGGGAGCACCGCCACCATCTCCCGTGCGCTGCGCGCGTTGAAGACCAGGGTGCCGAACAGGAAGCCGGACCCGTTGATTCCCATGGCGGCGACCAGGATGGCGGACACCAGGTCGGGCAGGCGCAGGAACCTCCGTGCGCCCGACCAGAGCGCCCACCCGGCGACGGCGGCGCCCGCCAGGTGCACCAGGGCGCCTCCGGCGGCCAGTCCCGGTCCAGGATCAGCAGGACCAGCAGCACCGGCACCGTGCTGCCGACATGATCCGGGGACAGCAGCAGGACGTAGGCCCCGTTGCCCAGCTGCGGGGCGAGCATGATCCCGGCGGCGATCACCGCCCGGGCGATGCCCGCCGCGCCGCGCGCCCTTCCTTTGCCCACCAGCGCCGCGAGCAGCACCACGAGGGTGTAGGTCATCGCGCCGGCCACGTGCACCACGCCGGGGTTCAGGCCGCCGATCAGCTCGAGCAGCGCGTACTGCGGCAGCTCGGTGGTGTAGAAGGACACGTCGGACAGCCAAGGGAATCCGCAGGGACGGAAGCGGCAGCACGCCACGGCCACCGAGCAGCCTAGCAACGGCAGTTACTAAGAGTCGCGTTGAGAAAACAAAGAGTGATGCAACGCGCGCCGCAGCCCGGTGCGGGCGCGCGGCTGCACCTACATGCCGGCGGCCGGCGGGGGACTACATGCCGGCGATGAGCTTCTCCACCCGCTCGTCGACCGAGCGGAACGGGTCCTTGCACAGCACCGTGCGCTGCGCCTGGTCGTTGAGCTTGAGGTGCACCCAGTCCACGGTGAAGTCGCGGCGGCGTTCCTGGGCGCGCCGGATGAACTCACCGCGCAGCCGGGCCCGGGTGGTCTGCGGAGGAACCGACTTCGCCTCGAAGATGTCGATGTCGCGTGCGGTGCGGGCCACCGCCCCGCGCCGTTGCAGCAGGTAGTACAGGCCCCGGCCACGGTGCACGTCGTGGTAGGCCAGGTCGAGCTGGGCCACCCGGGGCGAGGACAGCGGCAGGTCGTGCTTGCCCCGGTACCGCTCGATCAGCTGGAACTTGGTGATCCAGTCGATCTCCCGGTCGACCAGGCCGAAGTTACCGGTGTCCACCGCATGCAGGGTGCGCTCCCACAGGTCGAGCACCCGCTGGGTGATGGCGTCGGCGCCGCGCCGGTCGGTGAAGTCCTTCGCCTTGGCCAGGTACTCGCGCTGGATGTCCAGCGCACTGGCCTCCCGGCCGTTCGCCAGCCGCACCTTGCGCCGGCCGGTCATGTCGTGGCTGACGTCCCGGATCGCCCTGATCGGGTTCTCCAGGGTCAGGTCACGCATCACCGTGCCCGCCTCGACCATGCGCAGCACCAGGTCGGTCGCGCCGACCTTGAGCAGCATGGTCGTCTCGCTCATGTTCGAGTCCCCGACGATCACGTGCAGCCGGCGGAACCGCTCCGCGTCGGCGTGCGGCTCGTCCCTGGTGTTGATGATCGGCCGGGACCTGGTGGTCGCCGACGACACGCCTTCCCAGATGTGCTCGGCCCGCTGGCTCACGCAGTACACCGCGCCGCGCGGCGTCTGCAGCACCTTGCCCGCGCCGCAGATCACCTGCCTGGTGACCAGGAACGGGATCAGGATGTCGGCCAGCCGCCCGAACTCGCCGTGCCGGCCCACCAGGTAGTTCTCATGGCAGCCGTAGGAGTTGCCCGCCGAGTCGGTGTTGTTCTTGAACAGGTAGATGTCCCCCGCGATGCCCTCCTCGCGGAGCCTGCGGTCGGCGTCCACCAGCAGGCCTTCCAGGATCCGCTCGCCGGCCTTGTCGTGCACGACCAGGTCCAGGATGTTGTCGCACTCCGGGGTGGCGTACTCCGGGTGGCTGCCCACGTCCAGGTACAGCCGCGCGCCATTGCGCAGGAACACGTTGCTGCTCCTGCCCCAGGAAACCACGCGACGAAAGAGGTACCTGGCTACCTCGTCCGGCGACAGCCGCCGACTGCCGCGGAAGGTGCAGGTGACCCCGTATTCGTTCTCAAGGCCAAAGATTCGTCTATCCATATGCGCTCACCAGACCCTACGTCACGCGGGCCCGGGTGAGCGCAAGGAGGGGTGGCTCTGCGCGTGTCGCGGGCCCGCGGACAGCCCGCCGGCGCGCCCGGCCGCTGGCCAGCGGCTCCCCTGCCAGCGGCTCACCAGTCGCCAGCTCACCAATCGACGGCGATGTACTTGGTCTCGGTGAACTCCAGCAGCCCGTCATGGCCTCCTTCGCGGCCGAGCCCGGACTGCTTGACCCCGCCGAACGGCGCGGCCGGGTCGGACACCACACCGCGGTTGATGCCGACCATGCCCGCCTCGAGGGCTTCCGCCACCCGCAGCGACCTGCGCAGGTCGCTGGTGTAGACGTAGGAGACCAGGCCGTACTCGGTGTCGTTGGCCCAGGAGATCGCCTCGGACTCGGTCGAGAACCGGACGATCGGGGCGACCGGGCCGAAGATCTCCTGATCGAGGATCCCCGCTCCCCGCGGGACGTTGTCCAGCACGGTAGGCGAGTAGAAGAAGCCGCGGCGGTCGGGGACCGCGCCGCCGGTGAGCACCCGGCTGCCCGCCGCGGCGGCCTCCTCCACCAGGCTGGCCACCTTGGACCGGGTGTCCTCGTTGACCAGCGGGCCTAGCTCGGTGCCGTCCTCCAGGCCCGGGCCCACCTTCAGCGCGCCCAGCCTGGCCGCGAAGGCGGCGGTGAACTCGTCGGCCACCGCCTCATGCACGTAGAACCGGTTGGCCGCGGTGCACGCCTCGCCGCCGTTGCGCATCTTGGCCAGGAACGCGCCGTCCAGCGCGGCCTTGATGTCGGCATCCTCGAAGATCAGGAAGGGCGCATTGCCGCCGAGTTCCATCGAGCAGTTGGTCACCGTGTGCGCCGCGGTGCGCAGCAGCGCGCGGCCCACCTCGGTGGACCCGGTGAAGGACAGCTTGCGCACCCGCGGGTCGGCGAGCACGGCTTCGCTGAACCGGCCTGACGAGGAGGTGGTCACCACGTTGACCACGCCGTCGGGCACGCCGGCCTCGCCGAGAATGTCCGCCACAGCGAGCGCGGTCAGTGGCGTCTCCCTGGCCGGCTTGAGCACGACGGTGCATCCCGCGGCCAGGGCCGGGCCGATCTTGCGGGTGGCCATCGCGGCCGGGAAGTTCCACGGCGTGATCAGCACGCTCACGCCTACCGGCTGGCGCTGCACCAGGATCCGGTTGGTCCCCGCCGGGGCGGTGATCACCGAGCCGTCCAGCCGGACCGCCTCCTCGGCGTACCAGCGGAAGAACTCAGCGGCGTAGCTGACCTCGCCGCGGGCATCCGGCAGGGCCTTGCCGTTCTCCAGCACCATCAGCCTGGCCAGCGGCTCGGCGCGCTCGATCATCAGCGCCCAGGCGCGGCGCAGGCATTCGGCACGATGCCGGGGCGGGGTCGCCGCCCAGCCCGGCAGTGCCGCCTCGGCCGCGCTGACCGCGTCCAGCGCATCCTCGACCGTACCGTCGGCGACTTCCGCGATGGTTTCCTCGGTCGCCGGGTCGGTGACGCCGATCAGCCCGCCGCCGGCGCCCTTGGTCCACTGGCCGCCGATGAGCAGCCCGGTGGGCACCTCGATGCCGGTGGTGGCTGCCAGGTCCGCTGTGCCGGTCACTCGTCCTCCAGGGTCTTCCTTACCGTCTCGGTGATCCGCGCCACCGAGGGGAGCACGTAATCCTCGAGGGCGTCGGCCGCCGGCAACGGGATGTGCGGCGTGGTGATCCGCACCGCAGGGCCGCGCAGCGAGCCGAAGCATTCTTCCGCGGCGATCGAGACGATCTCGGCGCCCCAGCCGCACAGCCGCGGGTTCTCCTCGACGGTGAACAGCCGTCCCGTCCGCGCCACCTCGGTGAGGATGGTGCGGGTGTCGAGCGGGACGAGACTGCGCACATCAACGACACTACAGCGGATACCGTGCTCGGCCGCCAGCCGCCCGGCCGCCTCGACGGCACGGGGCACCATGGCCGCCAGGGCCAGGATGGTCGCGTCATCACCGTGGCTGAGCACCTTCGCCTGGCCGAGCGGCTGCACGATCTCCGCGTCGTCGCCGATCTCGCCCTTGGTGCCATAGAGGGACTTCTGCTCGAAGAAGAGCACCGGGTCCGGGTCCCGGATCGCCGCGGCCAGCAGCCCGACCACGTCCCGGGGATTGGACGGGGCCACCACCTTGAGGCCGGGAACGGCCATCGCCCAGTTCTCCACCGACTGGGAGTGCTGGGCGCCGAAGCGGACCCCGGCACCGTTCGCGCACCGGATCACCAGCGGGAAGGAGACCTGGCCATCCGACATGTACCGGCTCTTGGCGATCTCGTTGGCGACCAGGTCCCAGCACACCGCGAAGAAGTCGCTGAACATGATCTCGGCGATCGGGCGGAGCCCGGTCATCGCGGCGCCCATGGCCGCGCCGAGGATCGCCTGCTCGCTGATGGGCGTGTCGCGCACCCGGCGCGGGCCGAACTCCTCCAGCAGCCCGACCGTGGCCTTGAACACACCGCCGGCCGCCGCCACGTCCTCGCCGAGGAAGACGACGCGCTCGTCACGCCGCATCTCCTGGGCGATGCCGCGGGCCACCGCCTCGCGGTAGGTGATCACGGTTGGCGACGGGGGGCGCCCCGAAGGGGTGTCCCGCGGAGCCAACGTCTCGCGGGGGGTTCCGGGGGGTCGCCCCCCCGGGCTGACACTGCTCACTGGATCACCGCCAGCACCGTGCCCACCGGGACCGTCTCGGTCGCGGCGACCCTGATCTCCGAAAGCGTGCCGCTGACCGGGGCAGGGATGTCGGTGTCCACCTTGTCGGTGCCGATCTCCAGCAGCGGCTCACCCTCGGTCACCGCATCCCCCGGCGCCTTGTGCCAGGCATTGACGGTGCCCTCGTCCACGGTTTCGCCCATCCGGGGCATCACTACTTCGGTGCTCATGAGTTCCTCCAGGCGGCGCCGCCGTCGCTCCAGACATTCGTCGAGGCCAGCGCCAGGCTGGGCTCCGGGCCTGCCTTTGCTTCCTCGGTGGCCAGGTCCACCGCCTCCTTGGCGCGGGCGTCGATCCCGTCGAGGACCGCCTCGTCCACGCCACGCGACAGCAGCACCGCGCGGTAGGCGGGGATGGGATCGCGGGCCAGCCACTCGCGCACTTCCTCGGCGGGCCGGTACTTGGCCGGATCCGCGCGGGAATGGCCGCCGTGCCGGTAGGTGAGCGCCTCGATCAGCGACGGGCCGCCGCCCTGGCGGGCCTTCTCGATGGCGTCGCCGGCCATCGCGTGCACCGCCTCCACGTCGTTCCCGTCCACCACCAGGGAGGTGAGCCCGTACGCGGGCGCGCGGTCAGCCGCCGGCCGCTTCACCGCGGTCACCGACTCGATCGGCGTGTACTCCATGTACCTGTTGTTCTCGCAGACGAAGACGACCGGCAGCGACCACACCGCGGCAAGGTTGAGCGCCTCGTGGAAGGCACCGATGTTGGTGGTGCCGTCACCGAAGAAGCAGACGGTGACCTGCCCGCTGCCGCGGTACTGGGCGGACCACGCGGTGCCGTTGGCGATGACGAGCTGCGCGCCGATGATCGCATACGAGCCCAGCACCCCGCGCGAGACGTCCATCAGGTGCATGGAACCGCCCTTGCCGTGCATCAGGCCGTTCTCCCGGCCCAGCAACTCGGCCATCAGCGGCGTCATCGGGGTGCCCCTGGCCAGCACATGGTTGTGCCCGCGGTAGGTGACGAACGTGTAGTCGTCTGGCCGCATCGCCTTGGCCACCCCGGCGGCAATGGCCTCCTGGCCCGTTCCAAGGTGGGTGGTGCCCTTGACCAGGTTCTGCAGGAACAGGTCGTGGGCACGCTTCTCGAACAGCCGGATCTCCTGCATCATCCGGTAGAGGTCGAGCGCCGTCGCCTCGTCCATGGCACCTCGTTGCTCAGTAGGGGTCGCTTAGTACGGGTTGGTGACGAACAGTTCCTTGGACGGGAAACGCGTGATGATCTCCACCCCGTCCGCCGTGACCACGACCTCTTCCTCGAGCCGGGCGGCGGACACGCCGTCTGTGGCGGGACAGTAGGTCTCCAGCGCGAAAACCATGCCCTCCTGGATCTCCATGGGGGCATCGAGCGAGCTCAGCCTGCTGATGATCGGCCGTTCATGCAACGCGAGGCCGAGGCCGTGGCCGAACTGGAGGCCGAACGCCGTCTTCTCGTCGGCCAGGCCTATCTCCTCCGCGGTGGGCCACAACCTGGCGACCTGATCGGTCGACACGCCGGGCTTGATGGCCGCGAGGGCGGCCTCCATCCAGTCCCGGGCCCTGGCATAGGCGTCCCGCTGGGCGGGAGTCGAACTGCCGACGCTGAACGTCCGGTAGTAGCAGGTCCGGTACCCGTTGTAGGAGTGCATGATGTCGAAGAAGGCCTGCTCGCCAGGCCTGATCATGCGATCGGAGAAATTGTGCGGGTGCGGGTTGCACCGCTCGCCGGACACCGCGTTGATCGACTCGACGTCATCCGAGCCCATCTCGTACAGCCGCTTGTTGGCCAGGGCGACGATCTCGTTTTCCCGTACCCCGGGCTTGAGCGCGTCGGTGATGTCCTGGTACACGCCGTCGACCATGGCGGCGGCCGTGGACAGCAGGGTGATCTCGTCGCGGGATTTGGCCTGCCGTGCGTCCAGCATCACCTGCTGCCCGTCGCGCACCTCGATGCCCTGCCGCTGCAGCTCGAACAGGACCGGGATCTCGGCGAAGTCCACGCCGACGGGCTCGCCGGCCACGCCGGTGTCCGCCAGGATGCCCTTGATCTCGGTGACCGCCTTCGCCACGATCCCCGCCTCTGGCGCAGTGGCCCCGCGCATCGTGGTGTAGGACGCGATGCAGTGCTCCGGCTTGAGCCAGGGGCAATACAGCCGGTGGTGCACCGCGGCCGACCCGAAGTCCCAGAGGAACAGCTCACCGGTGCGCGTGTACAGCGCGTACCGGCAGAGCTTGTCCCGGGTCCATTCGCCGATCGCCACCCCGGTGAGGTAGCGGATGTTGTTGTTGTCGAACACCAGCAGGGCGCCGAGCCCGCTCGCTTCGAGCGCGCCCATCGCCCGGCTCAGCCGGTAGCTGCGCAGCCGGGCGAAGTCCACCCGCTCCTCGAAATCCACACCCATGCGGCCGGGGGCAGGCGCTACCGCTAGCGAGGGGGTGGCCATGATGCTCTCCTGACGTCGGAACCTGCAATCGTTGGCATGGTGTACAGCAAGATTCAACGCATGTACAGTGTGGCTGTCAAGTAGGGATCCGGTGATGACCAGGCAGGCGATGACCAGGCGGGCCCGCACAAGGCAGGCCCGCACAGGGCAGGCCAGTGGCTGAGGTGGCCGGCGCTTTCGATCCGGCCACTGAACTGGGCCCGCGGCTGCGCCAGGTCCGGGAGGAGCGCGGCCTGTCCGCGCGGGAACTCGCCCGCCGCATCAACTGCTCGCCCAGCCTCGTCTCCCAGATCGAGCGCGGCGTCTCCGCCCCGTCGGTCGGCATGCTGTACGCGCTGGCCAGCGAGTTGCGGGCGTCGCTGGACTTCCTGTTCGGGGTCGGCCCATCGGACGGGCTGACCGTGACCGCACACGGGGATGGCCGCACCCGGCCTGCGCCGCCCGCGGCGAGCGCCGGGGACGACGGGCCCGCTGAGCACCGCCCTGCTGAGCACCGCCCTGCTGAGCACCGCCCTGCTGAGCACCGCCCTGCTGAGCACCGCCCTGCTGAGCACCGTTCCGCGGAGCGCTGGCCGGCGGGCCATGGCATCGTCCAGCGGGCGGGCAGCCGGCGCACGATCGACCTGGCCAGCGGGGTCCGCTGGGAGCGCCTCACGCCGGGCGCCGACGACCGGGTGGATTTCCTCGAAGTCGTCTACGAGCCCCGTGGCCACTCCACCGATGCCAGGCGCGCGCTCCGCCACGACGGCTACGAATACGGGCTCATCATGAGCGGGACGCTGCAGGCCCGGGTGGGTTTCGAAAGCTACGAACTCGGCGCGGGCGACTCGATCGCGTTCGACTCGTCCATCCCGCACGAATACTGGAACACCACCGCGGACGAGGTGCGCGCGGTGTGGGCCGTGGTGCACGCCCACCCCGGCCGCCCATAGCGGGCTGACGCCGCGCCTGACGCCGTTGCCGGTGGGATAACCGCTCCGGGCGCGTCCGCAGCCGGTCAGGGCTGGTTGCCGCCATCCGGACTGGACCCGGTCCCCGGCTCCGCCCCGTTCTGCCCCGTACTGGCCTGCCCCGTACTGGCCTGATCCGGCCTGGCCTCGGCCAGCAGCAGCTCGAGGCGGGAGCCGGTGAGCCGGCGGAACGTCCGGTGCACCCGGTCCCGGGCCAGGATGCCCACCTCAAGCTGGCTGGCGTTGAACTCCGTCCTGTCGCCGTTGCCCTGGCTGGCCAGCCCCGCGATCGCCGCGCTGAGCGCGCGCACCAGCGGGAGGCCTTCCGCGTAGTGGTCCTTGAGCACGGCGGCGACCTGGTCGGCCTGGCCGCCCATGGCGACGAAGCCATGCTCCTCGGCCACCGACCCGTCGAACGTGATCCGGTAGATCTGGTCCGCCTCGGGCGCCTCGCCCACCTCCGCCACGACGAGTTCGACCTCGAAGGGCTTGTTGCTCTCGGTGAAGATCGACCCGAGGATCTGCGCGTACCAGTTGGCCAGCCCGCGTGCGGTGACGTCGCTGCGGTCGTACTGGTAACCGGTCATGTCCGCGTACCGGACCCCGGCCTTGCGCAGGTTCTCGAATTCGTTGTACCTGCCGACCGCCGCGAAGGCGATCCGGTCGTAGATCTCGCTGATCTTGTGCAGGGCGCCGGACGGGTTCGGCGCCACGAACAGGATCCCCGCGTCGTACTGGATCACCACACCGCTGCGACCGCGCGCGATGCCCTTCCGCGCGTAATCCGCCTTGTCCTTCATCGCCTGTTCTGGCGAGACGTAGAACGGCATAGTCACCGCGTGTCTACCCCTACTCGTATGGTGGCTGGTCGGCCCGGGAGCGAACGGGCGTTACCCGCTGCGCTGGCGGATGGGCGTTAGCCGCTGCGCCCTGCGCCCGGATCGGGGGCGGCCGGGCGGAGCGGGGCGACCGGCCCCGATGGCGAGTGCATCCGTTCCTCCACGACTGCCCGGGCGTACTCGCCGGCCTCGGCGTCCGGCAGCCGGCGGAACCCGTCGGCCGTGATCATAGCCACTACCGGGTAGAGCTTCCTGGCCAGGTCGGGGCCGCCGGTCGCGGAATCGTCGTCAGCGGCGTCGAAGAGGGCCTGCATGCAGGCCAGCACCACATCCTGCCCCGACAGGTCCTCGGTGTAGAGCTTCTTCAGCGACCCGCGGGCGAACACCGAGCCGGACCCGATGGCGTGGAAGGGGCGCTCCTCGTAGCGTCCCCCCGCAACGTCGTAGCTGAAGATGCGGCCCTTGCCCGCATCCTCGTCGAAGCCGGCGAACAGGGGGACGACCACCAGCCCCTGCATCGCGGCGGCCAGGTTGCCCCGGACGAACGCGGACAGCCGGTTCGCCTTGCCCTCCAGGGACAGCGTCCGGCCCTCGAGCTTCTCGTAGTGCTCCAGCTCCAGCTGGAACAGCCGGACCAGCTCAAGGCCGATTCCGGCCACTCCCGCGATGCCGACGCAGGAGTAGTCGTCGCTGCGGAAGACCTTCTCGATATCCCGCTGCGCGATCATGTTGCCAGCGGTCGAGCGGCGGTCACCGGCCATCACCACGCCATCGGCGAACCGTGCCGCGACGATGGTCGTGCCGTGCGGCAGTTCGGGCGCCGCGCCGTCGCCAGCGCCGCCTCCGGCCCTGCCCAGCCGGGCCCCGGCGTACCCCGCCGCGGCCGCCGCCCCCGCCCCGGGGAGCAGTTCCGGGGCGCACGAGGCCACCAGGTCAGCGAACGACGACGTGCCCGCGTTCATGCACGTCGCGATGAACTTCCCGCCGAAGAAGCCAGAACCCACGCCGAGTCCTTCCGGTTGGTCTGCGTCCGGTACTGACCTGACCTTACTGCCGCGCAGCACCGGCCGCGCATCGGGTGCGGGCCGGTGCTGTCAGCCTGTGGCGAACCCGCCAGGCAGCCCGGATCGGCTCACCTGCCGGGCGCGTCCCACCTGGAGCAGCCCTCACTGGCCGCCCTTCTGCACGTAGGAGCGGACGAACTCCTCGGCGTTCTCCTCGAGCACCTCATCGATCTCGTCGAGAATCGCGTCCACGTCATCGGCCAGCTTCTCCTGGCGCTCCTTGACGTCACCGTTCGACTGCGGTGCCGCCTCCTCGGTCTCCTCACTGCGCTTCGGAGCCTGCCGTTGACCACCGGTGTCCTTCGTCGCCATGCCAGAAACCTCCGTGATACAGGGTCGTCCCTCGGCTTAACCGTATCCTCGCCTGCGGATGGCCTGTCCAACCCTGAAATCGGGCATCGGCGTCATTAAGCCTCGCTGCGCACCGATCGGCGGGTCTCAGCCCGGCCCGATCCGCAGGGCTTCAGTCCTGCCCGGCGAGCGCTGCGACCAGCTCAGCCGCGGTCCGGCAGCGGTCCAGCAGGCTGCCCACGTGAATCCTGGCGCCGCGCAGCGGCTCCAGCGTCGGCACGCGCTGCAGGGATTCCCGGCCGGGGATGTCGAAGATCACCGAATCCCATGATGCCGCGGCCACGGATTCCGGGTACTGCTGCAGGCAGCGGCCCCGGAAGTAGGCCCTGGTGTCCTCCGGCGGCGACTCGATGGCCCGGATCACGTCCTGCTCGGAGACCAGCCGGACGATCCTGCCGCGGGCGGCGAGCCGGTTGTACAGGCCCCGGTCCGGTCGGACGTCGGAGTACTGCAGGTCCACGAGCTGCAGCCGCGGATGCCCCCAGGCCAGCCCGTCCCTGGTCCGGTAGCCCTCGAGCAGTTCCAGCTTGGCCACCCAGTCCAGCTCGCGGGAGGTCAGCATCGGGTCTTCGGCCAGCCGGGTCAGCACCGATTCCCAGCGGGTGAGGACATCCGCGGTCATGTCGTCGACATCCGAGCCGAACTTGTCCTCGGTGTACTTCCTGGCCAGCTCCAGGTACTCCATCTGGAGCTGGACGGCCGTCATCTTCCTGCCGTCGCGCAACGTGGCGAGATGGCGGCAGGACGGGTCGTGCGAGATGGCGCGCAACTCCGCGACCGGCGACTCGATCGAGAGGTCACCGCTGAGGAACTTGTCCTCGATCATCGCGAGGACAAGCGCCGTGGTGCCGAGCTTGAGGTAGGTGCTGACCTCGCTCATGTTGGCGTCGCCGATGATGACGTGCAGCCGACGGTACTTCTCCGGGTCGGCGTGTGGTTCATCCCTGGTGTTGATGATGGGCCGCTTGAGCGTGGTTTCCAGCCCCACCTCGACTTCGAAGAAGTCGGCGCGCTGGCTGATCTGGAAGCCGTCGTCCCTGCCGTCGGCCCCGATGCCCACCCGGCCGGCCCCGCAGATGACCTGCCTGGACACGAAGAACGGGGTGAGATTCCTGACGATGTCCGCGAACGGCGTCGAGCGGCGCATCAGGTAGTTCTCATGGCACCCGTAGGAGGCGCCCTTGTTGTCGGTGTTGTTCTTGTACAGCTGGATGGGGGCGCTGCCCGGCACGGTGGCAGCCCGGGCCGCAGCCTCGGCCATCACCCGCTCGCCCGCCTTGTCCCAGATCACCGCGGCCAGCGGGTTGGTGCACTCGGGCGCCGAGTACTCCGGGTGCGCGTGATCCACGTACAGCCGCGCCCCGTTGGTCAGGATCACGTTGGCCAGGCCGAGATCCTCGTCGGTCAGCTGAGTGGCGTCAGCGGTCTCCCTGGCCAGGTCGAACCCGCGGGCGTCACGCAGCGGGTTCTCCTCCTCGAAGTCCCATCGGGCGCGCCGGGTGCGCGCGGATGTGGCCGCCTGGTAGGCATTGACCACCTGGGACGAGGTGACCATCGCATTCGCCCCTGGCTGCCCCGGTACCGAGATGCCATACTCGGTCTCCGTCCCCATGACCCGCCGCACGCTCATAGGACAGAGCCTAGTGCCGCCCGGCGGGCCTGGAGACAGGCCGCTCCCCGTGCCACGGTCTAGAGGTACTGCCCGGTATTGGCGACAGTGTCGATGGACCGCCCCGCCTCAGTGCCCTGCTTGCCGGACACCAGGGTCCTGATGTACACGATTCGCTCGCCCTTCTTGCCGGAGATGCGCGCCCAGTCATCGGGATTGGTGGTGTTCGGGAGGTCCTCGTTCTCGCTGAACTCGTCCACGCAGGCGTGCAGCAGGTGCGCGATGCGCATTCCCTTCTGTCCCGTGTCAAGGAACTCCTTGATGGCCATCTTCTTCGCCCGGGCCACGATGTTCTCGATCATCGCGCCCGAGTTGAAATCCTTGAAGTACAGGACTTCCTTGTCCCCGTTGGCGTACGTCACCTCGAGGAACCGGTTCTCCTCGGTCTCGCTGTACATGCGCTCCACGACCCGCTGGATCATGGCGTCGACCGTGGCCTCCCGCGACGCGCCGTGTTCGGCGAGGTCATCCGGGTGCAGCGGCAGCACGGTCAGCACGTACTTGGAGAAGATGTCCTTCGCCGCCTCCGCGTCCGGGCGCTCGATCTTGATCTTCACATCGAGCCGCCCCGGCCGCAGGATGGCCGGGTCGATCATGTCCTCCCGGTTGGAGGCACCGATCACGATGACGTTCTCCAGGCCCTCGACGCCATCGATCTCGCTCAGCAGCTGCGGGACGATGGTGTTCTCCACGTCGCTGGACACGCCCGAGCCGCGGGTGCGGAAGATCGAGTCCATCTCGTCGAAGAACACGATGACCGGCATGCCCTCGCTGGCCTTTTCCCGCGCCCGCTGGAAAACCAGCCTGATGTGCCGCTCGGTTTCGCCAACGTATTTGTTGAGCAGCTCAGGGCCCTTGATGTTCAGGAAGAAGCTCTTGCCTTCCTTGGCGGCGCCGTCCCGGCCCGGGCCCGGCACCTCTTCGGGCTGCTCCCCGCGCTCGGCCCGTTGCTGCGCGGTCCTGGCCGCGACCTGCTTGGCCAGTGAGTTGGCGACCGCCTTGGCGATCAGGGTCTTCCCGCAGCCCGGCGGCCCGTAGAGCAGGACACCCTTGGGCGGGCGCAGCTGGTGCTCCCGGAACAGGTCGGCATGCAGGTATGGAAGCTCGACGGCGTCCCGGATCTGGACGATCTGGGGGCCGAGGCCGCCGATATCGGAGTAGGTGATGTCCGGCACTTCCTCGAGGATGAGCTCCTCGACCTCGGCCTTGGGGATGCGCTCGTACACGTAGCCAGAACGCGGCTCGAGCAGCAGCGAGTCGCCACCGCGCAGGGTCGCGTTGCGCAGCGGCTCTGCCAGCCGCACCACGCGCTCCTCGTCGGCGTGCGAGATCACCAGCGCGCGGTCGCCGCCCTCAAGGAGTTCCTTGAGCATGACGACTTCGCCCACCGTCTCGTAGGCCTGGGCGATCACCACGTTCAGCGCCTCGTTCAGGACCACTTCCTGGCCGGGACGCAGCTTGTCCAGCTCGACCGCCGGGCTGACGCTGACCCGCATCTTCCGGCCGCTGGTGAACACGTCCGCCGTGCCGTCCTCGCAGGCCTGCAGGAAGACGCCGAACCCGGACGGCGGCTGAGCGAGCCTGTCGACCTCCTCCTTCAGCGCCACGATCTGATCGCGGGCTTCCCGGAGAGTGTCGGCCAGCCGCTCGTTCTGGCTTGTCACGGCGGCGAGACTGGCCTCCGTCTCACGCAGCCGCTCCTCGAGGAGCCGGACGTGCCTGGGCGCGTCGGCAAGCCGCCGCCGCAGGACCGCGACCTCCTCCTCGAGAAAGGAAAGCTGCGTGGTGAGGCCCTGAACCTGGTCATCATGCCGCGGTGTGCGCGATCCTTCGTCACGAGTGGCCACGCCCCCACCCCCTTCCGAGAGCAGACTTCACTTAGACCCTACCTATCCGAGGCCCTGGCGTAACCTCGTGCCGCCTGCCGCTGACATTCTCACTGAACAGACTCGCCCTGAACAGACTCACCGCGGGAACCCTTCGCCGGCCTTCGCCGACGCGGTGGTGCCACGGTTCCCTGGGCGAGCCGCCGTGCCGTGATGAGAAAACCCGTGTGGCCCACCATCCGGTGTTCCGGCCGCACGGCCAGTCCGTCAACATGCCAGCCACGGACGAGCGATTCCCAGGCGATCGGCTCGTCAAAGCTGGCCTGCTCCCTGATCGACTCCACGGTCCTGGACAACTGGGTCACCGTCGCGACGTAGCAGCACAGCACGCCACCCGGGATCAGCGCGTCGGCCGCCACGTGAGCGAACTCCCATGGCGCCAGCATGTCCAGTACCACCCGGTCGAAACTATCCGCTGGCCCGGCACTAGCGGTAACGCTTGGGCGCACAGCCACGCCGGGCCTCCCGGCGGGGCCGGGGGGCTCCGCGGGGCCGGGGGGCTCCGCGGGGCCGGGAGCCTTGGCGGCGCAGGCGATCTCCGTCAGGTCGCCGACCCTGAGCTCCCAGGCTGGATGCGGGCCACCGAAGAACCGCTCCACATTGCCGCGGGCGATCTCGGCGAAGTCCGGCCTGCGCTCGTAGGACACCAGCAGCCCGTCGGTGCCGACCGCACGCAGCAGCCAGCAGGACAGGGCGCCTGAGCCCGCCCCCGCCTCCAGCACCCTGGCGCCCGGGAAAACGTCCGCCAGCGCGACGATCTGGGCCGCGTCCTTCGGGTAGACGACCGCGGCGCCGCGCGACATGGACAGCGTGAAATCGGCCAGCAGCGGCCGCAGCGCCACGTAGGGCGTGCCGCCTGAGGACTGCACCACGCTGCCTTCCGGGTGGCCGATGAGGTCATCGTGGGCGAGCGAGCCGCGGTGGGTGTGGAAGGTGCGCCCCTCGGCGAGGAGCACCAGGTGCCTGCGACCCTTGGGGTCGGTGAGCTGTACCTGGTCTCCTGGGACGAACGGGCCGCGGCGCTGATGGATCACGCCCGCCAGGGTAGCCGTGCCGCGGCCCGGCGTGGCCCGGGAAGGCCGGCCCGGCCTGGGTGGGGCGGGCGGGCGACAGAGGGCGGGCGGGCGGCGGACAGCGGGCCACCTGCGGCCGACGGCAGAACCTCAGACTCCAGCAAATGCGTGATCAAGGTCGCTGGCCGCCAGCACCCCGAATACTTGACCCGAGGGTTCCACCAGCAGGTACTCGGTGGCCGGCGCGCGGCGCACCGCGTCGAGCAACGCCATCCCGGACAAGTCGGCGGGCAGCACCAGGCGGCTGTCGATCGTCCTCGCCAGCGATCCCGCATCGACCCACGGCCTGCGCTGCGGGGGTGTCGCCATGACCGCGCTCTCGTTCACGATGGCTATCGGCTTATCGTCATGGTCGACGATCACCAGCGCCCGCGCCCCGGCCGCGTCGGCGCGCCGGATCGCCTCGGCCAGCGGCAGGCTGGCCGGAATGGGGATCGCACGGCGGGCCAGCGTCCGTGCCTGGAGCGCGGGCAGTCGCTCCCTGACCCTGGTGACCCGCAGCGACTGCCCGGCGCCCGACCACATGAACGCGGCGATGACGCCCAGCCAGACCACGTCGAAGAGCTGGATCTGGTTGCCGGCCCTGGCGAGCAGGACCAGCGGTACCACCAGCACCGCCACCGCGAGCACGCGGCCCGACCAGGCGGCGACGATGGTGGCGTAGGCAGGTTTGCGGGTGGCCTTCCACACCCCGGCCCGGAGCATGCGGCCACCGTCCAGGGGCAGCCCAGGCAGCAGGTTGAAGAGCCCGACCAGCAGGTTTGCCCAGACGAGTTGCTGGATCAGCAACCCGGGCAGGCCACCCGGGCGGATCGCGACGATCAGCCCGTAGCCCCCCGCGGCCAGGACGAGCGAGAGCAGCGGGCCGGCCGCGGAGACGAGGAACTCCTTGCCCGGGGTCGGCGGCTCCTGCTCGATCTCGGAGAAGCCGCCGAGCGGGTAGAGCAGGATCCGGCGTACCGGCAGCCCGAAACCCCGGGCGACCAGCGAGTGGCTCAACTCGTGCACGAGCACGGACACGTACAGCAGCACGACGAACGCGGCGGCCACCACGTAGCGGATGCCGCTGGAGGTCGCCAGCACGGCGCTGTTCGCGTACAGGATGACGAACATCCCGGCGATCAGGAACCAGTAGGGCGAGATGTACACCGGTATCCCGAAAGGGCGCGCGATCCGCACTCCGGGATTGGGCCTCTTCGGCGGCTGCCGTTCGGGCGTTGTGCCTGCCACAGCTTGATGCTACGTGCTGCACCGCCCCCCCGGACGCGCCCGACGCGACCGGCACGCGAAGAGGTGGCAAAGCCCGGTAACTGTCGGAGGCTTCCCCTACTCTCCCTGGCATGGCCGACGATAGTGCGCCGCCTCTCCCCCAGCCCGGTGCGACTGAGCCCGGACCCGACGCGACCGAGCCTGATACGACCGAGCGGGAATCCGCCGCACCCCGGCGGGAGGTGCGCGGGCTGTCCCCGTCCAGGGCCGGTGATTTCCTCACCTGCCCGCTGCTCTACCGGTTCCGGGTGATCGACCGGCTACCCGAGCCGCCGAGTCCGGCGGCCGCGCGGGGCACCCTGGTGCATGCGGTCCTCGAGCACCTCTTCGACCGGCCGGCCAGCGAGCGGACCCCGGAAGCGGCCAGGTCGCTGCTGGTCCCGGAGTGGGAGAACCTGCTCGCGGCAGAACCGGAACTTGCTGACCTGTTCGCGGAAGACTCCGAGCGCGCGGCCTGGCTCCAGGAGGCCGCCGCCATGCTTGACCGGTATTTCACGCTGGAGGACCCCAGGCGCCTGGAACCGGCCCACCGCGAACTGTGCGTGGAGACCGTCCTCGCCTCAGGCCTGCCACTGCGCGGCTACATCGACCGCCTGGACGTGGCACCCGGCGGCGAGATGCGGATCGTCGATTACAAGACCGGGACCGCGCCGCCGGCTGAATTCGAGGCACGGGCGTTGTTCCAGATGAAGTTCTATGCCCTCGTCCTCTGGCGCGCCCAGGGCCAGGTGCCGCGCCTGCTCCAGCTGATGTACCTGGGCAATGGTGAGGTAGTGCGTTACCAGCCCGATGAGGCGGACCTGCGGGCCACCGAGCGGAAGATCGAGGCGCTGTGGCAGGCCATCGAGCGTGCCCGGGCCGCCCAGGACTGGCGCCCCCGGCCCGGCCGGCTCTGCGAATGGTGCGCACACCAGGCCATCTGCCCGGCCTTCGGCGGCACTCCCCCCGCGCTGCCCGCACAGGCGGATCCCAGCGCACAGGCGATCACGGCCGCGCGGCCAGCAGCCGGCCTCCCGTCCCCCGCGCCGCACTGAGCCGCCGGGACCGGACAGCTCGCGCAGCGAGTGCCCACATACACGATATTACTTGAGTTTATCTCGCGATAGTACTTGAATGCCTCCGTTCCCGCTGTTCCGCGAGATGCGCCGGGTGCGCGTTCGCATCTACGCGGCGCTGACAGACGCCTGTGGCCACGGGATGCAACTGGGTTGTATTTCCTGGCGGGTGGCCTGAGTGGCCTGAGTGGCCTGATGGCGAACGCAGCCCGGGATCTTGGGTACCCGCAGGCCGCCGACGAACTAGCACGGGCAGGCTGGGCATACGCAGTCGCCATCGACCACCGGCCGCTCATGGGCTTTCTCCGGGGCCATCAGGCCAACGTCGCCTACTGGCAGGGCCGTCCCCGCCAGGCCAGCTATCTCGCTCAGGATGGGCTGCGCTACCTCTCCGAGGGCGCCGGCGCCGTGCGACTGCACTGCCTGCATGGCATGGCCGCCGCCAGGCTCGGACAGCCGGACGAGGCCCGCGCTGCGATCACGGCCGGGCACCGCCATGGCCTGCATCCACCTGGCCTTGGCGCAGCTACGCCACGGCGACCTAGACGCGGTCGACCTAGGCCCGGTGCTCGACCTGCACTCCGACAAGCGCATCGACGCGCTCCCGCAGCGACTGGCCGCCGTTCGCTCCGAGTTCACAGCCCCCCGCTACCAAGGTTCTGCGCAGGCTCGCACCCTGGACGAGCGCATCGAAGACTTCAGCCGCCAGACCATCGTCAGCGACCTGCACGACCTACCCGCCACCCTCGGCTGACGGCCCCGTCTACCGTTCGCGGCCGGACCCTCCGGGCGAGGGGGCGGAAGCGGCCGGGTTCACGCTGCGGACCCTGCCCCTGCCGCCCGAGGTACCCGGCCGCGCGGAAATGCTGCGCGCCTCGGCGCGGCAACGGTACGGTCGGACCCGCGACCAGCGCCGCCGGGATGAACCCCCAGCGCCGCCACCCGCCCGCCTCCGCCCGCGAAGTACCGGGAAGACGGGTCGCGTTTCCCCTGGCGTCTCCGTCGGCGTTTCCCTGGCGTCTTAGAAACGCCAGCGGAGACGCAGCCCCCCGGCCCGCTGACACCCCAGGTCAGGCATGGTGTCAAGCACCGAGCCAGCGGCCCCGACTCATGGGATAAACCATGACTTCCACTGCTATCGGCCGCCCCGCACCCTCTGCGCAGGGGCCGGACCCGCTGGCGCTGATGCGGCGGCTGACCAGCCGGGACCTGTTCATCCTCCGTGTCCTGGCCGACCACCAGGTGCTCGCCACCGACCGGGTGGCGCAGGTGGCGCTGACCACCCTGCTGCGGCCAACGTCGGGCAGCGCCACGGGCTCATCCAGCCGGTCCTCTACCTGGCTTTCTTCGGCCCGTTGCTGAACCGCGTCTTCAGCCACGGGGTCCCCGGGCTGCCCTCGGGCAACGCGTACGGCTCCTTCGTGCCTGGCCCGCTGATCCAGCTGGGGCTGGTCGAGGGCATCTGCGTTGCCATCGGGCTGGCCGCGCTGTGCCGCTGGCTGGCCGGCCGGGCCTTCGTACGGAAAACGCCTGACCGGACGGCCGGTACAGCGGATGCGGATCGCTCAGCCGGCCCAGGCCCGCTTAGCGGATGCCGTGGCGGCGCAGGATGTCCGCGACATCGCCGAGATCGTCATCGGCGGCTGGGCCCTTGCCCTTGGCCGGCTTGAGGGCCTTGCCAGGCGCGGTGCCCGCCGTCTGGGCAGGTGGGCTGCCCGGCCCCGGCACGCTAGCGGCCTTTTTCGACCGCTCACGACGCCGCAGCCCGCCGGAGACCGCGAACAAGACGCCAGCGGCACCGGCCACGATGATGCCCGCCCAGACATGCGGCGAGAAGATGAACGACGTCGCGAAGCTCCCGATCGCGCTGCCGATCTGCCACAGCATCTTGATCGCGTTGGTGAGGTAGGCGGCTATCGGCAGCAGCGACCAGGCTACGCCGCGCAGCCCTGCCGCAGCGCCCCGCCGCCGCCACGCGAACCAGCTAGCGATCAGTCCGAGGATGGTCAGGCCCCCGGCCAGCGGAAGCCATTGGATCTGGCTATATGTCCACATAGCCACTCCCCTCGGCAGCGTTCCTCACTCCATCGTCGCACACCTATGCGAGTGCACCGCCCGCTCAGCCTGCCGGGGCGTTCTGGAAGTCAGCTGGAGGTGCTCCCCGGGAGAGCTGAGGTGTTCTCCGGGAAGTGACAGGCGACCTGATGCCCGGGGACAAGCTCCGCGAGGGGCGGCTCCTGGGTGCGGCACACCTCCTGCGCCTTCCAGCAGCGGGTGTGGAAGCGGCAGGCCGGCGGCGGGTTCAGCGGGCTGGGCACATCGCCCACCAGCCGGATGCGCTCCCGGCGCTGCCTGCGCCCCTCGCTGCGCACCGGCGCCGGCACCGGCACCGCCGACATCAGGGCCACCGTGTAGGGGTGCCGGGGCAGCGCGTAAAGCTGGTCCCGGGCCGCCAGCTCGACGATCTTGCCGAGGTACATGACCGCTACCTGGTCACTGATGTGCCGCACCACCGAGAGGTCGTGCGCAATGACCACGTAGGTCAGGCCCAGTTCGCTCTGCAGGTCCTCCAGGAGGTTGATCACCTGCGCCTGGATCGACACGTCCAGGGCGGAGACCGGCTCGTCCGCGACGATCAGCTTGGGCCGCAGCGCGAGGGTCCGCGCGATGCCGATGCGCTGCCGCTGCCCGCCGGAGAACTCGTGCGGGTAGCGGTTGTAGTGCTCGGGGTTCAGCCCGACGAGTTCCAGCAGTTCCTGGACGGTCGCCTTGATGCCTTTCTCGGTCTTGACCTTCTGCAGGCGCAGTGGCGCACCGACGATCCCGCCGACGGTGTGCCGTGGGTTCAGCGACGAGTACGGATCCTGGAAGATCATCTGAACGTCGCGGCGGAGCGGGCGCATCTTGCCCGCCGACAGGTGGGTGATGTCGCGGCCGTCGAACATGATCCGGCCGCCGGTCGGCTCCAGCAGCCGGGTGAGCAGCCGCCCGGTGGTGGTCTTGCCGCAGCCGGACTCGCCGACCAGGCCCAGCGTCTGCCCGGCGGACACGGAGAAGTCGACCTTGTCGACCGCCTGCACCGCACCGACCTTCTGCCGGAAGATGATGCCCCTGGTGACCGGGAAGTGCTTGGTCAGCCCGGTCACCTCGAGCAGCGCGCCGCCCGCGGTCCCGGCGCGGCCGGCGGTCCCGGTGGTACTCACTGGGGTGCTCACACGTCCCCCTGCGTCATCCGGACGGCAGGCGCCTCGGCCTCCTCGAGAACCTGCGCGGCCCGCATCGTCCGCCGCTGATCGGCTGTCAGGTGACAGGCCACCAGGTGCCCTGGTTCCACCTCGTGCAACGCCGGAATCTCGGTCTGGCTGCGCCCATCGGTCATCCCGGCGTACCTGCAGCGCGGGTGGAACGGGCAGCCCGGCGGAACGTTGATCAGGCTCGGCGGGGTGCCCTTGATCGGGATGAGCCGCTCCAGGCGCGCCTCGTCAATGCGCGGCATGGACCCGAGCAGGCCCCAGGTATAGGGGTGGCCGGGCTGGTCGAAGATGTCCTCGGCGCTGCCGTACTCGGCCATCCGGCCCGCGTACATCACCAGGATGTCATCGGCCAGTTCGGCGACGACCCCGAGGTCGTGGGTGATGATGATGACCGCGGAGTGGTACTCCACCTGCAGGTCCCAGATGAGATCCAGGATCTGCGCTTGCACCGTGACGTCCAGCGCGGTGGTCGGCTCATCGGCGATCAGCAGTTCCGGGTCGCAGGACAGCGCCATCGCGATCATCGCGCGCTGCCGCATCCCGCCGGAGAACTGGTGCGGGTAGTCATCGACCCGGGTGGCGGGCTGCGGGATGCCCACCCGGCCGAGCAGGTCGATCGCGTGCTTGCGGGCCGCCTTCTTGCCGACGTGGTTGTGCACCAGGTACGCCTCGGCGACCTGGGCGCCGACGGTGTAGTAGGGGTGCAGCGCGGACAGCGGGTCCTGGAAGATCATCGCCATCTTGCTGCCCCGCAACTCGCGCACCCGGGCCGGCGGCGCGCCGACCAGTTCCTCGCCGTCCAGCCGGATGTGCCCGCTGATCTGCGCGCTGCTGCCCTGGTGCAGGCCCATGATGCCGAGGCTGGTCACGCTCTTGCCGGAGCCGGATTCACCGACGATGCCGAGGGTGCGGCCGCGGTCGAGGCTGAACGAGACCCCGTCCACCGCCTTCACCAGGCCATCGCCGGTCGGGAAGTGGATGCGCAGGTCCGAGACCTCGAGCAGGGTGCCGGGCATCAGGCCCTCACCCTCGGGTCGACCACGGCGTACAGGATGTCCACCACCATGTTCGCGATCACGATGAAGAATGCGGCCAGCATGGTGACGCCGAGGATCTCCGGCAGGTCCTGGTTCTGCACCGCCTCCACGGTGAACAGGCCCAGCCCGTGCAGCGAGAACGTCACCTCGGTGAGAATCGCCCCGCCGAGCAGCAGGCCGAGGTCCATGCCGAAGATCGTGACGATCGGGGTGAGCGCCGCGCGGAGCCCGTGCTTGAAGATCACCTTCCGCTCGCGCAGGCCTTTCGCCCGGGCGGTGCGGATGTAGTCCTCGCTCATGGTCTCCAGCATGCCCGCCCTGGTCAGCCGGGCGTAGAGCGCGGCGTAGAGGAAGGCCAGGCAGATCCAGGGCAGCACCAGGTTCCGCGCCCACAGCAGCGGGTTCTGGGTGATCGGGACGAACGTCACGTTCGGGAAGATCGGCCACTTGTAGCTGAACAGCTCGAGCAGGATCAGGCCGGTGAAGAAGATGGGCAGCGACACCCCGAGCAGCGCGACCCCCATCGAGAACCGGTCGAAGAAGGTGCCCCGGCGGAGCGCGGAGAGCACGCCGATCGCCACGCCGCCGACCAGCCAGAGCACGGCCGCCCCGACGGCCAGCGAGAGCGTCACCGGGATGTCGCTGACCATCTGCGGCCAGACCGGCTGCTGGCTCCGGAAGGAGTAACCGAAACAGGGCGGCGTGCAGTACGTGGTGCTGGTGCCGCTGTTGTAGTGGGTGCCGAACACGATGGCCTTGAGGAACGTGCCGTACTGCACGTAGATCGGCTTGTCCAGGCCGAGCTTGGTCTCGGTGGCCAGCACGGCCGCCCTGGTCGGGTTGCGGCCCACATACTGGGTGGCCAGCTCGTAGGAGTTCTGTCCGGCCAGCCTGGGGATCAGGAAGAAGATCGCGAACGTGATCATGCTGACCACGATCAGCAGGAAGACGGTGGCGACCAGCCGCCGGATGATGAATGTGATCACTATGCCCGGCGCTGCTGCCCGGCCGGGGTTCCGGCCGGGCAGCAGCATCCTCGCTTTCTTCGGCGCCTACTTCAGACCCAGCACGGCGTAGTTGTACATGCCGTAGTAGGGCTGGACGTAGACGTTGGTCAGGTTCGGGCTGCGGTAGAGCAGCGACTTGGCGTACACCCCGGGCAGGATCGCCGCGTCCTTCATGATCTGCATGTCGATCTGCGCGGTGTAGGAGTTGCGGGTGGTCGCGTCGGTGGTGGTGGCCATCTTGTTCAGCAGGTTGTTCACCACCGGGTCGTTGAGCTCTTCGATGTTGGTGTTCCCGGCCGGGCTGATCGTGTTGCCGGCCGCGATGAAGTCGAAGAAGCCGTACCCGTCCGGCCAGTCAGGTGCCCAGCCGCCGATGTCGAGGCCCAGGTTGTGCGAGTGAACGTAGTTCGGCACGCCGGCGAAGTTGCTGAAGTAGGTGCCGGACGGGTAGCCGTGCAGCGAGAGCTTGATCCCCACCTGGGCCAGCGACGCCTGCAGGGCCTGGGCCGTCGCGACTTCCTTGGGCCGGTCACTACGGTAGGCCATCCCGGTACTGAACCCGTTCGGCTTGCCGCAGGCCTTGAGCGCTGCCTTGGCCTTGGCCAGGTCCCCGTTGGGCTTGCTGGTGGCCTCGTAGAGGTCGAAGGCCTTCTGGCCGATGACGTTCGGCGGCGCCACCGTGCTGGCGATCTGGCCGCCGGCCACCGGGCCACCGTAGGCGGTCTGGTAGTTGGTCTTGTTGGCCGCGTACTCGACCGCTATCCGGCAGTCCACGTTGTTCAGCGGCGCGACCTTCGTGTTGATGTAGGTGAACCACAGGAACCCGCTGATCGGGTTGTCGGATGAGGCCTTGAGCGTAGGCGAGGACAGGATCTTCGCCCGGGCCGCCGCCTGCACCCCGGTGCCGGCCGCGTCCACGTCCAGGTCGCCCGCGAGCAGCCGGTTGTCGATGTCGTTGGCGTTCATGTTCCAGGTGACGGTGACCTTGCTGGCCAGCTGCTTGGCGTTCGGGTCGGTGGACGCCTTCCAGAACGTGTTGGGCACCATCGTCAGCTGCTTGTTCAGCTGGTAACTGGAGAACTTGTACGGCCCGGTGGACATCGGGTGGAGCTGGTAGTTGGTGCCGGTGTCCTTGTTCGGCGGCACCGGGGCGGTCTGCGGGATCGCCACCACGTAGTTGAAGTCCGCGAACGGGTGGGCCAGCTGGAACACGACGGTGGTCGCGTTCGGCGTGGTGACCGCCTTGAGGCCCATCAGGTTCTTGGACCGGTCCGTGAACGGGCCCGGGTAGGCGGGCTTCTGCGGGGCCAGCAGCAGGGAGAAGTAGTTCGGCCCGAGCGGCAGCTTGGCCCGGTCGAAGGTGCGCTCCACCGCGTACTTGACGTCCGCCGAGGTGACCGTGGTGCCGTCCTCGAACTTGATGTTGGGCTGGATGTGGTAGGTCCAGGTCAGCCCGTTGTCGGTGACGACCCCGGGGCCGGTGGCCAGGTCAGGGACCACCTGCAGGCCGCACTTGCCGGGGCATGACTTGTAGGTCATCAGCGGCATCGTGTACAGCCGGGTCAGGTTCCACATGAACGCGTAGTAGGTGTTGCCCGGGTCGGTGGAGTCCGGGGTACTGCTGTCGCCGAAGGTAAGCGTCCCGCCCTTGTGCGAGGACGGGTTGACCACGCTGGTGACAGCGGCGTTGAACCCGGCGGATGACGATGAGCTGGAACCGCCGCCGCCACTGCTGCCGCCGCAAGCGGCGAGCGCTAGCGCGGCGGCCATCCCAAGCGCCGCCAGCCCGATGGTCCTGGGTCTCCTCATGAGGTGAAACGCCTCCTGTCGTGATTCGTTGTGCGAAATCGGGGGTTCACCGGCCTACCGGCTGCTTCTCGGGTCGAGAGCATCGCGCAGCCCGTCACCGAACAGGTTGAAGGCCATCACGGTGATGAAGATGGCCACGCCGGGAATGATCATGTACATCGGGTCGACCGAGTAGTACCCGTTGTTGACCGCGTCCGAGAGCATCCCGCCCCAGCTAGGGGTGGGCGGGATGATGCCGACGCCCAGGTAGGAGAGGGCAGCCTCGAACAGGATGTTGGTCGGGATCAGCAACGTGGAGTACACCAGGATCGGCGCCACCAGGTTGGGCAGCAGTTCGCGGAACAGGATGTATGGCCCGCGCGCGCCGATGCTGCGCGCGGCGTCCACGAACTCCCGCTCCCGCAGGGACAGGGTCTGGCCACGGATGATCCGGCCCATGTAGGGCCAGGCGAAGAACCCGATCACGAAGACCAGCAGGCCGATCCGCAGCGAGTTGCCCGACAAGCCGAACGCCGCCGACGGGATGACGCCGACCAGTGCTATCGCGAACACCAGCAGCGGGAAGGCGAGGAAGACGTCCATGGAGCGCGCGATCACCGCGTCCACCCAGCCGCCGAAATAGCCCGCGATGATGCCCATCACCACGCCGATGCCGACCGCGAGCGCGGTGGCCAGGAATGCAATGAGCAGGGAGACCTGAGCTCCGTTGACGACGCGGCTCAGCACGTCGCGGCCGGTCACCGGCTCGACGCCGAGCGGGTGCGCGAGGCTGATCCCGCCGAATGGCCCGTTCGGGCGGCTGAACGTCGGGTTGATCAGGTTCGCGTGGTAGACGTCCGGGTTCTGCACCAGGTGCGGCCCGGTGATCGCCACCAGGATGAGGAACACCACGACGCCGCCGCCGACAATTGCCACCTTGTCGCGGCGCAGTCGCAGCCAGGCGATCTGGCCGAGCGAACGGCCCTCGATGTCCTTGCTGCTGATACCGGCGAGCATCGCCTCCGGCGCGACGTCCCCTGAGGGGGAAGGCACGTCCAGTGGTGCTGCCATCAGGCGCTGCTCCCCTGCTGCTCGTGACGGGAAAATTGCCCGGCTATCCTGGCATGAAGCCGTGCGGAAGCCCGAGACCGGGGCTCCTACCGGGAGGATCTACCGTTTTGCCAGGTCCGCGCCAGGGCTAACGCAGTGTCGTGCCTGGATTGTGACCGAATAAAGATTCCTTCGTCATGGGCCAGCGCCCATCCGGTCCGGCCACGACTCCGTGCACGACCGCCAGATCCACGTCGCGCAGCGACGGCACGGTCAGCCGGGCGAGCCCGGGCGGCGGCGCCACGCTCGGCACCGCGATGACCGCGCACCCGGCGGCGTGCGCCGAGGTGATCCCGCTGGGTGAGTCCTCCAGCGCCACGCAGCGCCCCGGCTCTGCCCCCAGCAGCGCAGCCGCCCGCAGGTACGGCTCCGGGTCCGGCTTGCCCCGGACCACGTCCGCCGCGCACACGGTGACCGGAAATCGCACCCCGATCGCGTCCAGCGCGGCCTCCATGATCTCCCGCTCGGCGGACGTGACGAGGGCGTGCGGGATCCCTGCGGCCGCGATCTCGGCGAGCAACTCAGCCGCGCCCGGCATCGGCGGCACACCGCGGGCGCGCACCAGGTCGGCCATCCCCTCGACCAGCCACCGTGCGATGACCTCTTGCGGGGCAGGGTGGACGGCCTTGCTCTGCATGTAGGCCGTCGACCGGAGCAGCGAGCCCCCGATGAGGTGCTCCTGGTCGGCGACTCCCCAGGGACTGCCCATCCGGGCCATGATCGCCGCCTCGGCCTCGAACCAGAGCGGCTCGGAATTCACCAGCAGCCCGTCCATGTCGAACAGGACCGCCTGCAGCGCGACCGCACCGTCTGCCGGACCAGCCACCACGGGACCAGCCACCACGGGACCAGCCACCACGGGACCAGCCACCACGGGGCGGCCCGATGCCGGGCCGTAATCAGGCATCCGGGTCATGCTGAAAAGTACTTGGCCTCGGGATGGAACGTGATCAGCGCGTCGGTGGACTGCTCAGGGACGAGCTGGAACTCTTCGGACAACTCGACTCCGATCCGCTCGGGCCGCAGCAGGCGGACCACCTTCGCGCGATCCTCCAGGTTCGGGCAGGCCGGGTAGCCGAACGAGTAGCGGCATCCGCGGTAGCCGACCTTCAGGATGCCGTCCAGGTCGGCCGGGTCGAACCCGGCCAGCCCGGTCTCCTGCCTGACCCGGGCGTGCCAGTACTCCGCGAGAGCCTCGGTCAGCTGAACGGACAGCCCATGCAGCTCGAGATACTCGCGGTAGGCGTCCTTGGCGAAGAGTTCCGCGGTGGCCTCGCTGATCGCCGTTCCCACGGTGACCAGCTGGAAGCCCACCACGTCGGTTTGCCCCGACTCGCGCGGGCGGAAGAAGTCAGCCAGGCACAGGTGCCGGTCATGCCGCTGGCGCGGGAAGGTGAACCTCTCCAGCTCCGCCCCGCCGCCGTCCAGGATGACCAGATCCTGCCCTTCGCTCACCGCCCGGAAGTAGCCGTACACGACAGCCGCCGACAGCAGGCCCTCGGTCTGCACCCGTTCCAGCCACATGCGCAGCCGCGGCCGCCCCTGGGTCTCGATCAGTTCCTCGTACGAGACGCCGCCGCCACGCGACGGCTTGAGCCCCCACTGGCCCATGAACGTGGCCCGCTCGTCGAGGAATGCCGCGTAGTCAGCGAGCGGGACGCCCTTGATGACCCGGTCGCCGAAGAACGGCGGAACCGGCACCGGGCTGTTGGTGGCGACATCCGACCGGGCCGGCATGGCGGCATCCTCGGTGACCTCGAGGCGTGCCCCGGTGCGCACCCGGCGCTCGCGTACCGGCGGCAGCTGGGCACCGGCGTCGCCCCGCTTCACCGCCATGAAAGCGTCCATCAGGCGCAGTCCCTCGAACGCGTCCCGGGCGTACCGCACCTCGCCGTCGAACAGGGCGGCAAGGTCCTGCTCCACGTAGGCCCGGGTGAGCGCCGCGCCGCCGAGCAGCACCGGCCACCGGCCGGCCAGGCCGCGGGTGTTCAGCTCGGCGAGGTTGTCCCGCATCACCACGGTGGACTTGACCAGCAGGCCGGACATGCCGATGACATCGGCGTCGTGCTCGGTCGCCGCGTCCACGATGGCCGACACAGGCTGCTTGATGCCGATGTTCACCACCTCGTAGCCGTTGTTGGTCAAGATGATGTCCACCAGGTTCTTCCCGATGTCGTGCACATCGCCCCTGACGGTCGCCAGCACGATGCGGCCCTTGCCGGCTTCACCGGACCGCTCCATGTGCGGCTCCAGGCGGCCGACCGCGATCTTCATCACCTCGGCGGACTGCAGCACGAAGGGCAATTGCATCTGCCCCGCGCCGAACAGGTCGCCGACCGTCTTCATCCCGTCGAGCAGGACATCGTTGACGATCTCCAGGGCGGGGCGCTTGGCCACCGCCTCGTCCAGATCCGCCTCGAGGCCGTTGCGCTCCCCGTCGATGATCCGCCGCTTGAGGCGTTCCCAGAGCGGGAGGCCGGCCAGCTCAGCAGCCCGGCTGGCCTTGACGGCGGCCGCATCCACCCCGTCGAACAGCTCGAGCAGCCGGGCCAGCGGGTCATACCCCTCGCGCCTGCGGTCGTAGACGAGGTCGAGGGCGACCTGCAGTTGTTCCTCGGGGATCCGGGCGATCGGCATGATCCGCGACGCGTGCACGATCGCGGAGTCGAGGCCAGCCCGCACGCACTCGTCAAGGAACACGGAGTTCAGCACCGCGCGCGCGGCCGGATTCAGCCCGAACGAGACGTTCGAGACTCCCAGCGTGGTCTGCACATCCGGGTAGCGCTGCTTGACCTGGCGGATGGCCTCGATCGTCTCGATCGCGTCCCGCCGGGTTTCCTCCTGCCCGGTGGCGATGGGGAAGGTCAGGCAGTCCACGATGATGTCGCTGACCCGCATCCCCCAGTTGCGGGTGAGATCCTCGATCAGCCGGGTAGCCACCGCGACCTTCCACTCGGCCGTCCGGGCCTGGCCCTGCTCGTCGATGGTCAGCGCGATCACCGCGGCACCGTGCTCCACGACCAGTGACATGACCCGGGCGATCCGCGAATCCGGCCCGTCGCCGTCCTCGTAGTTGACCGAGTTCACCACCGCACGGCCGGCCAGCAGCTCGAGCCCGGTCCGGATCACCTCCGGCTCGGTGGAGTCGATCACCAGCGGGAGGGTGGCCGCGGTGGCCAGCCTGCCCGCGACCTCGGTCATGTCGGCGGCGCCGTCCCGGCCCACGTAGTCCACGCACACGTCCAGCAGGTGGGCGCCATCGCGGGTCTGTGCCCGGGCGATCTCCACGCAATCGTCGTAGCGCCCCGCGACGAGCGCGTCACGGAAGGCCTTGGACCCATTGGCGTTGGTCCGCTCGCCGATTGCCAGGAAAGACGTGTCCTGGCGGAACGGCACGTGCTGGTACAGCGATGCCACGCCCGGCTCAGGCCTGGGCCTGCGGTGTGCCACCGGGCGGCCATGAAGCCGGTCCACGACGGCGGACAGATGTTCGGGCGTGGTGCCGCAGCACCCGCCGACCAGGGACAGGCCGAATTCCGCGGCGAACATCTCGTGGGCATCAGCTAGCTGCGCCGGGCTGAGCGGGTAGCGGGCGCCGTCGGAGGTGAGCACGGGCAGGCCCGCGTTGGGCATGCAGGAAAGCGGGATCCGCGAGCGGCCCGCCAGGTAGCGCAGGTGCTCGCTCATCTCCCCGGGGCCGGTCGCGCAGTTCAGCCCGATCAGGGTGATGCCCAGCGGCTCCAGCGCGGTGAGCGCGGTGCCGATCTCGCTGCCGAGCAGCATCGCGCCGGTGGTCTCGATCGTCACCTGGGCGATCAGCGGGATCCGCGCGCCGGCCGCGGCCATCGCCCGCCGCGCGCCGATGATCGCGGCCTTGGCCTGCAGCAGGTCCTGGGAGGTCTCGATGATGATCGCGTCAACGCCGCCGCGGAGCAGGCCCGCCGCGTTCGACTGGTAGGCGTCGCGCAGGTCGGCGAACTGGGCGTGGCCGAGTGTCGGCAGCTTGGTGCCCGGCCCTACCGAGCCGAGGACCCAGCGCGGCCGCTCGGGCGTGCCCCAGTGGTCGGCTGCCTGCCGGGCAATCCTGGCGCCAGCCTCGGAAAGCTCGGCGATGCGGTCAGCGAGCCCGTACTCGCCCAGATTGCCCTGGTTGGCGCCGAATGTGTTGGTCGTGACGCAGTCCACGCCCGCTTCGAGATAGCCTTCGTGCACCGCGCCGACGATGTCCGGGCGGGTGACGTTGAGGATCTCGTTACATCCCTCGTGGCCGTCGAAATCGCTGAGCGTGGCGTCGCTGGCCTGGAGCATGGTCCCCATTGCCCCGTCCGCCACCACCACGCGTTCCCGGAGCGCGGCACCCAGGTCCGCCGGTACTGGCTGGGCCGAGCGGGCAGTGTTCGTCATAGGAGCCCTATTCTAGGGCGACGCGTCCCCCCAGGGGGCTCTGGCGGGACCCAGCGGCACCGACCCGGGTCACGCAGTGATCATCGTGGTGCACGTAATCTGGTGTCATCCGGGTGAGCGGCGGCCGCGAAGGGAGATGGTGAGTGATCGAGCTGAACGGCGTTCGCAAGCTCGCCTCGCCAGCGATCATCGCCGCTTTCGAGGGCTGGAATGACGCCGGCGAGGCTGCCAGCGGGGCGGTCGATCACCTGGCCATGGCCTGGGAGGCCACCCAGATCGGCGCGATAGACCCGGAGGACTACTACGACTTCCAGGTGACCCGGCCGGTCATGGAGGTCTCCGAGGGGCGCACCGAGCGGCTCGTCTGGCCGACCACCCGGCTGTCCGTGGCCTCCCCGGAGGGCATGGGCCGTGACGTGGTGCTGGTGCACGGCATCGAGCCCAACATGCGCTGGCGGGCGTTCAGCGATGAACTGGTCCAGTCCTTCACCGAACTGGGTGCCCAGACGGTGGTACTGCTGGGCGCGCTGCTCGCGGATTCACCGCACACCCGCCCGGTTCCGGTGGCCGCCGCCGCTTCTGACCCGGCGCTCGCCGCCGACCTGCACGTCGAGCCGGTCGAGTACAAGGGGCCCACCGGCATCGTCGGCGTGCTCCAGCACGCCTGCACCCAGGCCGGCATCGCGGCGGTCTCGCTGTGGGCGTCCGTGCCGCACTATGTGGCGCAGCCGCCAAGCCCGAAGGCGACGCTTGCCCTGCTCAGGGCTATCGAGGATGTCCTGGATGCGTCCCTGCCACTGGGTGACCTGCCCCAGGAGGCCCGGGCCTGGGAACGCGGGGTGGACGAGCTCGCCGAGGCCGACACCGAGGTCGCGGACTACGTCCGGACCCTGGAGGAGGCCAAGGACGCGACCGACCTGCCGGAAGCCAGCGGAGACGCGATCGCCCGGGAGTTCGAGCGGTACCTGCGCCGGCGCCGGCATCCCGGAGAACCGGGCCGCTAGCTTCGCTGGCGAGGCGGGGCGCGCCGCAGGCGTGTCCCCCCGAGCCAGCGACGCGCGGGGGGT
>Ga0307372_10000043_pt1 | contig 181959 bp, 137 predicted proteins | sample OX1MG_FD_202533 | JGI IMG/M metagenome (GOLD analysis project Ga0307372, IMG submission 202533) | Soil microbial communities from Risofladan, Vaasa, Finland - OX-1 | ecosystem: Environmental > Terrestrial > Soil > Coastal area > Acid sulfate soil | place: Finland: Risofladan, Vaasa...
GGAGTGCCGGAGTGCCGGAGTGCCGGAGTGCCGGAGTGCCGGAGTGCCGGAGTGCCGGAGTGCCGGAGTGCCGGAGTGCCGGAGTGCCGGAGTGCCGGAGTGCCGGAGTGCCGGAGTGCCGGAGTGCGCAAAGAACACAAGTACCCCATACCCGTCTCCTCTTGGGTATTGGTCGCCAACTGGCACCAAGCGGAATTGCCGGCGCCGATTGCCGAAGTATAGGCACGGGCAGAGATGAAAGTCAAGCAACTACTTTGGAAATCCGCGTCTTGCTTCGGCCCTGAGCAAATCGAGCGGCGGATCGCGGTCGTTCGTCCGGCGAACGTTCGCGTCAGGAGCCTCGGTTGGTTTGAAGACACCCATCCTTCTGGCCGCGAAGAGTGAGGGATCGCCTCGATCGTCGGAATGATCCATCCCGATTGGCCAGAGGCATTTAGGTTGTGTTGCCGTCGTCGGAAAAGGATGGCAGAACCCTCACCGGCTGCCCGCACGACCAGATTCGTGTCGAGGATGATTCTCATTCGACCGGCTGCCAACGGACGTGCCGCACCGCCTCGTCAACCGCCGACGCGAATACGTCGGGGCTGATCCGCTGCTCGACGACGTGGCGATCAACCTTATCGAAGATCGCTTGCAGGCCGGCACGTGCCTGTGCCTTGTCGGCTGTCGTTGGTTCGCGCCCCGGACTCATCACGACCCAGTACAGCACCTGATCGCGGCGGAGCGGCTGGCCAATCAACAATTCCAGAAGCTGACGCTGGTCGTCGGAAAGGTCGGCGACGTTGCTGGAGAGTTTCGATTCCATATGTCAATCATACCACACCCGCCGACGGTCAATCAACGCGATTGGCGGCGTTATCGAAACGCTCGCGGTCGGTCGTCCAATCGGATCGTGTGGCGGATGCGGCGCGCGATTTCATTGGCATAACGACGGACGCTCGCGTCCTTCGCGTTGCGTACCAGATCGTCAAGGCAGTCCAGCGCCACTTTGCCGCGGCCGCACTCGAACAGCGCACGGGCGGCGGCGATGCCCGCAAAGGTGGCCATCGGCAGGAACGACGACAACGCGATCCACATCCAACAAACAGTTCTCATGACGACGTCGCACCTCATCCGCCGTTCACTGGCCTCGATCCGCATGGTTCTCCGCCTCCCGTTGCCGATGCTCGATGTCCGTCTTGATCGACCGCAAACATTGTGCGGCGGCGCTGCGAGATGGCGCCTGTCCCGCCGTGTCGCGCACGTTTCGAAGAACGCCAAGCGCCGCACGATCGTGGCTGATCTTCCACACCGCGCAGGCCGCCGCGATCCGCACGAAGTCATCGTCATCCTCGAACAACGCCCGCAGCTTGGCGACGACCTCGGGCGCGTCGGGGGCGATCGTCTCCAGCAGGCGGGCCGCCGCGGAGCGGACGAAATGGTTTTCGTCATCGAGCGCCGCCACGGCAGTTGGGACCGACTCGGCGTGCCGGGCGAGCTTCCAGAGGGCCTCGGCCGCGTCGAGCCGGATGTAGGCGTTCGGATCGCGCGCCGCCTCGATCAGGGCCGAGATCACGGCATCGTTCGCCACCCCGATCTCACCCAATGCCTCGGCGGCCCAGCGACGTGGGTGCAGGTAAGACTTCTTTCCATTGCTGTCGGGCGCGTCGAGCGACTTGTCGGTCAGAACCTTGATCAGCTCGGTCACGGCCGGCTCGGTGGCGGCGCGGAGCGCGCCCAATTGGCAAACCGAAGCCTCCCAATGCTCCCGGCGTTCCGCCACCGCCGTGGTCAGCACCGGCAGCGGATCGAGCCCGCGGCGAATCCAAAGATTGCAAATCATGACGTGGATACCCGTACACTCACCGCCGCCGCGGTACTCGTCGATTTTAAGCCGGCGCGGTTCGAGGGTCGTATAACTACCGGCTGACGTCAGGCCCCTGCCGACTTGATAGACCAAATAAACCGGCGCCACGCCGTCGACGATGGTCTCGACCTTGCCGGTAACACGCCAATAGATGCCCTGATCGTAGGTCGCGACCGCGAACTGGGCACCCTCGGATACCACGATCTGCTGCTTCAGCGTCGCGGCACCCGCGTCAAGCTCGAATTCCAGTACCAACGGCCCGTTCGGGGCGCGCGGCGGCTCGTGCGCGGCCAAATGCGCCGACCCCGCCGTGAAGATGACCAGCAGCAGGCAAGTGTGTCGGAAGAGCGTCATGGCATCGGTCGAACGGAAAAGTCGTTCGTTCACCCTGTTTCACATTGTAACCGAAACGGTTTCATAACGTACCTCCTACGGCTTGGCCTGATTATCCGTCGCCGCCGGCCAGGATCAAGGCGAGTCATCCTCCTTGCGGGCTCGCAGTCGTTTTTGGATAATCGATCGACCTACTCGACACCATCCGTCAACGAACAGCCAGGAGAACGTCACCATGTCGATGCGATGGTCTATCGTGCTAGGAACACTGCTGTCGACGGTGGCCGTGCCGAGCGGTGAGCTGGCGGCGGCGGAAGGGCGGCGGCCGAACATCTTGTTCATCTTCGCAGATGATCTGACCTGCCAGGCGGTGAGCGCCTACGGCGAGAAGCGGCGGTTGCTGGAAACGCCGAACATGGATCGGATCGCGCGCGAAGGCATGCGGTTCGATCGCTGCCTTGTCACCAACTCCATCTGTGGACCGAGCCGGGCGACGATTCTAACGGGGAAGTACTCACATCGAAACGGTTTTTACAACAACACCAACTGTCGCTTCGACGGCAGTCAGCCGACGTTTCCGAAGCTGCTGCAAGCGGCGGGCTACTCGACGGCCATCATGGGCAAGTGGCACCTGGGCGGCGATCCGACCGGTTTCGATCACTGGCACATCCTGCCGGGGCAAGGGAGGTACTACAACCCGCCGACGATTCGCAACGGCGAGCAGGTGAAACACACCGGCTATGCGACCGACATCATCACCGACTTGTCGATCGAGTGGCTGAAGAACCGAGACAAGTCGAAACCGTTCCTGCTGATGTGCCAGCACAAAGCGCCGCATCGCGAATGGGCGCCCGCGCCGCGGCATTTGGGCTGGGACAACGATCGCCGATATCCCGAACCGGAAACGCTGTTCGATGATTTCGCCGGCCGGAGCAAGGCCGTCAGCGATCACGACATGGGGCTCGACCGCACGTTTACGGATCTCGATGCCAAGTTGCGTCCCGCGCCCAACATGAACGAGGAGCAACTCAAGGCCTGGAACGCCTACTACGAGCCGCGCAACGAAGCGTTCCGCAAGGCGAATCTCGCCGGCAAGGATCTGATCCGTTGGCGGTACAACCGGTACATGCACGATTATCTCGCCTGCGTCAAGGCGGTCGATGAGAACATCGGACGGCTGCTGGAATTTCTGGAACAAGAAGGGCTGGCCGAAAACACCGTCGTCGTTTGCTCGTCCGATCAGGGGTTCTATCTGGGTGAGCACGGCTGGTTCGACAAGCGTTGGATTTTCGAGGAGTCGCTGCGCACCCCTCTGATGGTGCGTTGGCCCGGAGTGACGAAGCCGGGGAGCGTGAATGGCGACATCGTCTCGCCGCTTGATTTTGCCGAGACGTTTCTGGACATTGCCGGCGTGAAGATTCCCGCCGACATGCAGGGCCGCAGTCTCGTGCCACTGTGCCAAGGCGAGACGCCCGCCGACTGGCGCAAGAGCCTGTATTACCACTACTACGAGTTCCCCGTCCCGCATCGCGTGCGGCCGCACTATGGAGTCATAACCGACCGCTTCAAGCTGGTGCACTACGACACGCCGGACGTGGATGACTGGGAATTGCTCGACCGGGAGAAAGACCCGCTGGAAGTGAAGAGTTTTTATCACGACCCAGCCTACGCGCAGACCGTGAAGGAACTGCGCGCGGAGGTCGAGCGACTGCGGAAAGAAGTCAAGGAGACCGGCGAGCCCCCCCGCTCGGCCTATGGCAATCGACCCTTCGACGGCGAACCGCAACCGCCGCGGCCGGCACCGGGCAAGAAGGCGAAGAGGGCATCCCGCGCGAGCGCGGTCTCGCCGAAAACACGCTCGTGATTTTCACCAGCGATAAGGGCCCGCGCCAGGTTGAATAGGTCCGGCTGGTCGGCTTTGGCCACCACGGCGATCAACTTGCGGTCGAGGTCGGCGGCGGAGGCGTCCGGGGCGACGAGACTCTTGATCTTTTGCAACCGGTCCTTGGCGTCGAAGAACTTGCGCCGGAGTGCGACGTGCGTCCGCGGGTGCTGATTCAGCAACCCCAGCTCTCGCAGCAGGATGCTGGCCTTGTCCGCCCGGAAGCCGCGGCTGTAGAGGCGGATGTCGAGCGGCCAGTCGTCTTCGTAGTCGGGATCCTCGGTCGGAGCGTAGAGGAGGAACTTGCCGTTGGGTTCGTCACTGCACGCCCAGGGCCTTGAACACCGCATCCACCGGGTCGGCGTAGAACCCGGTCTGGAACTTGGCGAACAACTCGCCAGGAATCGTTGGGATGTCCTTGACACTGGCCATGGGCAGGAGGAGGCGCTTGGCCCCGGCGTCGAATGCGACCTGTAACGACTCGGCCAAGTTTTGGACCGGTACGATGCTCCCGCCCAGGCTCATGCTGCCCAGGACGACCATCTGCTGCTGGAGCGGCTTGCCGAAGACGCCGGAGCAGAGGGCTACGAAGGCTGCCAGTGTCAACGCCGTGGTCGGGCCGGTGTTGTGCAATTCGACAGCGTGCAGGTGGTAGTCGTGGTCGCCAGGCTTGATCGAGGCACTGACCCGGTTGGCATTCGCCTTGAAGTAGTCGAAGCCGACCTTGATCGCTTCCTTCGCCGCCGAGTTGGAACCGAGGCCAGATGTTTTGAGGGTGCCGTTGCCGGATGTCACCTGGGTTTCGAGCCGGTACAGGCCGAGATGCCCGCCAGACCCGGTGGCAACCGTGTGCATGACGCCTGGGTTCAACGGCCCGTCTGGGATTAGCGATCCGCCCCCCTGTTCCGGCACAGTGATGAATTTCTCCTCCATCGTTTCCACGTCGATGTAGGAGAAATGAACGTCGAAGAACTCCATGCCGCCGATCTTCTTCAACTGCTCCTTCACCCGGCGCCGAACCTCGAGGGCATACTCCAGGCAGCGGCGCACCGCCTCCTTGTCGTATTCCTCGTTGGGGTACAGCAGCTTCAGCAGGCCGGAAACGGTGTGCTTGACGGCGATCGTATCGCGCTGGTTCAGGTCACGGCCCAGCTTGAAATACTTGTTGATCGCATCGCCGAAGTTCCGCTTGCGCATTTCCCGCAGCCACTCGGCGAGGTAGTCGACGATCATGCCGTACTGGTTCGTGAAGAATTCAGGCCTCATCTTGGGAATTTCCCAGCCGGGCACGTAGGCGTGAAAGCGGTCGAAGAAGGCCGAGTCGATCATCGTTTCAGGGAACGGGGCGAACAGGTGGCTCGTTTTGACCAGCGTATCCACCGGCTGGTTGATGTTGCCGACGAAGACCATCGAGGCGTAGGCGTTGATCGAGTCACGGCCGCGGGCGAACGACCCGCTGGCCATGTAGTCTTTCATGATCTGGACGCCATCCTTGTCCTTGAAGGAAATGCCCGCCACTTCGTCGAAGGCCACCACGTCCCACAGGCCAACCAAGCCCACCTGGCGGCGGGCCATGTTGTAGAACAGGTTGGCGACCGTCGTCTGCCCGCCCGACACCAGGATGCTGTTCGGGCTGATCTCCTTGTAGATGTGGCTCTTGCCCGTGCCTCTCGGCCCAAGCTCGGCGAGGTTGTAGTTGTTCTCGACCAGCGGGATCATGCGGGCCAGCAGGTGCCACTTCACCCGCTCCTGGAAGTTCGTGGGCTCCATGCCCGTCGAACGCAGCAGCGCGTCGATCCACTGCGGTTCGGTGTAGGCCCGGCGGCCCTGAAACAGTTCCTCCAGGTCCATGTTCGGCATTTGGATCGGCTTCAGATCCCGCAGCACGAACGGCGAACTCTTCTGGTCTTCCTCGAAGAGATACTCCAGGGTGACGATGCACCAGATGCCGCCGACGAGCAGCTTCTCGAACTTCTTGACAGTCCCGCTGGGAACCTCGATCCCCTTCACACCCAGGTTGCCGAGGAGGGCTTCGTAAACGTCGCGCCGTTCGTTGAGCGTGACCGTCACCTTGTCGATGACCTTCAGGCTGCCACGCTCCCGGATCGTGGATTTGACCCTTTCGGCTTCGTCGGGCCGGACGTAGTTCTCCGCCAGAATCTTCTTGACGGTGCGCAGGCCGTCCTCGATCACCTTTTCGTCGTTCGAGGCGCAGTAACTCCCCAGCAGATATTCGAGGACGTACACCGGCACGTTCGCACCTTCCTTGACCAACTTGGTCAAGTCCTTGCGAACGACCTTGCCGGGGAAATGCCGGTTCAGTAGGTCGTCCAGCCCGGTATCGGGGGGAGTTATGGTTTCAGAAGTCATCGGTGAACGCCCTGTCGATCATCACTTCCACGCTCTGCTGCTCGATGCCGGTTTCGGCGTCGCGCAACACAAGGCGGTAAGGAGTCTTCTTGTCGTACTGCCGGTCCTTCAGCGTCAGACTAACCCATTTCTTGCGTTCGTCCAGGTTGCCGGAAGCATTGTCGAACTTCACCGTCTGGGTGTCCGTCACCGCGTCGTCGCCGTCGTAAACGGCGACCTTGAGCGTGATCGGCTTCACCCGCTCGCTGGTCGGCTCCATCTGGATCAACTGAAAGCGGCAGTAGGCGCTGGTGATGCGGTGGTTGCCGCCAAGCACCTGGACCGTCACATGCTTGGTCTTCGTGTCCTGGGCCGATTTGCCCCGGATGTGCTTGACCGTGATAACCGGGACGACGATCTCCTGCGGCATCGCCCCCCCGTGTGCGAAGCGAGCGCCGCCAACGAAGTGGAACAGGTTCGCCCCCTTGGGAATCCAGAACTCCATGTCGCCGTCGACCCCGGCCGTCACGCTCAACTTGCCGCGCCACGCCATATCGTTGTCGGGAAGGTTGGGGCCGAGGAGGTAGCGCTTCTTGGCGACGATCGCGCCGTCGGGCTTTTCCTTCAGCTTGCTCTTGTCGGTCTCGACGCGGGCGGTTTCGGTGAAGAGAAAGCCGTGATCGGCGGTGACGACGATGTGGTAGCCGTTCAGATTGTTGACGATATGGCCGACCAGCGCCGCCAGTTCGTCAAGGGCACGGCGCACGGCCTCGAAGGTCTTGCCTTCGGTCTTGGCGTCGTCGCCCACCGCATCGACCGTGTTGTGGTAGATGTAGACCACTCGCTTGTCCTTGACGAACTCCCGGCCTTCTTCCTTCTTCATCGCCATCAAGTCATCGTACTTGCAGGCCAGCCCGCCCACGGCTTGCAGAATGCCGCCGCGCTCGCCGGCGATGCTCGACTTGCCGTCCACCAGCACGTCGATTCCACCGGTTCCGGTGGCTCGGTAGGCCAGCGTCTTGTGCGGCAGCAGGCTGGCCATGCCCAGCGCCGTAAACGAGGGCAATACGCCAAGCTGCGACGACAACGTGGCCGTAAAGCGGTACTTGCCGTTGAGTTCGCTGGTGAGCTCCTGGGCCGCTTCGTAGCGGAAGGCATCGCTGATGATGACGAAGGCGCGCCGGTTGTCGCCCTCTTCCAGCCAGGGCCGCACGTTGCGGTCGAAGAAGAGGTACTGGTTCGGAACCTTGTCGATCCGCCAGTTGGTGAGTAGCCCGCTGTTTGAGGAGCCTGGGGGCGGTTCGATGAACTTACCCCAGGCCAGCGCCAAGTTGGTCAGATACCCATTGACGTAATGGGCCTCGACGTCGGCCCGCAACGGTTTGACGATGTTCCAGCCTTGCGCCTCGGCGGTGTCCGCGGCCTCGCAGAAGTGCCGGTAGAGCTGGTCGAAACGGTAAAGCTCCGTCTCGTAAGCACGGTACATGCCGGCGGCGTCGGGATAATCGAAGCCGTTCTTGTGCAGGTTCCACAGGGCATAAAAGTCGGCGGCCGCCACGAGCGCGTCATAAACGGAGTGCAGCGCCTGCCGTGGCACATCGGTGGAATCAGCCACCGTGAGCGACGCCCAATGCCCGGCTTGGCGGCGGGCGGCAACGGCCCGCACGTCCTGGGCGTTGATCGTGTCGGCCGTGGTCCGCACCCGCTCCCGCAAATTGCCGGCGATCCGTTTTTCGACGGCCAGGAAGGTCATCACGTCCATGAGTTGTTCGATCTCAAGGTTCGGGAGATGATCTTCGATCTTGAGGACCACCGCGGCTTCGGCCGAGAGCCGGTCGTAGCTGGCTCCCTTGCCGCCGCTGTCGCGCCACTGCGCAAGACAGACCACGGCGTTCGACCACCCGCTGCGCGGCAGGAGCAGTCCCCGGACGGCCCGCGGAACGTCGCCCTTCAGGTCATGGGCGTAATCGGTCAGCAGGAGCCGAAGCAGGAAGTTCTTCAGCGACGGGTTCTCTTCATCGTATCCAAACGCCGATCGAACCATCTGCCAGAAGGGATCGTCGAGGTCGAATTTTTCGATCTGCCCCCACACGGCGGGCGGCGTGTCGAGGTACAGCTCGACACCGGCTTCCATCCAGGCGTGAAAGATCGTCCGCACCAGGTTGAACAGTTCCGGCTGGTCGGCTTTGGCCACCACGGCGATCATCTTGCGGTCGAGGTCGGCGGCGGCGTCGTCCGGGGCGACCAGACTCTTGATCTTTTGCAACCGCTCCTTGGCGTCGAAGAATTTGCGCCGCTCGGCAACGTGGGTCCGCAGGTGTTGATTCAGCAACCCCAAATCTTGCAGCAGGATGCTGGCCTTGTCCGCCCGGAAGCCGCGGCTGTAGAGGCGGATGTCGAGCAGCCAGTCGTCTTCGTAGTCGGGCTCTTCGCTTGGGGCGTAGAGCAGGAATTTGCCGTTAGGTTCGTCCCGCTCCATACGAATCTTGGCTTCGAGCGCCCCGACCTCATCGAGCCGCAGCGTGGTCACGCCTTCCAGCAAGATGAACGGCAACGTGCTCTGGAACTCCCGCTCGGGATCGTTCCAAAACACGATCCGCTGGCCTTCGTCGTTGAAGAGGCGTTCGAGCGCGGTTTGGATTTGGTTGAGGTCGCTCATGGGTCGCTCACCAAAGCCGGGTGATGCCGTAGGAATCCAGTGCCGCGTCGGCGCTGACGACCGGGATCGATTCGGACAATGCCTGCGCGGCAATCATCCGGTCAAACGGGTCCTTGTGGTGCATCGGCAGGGCCGACAGCACCGCCGCATGCCGGATCTCCACCGCCAGGATCTGGATGCCGTTCGCAGCGAGGGCCGTCGTGAAGAACGTCTCGAACGGCACGGTCAGCGGGTACTTGCCGATGCTCACTTTGATCGCCACTTCCCAGTAGCTCGCGGGGCTGAGGAACAACTCGTTGTCCACGTCCGCAATGAGCGCGAGGGCCGTTGCGGAGAGTTGAGAGTCGCTCGTCACGAACCACAGGAAGGCGTGGGTGTCGAGAAGGAGCTTCATTGCATGTACTCCGCGAACCCCTCAAGATGCTCGTCGTCCTCGACCAGCAGGGTGATCATTCCCTTACAGTTCCCCGGCTGGCGTAACCGGCGTGGCGGCGGGTTTTCGCGCACCAGCCGCGCGACGGGCTTGTCGTTTTGGGTGATGATGAGTTCTTCCCCGCCGGCCAGATGAGCGACGAGCTCGGGCAACTTGGCGTGAGCCTCTTCCATCGTGACTGTCGTAGACATGGCTTTCTCCTGGGTGGTCGTTCGGTTGGTTCGGCGGCCGCGTGCTTCACTCCATGTACTCCTTCATGCAGTCAAGTGGGGCATCGAAGTCGGGGGCCATGTAGGTAATCATCCCCTTGCACAGCCCAGGCCCTGGCCGCTGCTTCGGCGCTTCGCTCACCAGCTTCGCCACCGGCTGCCGGTTCCGGGTAAGAATTACTTCATCGCCCGGCGCCATGCTGTCGAGCAGTTCGGGCAACGTCAGCTTGATGTCTTCCACCGCCATTGTCGTTTGCATCGTCATTCTCCTTTTGGATCACGGCCCACCAGAACCACAGAAACGTGTGCGTATCGAGTAGCAGCTCCTCACCCGGAACCATTCCATCGACGAGTTGACGTAGCGAACCGACAGCGACGTCGAACGGTAATTTGCGTGGCACGTTTTTCTCCGGTTCGTCTGGCGGACGCCCCGCAGCCATCTTTCTTGGAATCCGTACTCGGTTGGCCCCAAACAACTCCATCACTCCGACGAGAAAACCACCCACGAATTCGCCGGATGAACCCTTTTTCGTGTCTTTCGTGTGTTTCGTGGTTCAGTCATCCTGCGCGGCACGCCGCCTTCGTCGCAAGAGGGCGATGTTTTTCAGCGGAAATCCGTGTCATTGTCGATCCTCACTCCTTCGTCCCAAATGTCCGGCTGTGTCCGGATGTCCCGATCAAGGCGACTTTTGGGTCCGCTCATAGCCCGTCCTGGCACTGACTCCATGCCGCATTCTTCAAGCCAGTCGTCCAGATCGAGTTCGTCGGCCCGCGTGACATGAGCCGCACCATCATCAGTCACGTCGATCGTCAATACCTCCGCGGGCTTCAGAAAGCGGATGAGTCGGTCGGCGTGCGTGGCCACGATGAATTGCGTGCGTTGCGACGCTTCACGCAGAAGATCGGCCAAGAGCGAGAGCAACTCGGGGTGCAGGCTGACTTCCGGTTCGTCAATCATCGTGACCGCGGTCAAGCCCGGACTCTGGAGCAGTGTCGCCAGCCACAAGAATCTCAACGTTCCCTCGGAAAGCTGATGCATGTAAAAGGGACTCTGGCTGGTCGTGTCCTTCCAGGTCATCGCCAAGGTGCCGGCAGCCACCGGGGGAAAGTTAAGTCGCTCGAACTCGGGGAACCCCGCTCGCAGAGTTGCTTCGATCGTTTCAAAGCGATCCGGATCGGTTTCACGCACAGTGTACAGGCACGACACCAGATCCTCGCCGTCATGGCCCGGCAACTGCGCGTCCCGCATTTGCTGAGGCAGACGGATCGGTGCGCGACGGCCTACGTCGAGTACGTGATAATGCGTCGAGGATGCCAGACGCTTGCGGAAGTCCTCTGGCTCTTGGAACATCTTCGGCACCTGCGAAAGCGCCGATTCGGTCGGATTGTACTCCCAGTTTGGTCGAACCAGCCCTTTCTTCGCGCCCTCGTGCTCGAAGTACCGCACATCGCCCTGATGAGCTTCGATGTGCTTGAACGGTTCCGGCCTGTTGTCTCGTTGTTGAGTCAATGTTTCCTCTGAAATCTCATATCCGACGCCGCGTGGGGTCATGGCGATTCGATAATCAATTGGCTTGTGATGAGGCACCGACATTGAAAGATGGAATCCCATGGACCTTGCCCTATCGCCTTTCGCCGCCCGTACATTCGTTAGATTCGCCTCGATCCCACTGAGATCGCTGATGGCTTCTTTCAGCCTGCCCGATGCCGACGCCGCCAGAAGCGAAAATACGTCCAAAAGGGACGTCTTGCCGCTCCCATTGGCACCGATGACGACATTGAGTGAGGCGAGTTTTATCTCGACGTCGTGCAGGCGCCGGAAGCCCTCGATGTGGACCTTCTCGAAGATGTTCATGGCGTTTCTCCGGCCGTGGTGATCATGTAACAGTACATGGCATGGGTGTCGAGCAAGAGCCTCATGGCATGTACTCCGCAAAATCCTTGAGATGCTCGTCGTCATCGGAGATGATCGTGATAAACCCCTCCCGCAGGCGGCCATCGCCCGGACAACCGGAGCCGCGGTACACGACAAAGTAGTAGGCACACTCCGTGTGCCGTAACCTTGCTCCACAGGGCGCGGATGTACCAAACCGCGCCGAAACGCGGAAGACCCCAGCCGCATTGGCTGGTGGTTCCAACGTGACCCGCACCGTCTGGGCGTGCCAGCGGAAAGCGACGGCACACGGAGTGTGCCTGCTACTTTGGGCTTCTTCGGTCGTTTCCAGGTACGCCTTCGTCGTCGCCTTCACGCCGTCATCGAGGGCGCGCGGCATGTCCGCACTGTGTCCGGATTTTGCCCGGCACGCTACCTTCGCCGCAACTGGGCTCTGCTTTTCAGGGGAAATCCGTCTCATTGCCGATATCACGCCTTCATACTAAATGTCCGGCTGTGTCTGGATCAAGACGTCCTTTTGGTCCGCTCGTAGGCCGTCTTGGCACCGACTCCATGCCGCACAAGGATGCCGTACCCTTCGAGGTCGGTCAGATCCCGACGCGCCTGCCGATCGGTGATCTCAATGGGGTCGTATTCCACGGCCCAGGGCAACGCCGGCAACGCCCTGGGGCCGCGATCACACGTCAACCCGTGTACCCCAACGGGGTGAAACTCGATGGCCCGACGCGGCGATTCGCGAGGCGGGTTTCGCCCCGTTGGGGCTTTGGGGTTGGTTGGGGGCGCCGTTTTTTCCAGGGCTGCGCCCTTCGCTGTGGAATCGCGCCCCGTTGGGGCTGGACGGCGCGATGCGACGACTGGCGCCCGTGACGTGTGTGTTTCGTGCATGTGGATGTAACCTAGCTTCCCTTGTACCACTTCCGCCGCTATTCAATGACCTCTTCCAATCGCTCTCGGAACGCGTTGAAACTCGGCATCTTGATTCTGTCGACGTCAACGGACTTGTTCCGCACCTTCTGGCAAAGCAACTCCGGGGTGACATCTTCCCCAATTATTCTCTCCAGTTCGCCCTTTAGCGACTTGGGGGAGTTGTCGTTGCCTGAACGATCCTCCAATCCCTCGCACCTCTGATAAGGGCGCTGCTTCAAAGCACAGATCAACCATGCCTCGGACTGGGGCTTAGGGATCATGGGCACGCCTTTCGAGAACCTCTCTTCGTCGAAACCGTCGAGCATGGACTTCCGTTTGTCATCCCACAACCCACGCCCCGCCGAAGCGGTTCCATCGCAATCACGAAATAAGACGGCAACCACGTCATCCTTTAGCCCGGTTTGTTTTTCCTTGGCGATCCTCGAAAGTACCCTTGCATTATTGAAAAAATACCGGGTCTCCTTGGCTCGCTTCTTACCAGGCAGGCCCAACGATTTCTTCGCCGTCTTCAACTCAACCGCAGCGTTCGACAGGTTGCGTTCCGAGACGTAACCACAGCAGCCCGCATCGACGATGGAGTACCCATGTTTCCCCTCCACGACATGGTCGGCCATGATTGCCATCGGTCCAACAAAATAGTCGTGGCCTTGGCAGACCACGGCGTCAGAATTGCCGGCGCCGAGATCGGTGATCCCCTCGCCGCTGAAGAGAAAGAACATTTCACGCTTTCTCCGTCGTCATGTCGGCGATCTCGGCTGCAAGTTCGGTCAGGTTCGTGTCGACGAACGCCTCGCCGGGCCCCATGACCGCCAACTTCTTCCGTAGCGATGAGATGGAGAAGAACGGGATCGCTTTTGTAGCGCCTTGCCGCGTCTTGTAGAGGTAGATCACTCCTTTCTCCGCCGTCGCATCATCAAGGTAGTTCAAGATCATCGGGCTGTGCGTTGTGACAATGACTTGCTTGTCAGCGTTCACCAGGCGATCGACAAGTTGTTCAACCACCTCGGGGTTGATTCCGTTTTCGATCTCATCCAAAACCGCGACGCGGTGATCGGTCTGAAGTTCCGCGAGCACCGCCAGAACACGGAGCATCCCATCGTTCACGTGCCGTGCTTCCGTGATGAGTTTCGCGTGGGCGAAACGCTCTTGAACTGACAGTTGTTTCCACCCAGAACGAAGCGACCGCGTGAGCACGTTTGGTTTTGTCGCGTAGAACTCCTTCAACTCCTTCGCGAGCAGGACCCGTTTCTCTCGCCCCAACTCATGGAGGAACGCGGAAAGGTACTGGCCCCCAATGCCAAGCTCTCCTTTGGATTCACGAGTCCTCTGGCGCAGGTACTGCGGTGCAAGCAGCTCCAACGACGAAACGCTAGATACGAACTCCAGGAATCGTCGCACGCCCTCGGGCAGAATCGACTGCTTTAGTTGAGAGAGAATCGATCCTTGATAATCGAACGAAACCTCATGAGGCTTGCCTCGGCCGCTGAAATTGTACGAGTCCCCTTCGACCGAGAACCACTCGTCGCCGATTTCAACATGTTCCTTGACGAGCCGAAGCTTCGAGACGCTAAAGGTTCCTCGCCATACGGCAGCCAGGTCACCTTGCGAATCGGTGAACGCCGTGCGGAACGTGATCAGCTTTTTCGGTTGATGGTCCAGCGCTACGCGCGACTTAAGGTCGGCCTTGGTCCAACTCCTCTTTTCGAGCCACCCATCGACATGGCCCCGTGGGAGGTTCGACATGAAATCGAGCCATTGAAGCAAGGTGGTCTTGCCGGAGCCATTGAGGCCAACGAGGCATGTGAACTTGGCGACGGCGCATCGGAAATCTACGAGCGATTTGAAGTTATCGACGTCGATCTCGCTAATCGTCCATCGTGGCGGTTCCATGTCTCTGCTCCTTTTCTGATCGGTCGTGTTCATTCCTCGTCCTTTCCGCCGGTGATCGCCCTGACCTCGGCCAACAGGTCGCCGAACTTGCCGTAGTTCACCTTCACGCCGTCATCGAGGTCCAGGCTGATCTTCTGGTCGGCCGCGTGCTTCAGCTTCTCCTCGAAGGCGTGCAGTTCCGTCTGCTGCTTCTTGAGACCGTCCTGCTCCTTCTGGAGATTCTTGCGGTGGCTGCTGCTGGTCGCCTTGGCCTTGTCGCCTTCGAGTTGTTCGATGCGGCCGGCGATCTGGCCCTGCAGCGGGATGACGTACTCGGTGCGCATGCGCGCCAGCGTGCCTTCGTGGTAGCGGTGCAGGTAGACGAGGCACTGAAAGGCCCGCTGCTTGCCGCTGGCGAAAAGCCAGTAGATGGGCCGCTTCTTGTACATCGACAGGTGGTGCTTGTAGAAGCCGCCCGCCCCAGGATTCGAGAGGTAGCGCCGGATCGTGTCGCGCGGCTGCTCGTTGCTCGTGGGCCCGAGGCTGTCGGCGATGAACTTCAGGTTCTCTTCCAGGTGAAGAGGAGATGTGACCACGGATAAAGACGAAGTCGGTTTGTTTTGGTCTTCATCATCCGTGATATCCGTCTTATCCGTGGTTGAATTCCCCGGCCAAGCCACGCCGATGAACTCCACGGTGCGGTTGGCGGCGTCGTCACGGATGCCCCAATCGGTTTCGAGCAGCGGGATGATGCCGTCGCCGTCGGCCCGGAACGTCTTGTACTGGCCGGGGTCGAAGCCCTGGTTGCCGCTGTGGGCGTAGATCAGCCCCGGCTTGTCGAGGCTGTAGCGGCCCATCATGCAGCCGATGGCGTAGGAGAGAAGCCGCTTAATGTCTTCTTCCCGGTCGGGGCGGTAAAGGGTGATCTGGTCGTCGGGGACTTCGGGCGAAAGCTCGTCTTGCAGGCCATAGGCTTCGATAAATAGGCGGTTGTTTTCCTCTTCAAGTTCCTTCATCCGTGAGAAGCGGGCAAGGCACCCGGCATTGGCGGCTTCTTGTGATTGCTGGAGTGTGGCTGTTCTGTGATGAAGGGAGGGGACCGTCTGGAAGTCCCAGGATGTCTCACTGTCATTCCAGTCGTCGATGCCGATCTGAATCGCTTCTAAAATAGGCTTGTCAATCTCCCGCTTCAGATCCTCAAATACACAAATCGGGGTTTTGTCAACGTACCCAACGCTATAGTGGATTCCGCTGCTGATTGCCCCAATTATCGTGTTGTGTACGACCGAATTCAAATACGCAAGAATGTAATTGGTATTACTTGCATGATGCGGAAACGCACTTAACGCACCCGTAGCAAAAACCCTACCGCAAGGATTGAAGCGAGCGCCAAAAGAACAACTTGTAATATCCGACCAGACAAGAGACTCCCTTAAATAGAATTGGCGGCTCGGAAGGCAATTGCCTTGCTGGGACAACTCATCAAACGCTGCTTGGTCGAATCGGATGACATGCTCATTGTTTCCATACCATTTCCGGAAACTTCCTCCTTTGATGAACGGATACCATTTCGGAGAGGCGCTTGGACACTGTTTCGCATTGAAGTTGGTGTCACGCAAAGACACTTCATGCCAGCAGCGAATGAATCGCTCGTCATCGCCGGTAGCCAGACCTTGACGTTGGTCGGAGATATTTTCAAATGCATGACCGGCTGAGAAGATGTCGATGATCTTCTGAGGAAGCCAATAGGTTAGCGGACAATCCGGGAGTCGAAGGAATGCGTCCTGTTTCATCGATGCAAAGCGGCCTTCACCCGCAAGCAATCGGTTGCGTTTTGCTTCTGATTCATCCTCGACGAGTCGAAAGAAAGTGGGGACGAATCCTTGGATCGGTGAATTGAGAATCGTGCTTGTCGCTACTTGCACAACCTCCCCGGGAATTTCGCTGAATGCCCTTGGCCCAAGATGAGCTAAGTTCATCAATGTGTGATTGCGAAGCACCTCCTCTCGGATGCCTTGGTACGACGAGAGGAACATCCAGCTTTGCATCGTGACCATTGAGGTAATGCCGTGTTGAGTTAAGCGATCAAACGCCAACTGCAAGAATGCGGCGTAGATGTCAGCCTTGCAATGAGGGTAAATTGAGCTAATCAAAGTTTTTAGCGTCGAATTCATGCCGTTACGCCGACCCATATACGGCGGATTCGCAACCACGGCGTCGTACTGCTTTGCCAGCAACCTAGCCTGTTGAAGCAACGGTGCTATGACGTGGGCCGGTGCGTGTGTCAAATCGCCGTGCTTCAGTACGTCGTTGAGACGCAGTTCGATCTCCAGCCGCTTCGCCGCCAGCTTCGTTGGAACCTGTATCAGCGAGCCGAAGGTCTTGGCGTTCTCGAACAGCTCCAGTAGCGCCGCAACGTCGCCGTGGGAGACATGGCCTTTCTCGGCCAATACCTTCTTGCTGAAAAGAGGGCTTTCCGCATCCTCGATTTCCTCGATCAGGTACTCGCTCGGCGGCATCTTTTCCTTGAGGATGGGCGAATTGATGGCGTGGGTGATGTCGGCGGCGTTCATCCCCTGGCTGTCCTGAAACGCCAGGATGTTCGGCTGGATAACAGGGGCGTCACCGGCCCCGCTGGCCTTGTCGAAAATGCGGCGGTCGTCGGCGCGGGCCTTCATCATCAGGGCGAAGGCCGCGAGCTGCGCCGCCCGGTCGTCAATCTCCATGCCGAAGAGGTTCTTTCGAAGGATCAGCGCCGGGATGTCCTTGGCCCGGTAGCCCCGCTCCTGGTAAATCGCTTTGAACAACTCGTAGGCTTCGACCAGGATATGACCGGAGCCGCAGGCGGGGTCGAGCAGCGTCAGTTCTTCCGGATCCAGGCTGGTCGGCGTGATCGCCTTCAACTGCTCCTGAACTTCCAGCGTCTGCTCGGCAGGCTCGATGTAGTATTCCATTTGCTGGCGCAGGGCCGACTGCGGGTACGTCGCCAGCCATTGCCGTCCGAGCGTGTTCTGCACGAGGTATTTGACGATCCAGTTCGGCGTGAACAGTTGCGTGGCGGCGGGGATGTCCTCGCTCGCGACCACCTTGCCGATCACTTCCGCCTTCTTGTCCGAGATGTAGAACTGGTAGAGCCAGCCGATGATCTCCACTTCCCGCCAGTCATCCTCGTCAATCTCGCCGGCCAGCTTGCGGACCAGCGAATCGGAGTGGAGCAGGTTGTCGGGCAGCAGCAATTCCGTCTCGTCGTCGATCCGCTCAAAGAGGAACGGCATCGCCGTGTGCAGGGCGTTGCACTGGGCCGTGAGCAGCAGCCGGTAAAGCTCGGCCTCCTTGTTCCCGGCCAGCTTGAGGTCGATGACCGTCTCTTTTTTCAAGCCCGGCAGGTCGACATGCTCGGCGTGTTCGAGGATTTCAGGAAAAGTGACCACGGATAACACGGATTTCACGGATTTCACGGATGAAGACGAATTGGATTTCTTGTCCGTGCCATCCGTGTTATCCGTGGTTGGTTTTCTTGCCGAGAGGACCCGGTAGCCGTGGTCCAGGTAGCCGTGCAGTTCCATGAACCGGACAGCGACCAGCCGGTTGAACCAGGTGTAGGCCAGGGCCTCCATCGTCTGCCCAAAGCCCTTGCACCAATCGGGGCCGTGCCGGTTGATGCGGTCTTCGAGTTGTTTCCGCTTCTTGGCGACGGCGCGAGGATGGTCCCGGCCGGCGATCAGGGCCACGTCGCCGTGTTCCAAAATCGGCTCGATCTTGTTGGCTGTCAGCCCGTAGAAAGCGGCGCGATCCGTCATCGCCTGGATGAAGTCGCGGCGGGCTTGAGGAGCGTAGGTTTTCAGCTTGGCTCTATTCATTGGTCAACCAGGGATAACACGGAGGGCACGGATGAAATCAGCATCCGATCCGCTGTGATTCCAATATACCGCAGGCGGCCATCGCTGAGACGACTTGCCGGACGACAGTCCCGAAGGGACGGCAGAGTGTAGCCTGGGGCGTAAGCGCTCGTTGTTCTACACATCTTTTGGTTGCTGGTGTGGAAATGGGAATGTTGGACAATTAGCGGTTTCTTCGTAAGAGGCCAGGGGCTTGCCCCCTGGAGTTTCACGTTGGTCTCTAGACCAAAAGCGGCCCCACCCCCGTCGTCCGTGGCGCCTCGCAGGCCGCCGAAGGCGGCCTGCGAGGCGCCACGGACGAAAGCGGGAAAATTAGAGAGCCTGCCTATGTAGAAACGAGCGTGAATCTCCAGGGGGCAAGCCCCTGGCCTCAAAAAGATGTGTAGTACAACGAGAGCGTAAGCCCCAGGGACGTCCGAGTTAAAATGTCGTCCAGCCCCGAAGGGGTGGCAGAGAGCGTGACACCGCCCCCGATGTCGCCCCTTCGGGGCTGGACAACGGGAGATTACGAGGGATTCCTGGGGCTTACGCCCCAGGCTACACTCTGTCGCCGCTGCGCGGCTGGTCGGTTTCCTCATCGGATCTGCACCCGCTCGTTGTCGGCGATGGCCTGCTCAAGCTCCCGTCGGAGAGCGGCGAGGAATACGTTGACGTCGTCGGACGTTTCCAGGTGCGTCTTCGTCACGAGGTCCGCCGGTTTGATGATCCGCTGCTTCTTGACCAGCGGGGGCGGCGGGACGCCCCTGCCCAATCCGTCATCCTTCGGTTGCTGCGTCTCGGCCAACTTGCGCAGGAAGTCTTCGATGCGCCCCACGGCGGTGTCAAACTCCTTGACGGCCTCGCCCTCGGCCTGCGTGATGTGGGCGAGGCTGGCCTCCTTCCTCACCTGCTCCTTCAAGGCTTCCAGCGGCTTGAGGCACGCCGCCCGCAGACTCGCCTCGCCCTGGGCGGCGGCGATGTCCTTATGGAGCGTGGCGGCGTGGGCGTCGATTTTGGCGATGGCCCGCGTGCGCCGCCCGCTGAGCAGCGCTGAGTTCACCGCATTGACCGTGTTCATGAGCGCGTCGGCCTCCTTGATGAGCCCGTAAGGGCTGCGGGCCGAGAGGATTTCTCGCATGCGCTTGAGGGCGGGACCGGCCTGGGCGTCACGCTCCAGTTCCAGGCGGTTCAGCTTGAACCGATCGCAGGCGTCCAAAAGCTTGACCCAAGTCGGCTTCTGGTGGCCGTAAAAGTGTTCCAGGTCGTGAAAATGATCGGCCAGATCGAGCAGGTCTTCTTTCAGAGTGTTGAAGCGCTCGATGAACTTCTTGGCGTCGTTTTCGGCGAGCGGCGGATTGATGAGCGTCAGCCCTTGAATGATTTCGTCCCCACCAGGGTAATCCCCCGTATCGGCCAACGGCTTGCAGGCGAGGAGCGCCGCCTGCCAGCCCCGGAGCTTCGTTTGCAGGAACTCGCAGAGGCCGTCTTCGCCGTCGGGACCCATCTCGGCGAAGAGTTCTTTGCCCAGACCGCGGGCATTCTGGATCGCCTTGGGGTCGGAGGTCTCCCGCTTGCGGATGACGATCTTGCGGCGCTTGGCCGGCGTGGTGATCGCCTCGTAGACCTTGTCGATGGGCAACAACGTCGAGTCCATCATCAGGTTGATCTCGCCCAGGACGATGAGGCGGGCCAGGAGCAGGAGCACTTCGTCGTCGGGCCAGCCGTAGGGGCGCAGGGCGTAGCGCTTTTCCAGCAGGTCGTGCAGCACGACCGGCTGGCTCCTCGTTGAGCAAAGTTGCAGGTAATTGCGAAGGTCTTCGACGGCCGCGGGGTTGTTCTCGCCGGTCTGAAAGAGCAGGTTTTCCTTGGCGACGTCATTGCTGCGCAAGACGGCCTGGACTTCCTTGAGCGGTTCGGCGGAGAGTCGCTTGAGGTAGCTCATCTTGCTGAACGTGTTTTGGATCAGGTATTCCATCGCCTCATCGAGCGCCGCCATCGGCGTCGAAGCCTTCAGCTTGAGCGGCTGCCCGGCCACGAAGTATTCGGCGGCGGCGAGCATATCGCCGAGCAGGGTGGTCAGCCCGGCTCGTCGCTGTCGGTTGACCTCGGCGCAGTCTCGCAGGATGCGTTGGGTCGAATCCGACGCGCCGTCGTTCTTGCGTGACAGGTACTTCTCGGTCTGCAGGTAAGCTCGCAGTTCCCGGCCCAGGCTTTCGTCGTTGCCGAGGCGAACCAGAACGTAGCCGCCCTCGCCGGCGCTTTCGAGGATCGCCTTGCCCTTGTCGAAGATTTCGTAATCGTCGGCCAGGGGCGTGACGACCGAAACGAGCAAGGCCCCGTCCTTCTGGTTGCTGATGGGGAACTGGTCGCAGCGGCGGTTGAAGTCGAAGTCCATTCGGTTGGCGCTGAAGCGATGCTTGCGTTGGCCTTTCAGGACATCCTCGAAGAGGATCTCGCCCTGCAGCCTGGCTTCCGCGCCGTTGTCCAGATCGACCGCCTTGATCTCCTTGTTGACGTCCCGTTCTTCGTTGGTCAGGAAGGAGTAGTTCTCGCCGCTGCGGCTGATGAGGGTTTCTTTTTCGAGTCGGCCCAGGCTCTCTTCGATGCGGCGGCGCAGCGCCAGCCGGTCGCCGTCGATCTGATCGAGGCAGAGGGTCACGAGGTTATCCACGTTCCCCTTCATTTCGTCCACATAGCGGATGAGGAAGAGAACCTGGAGCAGTTGGATGTCGAACGGCTCCAGGCTGGGGTTGGTTGCCGCCTGGTCGATGGTCTTCTTGACGGCCGTATCGAGGAAGCTCTCGATGGACGGGTAGAAATCGTACAGCGGGACGAGGACGCCGACCTCGTTGAGCGAGACGGTCTTCGCCGCCGACTGGAAGGCGTCGAGCATCGACCGTTCGCCACCGGCCAGGTTAATGCCCGTGGCACCCACCTTACGAACCGCCTCGAAGATTTTCTGGATCAGTTGGAACTGGTAGGGGGCGAACGGGTAGTTCTTGACGAAATCGTCGCCGTCCTTGAACTGACGGAACGTCATGCCGCAGTTTTTGAACGTGAGTTGGCTCTTGAGGACGTCGCCCTTCTGAGAATAAATCCGCCGCAATGCCTTGGCGGGATCGCCGTTTTCGCCGCCGTCCTTGGCGAGCAGGCGCGATTGAATCACCTCATCGACGTTGGTGCTGGAAAGGGAGAGCGGTGGGAAGAAGCGGCCCTGAATCTTGGAGAAATCCTGCTTTTTCGACTTGCTCATGTCGCCCAGCACGGTGTCCATGTCTTCCTGGGAGGTGACCACGACCCAGGCCCGGCGGCGGCAGAGCGTGCCCAACTCCTCGGTGATGGTTTGCAGGTTGAGCATCAGGTGGGAATCGGTCCCGATGAACTGGCCGACTTCATCGACCAGGAAGACGATCCGCTGCCGCGGACCCTTGGAATCGAGGTACTCCTTGACCCACTTGCAGAAATTCTCGACCGACATGGAGAAGTTGTCTTCGGCGCCGTCGATCCACTTCTCGGCCGCGGCCTCGCTCTGGCCCGTCGCTTCGCTGAACGCCTTCACGACCTCGTCCCGGTTGAACTGGTAGGCGTCGCGCTCGTCGATCCAATGGAGACCGGTGTGCTTCTCGTAGGCCGCATGGAACACCTTCAGCGTGCCCTTGGATTCGAGGTAACGTTCCATGTGGGCGATGTGGGGGTGGTCGCCGCTGTAGCCCTGCAACTCGTTCAAAACCTTGAGGAAGACGCGCATGATGAGGTCGCGACCGCTGCGATGGTCGGCCTTGCTGTCGATGTTGAAGAGGATCACGTCGGTGTTGGCGACGACCGCGCGCTTGATGTCGCCGAAGAGCATGGCGTCTTTCACCTTGCTCTCGAAGAACTCGACCGCCTGCTTGGTCTGGCCGTCGTGCGTGTGGGTTCGGTTGCCGAGCAGGTACGACAGCACCTTCAGCAAATGCGACTTGCCGGACCCGAAGAAGCCCGCGATCCAGATGCCCATCTTGCCCGTGGCGTCGGGGTTCTTCCCCTGGTCCACGGCTTCCAGATACCAGCCGATGAACTTGCGAAGGTGCTGGTCGAGTTCCCTGGTGATGACGAACTCATCCAACTCCTGCCAGACGGACGTATCGTCAAGCTGGTCGGCCTTGACGACGCCGTTGATGGGCCGGAAGATGTCGCGTTCAAAAAGGTTCTTGATGAGCATTTCAGCCTCGACCTGTTCCATTATATACTGCACGCGGCCGGGAATGACACATTCGCAAGTCTGCATACCAACCCGCGGCGCAAGTAAGGCCAGTCGTTACGCTCCTTGCTTGCGCCGCGGGTTAGTGTCGGAGCAGGCCGCGTGCGGTATCAGGCTACGTTATCAGTTTGAAGGCCCGGTAGTAGTTTTCCGATTTCTTCCCCGTTCCCTTTCCCTCGCCCTCGAAGAAGGCCGAGAGACGTAGTTTGCCGAACAGCCGAAGTGTCACTTGGTCGTACTTGCCGGGGTAGAATACGACCAATGGGGTACGCCCCATGACACTTTGCAAATTCGACAGCAGAGTGCTGGTCCTGAGCAGCGGGTAAACGCCGCCAACTCCTGACAAGATCACGAGGTCTTGCTGATTCGGCTGTACGACTTGGGAGAAGTAAGGGGTGAGTTTCTCTTTGACGTTCAACGGGCCGGCAAGGGCCTTCTTCAGCTTCTCGTCGCCTTCCACCCGCTGCATCTGGATCGTCTTGTCGAGCAAGTTGCGACCTTTGAGGTAGTCGAGCACGAAGTCGAACAGGTCGATGTGCTTAACCCGCAGCCCGTGTTTTTGCTTCGGAATATGTTCGAGCAACGTGCGCAAGTAATCCCGGACTCGCAGTTCATCTCCGGGGGGGTAGTCGAAGATGTAAAAGGGGGTCTCGTTGCCGATACCGGCGCCGCTCAGGAACGCATCGGAGATGACCTTGGGGAGGATCTGGTTCAGGCGTTCGTTGAGGGGATCGCTCATGTTGCTTTCTTCAGGGCGCCACCTGGATGCGGCGCAAGACGTATTCTTCTTGGTTGGCCTTCAGGTAACGAAGCACCTGATCGGCAATGTGGACCGTTTGCAGCTTGAGGCCGCGGGTGTTCTCGATGTAGCCCGCCTGGGCGAGCATCTGGAACACCGAGGATCGCAACCGCCTGCGTGTGGTTTCGTTCCACCGCGGCATTTCGGGATCACGCTCCCGGCAGCCTTCGAGGTATTCGGCAAACAGCTTGCTCGACAGCGCCGGGCTGAACAGCCGATATTGCTCGCCGACGACGATTTCGAGGAAGTCGCCAAGCAATGGGCTATGTTTCACGGCGGCGGCGAAGACGGCATGGATGGCGACCGTGCCGTTGCCGTCGCGAACCAGCTTCCACAGGTCCGGCCCCATCGCTTCCAACCGACCACGGATGAGCTTCGTCAGACGACTGGCCGTGGCGGGGCTGCGGGCCTGCAGGACGTTCCGCTTCACGACGGCGTCTTTCCAGCCTGCGGCATCGACGTCCCGCAGGAGCAAATCGGCAATGATCCGGCTCTGCGGGAGTTTCAACGCTCCGGCGGTGATGTCGGCCTTGTAATGCAATGTTGCTCGTCCGCCAAATCGAATTCAGTTCGCTGGCGTCCGACGCCACCAGCCGGTGGGGATAGTTTACCGGCTACAAGGCCGACCCGCAACGACTTGCCAACCAACGACTTACGGGCCGCTTGATTCGTCTCAAGGCTGGCCGGCCGGCGGGCGAACCAACCTCCATCCACTCCCCTCGCCGCGCCTGGTTCTCAATGTATTTCACATGGCTCCTACTGCGGCAACTGGGGGTATAGAGGGCACGGGGACGGGGGTGGGAACTGGGTTTGCGCGGAGTACGGCAAACGCGATCCAAGGCCGAAAATGCCGGGGCGACAGGATTTGAACCTGCGACCTCATGCCCCCAGTCGAGCGAACAACCAGGCGTCGCCAAGGCTTCACGGATTACCGATCCCCAACCTGCGGTATTTTTCCTTGTACTTCTCCCAGAGCCGCTTTTGCCGATCGCCGAGTTGCACCTCGCGGCCTTCGATGAATGCCCGCGTCACCTGCGTGGGAATCTCCAGTGGGTCGCCGGTGGTGACGATCAGCGTGGCGTCCTTGCCGGCTTCGAGCGAGCCGATGCGGTCGGCGACCCCCAGAATTTGCGCCGGGTAGAGCGTGACGGCTTTGAGCGCCTCGTCGGCCGGCAAGCCGTGCGCGGCGGCCATTCCGGCATGGTAGGGAAGGTTCCGCACGCCCGAAGTGCGTTCGAGCCCGCTGATGCAGAACGTGACGCCGGCTTCGCGCAGCCGGGCCGGCACGGTGAAGGGCACATCGACGCCGTCGTCCTTGCGGCGCGGCAGACGATACACGCCGCCCACGATCACGGGCACCTGCCGCCGCTTGAGCAACTCGGCGCAGTGCGGCGCGTCGTAACCGCCCAGCAGAATCAGTTTGAGATTCTCTCGTTCGGCGAATGCCAGGGCCGACTGGATTTGCTGGATTTCGTCGGCGTCGACGATCAGCGGGAGCTGCCCCTCGAGCACGGGAATCATCGCTTCCCAACGGGCGTCGAAGTCGCCCGGCGGGCCGTCGCCGGCGATCCGGGCCCGCTTCGCGGTCTGGTAGGCCCGCGCGTCGGCCACGGCGCGGCGGATCTCGCCCAACGACTTGTCGCGAGATTGCAACTGCTCCTGGGCCGAGTTTTCGAACCGCCAGGTGTGAATCGGGGCCATCTGCGGCCACGTAACGTGCATGCCCACGCTGGGCCGCAACGTCATTTGCTCCCAGGTCCAGCCGTCGAGCTCCATCACGGCCGAAATGCCCGACAAGAGGCCGCCGCTGGGTGCCACCAGCACGGTGAGCACTCCGCCCGAGCGGGTCACCGGAATCAATTCGCTGTCGGGGTTCACGGCCACCTGGGCCTTGACATTGGGGTTGACGCGACCCGTTTCACTCAGATCGACGGTCGCCCGCACCAACGGAATCTCGACCAGCCCCAGTTGGGTGTAGGCGTCGATCAGGCCGGGGTAGATGTGTCGGCCCGCCAGGTCGATCTTTTCGGCGTCGGCCGGCAACGCCACGTCCTTGCCCACCGCCACGATCTTCCCATGCTCGAACAGCAGCACGCCCTCGCGCAATTCCGGGCCGCTGATCGGATGGATCACGCCGCCGACCAGCGCAATCGGATGCATTTGCGGCGCGCCGGGGATCTCAGGCGAGGCCAGGGCGGCGGCGGAAGAACAGACCAACAAGAGCGCCGCTGCCCAGAAGTGGGGTGGCCTGCGCATCAACCCGAAGCGCAAGCGAGGAAGATGTTTACCCACCTTGCTTGCGCCGCGGGTTGGTGTCGAGGCGAGCCACATGTGATATGAATGGGCGCTCATCGTATGTCACTCCTCGATGGTTTCGTCGCCGTGGTCGTGCGGACAGAAAACGTCTTCCCGCGGCCATGGTTCGCGGCGATCGTCGTCGGGTCCGGCGGTCGGCTCGCCCGACGACAGGATGCGCTGGATCAACGCGGCCCGCCTCGTGGCGGCATTGGCGCGCATCTGCCGGTCGGTCGCGCGGTCGAAGTACTTGCGGCCGTCGATCCAGGTCTGTTCGCAACGGGTCAACGTGGAAAGGGGTGGGCCGCTCCACAACGCCAGGTCGGCGTCTTTGTCGACCTCGATCGAACCGACCCAGCGGTCGATGCCAAGCTGCTTGGCCGGGTTGAGCGTGACGAATCGCAGCGCGTCCTGCTCCGGCACGCCACCGTACTTGACGGCCTTGGCGGCTTCGGTGTTGAGCCGGCAGGCAAGCTCGGGGTCGTCGGAGTTGAACGAGACGACGACGCCGGCGTTGTGCATCAAGGCCCCGTTGTAGGGAATCGCGTCGTAAACTTCGAACTTGAAGGCCCACCAGTCGGAGAAGCTCGATGCGCCCGCGCCGTGCTTGGCGATCGCGTCGGCCAACTTGTACCCCTCCAAAATGTGCTGCAAGGTCGCGATTTTCACGCCAAACTCCTCGCACGTCCGCAACAGCGCCAGGATCTCATCCTGGCGGTAGCTGTGGCAGTGGATCAGCCGCTTTCCGGCCAGCACTTCGGACAGCGCTTCCAACTCCAGATCGGTTCGCGGCGGCAGCCCGCTGGGCTTTTCATGCCATTCGTCCCAGCGGCGGCGGTAATCGCGCGCCGCCTGAAAGGCGTCGCGCACGAGTTGCTCGACCCCCATTCGCGTCTGCGGATAGCGGGTTGTGAAGCGGTCGCCCCAGTTGCTCTGCTTGACGTTCTCACCCAGGGCGAATTTGATGCCCGGCGGCGCGTCGGCGAACTTCAATTCCTCAGGCAGCGATCCCCAGCGGAACTTGATCACCTGGTTCTGGCCGCCGATCGTGTTCGCGGACCCGTGCAGGATGTTGGCCGTCGTCACGCCGCCCGCCAGTTGACGGTAGAGGTTCACGTCGTTGGGGTCGACGAAGTCGCCGATCCGGACCTCGGCGGTGATCGTCTGCCCCTGCTCGTTCACGCCGCCGTCGGTGGCGATGTGGGTATGGCAGTCGATGATGCCGGGCGTCAGGTGCTTGCCGGCGCAGTCGATGACCAGGGCGTCGTCGTCGGGCATTTTCATTCGCGGTCCCACGTAGGCGATCTTGCCCGCGCGCAGCAGTACCGACGCATCGTTCAGCATGCCATGCGGGCCGCAGGTCCAAACGGTCGCGTGCTCGAACCATACGGCGTCGGGCTGTTCGGGCGGTTCGCTCACGCCGAAGGCGCCCAACGGGTAGTTGACCGGAAAGATCGCCTGTTTCTCTTTCTCTTGTTTCTCTTTATCTTGATCGTTCTTCGCCTGAGGTGGTTCAGCACCGTCCTTGGCCGGTTTGGCCTCGGGCTTGTCGGCATCGGCGGGCTTGGCCTCCGCGGCCGGCTTCAGCGGCGTCGTCCGCCGGGCCGAGCACGACGACTTGCCGCCGTCGGCCCAGACGAGAAAGCCGAGCCAGGTCAGTTCGGCCGGATTCTGCTCCGTGCCGCCGGCGACCGTGCCCGTGACCTGGATCACGCCCTCCCAGCCCAGCGGTTGGGCCTTGAACGAAGCGGCGAATTGCGCGCCGTCGAGCGCGATCGACGTCAGCGGGCATTCCTTGTCGCCACGTTGGATCTTGCCGGATAGCTTGCCGGGGTCGCCTTCAATCTGGACCGTGAGCGTTTCGGTGCCCCCGTCGGGCTTGGCAAGCCGCAACTCCCAGGTGCCGCGCAGGTCGACCAGCGGCGGCGTTTCCACCTCGTAGCGGCGGCCGTCGACCCAGGTTTCGAGGATTTTCGTCTTTTTGTCGAACAGGTCGCCGTCGGCGACGACCAGGCTGGCCGATTTGCCCGCCTCGAGCGTCCCCAGCCGTTGGTTCACTCCGAACAACTCGGCCGGCGCGGTGGTCAACGCCCGCAAGGCCGAATCGGGCTTGAGCCCGCGCTCGACCGCCTTGCGAACCGCGGCCAGGAAACCGCCGGCGTCCGAAAGTCCGTGCGTGGTGAGTGCGATCTTCACGCCGGCGGCGTCGAGCCGGCCGGGGTTTTCGGGCGCCAGATCCCAGTGCATCAGCCGCTCCATCGAGACCGACATCGCCACCTCGGGCGTGGCGACCGCCGGGGCCTTGGGAAAATCCAAGGGCACGACCACCGGCAACTCGGTCGCTCGGATCGCCTCGAGCCGGCGGTACTCACGGCCCGAACCTTTGATGATGCACGGTAAACCGAACTCCTCGGCGATCCGCTTGGCGCGGAGAAAGTAGAGCTCGTCGGGCGCCTGGATCATGACGGGCGACTTGCCCGCCGCGAAACTTTGCAATGCGGCCAGGGCGTCGTTGCGTTCGGGGCGCGGCAAACCGCGCTCGCGGTCGAAGGCATCCCAGGCCTGGCCGTACCAGCGCGCGTCGTAAAACATCTGCCGCACCAGGGCCAGGGCGCCCATAGGCGACAGCGGATAACCTTCGCCGTCGCGTGACGGCGAGAGCATCAGGTGCAGCGCGACGCGCGGCTTGAGGATCGAGCGCGTACCCGGTTCGTCGCCGGTGGCGACCAGCACGCTCGTCCCCTTGACGATGCCGAACGATGGGACGACCAACCGCGCGGCGATCCCCTGGCTTCGCAGCTTGCGGTTCATCTCGGCGTCGAGCGCATACCGATCGTCGGCGTTGGTTTGCGGTACGATCCGCGAGTTCCAATAGCCCGCGCCCTTTCCGTCGGCGGCCGGCCGCGACGCATCCAGCGACAGTTCGCCGAAGGCGTCGATGAAGCCGGCGTAGATTGTCTTGCCGCTTTCGTCCCAAACGCGGGCGTCGGCGGGCGCTTCGGCGTCGGCCCCCACGGCCTCGATCACCCCGTCGCGAATGACCAGGGTACACGATTCGATCACTTGGCCGGGCGCCACGACGACCCGGGCGCCGCGCAAGGCGTGGATATTGGGCGTGTTTTCCCTCAAGCCGGGCCGCGGCGCCGTGTCGGGCACGGCCCACGCCGGAACCGCCGCGAGCCAGGCGAGGCCGAAGGTCAAAAACCGTAGGGTGGGCACCGCCCACCACGAACGCGCGCTAAAGCCCGCGCTACGAGCGCAGCGCCCACTTTGTGGGGGCTTGCCCCCTGGAGTTTCACGTTGGTTTCTAGATCGAATGCGGCCGCATCCCCACCGTCCGTGTCGTCCCGCGGGACGCCGAAGGCCTCCCGCGGGGCGACACGGGGAAAGGCAGGTAATCCGGGCATATCGGACAATCACTGATTTCGAGCGGTGTTTCATCGGGTGTCGTTCCAGGGTGCCACGTCACGAAGTAACCACAAGTGAGCCTATCTCACGACAATAATCCATGCGAGTGCCAAGTGCCAGTCGCCGCATCACCAGTCCGAGAGCCAGGCGTTACAACTGCATTGCTTGGGCCGCTGGCGACAACGCGAAATGGTGGTGGCCCGGCCAGAAAAGCTGGACGCAGCGCCCGCCAACCGAACTGATTTACGGCTTTTTCGTCACCTTGAGCGCGAACCGCAAAGCGGGCAACTCCAACGTCTGGTTGCCGACTTGCGCCTTGGCCTTGATCTGGACGATGCGGCGCACCGGACTGGCCGTGGCCGTATCGGCGGCCTCGATCACCAGCGCGAACCGCCGGGCATCGGCCGGGATCACCACCGCGGCCACGGTCAACCCCTTCGGCAACGCGGAAACCGTCAGTTCGACGGGACCAGCCAGCGCCGCGTGGCGGCGAACGGTCAACTCGATCGTCGCCGACGAGCCTTGCGGCACATCGACCTGTTGCGCGGCCAGTTCCAGGGCCACCAACGGCAAGACCTCGAAGGGGAGCGGGAACGTGGCGACGATCGGCTCGCTCTTGCCGGGTACGGTGAGCTTACCTTCGACCAGGAACAAATGCCGGCCCGGCGCCAATTCCAGGTTCGCGCCCAGCGAGATCTCAGCTTCGTGGTGTTCCGCGGCAATCGCCGCCGCCGCCGCAGTCAAACCCCTTGGCAGGTTGAGCACCTGCACGGAGACAAGGCCCGTGTACCCCTCGCGGCGCTTGACCGCCACGCGCAGCGCCGTCCGACCGCCCGGCACCAAGGGCTCCGCCAGCGAGCCGCGTAGCGCGAGCTCCGCCCCTTGTTGGCTGACGCCCAACGCGACCGCGGCGAATTCCCGCTGCACGGCGCCGTTGATCGGCAGCGCCGAGGTGACGACGGGCTGCATCGCGGCTCGCACCAGCGGCGTCTGTACCGTCGGCGCCGCGCCGTCGACTTGCCCCGTGCCAACGATCCGCACGAAGCCGGCGGTGCTGGCGGCTTCGAAATCGGCGCTGAAATTGATGACGGCGTCGTTCTGGCCGACGGCGATCATCGCGGGATCGGCCTGCACGCCAAGCGGCAGGTTCTGGACCGTCAAGGCGATGGGTCCATCATAGCCGCTACGAAACGCGCGGACCACGAGTAAGCCGGTGCCACCGCGATCGAGGCTCAGCGAGCCGGTGCCGACGCCGGCGAATTCGGCCAGCACCTGCTGGTTCTGTTGTCGCGGCGCCGCGTTGGGGATGGCCGGCGTCGAAGCGGCGGCGGGCTGGACCAGCAACTCGAAGTCGGGCCGGGCCGGCGCGAGTTCCAAGCGGTAGCCGTGGGCCGGACCGCCGAAACCAAAGCGGTCCTCGATCGCCACGCGGTAATCGCCGTCGGCCGGCGCGATGAATTCGGCGAGCACATCGTCGATGGGCGGCGCGTCGATCAAGGCGCGCACCAGCGGCGGCTCACGCGGCACGGGCTGCCGGTCGTCGACCGAGAGCAGTTCGGCGCCCTTGGCGTCGCTGATGGTGACCACCGAATCGACCGGGCTGCCCAGCTCCTGGGCAAGTACGCGGACGCTGAGCTTTCTTCCCGCGGAGCCATGGAACTGGAACAGATCGCGGTCGCCCGCGCGGTCGATGCGGCCGTTGATGGTCACGGGCGTATCGACGCGGTTGGCCTGCGCCGGCTCGTCGTTCGGCTCATGCTCGATGAATTCCGGCAGTTCGCCGGCGGCGAACGAGGCCGGCGCGGTCATGCGCCTGCCCGCGCCGGCGAAGCTCAGCCGCCTGCGGCGCCAGGCGATGTCGCCCGTCAGATCGACCTCGTGGACGACCGGTTGCGAAAGATTGCCACCCGCGAGCGTGATTGATGTTTTCGTACCGCGTCGGCCGCCCAAAGGAAACATGCTGGTCGCGAACGGAATCGCGCCCACGCGCAGGTGGTAGACGGCGAAATCGCCGCCGGCGTAGACCTGGTCGTGCAGGCGCGCGTAGTAGGTGCCCGACGATCGAAACGTGTGGCTCAGGCGGACATCGGGGGCGATGTCGCGCGCTGCCGTGGCGGCCCGCGCCACGGTACGGCCGGCGGCGTCGAACAACGTGAGCACCGGCCGTAACGCGGACCCGACCCGCTGCGCTTCGACGTCGAACACCAACGTCGCTCCGGCGGCGACCTCGAAGCGGTAATGGTCGACGTCGGCGGCGGTCAGGACGCCGTTCACTCCCATGGGCGCGGCGATGGCGTTGGCCGTCGCCAGGGAATTGTTGTCCTCGGTCTCGCTTGTCTGCGGAAACTCGTCGATCCGCAACATCCGCGGGTTCGACAAGCCCGCCTTGGCCAACAAGTGGAACGGGTACACGCCCGGCGCGACGTCGGCCGCGACTTCCAACTCCAGCCTGGCCAGCTTTTCCTCGACGGCCAGCACTTTGGCCAGCCGGACGCCCGGCGGCCCCAGTACGGCGTTCAATCCCTCCAGCCGCTCGCCGCTGACGGTGATTTCAACGGTTCGTCCAGGCTGTACCCCGGTCGGCGCGATGCGCGTGACGGCCGGCAGGTCGTTGCGCGCCCGCTGGACGAGCACCTGGGCATAGGCCGTGCCGACCGACCAGAATCCGGCGGCCACCAAGCACCCGCTTGCCACGCCACGGATCGAGCGGAACCCTGTTCGCCGGCGATACCCTGTTCGCCGACGGCACCCTGTTCGCCAGCCCGTCATTCCATGTGTCTCCTCGCGGCTCTCAACCACTCGCCATCCAAGGTCTGGTTGGCTATACAGGGATTCGCCGCAGCGGGTTTCAATATTCCGTGGAAATGCGCGATCATTGTAACATGCGCCCGTTGTGGCCGGCAATTGCCGCCTTCGTTGACGAATCACCGAAAACGGGTTAGGCTGAATCTCAGCCGTTCAGTGCCGGCATTCATCCCATGGTGTGAAGATTTGACGACGACGGAGCATTTGTCGATCCATCCCGCTGAAATGGTCGGCTCGGCCTGATCACGGTTTTGGGATAGGCTCTTGGTCGTTCTTCGTTGCCATTCTTGAGGAACCTTCCGTATGTCGCTCAATCACCATCGTTGCGTTCGCGGCGGCTTTTGGCTGATCGCAGTTCTTGCGGTCGGTTTTCCGGCGGCCGCCTGGCGCTCGACGGCGGCGGATCCGGCTCCAGACAAGCTCGTCTATCCGGTGGGGATCGCCGTGCGTGGCGAGCAGGACATGTTCGTGGCCGATCTTGAAGTCCACGGCGTCTGGAAAATCGACGGGACCATGTTGCGGATGTACTTTCAGGGAAAGAAGGAATTTCGCACGCCGCTGAACCGTCCGCGGGCGTTGGCCATCGACGGCGAGGGGCGCCTGTTGGCCGGCTGCGGCGCCACGCGCGAAGTCTATCGCTTCAACGCCGAGGACGAGCCCGAACCGCTGACCGCCGGCGGCATCGGTAATCCGATCGATATCGTCGTCAACCGCGCCGGCGAATTGTTGGTGTCGGACCTGGAGTTGCATTGCATCTGGAAGCTGCCGGCGGCGGGCGGCAAACCCGAGAAATTCGTCGAAGTGCCCGCTCCGCGCGGACTGTCGCTCGACGGCGAGGACCGGTTGTGGGTCGTATCGCATGGAGACAAAGCCTCGCTGCTGCGCATTTCTCCCGACAAGCAAATCGAGACGATTGTGGCCGGACGCGCGTTCCGGTTCGCCCACGATGTGGCGGTCGACAAGGAAGGAACCGCTTACGTGTCCGACGGGTACGCCGAGACGATTTGGAAGGTTGGGGCTGACGGAAAGCCCGTTGCGTGGTCCCAAGGCGATCCGCTCAAGAGCCCGACCGGCATGGCCTGGCAAGGCGAGACGTTGCTCGTCGCAGATCCGATGGCGGCCGCCGTGTTTCAAATCGACGCCGGCGGCGTCGCCACGGCGCTTGAATTGAAGTGAGTTGGGCTGCTGGGCGGCGCCTGGCTTGCGCAAACGGGTGCCTTTGCCGCCGTGGAGGTGGCCCGTAAACGTCGCAGGTTTCCTACCTGGGGGGCGCGGCGACGGGCTTCCGCGCGGGACTGGCCTGATCCGCACGGCCATCCATGGTGGCCAGGTTCATTCCTTCGGCGGCAAAATCACGAGCGAGGCATATTGCTCGGTCTTGCCCGACACGAGCACTTCGATGCCGCTGCCGTCGAAATTGCCCTGGCAGATTGTGCCGGTCTCGGTCCAATAGAGTTTGCGGTTTTCCAAGTCGATCGCCAGGCCGTCGACGTTTTTCATCGGCACGATCAGCTTGACCTCGCTGCCGTCGCGGGCGGCACGGTAGACGCCCTCGTTGCGATGCGTCCAATACATCAGGCCGAGCGTATCGGCCGCCGACTCGTCGGCCGCGGCGGATGAGGACGAAACACAGGTGGCCGAAAGCAAGACAAGTAAGACGATCGGCGGCAGCACGGCGAACGACGAGACGACGGGAAGGCGAAGCTTGAACGAAGTTCGCGACGCATCGTGCAGAAAGAAAAAGCCGTTCAGCGCCGCAGCCCAGGCAGCGCCTCCGATGCCGCAAACAATCTTTTTCATCGCACTATCTCCTTTTTGGTGTGCCAGCGGCGCTAGTTTAGCGTGTGCAAGGTATTCATGCCAAGGACTGGCTGGGTTGGCCGGGCAGCCTTGCAAAGCTGGATTTGCCTATCGTACCGCAGATCTCCGCGGCCGGCGTCGCCCGGAACAAGCAGTTCGCGGCCATGACGCAGGGCCTGGCAGTCTCGAACTCTACTCGTCTGCGTCGGTGTACTGCGGCGGGTTCTGGCCGACCTTCTTGATTACCTTGGGCAACTTGCCTTCGGGCATCTCGTCTCCGATGGCCGTCACGTCGATCTGGTGCCACCAATCGTCGCCGAAGTCGAACCAATAGCCAAAGCTACGGTTTACTTCGAGGTCCAACGAGTCGAGCGTGGTCTTGTCAACCCGGCCAGCAGGCGGTTTGGCATCGCCCATCTCCATCCCAATGGCATCCGGTAAAACGTACCTCGGCGCCTTGGGATCCATCGGTCCCTTGCCGAATTGAAACTCGTACATGTGCTCGTCCCAGCGGCCAAAGGCAGCGAAGATGGCGTGGTGCAGGTCTTCGAGGGTTTGGTCGCCACGAATCTGGATCGTGCGGGAAATCACCGGGTTCTTCTTGACGAACTTCTCGACGAGCGGGCCGCTCCTCAAGAATACCTCCATCGTATAGAGTCGTGGGGTGCCCTGAGCGGCGGGCTCGTGGAGCTTGGTCTTGGCTTTCCTTGTCTGTGCCATCAGCAAGTCCTTTCTGGGATGAGGGGCATTCGACCTTTTCGTGGCCGATATTATATCCGTGGCCGAGGGTCTGTCGAGAAGCCCCATCATCGTTTCCCGTCAAGTTCGATCCCACCCTGTTTGCCAAACCACCTTTTCAACCCTTTCTCCAGCGCCGCCATCGCTTCGGCCAGCGTTTCGGCATGATCGTCGTCGAAGACCAACCCGCCGTAGTCTAACGCCCGGACGACGAAGCCAATTCCTTCCTGGTCGCCGATTTCGATTTGACCGTAGCCCTGGACCCACTTGGCGATGGCGCCCACGAAATCAGCGCCGCGCTCGGCTATACTTCACTTCCCCAGAACCATGAATAATGACGGGATAGGAGAACAACCATGAATGAAGGCATCACGCGGCGCACGTTTCTGTCGGAAACAGGCAAGATGGCTGGCGGGGCGGCCGGGGCGAGCGTGGGGCTGGTGGCCTGGGGGCTAGGACAGCCGCGGCAGGCGTCGGCCGCTCGGTTGGCCAACGAGAAGCTGGTCATCGGCCTGGTGGGTTGCGGATACTTGACGATTTCGTCATTGAACCGCGCGCTGGAGCGCGAACGCGCCGCGGCGGACTGGCCGGCGCACGAAGACTAATCGCCCTCCGAGCATCGGCGCTGCGCGAAAAAAAACGATTCCGAAACCCCTCCCAAAGAGATCCAAAAAAGCGTGGGGTAAGGCGAAGGACGCCGCGGAGGGCGTTCCCTACAGATCCCACCGCGACTATGATGGAGTGCGGCGGACAAGGGCCTCAAAACGGAAACACGCGACATGAGCAGTTCCATTCTCGACGAGGTCGTGGCCGGTCGAGCGCCCCTTCCACTGACCTTTACGGTCGACCAGTTCCATCAATTGCTCGCCATCGGGTTCCTTCGCGACGGCGATCCGGTGGAGCTCATCGACGGCGTTCTCATGCGCAAGAACCGCGCGGCCGCGGGGCTGGGGCTCGCGAGGTGACACGGACCCCGACTGACGTGAAAGGTGGACGGTTGAAGCTACTGCTGAGCGAAGGCGAGATCCAATCCGGCGTCGAGCGAATGGCCGGCCAGATCGCGGTTCATTACGACGGCCGTCCGCTCACGATCATCGGCGTTCTGACCGGCAGCGTGGTGCTTCTGGCCGATTTGATCCGGCTTTTGAAGATGCCGCTCAAAGTCGGCGTGGTCCAGGCCCGCAGCTACCGGGGCGCGGCCACCGCGCCGGGCGTCCTGACCATCAACGCCGACCTTCTACCCGACGTCCGCGGGCGCGACGTGCTCCTGGTCGACGATATTTTCGACACGGGCCGGACGCTCTGGGAGTTGGTGGCCCAATTCGACGAGCTGGCGCCGCGCTCGCTCCGCGCGGCGGTTTTGCTGCGCAAGCAGGGGCGCTGCCGGGTATCGATCGCGCCGGACTTCGTGGGCTTCGAGATTCCCGACGAGTTCGTCGTCGGCTACGGGCTCGACTATCGCGACGCCTATCGGAACCTGCCCTACGTCGCGGCGTTGGAGGCCGCCGAGCTGGCCGAAGGGGCGGCGCCGTGAGTCAGCCGCGTTTGATCCTCGTCACGCGCCGCTTCTGGCCGCTGGTGGGTGGCGCCGAGATCGTCATGGGCCGCCTGGCCGCCGCCTTCCAGGCGCGCGGCTTGGCGACCACCGTGCTCACCGCCCGTTGGCAGTCCGATTGGCCGGTGGAAATCGAACATCACGGGGTGCGCGTCGTTCGGCTGTCGAACCCGGCCCACCGCGTTTGGGGTACTTGGCGCTACATGCAATCGCTCGCCCGCTGGTTGCGCCGGCACGGCGGCGAGTTCGACCTGGTCTATGCCTCGATGCTCAAACACGATGCCTACGCCGCGCTCGGCGAAGGGGGCCGGGCGGGCTTTCCCGTGGCAATCCGGGCCGAGGGGGCCGGGCTGACGGGCGATTGCCAATGGCAGCTCGATGCCCATTGCGGGTTGCGCATCAAGCGCCGGCTGATGGCCGCCGACGCCCTGATCGCACCCAGTCCTGCCATCCAGCGCGAACTGATCGCCGCCGGTTATCCTCGCGACCGCATCCACTACCTGCCCAACGGCGTGGCCCTGCCGGCCGAGCGCGACGAGGCGGCCCGGCGGGAGGCCCGCGAATCGCTGGCCGAGGTCGACCCCGCCTTGGCGCCGGCGCCCGAAGCGCCGCTGGTGCTCTACACCGGGCGGCTGCACGAGATGAAAGGGTTGGATTACCTGGTGTCGGCCTGGCCCGCGGTGCTGGCTCGCAATCCTCTGGCCCGACTGTGGCTGGTTGGCGAAGGGGCGTACCGAAAGGAACTGACCGCGTTGATCCATGACCTCGGGCTGGGCGGCCAGGTACATCTGGCCGGCGCGTTCGACGACGTCGAAGATTTCCTGCTCGCCGCCGATTTGTTCGTGCTGCCGTCGCTCGAAGAAGGAATGTCGCTCTCGCTGTTGGAGGCGATGGCCCTTGGCCTGCCGGTGGTCGCCACGTCGATCCCGGCCAACCAGGTGCTCGTCGACGACGATCGCAACGGCCGGCTGGTTCCGCCGGCCGACCCCGCCGCCCTGGCTGCGGCGATCAACGAACTCCTCGCGCACGCCGATGCCGCGCGGCGACTGGGCGATGAGGCACGGCAGCGGGTGGGCGCCGACTTTTCGTCGGATAAGATGGTTGCGGACCATCTGGCGCTCTTCGACCGCCTTGCCGCCGGCCCGGATTATTCATGGTCCCCACACTAACCCGCGGCGCAAGCTCACCGGGTCCGAGGAGCGGCCCACGAAACGGAAGGGATCATTTTCCCGAAAAAAGCACGCTCGTTGCGCAGCAACGAACGTGCAAAAAACAAAACGGCGGCGAAGCGAAAAAAAAACGACTTCCGAATACCCCATGACGTCTGAGCGAGCCGCGAAAGCGGCATCCAATTGCCGCGCCACCCTTCGCCTTACCCCACGCTCTTTTGGATCTCTTTGGGAGGGGTTTCGGAATCGTTTTTTTTCGCCCAGCGCCGAGGCTCGGAGGGCGATTAGTCTTCGTACCCCGGACGGTCGCCCGCCGCGGCCCGTTCGCGCTCCAGCGCGCGGTTCAATGACGAAATCGTCAAGTAGCCGGCGGCGGCATCCGCGCGCCCGAGCTCTTCAATCGCGCTGTCCGCGCCCAGGACGTTCGCGATCCATTCGCGCGCCCGAGGATCGCCCGCGCGCGCCTGGCACGTGGCGGCCTCGACGAGGCGCTCCCACGCGGCCGGCGTCACAACGTCGAAGACCACGGACCAATAATTCGGCTCGTCGCGATCCCGCGGCGGCGGAGCGCGCACCGGATCGGGAACAGGGAACTGCTCGGGGTCGCCACGTTGAGACCGCGCGGACGCAACGGCGTCGAGTACGTCGGTGAAGGTCACCTGCGACGCGACCTCGCGAACTGTACGCTCGACTCGCGCCGCGTCCGCGAGCCCAATCGTGCGTTGAATCCAGACGTCTCGCCGTTGCGCACTCCAACGTCGGTGATTTGCCCCGTCAAGCCCAGTTTTGAAAAAAATTCCGGTGAGTGTTCGCGGCGTGTCGGCGCGGAGTTCAAACTGGCGCCGCGATGGGTTGCGCCTTCGTCACGAAAAAACTGGCAAAACCGTACCTTTACCCGACGAAAGCTCCGGCGCGTGTGGCACAGATGCGCGATGCGGGGGAAGAAGTCTTAACGCGTCTAAAGCCGGGCAATCCGCCGAGACGGATTTCCTGGTCGGTACAGGTACGGTTTTGCCAGTTTTTTCTTGCGCAGTTTCGGCTGCGCCGAAGCCGCGTTTATGCGTGTTCGCGTTTCCCGTGCCGGCGGCAGGGAAAGCTGAGGCTTGCCGTGCGTTTGACTTAAGCCAATCGCACCGCTACGCTTCTGCACGTACTTGGTCTTCAGGCCAGTCCGCGTGTTGCGCTGGAAGTGATCGTCAAGGCACTAGAGAAGAAACTCAGCGAAACATACCGGTTTACCTTGCCAACGGAGTAAGGGGCCATTCGTGGCGAAGCGCATTTTGCAGATTATTCCCACGCTTGACCGTTCGGGGGCCGAGAAGCAATTGTCGCTCCTGGCCGCCGGGCTACCGCATGATGAATTCGAGATCCATGTCTGCGCGCTCACGCGCGGCGGCCCGTTGGAGGCCGATCTGCGGGCGGCCGGCGTGCCGGTGACGCTGATCGGCAAACGGCTCAAGATCGACCCGGCCGCCTACTGGCGGCTCAAGCGGCACATCACGTCGCTACGGCCGGAACTCGTCCATACCTGGCTTTTCGCCGCCAACGCCTACGGCCGCGCCGCGGCCCTGGCGTCGGGAGTGAGGAAGATCGTGGCCGGCGAGCGCTGTGTCGATCCCTGGAAGGTCTGGCACGAGTTGGCCATCGACCGCTGGCTTGCCCGGCGAACCGACCGGATCGTGGTGAACTCCAGCGGCGTGAGCGACTTTTACGCGCGGCAAGGAATCGCGGCCGGGAAGTTCGCGCTGATCCCCAACGGTATCGTCCCCTTGCCGCCGAGCACCGTGAGCCGAGCGGAGTTGTTGGCGGAGTTGGAGTTACCGGCCGACACACGGCTGATCGGGGCGGTGGGGCGGCTTTGGCCGCAGAAGCGGATCAAGGATCTGATCTGGGCCACGGACCTGTTGAAGGTGATCCGTGACGACGTCCACTTGCTCGTGATCGGCGACGGTCCGCACCGGGTACGGTTGGAGCGGTTCCGCCGGCAGGTGGAAATCGAGGACCGGGTGCATTTCCTCGGGCACCGCGCCGACGTGCCAAGGTTCCTGCGCCATTTCGACGTCGTCTGGTTGGCCAGCGAATACGAGGGCTTGCCCAATGTGATCATGGAAGCGATGGCGGCCGGCGTGCCCGTCGTCGCCAGCGACATTCCGGGCAACCGCGACCTGGTAGTGCCGGGCCAGACCGGTTTCCTCGTGCCGCTGGGCGACCGCGCGGCGTTTGCCCGGCAAACGCGAGTGCTGTTGGACGACGCCGAGTTGGCCGGCCGATTCGGCGCCGCCGGCCGTGAGCGTGTACTGCGAGAATTCAGTATCGAGCGGATGATCGAGCGGCACGCGGAATTATACCGGGAACTGCTGGCGTAGGTCGGGCGCTCCAGCCTGCGGGGCGGTTATGGGAAAGGGCCGCGCCTTTCCGGTCCTATCCGCTGGAATCCACGCTCAAGTCGGCTACAATTAGTTCATACTCCGTTGACGACCGCTCAAATGCGAGGGAGAACCATCGTATGAACCAGGTGGTAATTGTGGATCCGGCGACTGTGGTGCAGCTTCGCGGCGTCGTAGATATCTTGGAGCTGCGCGACGCTGCTGGCAACATACTCGGGCATTTCATGCCCTCCCTGAAGGGAACGGACATTCCCGGCATGCAGCCTCAGATCAGCGAAGAAGAACTGACCCGCCGAGAGGCGCAGGGCGGAGGACGACGGCTCACGGAAATTCTCGCCGGCCTGGAATCGATGTCATGAGATTCGAGGTTGTTTGGTTGCCGGGTGCCGAGGGCGAGCTGACCGAGTTGTGGCTCAACGCGACCGACCGCGACCGGGTCGCTCAAGCCGCCCAACGAATCGACGAGCGCCTGGAACGCAACGCGAACATCGAAGGCGAATCGAGGCCCGACGGGCGACGGGTACTGTTTGCCACTCCGCTTGGAGTGATTTTCCGTGTTTGGCCGGATCAACGCAGGGTCTTCGTCAACCACGTCTGGCGCTTCCGCACGCGATGAAGCGGTGGCAATCACCCCTCCGGCAATGGTGGGCCTGTGATCGCTGCGCAATCTGGTCCCACCCTGGCCTGCATCTATTTTGCTTGTGGGCGGTGCCCACCCTACGTTTCATAAACGATCCGCCCGTGCCGCTGCGCCCTTGAGATGCGGTCGGTCGAATACAGTCCGGCCAACACGAACTCGACGCACGAAGCGCGCATGGCCGGGTTGCTCGAAGCGTTGACCTCAAACGCCTTGTCCCAGGCCGGCGGCACGCGCGAAAGTCGCTGGGCGTAGGCCTCCGAGGGGAGCATGTCGCCCACCTCGATCTTGACACCCTGGCTGAAGATCTTGCCGATCTCCTCCAGTCCGTGCGCCTCGACGTACTCGTCGAACACCGTCTTGATCGCCTCGGCCACGATCGAGTCGAGCACCTGCCGCTCCGACAGTTGATGGCTGCCCATCAGGTCGAGTTCAAGCTTGCCCAGCGACGACGAGTAGATGTGCCCCAGGTCGCTGATGCGCGGCACGGCGGGCCGCTCGCCGAGCCGTACGGCGCGGTGCCGGGCGCTGGCCACCAGCGTGCGGAAGTTGGCCATGCTGAAGCGCGCGCTGACGCCCGACTGGTGGTCGATGTACTTCGACTTCCGCGCGGCGATACTGATCTCTTCGACGATCTCGCGCATGAAGTAGGGCACGCTCACTGGGTAATCGCCCCCCAGGTCGATCCGCGCCTCCTGCTCCATGATCGCGATGCCCTGGTTGCGTTCGCGCGGGTAGTGGGTGTGGATCACCGAGCCGATGCGGTCCTTGAGTTGCGGGATCACCTTGCCGCTGCGGTTGTAGGTGGCGGGGTTGGCCGAGAACAGGATCAGGACGTCGATATCGAACTTCACCGGGTAGCCGCGGATCTGCACGTCGCGTTCTTCAAGGATGTTGAACAGCCCGACCTGCACCAACTCGTCCAGTTCGGGCAGTTCGTTCATCGCGAAAACGCCGCGGTGCATGCGAGGGATCAGCCCGAAGTGCAGGGCCTCCTCGGCCGACATGCTCGTGCCGCCGGCCAGCTTGGCCGGGTCGATCTCGCCGATGATGTCGGCGAACTTCGTGCCGGGGGCCAGCCGCTCGGCATAGCGCGCCGCGCGCGGCCACCAGGCGATGGGCACTTCCTCGTCGGGCGTCTCGGCGACGAACCGCCGGCAGACGTTCGAGATCGGCCGGTACGGATCGTCGTGCAAAGGGGCCTCGGCGAGGTCGATGTACGGGATTTCGTCGTCCAGGAACCGCGTTAAGAGCCGCATCAGCCGGCTCTTGGCCTGCCCCTTTTCGCCCAAAAACAGCATGTCGTGCTGCGCCAACAGCGCCAGGTTGATTTCGGGGATCACGGTGCTCTCGTAGCCCACGATGCCCGGAAACAATTCGTCGCCGGCGGCGAGCATTCGCAAGAAGTTGTCGTGGATTTCTTGCTTGACGCTCTTGGAGCCCCAGCCGCTTTCGCGCAGCTCGCGCAGGTTCGTCGCTTTGACCTCGATTGCCATTTCGTAATTCTGCCTCGGCCGTTCTTGTCGGTGACGGAATGCCCGGAACGATTATATACTGCACGCGGCCGACTCTAAGCGATGCCCCGGCTAGAAAGCGACCGGGGCATCGCTTAGGCTCTGCCCCAGCCACCGTGAATGTCTCATTTTCGACCGCGTGAAGTATAGCACGGATGAGGGATCAGGGATGCCCTCGTCCCCTCGTTCGTTTTTTTTTGCCCATGCCTTCCGACCGTCCTTGCCCACCGCCCCGCGAAACGCCCGGCGAAGTCGCGGGTTATTTCGATCGGCTTTGGCCGCTCTTGCGCAGCCTGACCGGCGAGGGGGTACGCCGCACGCACGACATGCTCGCTGAATTGGTTCCGCTTCAACGGCTCGAAATCCCATCCGGCACGGCATGCTTCGATTGGACGATTCCGCCTGAATGGATTTGCCGGCAAGCCTACGTCGTGGCGCCCGACGGCCGGCGAATGCTGGACGTGGCCGAACACAACCTGCATCTGGTGAATTACTCGGCGCCATTTCGCGGTAGGGTCACGCGGGACCAACTTGAAGAACACCTTCACAGCCTACCCGACCAGCCCGACGCGATTCCGTACGTGACCAGCTATTACGCCCCGCGTTGGGGCTTCTGTCTCACGCAGCGCCAGCGCGACCGGTTGCCCGAGGGGAACTACTTGGTGGTCATCGACACGGAGCACGTCGCCGGCTCGCTGACGATCTCCCATGCCGTGCTTCCGGGCGACGAGCCGGACGAGGTCTTGATCTCGACCTACACCTGCCACCCGTCGCTGGCGAACAACGAACTTTCGGGTCCGTTGGCGGCGGCCTTTCTCCACCGGCGGCTGGCGGCGCTTCCTCGGCGGCGATTGACCTACCGCTTCGTCTGGCTGCCCGAGACCATCGGCAGCATCGCCTACTTGCACCTTTATGGCGAGCACCTGCGGCGGCGCCTCGTGGCGGGCTACGTGGTCAGTTGCGTCGGCGACCCAGCGCCGTTCACGTACAAGCGCTCGCGCCGCGGCGACACGCCGGCCGACCGCGCGGCGCTCGTCGCCTTGCGGCGTTTGAGCGGCGAGCGGACGCGGGTGCTCGACTTCGACCCCAGCGGCAGCGACGAGCGGCAGTATTGCTCGCCGGGCTTCGACTTGCCCGTGGGCGTGATCGCCCGCTCGATCTATGGGAGCTACCCCCAGTACCACACCTCGCTCGACAATCGCGATTTCATCTCCTTCGAGGCTCTGGTCGAATCGGTCGATGCCCTCTTGGCGACGCTTGGGGTGCTCGAACACAACGTCGTCTACCGGCGAACGAACCCTTACGGCGAGCCACAGCTTGGTCGCCGCGGCCTCTACCCGACGCTCGGCACGCGCCGCGGGCGAGACGAGCGGCTCACCGCTTTGCGTTGGCTCTTGAACCTTGCCGACGGACGGCACGACCTCGTGGCCATCGCCGAGCGGAGCCGCGTCGATTTCGAGTTGCTGCGCGAGGCCGCCGAAGAGTGCCTCGCAGCCGGGCTGATCGAACGTCTGCCGTGATGATCGCCACGCACGTCGGTTTCGGCGCAGCCGAAAATGGCCAAGAAAAAACTGCGAAACCGTACCGTGTTCCGGGATAGGCTCTTATACTTCACGCGGTCGAGAATGAGACATTCACGGTGGCTGGGGCAGAGCGTAAGCGATGCCCCGGTCGCTATCGAGCCGGGGCATCGCTTACGCTCTGCCACCAGCCACCACATTTCTCGTGACAAAATGTTTCATTTTCGGCCGCGTGAAGTGTATAGTTGGAGCCTATCCGAAAACTCCCCGTGGGACGGCTTTCGCAGGCCGACTTCCGCTACGGACGCAGTCGGTTTCGTCCACGTCGTCCAAGGTCGGATGGCGGCCGGGGTGGTCTTCGGAGTACCAGCGGTCGAGCACGGCGTCCCAATCGGCGCCGCGGTGGACGGCGATGAAAGCGTCGCGGACCACCAGCGGCTGAGGGTGCAGCCGAGAATACTTGATGCCGAACTTGCGCATCTGCCTGCCACAGACGTCGTCAGGGAAAATGCCGGCGGCCAGGCGGTAGTGTTCGCGGAGCACTTCGCGCTGCTGATGCACGCTCGGAGGGTCGGGCGGCGGCAAGCCCGCCGCCAAGGCGCGGACCTGGCCGAAAATCCAGGGGTTGCCGATCGCGCCGCGGGCGACCGTCACGCCGTCGACCCGGGTCTGACTCAGCATCTCAAGACAGTCTTGTGGCGTGAACAGGTCGCCACTGCCCAGCACCGTCCGGTCGCCGGCGTGTTGCTTCACCTCGCGCAAGAAACTCCAGCGGCTGCGACCGACGTAACGCTGTCGCACCGTGCGGCCGTGGACCGTGATCGCCGCCACGCCACGCGCGAAAGCGCCGTCGAAGATCGTGTAAAACTGGTCGCGGCTGCGCGGCGTGTCGTCGATGCCTCGCCGCATCTTGACCGTCACCGGCCGCTCGGGCGGCACGGCCTCGCGGACGCGCGACACGATTTCGAGAGCGATTTCCGGCTGGCTCAAGAGAAATCCGCCACGGCAGCGTCCCAAGACCTTCTTGACCGGACAGCCGAAGTTGATATCGACCACGTCAAAGCCGGCCGCCGCCAGTTCCTTCGCCGCCGGGCCGAATTCGTCCGGATCGCTGCCCATCAACTGTCCGCCGACGGGGTGTTCTTCGTCGCTGATGTGCAAGAACCGCCGGCTGGCCTTGCCCCCCTGCAAGATCGTGCGGTCGAGCACCACCTCGCACAGCGTGTACGAGGCTCCCAGCCGGCGTGCAATGACGCGCATCGCGAGGTCGCTGTAGCCCGACAGGGCCGCTTGCACCACGGGAAAACCGATCTCCAAGCCGCCGATCGAAAGCGAAGCGAGTGAATGAGTCATGGCCGTATTTCAGTTGGGTTGGTGGGCGGTGCCCACCCTACGTTCCTCGAACCAGTCCGAACCATTCGATATGCCGCCTTGGGCAAAAGAGCAACCCCGCCTCCTCGCAGTACGTCCGGAGCCATTCGGCCCGGCGGGCCAGCGCGTCGGGGTCGGTCCCTTGCGGCATCAGCATCACCCGCCCACGATCCATCTCGGGGAACAGGTCCAGATACTCGCGCACGAGCTCGCAATCGGCGGGCTGGTCGACGACGAACTTGACCTGGTACTCGTAGTCTCGCACGAGCCGGCGAATCACATGGGGAGCGTGGCGCGTTTCGTCGTGGCGGCGGCTCCAGCGCGGATGGCGTCTGGCCGCGGGAGTCGATCCGGCGAGCTTGGGGCTGAGCGACATCAGGTCGCACTCGACGAATAAGTCGAGCGTGCCGGCCGTTTCGATCGTCACATGCAGGCCCCGCCGCCGCAACGTGGCGGCCAACGGCGCCAGTTCCGCGAAGAGCATCGGCTCGCCGCCGGTAAGCACCACATGGCGGCAGCGATATTCGACGACCTGCGCGACGATTTCGGCCACCGACAGATCGTCGCCTTCGGGCGTCCAGGATGCGTACGGCGTGTCGCAGAACCAGCAACGCAGGTTGCAGCCACTGGCGCGGATGAACACGCTTTCGGCACCCGTCAGGAAGCCTTCGCCCTGGATCGAAAGATAGATTTCGGCGACTCTCACGACGGATACACCAGCGGATCGACAAGCCCGGCCTCGACGAAGCCCTTTCGCCGCAGGAGGCAGGCGTCGCAACATCCACACGGCCGCCCGCTCGAATCAGGGTCGTAGCAACTGTGGGTCAGGCCGTAATCGACCCCCAATTCCGTGCCACGACGGATGATCTGGGCCTTGGACCATTGGATCAACGGGGTGTGGACCTTGAACTTCAGTGTACCCTCGACGCCGGCTTTCGTCGCCAGGTTGGCGAGCCGTTCGAAGGCGGCGATGTACTCGGGCCGGCAGTCGGGGTAGCCGCTGTAATCGACGGCGTTGACGCCGATGAATAAGTCGCCCGTCGCGACCACCTCGGCCAGGCCGAGGGCCAGTGAGAGAAACACCGTGTTGCGCGCCGGCACGTAGGTCACGGGAATCCCCACGGCCATTTCCTCGGCCGCGCGCCGTTTGGGCACCGGCAACGCGCTCGTCAGGGCGCTGCTGGCGAAGCAACCCAGGTCCACCCTGACGGTCAGGTGCCGTTGGATGCCCAGCGACTGGGCCACGCGACGGCTGGCCTCCAGTTCAAAACGGTGCCGCTGGCCGTAGTCGACCGACAGCGCGTGGATCTCGAATCCCTGCTCGCGCGCCATCGCGGCCGCAGTCGCGGAATCGAGGCCACCTGAAAGGAGAATGACGGCAAGGGGCATGGAGGGAAGGCGGATGGCGGAGGTTAGGGTTCAGGGTTCAGAAAGCGGGCATCGGACAAGAAACCAATGACCAACGACCAATGACCAATGACCATTGACAACTGACCAAGGACCTTCTCCGCGACGCTTCATCATGCCAGAATGATGGCTGAAGCAATAGGAGCCTTGCGATGCCCGACGATTTCCGCGCGCTGCTCGAAACCTTCCCGAACCAATTTCCCGAGCGGGAGTACACGATTGAAATCGTATGCCCCGAATTCACCTCGGTCTGCCCCAAGACGGGCCAACCGGATTTCGGGACGTTGACGTTGACCTACGTGCCGGCGGCCAAATGCGTGGAACTCAAGAGCCTCAAGCTTTACTTGCAGCAATTCCGCAGTGAGGGCATCTTCTACGAGCACGCCACGAACCGCATTCTCGACGACCTGGTGGCCGTGGTCGAGCCGCGCTGGATGCGACTCACCGCCGCGTTCACCCCCCGCGGCGGCATCACCACCACGGTCACGGCCGTGTTCGAGGCGGAACGCGGGACGGAGTAGCGATCGCAAGTGCTGCGTCAAACGTCAACCGATGGGTGGTAGCGGAACTCGTGAGAGTTCCGATCCGAAGTCTCACGAATTCGGCTACCCTTCAAAGCAAGACTGGCAGTGCATTACTCTACACGGTTCAAGACTTATACTCCACTTCACGCGTCCGACAATGAGACATTTGCCACGAGAAAGTGGTGGCTGGTGGCAGAGCGTAAGCGATGCCCCGGCTAGATAGCGACCGGGGCATCGCTTACGCTCTGCCCCAGCCACCGTGAATGTCTCGTCGTCACATGGGACACCTGCCCGCGCGAGATGCGGTCGGCCGTGGAAACCGGCCTCATGCCCGAACCTGACGCCCAAGGTGATTAGAGATCCCCTTGCATTATTAAACCTTCAGCAGTTCGCGGGCTTCGGCGTAGCCGGGCGCGGGACGACCGAACTCGCTGGCGGTGACGCGAGCCAGGGCGATCAGTTGCCGCCAACGGAATGCCGGCCGCGTCGCGGCGAACTCATCACTCGTCGTGCGGTAGTATTTCTCGGCGTGCAAGGCGCCGTCCTCGCTGATGGCGTACTTCAACAACATGTCGAAGACCGGCCGCGCGTCGTATCCCTGCCGGCCGTAACATTCGACCAGCGCGCACGCCTGGTCCTGCCGCTGCTCGCGGATCGCGCCCTCCAACTCCTTCAGGAGCGTATCGCCGTCGCGGTTGGCGATGGCTTCGAGTTGCTCGGCATAGGGGCGAGGCTTCCATTCGAGGAAATCGCCGCCGCGCTCGACGCGGTCGCGCGCCACCTGGTAGCCCGACAGCACCAGACTGGCCACCATGTTGCGGTGGTTGCTCACCGCCGCAATGTGCCGCCAGGCATTGGCCGAATCGCAGGCATGGACGCCGATCGAATCGCCGTGGACGCTGCCGACGGGCTTGTTGGGCTGCGCCTGAGCCGCCGGCCGCCCCGAATCGCGCAACACGAGCTGGTTGGCGGCCAGCGAAATCGCCTCGGCCACCGCCGCGGGGTCCATCCCCTCGGCCAGCGCCCCCGCCACCGCCTCGGCCGCCTGCGACGGCGTCGATGTGAAAATCGTCCGGCTCATCCGATCGACCCAGGCGTCGTCGGCCTGCCGCGTGCCGCGCGGCTTGCCGATCAGGCCGTACTGGTCCAGCACCTTGGGAAGCATGGCGCGCACGTCGCGCCCGTGGCCGGCCGCCTGATCTTCGTTCTTCACGCAGTACCGCAGCGACTGGCGGAGCATCGTCTCGGCCCGCTCCTTGCCGACCAGGTCGAGCATGTCATACGCCCGGTGCGCCAGCACGATGCGATGCACGTCGACGTTCTCCTGAACTGCGGGGAGCAGGTCGTTGAAGGCGTCGTCGGCTGAGCGCGCCGCCGCGGCAAGGGTCTGTTCGGCCGCCTTCATGTCGCGGCGGTGCATCGCATCGCGGACCATCTCGGCCGCCGATTGCCCCTCGGCCAAGGTGGCCGCCTGGACCGGGCGCAGCACTTCGCGCGGCCTGCCGCCGAATTCATGCATCCGCGTCGAGTTGCGATAGAGCACCTTCAGCACCGGCAATGGCCGACTTTCGGACGGGAGTTCCTGGGCCATGTGAAAGGCCGGCGAGAGGGCCATGAACGTGTGAAAGCCGATGTAGTCCTCGCCGCCGAACTCGCGTGCGTTGGCCAACGCCGCCGCAGCCACGATCTCGCGCAGGTCGGCGCCCCCTTGAATGCGCTCGACGACGACGGGCAAAATGCGGTTGACCGGCGTTTCTTGAATCAACGACACCAGCGGCTCGAGGGCGCCGAACGTGAGCGTTTCGCTCCCGTCGTCGGCCAGCGCCGGCGACAGCCCCATGTCGAGCGCCACCTGGTAGCCCACGCCCGCGATCAACATCCCCCGGCCCACGCCCGCCAAAAACTCGCGCCGATTGTTCCGCCGCATCGTTGTGCTCCTTGAGCCGTGGCTCGATTGAGTAGATTGGGCTTTCCAGCCCGACTTTGACACCTTTCGCCTCGTTCTTCGGTCCCAATTACTTTAACGGACGAGCGTTACACGACGCCAGACCTGGTTATCGCCCGTATCGCCCGACACTGCTTGCCCATTTCCTGTACGGCCGCTTTCATACAAGTCAAACCGCGGCACGGGCGGCCCATCGCGCTACGGCCTCCTCCGGTTGCCCATCACCAGCAGCAGCCCGCATACCCCCAATAGCCCGGCCGAAATGATCCCCATCAAAATGAAAGTGCCCCGCAGTCCTTCCTTTGCCCGGCTGATGTCGCGGTCCAATGGGCGGATGATCTCCAACACGCCGGCCACGTCGCCCACCTTCCAATCTTTCTTGGGACTGTCGAGGTGGGTGTTGTGGCAGCGGACGCAGGTTTCTTCCATCCGGCGCGCGGTTGCGTACCGCAACGACGGCCGCCCCTGGAAATCCTCGAAGCTCCAGAACGGCTTTTCCATCGCCAGGCTCGACTGGTCGAGCGCGGCCCGCTCGAAGGCGTCCCTCGCGCCGCTATCGGTTCGTTGCCGGAAGGGATGGTCGCTGTAGAGCCGCACTTGCATGCCCGAGGCGCTTTTCTGGCTGATGTGCCGTCCCAAGTCGATCGTCAGGGTCGCGGGCAACGGGATGGCGCCTTCGCGCAGCGCGTAGTCGTGCGTGACGACGACTTTTCGCGGGGCGAGCCGCTCGACGATCTTCGAATAGTCCTCGTTGACCACGGCCAACATCTCCGATTCCTGCGCCGCGCTTTCCAGCGCCGTCGATTGCACGAGCTGCGCCGACAGACGCGACAGGTGCCACAGCCCAAACGCCGAACCGAGTGACACGGCCAGCAGCAAGCTGGCCGCGACCGGGTTGCGGCGGCACCAGCGCCTGAGTCGCTCGGCGGCGCCGATGGGCCTGGCCCGGATCGCGTCGCCGCGCAACCAGCGCCTGAGGTCTTCGGCCAGCTCGCCCGACGTCGCGTAGCGACGCGCCGGCGATTTGGCCATCGCCTTGAGGCAAATCGTCTCCAGGTCGCGGGCAATTCTGTCGTTCAGGCGCCGCGGCGCACGCGGCTCGTCCTCGAGCACCTGCAACAGCAGCATCCGCCGGTTGCCGTGGAACGGTTGCTCGCCGGTCGACAGCTCGTAGAGTACCACGCCCAGGCTGTACTGGTCGCTGCGCGCGCCGACCTGGCACGTATCGCCGGATGCCTGTTCGGGCGACATGTAGGCCGGAGTGCCAAGTACCTGGCCGTCGGGCGTGAAAGGGACTTCGTCGGCCTCTCGCTTCGCCAGGCCGAAATCGGCGAGGTGGGGGCGCCCTTCGTCGTCCAAAATGATGTTCGACGGCTTGATGTCACGATGGATCACGCCATGACGATGGGCGTAGTCGAGCGCGTCGGCCACGTCGGCGATCCACGCCGCGGCCTGGCGATCGCTCACCGAACCGCGGCGCAGCCGCTCGGCCAGCGTCGTGCCCGGCACGAATTCCTCGACCAGGTAGCAGGTGCCGTCGTCGGTCTGGCCGCTGTCGTAAAGCGAGACCACACCGGGATGCTTGAGCTGGGCGGCGCTGCGCGCTTCGCGCAAGAATCGTTCGATGTCGTCACGGCCCGCGAGCCGCCCGGCACGCAGGATCTTGATCGCCACGATTCGGTCCAATTCCGTGTCGCGGGCGCGGAAGACGTAGCCGTAGGAGCCCATCCCCAGTTCTTCGAGCAACTCGAACTTGCCGAGGCGCCGCGCGCCGTTGGGCGAGAGCCAGCCAGGCGCCGGGCGTTGGCGCAGGGCCACCCGCGCCGCTTCGAGCAGTGGACCGAGTGGCGCGTCGTCGGCGCACTTTTCAGCCGCGTCATCGGCTAGGCGTAATTGCCGCAGCAGCGCGTCGCCCCGTTCGTCGAGCGCGCCCAGCGCGGTCTCGCAGGCCGGGCAGTGTTCGACGTGCTCGGCCAAACGCGCCAAGACGAGCCTCGGCAGGTCGCCTAGGGCGAACCGCGAAAGTTCGGCTTCGGTGGGGCAATGGGTTTGGTTCATGGTCTTACAACTCGCCCAATTCCTCTCGCAGCCGCTGCAACACCCGCGACTTGGCGACACGAACCGCGCCGGGGCTCATCGACAATTCATCGGCCATATCCTTGGCCGACCGGCCATCGACGGCGGTGGCCCAAAAGGCTTGCCAAGTGCGCGGCTCGAACTCGGCGCGAATCAACTCCAAGGCGCGCAGGAACAGACCTCGCTCGGCGTTCTCGTCGTCGGCCGCGGGTTCGTCGTCGTCGGCCGCGGGCAGTTGCGCCAGCCGCATGCCCGCCGCAGTGCCTCCCTCGCCAGCCGGCTCGCGCCCCAGTCGGCGGAAGAAATCGTGGATCTTGTTGCGTGTGATCGTCCGCAGCCACCCCCGAAACGTATCGCCGGGCCGGTCCTTTCGAAATTGCCCGATGTGGCTCGATACGGCTTGAAACACCTCCTGGAAGACGTCGGCCCGATCACACTCCTGCAAGTGCCAGCGCCCGCACCATTGGTAGACCATTGGCCCGTAGAGCGTGACCAGACGGTCCCACGCCTCGCCATCGTCGGCCTGGACACGTTCCAAGAGCGTCCGCGACGTGCCGTTGCAGGGTTGGTCTGCTGGAAGATTATTTCCCGGCTGGTCCATGAGCGTCAAAGGCTCCTACGGCAGAACAATGGCTCCCGCGGCAGAACTGGTTTGGCTGGATCATACCACCTTGACGGTGCGTAAGTAAGGTAAGCGGAGGGCCACGATCGTCCACCCGAGCAGGCGTTGCGTGATACCTCCGGCGTGCTGGAGTTCGGCCATCGGAACCGTCCGCGCGCCTGGCGGCCCTACTTGCCGCTGTTGCGCGTGCGGGGCGCCGGTTCGGCCGCGCGGAGCACACGTTCCAATTGCAAGAGCCGCATTTCCAACTCGCGTACTCGCTGCTCCAAGGCGGCAATACGGTCTTGGTCCGATTCATCGGCGGGCGGAGGTTCCTGATCGACTTCCTGATCGATCGGCCTGGCCGGCAATTCGGGAAGCGCCGCGTCGACCTTGGCGAGACGAACCTTGCGCTCGATCAGCTCGCCCTGGGCAACGTACAAGAGCGTGATTTCGCCGCCCGGCCCGGTTTGGGCCACCAGGCGCCGCAGGTCGGCGGGCGAATCGACGTCTTCACCATCGACGGCCACGATCACCGCCTCCACCGGCACGCCGGCTTGCTGCGCAGGCGAGCCGGGCATGAGCCGCAGCACCACCGCGCCCCGCGCTTCCTTCAACCCCAACGTCTCCCGCACGTCGGCCGTGACCTCGTCGACGACGACTCCCAAGATCGCCATCGGCCGGTCGGACCGCGGCATGGCGTCGGGAATCCTGCCGAATTCTCGCACCGGTCGCTGGGCCGGCGGCGGTCGCTGGCCCAGCGTGACCTTGAGGCGGTAGCGCTCCTGCTTCCGCTCGACTTCAAAAAGCAATTTGCCGCCGGCTCGCGTTGGCCCCACCGCCTCGGCAAAATCGTCCATGTTGGCGACCTTCCGGCCCTCGATCGAGATGACCCGGTCGCCGACTTTCAGCCCTGCCTGGGCCGCGGGGCCGTTGGCGATCACCTTGACGATCCGCACACCGTTGCCCCCCTCGTTGCGATCATCGGCAAAAATGCCAAGATACCCCCGATCGACGTCCTTGGGAGGGGGAGCCGTCAGGTCGTGGTCGGGCTGGTCCGCAAGGCGTCGTTCCAGCTTTTCCAGGGCCGGCTGCGCCATGACGCCGTTGGCGAAACCGCAACAGGACACAACCACCACCCATGAAGTCAACTGCCGCATGATCGGGACGCCTCCGCCGGGGTTTTGCAATCGGCACCTGCCAGCATTATACCGGCCACACGCCTCCTGCAATCTCCGTGGAATCTCCGTTTCGTCGGCCGTCCGTCCGTTTTCCCTTGCCCGGCAACACTTTGCGCGCCGGCGATGAAACCTGCTTTTGTCGGCCCTGGGAGCAGGCGACAGTTTTTCCACGCCACGTTTCGGCGCGGCGGAGAAAATTTTTCGCCCTTGCGATCGCGCGCCAGGTCGATGTTTCGCGGGCATTTCCCGCCGTTCCCCAAGGCGGCTCCCCAACGCGTGAGAAAGAAGTCGCCAATTCTCTTTGACAGCGGTGCTAGCAAGCGTACAATCGGCGGCTCGGGTGACATCAAGAATCCAAGACGGCATGGCTGTCGCAGCACACGCCGCTTTTTCCAGCCAGTGCTCGCTCACGCGGGTCTACTTTACGGGTGCGCGCCACGACGGCGCCATGCGTGGCCGGAGAATGTGTGCGCTTGGGACGATCAGGAAGTGACCAAGGACGATATGGAGATCGTGTCGGCCCTGCAATTATTGCTGGCCGACAAGGTCGGACACGAACGATTCGAGCTTTGGTTCGGGGCCAACACCCGCTTGGAGTTGGCCGACGACACCTTGACGGTGCGCGTACCGAGCCAATTCTTTCAAGACTGGTTGCGGAACAACTTCCGCGAACAGATCGAGGCCGCCTGCCGCGAGACGATCGGTCAAACCCCCGCCGTGCGGTTCCTGGTCGATCGGTCGCTTGCCCTGCCGGTCGCATCGCCGCTGCCGGCCATCGGCCCCGAGGCCGCCCGACGCGCCGAGGGGGGCACGCAACTGAAACTCGTCACCGCGGCGGAACCTTCCCAAGGCGCCGACGACGCTGGGCGCGCCAGATCCTCGCGCCGCTTCGCGGACTTGGCGTCGTTCGTCGTGGGGCCGACCAACCGCCTGGCTCACGCGGCGGCGGAATCGGTCGCGTGGCGGCCTGGCAACACGACGCCGTTGGTGATTCATGGCCCGACCAGCGTCGGCAAGACGCACCTCTTGGAGGGCATCTGGACCGCCGCCAGGCGGACCCATGCGAGGTTGCAGGCCGTGTACCTCTCGGCCGAACAGTTCACCACGCTGTTCCTGGGTGCGTTGCACGGTAGCGGGCTACCCAGTTTCCGCCGCAAGTACCGCGGGCTTGATCTGTTGGTCATCGACGATGTGCAGTTCCTGGCCGGCAAGAAGGCGACGTTGATCGAGCTTTGGCACACGGTCGACAGCGTTCTCCGCGAGGGTCGGCAATTGGTGTTCGGCGCCGATCGCCCGCCCGCCGAATTGACCGAATTGGGGCCGGAGCTGACCACGCGGCTGCAAGGCGGGCTGGTGTGCGGTATCCAGCCGCCGGAGTACGAAACCCGCCTGGGCATCGTCCGAAGCCTTGGCGCCCGGCTCGGCGTGGCCCTGCCCGACGACGTCGCCGCCTATGTCGCGGCCAGCTTGCGTTCGCACGCGCGCGAACTGGCCGGCGCGGTTCACCGTCTCGATGCCGCCAGCCGCGCCGCGGGCCAGCCGGTTTCGCTGGCCCTGGCCAAGGAAACCCTGGCCGACATGGTCGGGCGCGGCGCCCGTGGCGTCCGGCTGACCGATATCGAAAAGGCGGTCTGCGAGGTGTTCGGCCTGGAGCCTAAGAGTTTGCAGTCGGGCCGGAGGGGCAAGGAAGTCAGCCATCCGCGCATGCTGGCGATGTGGCTGGCGCGGAAACACACGCGGGCCGCGCTGGCCGAAATCGGCCACTACTTCGGCCGCCGCAGCCACAGCACGGTCATCTCGGCGCAGAAGAAAATCGACGGCTGGATGGTCGACCATGCGCCGTTGGGTGTTGCCGATCGCGCGTGGAACGTCGAAGACGCGATCCGGCGCGTGGAGGAGAACCTGCTGGCGAGCTAAAAACCTTCATTCCTGACGCGAACCGGATGAACTTGTCGAGAGCCGGTTCAGACCAACTGCGTGATGCCCGGCATCGCCACCGGCGTCACCGGCAGTGGCCCCCACTCGTACTTCGGCGGCGTCAGATCCTCGGTCGAGTTGAGCGCCTGGTCCCAGGTGACCTGCTTGCCCGTGTAGGTGGCCATGCGGCCCATGATCGCCAGCATCGTGCTCCGGGCCATGTAAAGGCAGTTGTCGATCGGGCGGCCGGCGCGGATGCCGGCGAACAACTCGTCGTGCTCGACCTGGTACATGTTGGGATTTTCGCCGCGATACCGCCACGGGTTTTCGCCGCTGATCGTGTGGTTCATGATATCGGCGCGCCCCTTGGTTCCCAGCGCGTAATCGGTCACGTCGGAATCGCAGCCATCCTGTTGCCGGCAAAACGCGAACAGCTTGACCCCGTTGGCGTATTCATAAACCACCGCGTGGTGATCGAAGATTTGTCCGAATTTCGCGTCGGTGCGCACCTGCCTGCCCCCCATGCCCGATGCCCGCACCGGCGGTTCCTCGCGCATGATCCAGGCCGCCTTGTCGAGGCTGTGAATGTGCTGCTCCACGTTGTGGTCGCCCGATAGCCAGGTAAAGAAGGGCCAGTTGCGGATCTGCCACTCCATGTCGTTCCATTGCGGCCGGCGTTCCTTGACCCAGGGAGTGCCCGCGTTGTATGTGCAGTGGATCGCCATGATATCGCCCACGCCGCCTTCGTGAATCCGCTGAATCGTCTCGCGTTTGGGCTGGTGGTAGCGCCAGCAAAGCCCCGACACGACCGCCAGCCCCTTCCGCTTGGCCTCCTCGGCGGTGGCCAGCACTCGTCGGACGCCGGGCGCGTCGACGGCCACCGGCTTCTCGGCGAAAATGTGCTTGCCGGCGGCCACGGCGGCCTCGAAGTGTCGCGGGCGGAAGTGGGGCGGCGAGCAGAGCAAAACCACGTCGACGCCACTGTCGATCACTTGTTGATAAGCGTCGAAGCCGACAAACTGCCGGTCGTCGGACACGTCGAGCTTGTCGGACGGCACCGATTGCCGCAGCGTGCCCAGGCTGCTCTGAATGCGGTCGGGGAAGGTGTCGCCCAAGGCGGTCAACCGCACATGGGCATCGGCCAACAGCGCGTTCTGCGCCGCCCCGGTGCCACGGCCGCCGCAACCGATCAGGCCGATCTTCAGCACGTCGCTTCCGGCGGCGTGCGCGCTGCGCGCCAGCGCCAGTGATCCCACCAGCGCCCCGGCGACCGCCGCGGCGCTCGACGTCTTGAGGAATTCGCGCCGCGATGCGGCGGAAGTTTGGGAACCCAAAGGCCGGTCGGTCATGGGGAACTCCTTGGCGGGATCAAAACGGGGGGTTGGCGTGGAACCCACAGTATAGCATAAGCCCGCCGAGAATGCGACCGGGCGCCGCGGTTTCCAGGTTTCGATCAACGAAAAACCGCGCCTTGCGGCCACGGTCGTTCTACGCGCCACGATACCAGAACCTAGCTCAACGGCGGCGTCCAAGGTCGGTTGCCTAGACGCCACCGGTGGCTTATCATACTCCGGTGGCGTCGAGGGGAGGATTGGCATGGATACGCTGACGCATGAACGACGATCGGAAATCATGGGCCGTGTTCGCTCTAAGAACACTCGGCCAGAGCTTGCGGTTCGCCGGCTCTTGCATCGCATGGGGTATCGTTTCAGGTTGCATCGAGCGAACCTGCCGGGCAAGCCGGATATCGTCCTATCTCGTCTCGACGTCGTCGTGTTCGTCAACGGCTGCTTCTGGCATCGTCACACGGGATGCCCATCCACTCGAATGCCGAAATCACGGTTGGCGTTTTGGCGGGAGAAATTCGCGTCGAATGTCCGAAGGGATCGGAAGGCGCGCCGCGATCTTCGCCGCGCCGGATGGCGAGTGTTGGTGGTCTGGGAATGCCAAGTCGGCAACGAGGAACGATTGTCGCGCAGGATACGCTCTTTTTTGGAGGATATGGCATGAAGTCGATCGAACTTTTCACGGGAGCGGGCGGCCTCGCCCTCGGTACCGCACTGGCGGGATTCGAGCATGAGGCGGTACTCGAGCGGGACCATGATTCCTGCGAGACATTGCGACTGAACAAAAGCCGGCGGATTCCGCACGTCCGCGACTGGTCGATATGCGAAACCGACGTTCGCCTTTTCGACTACTCGGATTTTGGCCACGTCGATCTAGTCGCCGGTGGTGTGCCCTGCCAACCGTTCTCCCTGGGTGGTAAGCATGGCGGCCACAAGGATGAACGCGACATGTTCCCGGAGCTAACCCGCGCCGTCCAAGCGTTGCGGCCATTGGCCTTCATCGTGGAAAACGTCAAGGGTCTCCTTCGTGGCTCGTTCGCCGAATATTTCGAGTACGTCATCTTGAGGCTATCCCATCCCGGCGCGAAACGGCGCGGCGATTGGCGCGAGCATCGGGCGGCACTTGAGCGAATCCACACGGCCAGTCGATCGACCGGGCTTGATTACAACGTCGTGTTTCAGTTGCTCAACGCCGCCGACTACGGCGTGCCACAACGCCGCGAGAGGGTGTTTATCGTCGGTTTTCGATCGGACTTGGGAGTAAGCTGGTCGTTCCCTTCTCCCACACATTCCCGTGAATCGCTTCTCCGCTCGCAATGGATGACTGGTGAGTATTGGGAACGGCACGGACTGCGCGAGTCGAAACGGCCGCCGCCAGAGAACCGCGCGGCGCAATGGATTGAACGGAACCAGCTTGGCCTTGATGACGGGTTGAAGCCGTGGCGCACGGTGCGGGACGCATTGGATGGCCTAATAACGCCACGGACGACGGCGAACGACCTGGATCATTTTCTAAATCCTGGCGCGCGGGCCTACACGGGTCACACCGGAAGCCCATGGGATGAACCGGCCAAAGTTCTGAAAGCCGGGGACCACGGCGTGCCAGGTGGCGAGAACACCTTGGCGATCGGCGACGGCACCGTGCGGTACTTCTCCGTGAGAGAGGCGGCCCGATTGCAAAGTTTCCCGGATGAATATCTGTTCGCCGGCTCGTGGACCGAGCGCATGCGGCAGATTGGCAACGCCGTGCCCGTGGACCTGGCGCGCGCCGTCGCCGAGTCCGTAGCCGAGACCATCACGACTTTTTAGGAAACTGCTCATTCCATCGACTGACGCGATGAGTACCAGGCCGCCCGACGCCAGGAACCTTGCTCCCGAATCCGCTCTCGTTCCATTCCGGGTGGTAGTGGGCGATGAGCGCGAATTCAGCGGCGAAAACCCACCATTCGCTGGCGAACGTCAGATAGCGGCATCCCATGTCGGCCAGCGTGATATTCTCACGGCCTGCGATCTTACCAACATGCTCATTGAGCCTTCCGCGAAGGGTACGCTTGCTTTTCGTCGTGCCCTTAGACGCCTTGCCGACGTAAACCAGTTTCGCCTTGAAGTAGAGCGCGTAAATGCCGCTCAACTGTGGACCAACGCCTTTGCCCAAATCCAGCAGCGGGCTTTGTTCGAGCTTTTCGACGACCTGGGCGCGAATGCCTCGGTCAAGGTCGAAATCAAACCGATGCGGGTCGTCATCCGGCGGCATTTGCGCTTCCATGCCAGTGATTCTTGGCATGGAAGGCTACAGTAGTCGGGCAATCCGATCAAGACCAATCGCTCAACCAACGTGCCAAGCCAGAAAAAAATTCACATCAAATTAGGACACTACCCGCCGGGCCGCTCCGCGGCCGCGCGACGACCGGCCTCCGCTGGACGGGGACGCGGAGCGTCCGAAGAGCCGTTCCCACGCGGAGCGTGGGAACGAGTAAATTACTTCACCTTGCTCAAATGGCGCACGAAGTCGGCGTCGAGCTGTTCCAGATCATTGCCGAAGGCCTGCTTGAACTCCTCGATCTTGACCTGGGGATCGTCGGACAGGAGCGGCTGTTTTGCCGCCAGCGCCTTGATGTATTGCAGGTATTGCTTAGGCCGCTGCTTGATCAGGAAGTAATTCAGCGCCCAGGCTTCGCCGTAGGCGTCGTCGGCCCGTTTCGGATCGCGGAGCCGGTCGCTGCCGGCCAGCAAGGTGGTGAGCGAATCGGCCGGCCGCCGCGGCAGGTAGTTGCGAAAACCGGCCAGCCGCACTTGGTTGACCGAGCCGATGCTTCGCCACCCCTTCGAGCTGGCAAGGTCGGGCGTTTCGAAATACATCGCGATTCCCTCGCAGAGCCAGCGGGGGATGTCGGCATAGCGCGCTTGCAGGCCGCAGTTGAAGGCGATCTGGTGTGTCGCCTCGTGGATGACCGTGGCCACCGCGCGCTCAGCCTCGGGCCGCGACAACATCAGGTTGATTTGACTCGCCGAGCTGCGGCGGTCGCCGGGCTGCCGCAACGACTCGACGCCCGTCAAGTCGTACATCGTCATGCGGTTCGTCTGCAGGCTGTAATAGCCGATGATCGACCGGGTGCCCTCTCCCAATTCGCCGGCGGCGAAACGGGCATAGGCCTCGTGATCGGAAAAGACCAAGGCCACCAGCGGGAATTGCGAGTCGCGCAGTTCGATCTTCTTGCGGCCCCAATAATTGTTGAACGACATATAGAGCCGTTCAAAGAGCGCTCCGCACCACTGGGCATAGACCTTCGACGTGTTGTAACAGATGAGGTAGTGCTGGGTCGTGTGGAGATCGAACCCCTCGGGCAATTCTTTCAGCAGCGTTTTGCCCAGTTCGGCGGCCGAAAGCGGCGCGAACGGCTCGTCGTCGCTGGTGTGCTCGACCAGGTCATCCGGTTCCACCGCCCAGAGCAAGCCGTCGCGGCCGAGCACCAGCAAACCGCCGTCCTGCGCCTCGACGAGCACCTGCCCGCGGACTTCCAACTCCCGCCCGTCGCGGCGCAGCTTCACGGTATCCGCGGCGCCGGCGACGGATGGCCAGAATGCAACGAAGATGGTCAGCCAAAGTCGCACCGGAATCCTCGCAACCACAGTGGTTTCGTCCGCGCGGTCCCAACGCGCGGGCTACCTTCCACGGTAACAGATCGCCGGCCGGAGTCGAGTGGGTATTTACCGCTCGCAAGCCGCCGACGTGCCACGCACGCGGCGCGCGCCGTGATTCGTCGGGTTGTTATGTCATGGGCGCCGGTCGTCGTTGTTATTCAATGTCGGGCTCCGGCATGACGCCGGTCTCAACGGCGGTGCGCAACCCCTCCGGGCTGGCTTCCCAGGTTGCTCGATAAGTCGATTCGAGAGGAACCAGCACATGGAAGTCATTGCACAAAAAGAGCGGCATATTCGGCAGTTCGTCGCCGACTCCCACCGGCTCGATGTAAGCGGCACGCTCTCCGCCGGTCGCGTATGAAACCAGAACCCGGTCCTTTGCCTCGGGGAAGACGAATGGTTCTTCCAAGATTTCATCCCAGATGACCTTGTGAACGCCGAACGGATCGCGCGGCGTTGGGGGGAAAAGATCAACGACCAGAACATGAATACCCGATCGCAGAAAGTCAACGGTCTTTTCGACGAAGTCCCGCAGTGCGGCGCGGCTGTCCTTGTTTCCCGGCGAGAGGATCTCGATCACCGCGATGGTCCGGCCCAGGTGGTGCTTGACGACGATCCGGTTCGCGCGATCGGAGTAGAAATCTCTGGAAGTCCGTCGCACGATCCGCGTGACCGGGCGTTCCAAAGTGGCCACTCCGCCGTCGCTCCCCGGAGGGTTCATCCGTCGCTCGATGGCCAAGACGTCCGATTCCAAGGGGCCAACGCGTTGCTCGACGAGCGCTTCAACGCCCTTCGGCAGACGGCCGGCGTTGAGAGCGTCGGTGATTCGGATCGACCAACTCTGATGGAAGTGGTGAAACAGCCCGGCGGGCACGCGAGTCCAATCATGGATTGGCATGGCACTTTTCCTTTGGACCATGGGCACCGCCCCAAGTGAATTATATCATGCTTTCACCCAAAACAGCCGTCCCAGAGCGATCCGAACAGCCCTCTTGGCCGACGGCCGGTACGGCCCATCATCGCGGATCAAGGCCATCGCCGCAAGCAAGTTGGCCGAACACGACTTCCGAAACCCAACGATTGCGAAACACGCCCGTGGGGTCGAGCGCGAGACAGATCGCGCGGAATTCGCCAAGTCGCGGATAGAGCGTTTCGATTCGCCGCGCGTCGAGCGGACAGACTTTTCCCCAGTGCGGGCGCGCGGCGAACAATTGGGCCATGCTTTCCGCCAGGAAGCTCGCGCACCGCGTGAACCCCGCGCGGTCTGCCGGGCCCGCGTAACTGATCAAGCTGATCGCATAGTAGGGTTCACCGTCGCCGCCAGCCATCGAGATGAGCGTGTCGTCCGGCAAGACCCGCCGCACGCAGATCGCATAATGGTGCGTGTACGTGCCCGACGCGAGCAAGAGCGCGTCGAGCAAGCCGACCCCAGCGAGCCGCTGGCGCGTGGCCGAGCTGAGGGCCGTTGGCTCCCCGTCGAACCACCGCAGCACCTCTTGAACGAAATCGAGCGCCGCCGCAAGGCGCGGCCGCGCGACGAACAGTTCGATCTCGATGTGACGAAACAGCTCGTGTTTCATCACCAGCATGGCCTGCGATTGGTCGACGACCTTCCAGCCACGGACCACCGTCCAGCCTAGCAGACGGCGATAGAAAAAGCGCACGGCGACACGGCTACGCAGTACCCTTGCCAGGAATTGCACGACGAGGTGCAGCCCCAGGTCGATGGCCAGCAGCCAGTAAAGGCGGTACAGCCCGGCCAGCACGCTACGCCGGTGGGGCGTCTCACGGCGGTGCTGGGCGAAAAACCGCCAGCTCCAGGGAATCAGAAAGAACTGTTGCAGAGGGTACGGGCTTTCCTCCGCCAATACGCGGTCGAGCGTGGCGTAGCCGCGAACGTGCTCCTCAATGCGGTACTGCGGGCGGCAGGGGAGCTTGACCGCGAGGATGATTCCCAAGCAGCCCAGCGCGCAGCGCGCCGCCCGCAGTTCCGGCCCGTCGCGAATCGTGCGGACGGCGGGCCGGCCGGTCGCGGCATCGTAGGCCGCCAGCCGGACTTCGACCACATCATGCGACAGGCTGTGTTTACCGGAACCGTGCGTACCGGTCGAAATGGCGCCCGCGATCGTCTGCTCGGCGATCAAGCCAAGCGACGGGATCGTCTGGCCGTGCTTCCGGTCCAACTCGGACAGCAGTCGCTTAATCTGGCAGCCGGCGCCCACCGTGACCCACACGCCGCCGTCATGGCGATCGATCCGCACCTGGTCCAGGTGCTGCAAATCAATCAGGATTTCGTCGGCCACCGCCACCTCGCTCCACGAGTGCAAGCGGCCGACGGCGCGGATTTTCCTGCCCGCGTGCGCTGCTAGCACTTGAAGCACCTCGTCCTCGGAACGAGGCGACAGGTACTCGGCGGCCCTGAACCGCAGGTTGCCGCCGAAATTGGTGACGGAGTGTGACATCGGTTAGGTTAGTGTCCCCGCGGAAAATACGGAAAAATCTTCCCCATTGATACCCCGCCATCCGCTATACTGAAACTGGGCGCTTTCCTCGGCAGGCCAAATAGGGGACTCTCCCATGATATACCACCCGCGAAGGTGCGAAGGAGTCGACGAATCGGGCCAAATGGCCGCGGGCGCGTTGGAGCGGTTCGCCCAGCGTGACCCCGAAGAGCAGGATCTGATCATCCGGTTGGCGCGCATCCCGATCCACGATCCGAAGGTGCCCAAGCGGGAGCGGGAGATTGCCGAGGTGCAAGCGCGCCAACTCGAACAGATCCGCGGCATGCGCCGCGGAAGGGCATGAGCCCGGCGAGTGCAAGTTTCTTCAGAAAAGGATGAACACCATCGAACGTATTAGTGGCAAGATCACCGACAAGAATGGGCGCGCGACGGAGGGGGTGATCGGTACGATGGACATCTCGCCTCGCGGCGACGACCCCAGCGGAAGTTGGCGCGGCGAATTGAAGTTGCCGCTCGAGACGTCGATCGCCCCTGGGGCGTTCACGCTCACGCTGGACAACGGCCGGACGGGGAGTATCGTCATCACCAGCGTGCGCGCCAACTCCGGCACGCGGAACGCCGCCCCTTTCATGGGCAGCGGACCCCCGCCTGTGTAGGGTGGGCACCGCCCACGTACGGTGCGAACCGCCCACGTAGGATGGGTCGCCCTCGATGTCGCTGAGCCGGCGGACTTCCCGCGGGGCGTGTGCCGTAACTTCAATTCGCGGCGGGACTTCACAACGGCAACTTCAGCTTCTATAATGTCGGTCTTAGCGTTTGCCGCCGCATGGAGCGCGCGACGAGCGGGATACAGCGCCTGACGCACCAACCAACCGAGTTGCCATGAGCGAAAGCGGAAAGAGCAGCCACTGGAACTTTTTGGCCGACGAATTGGGGGCGGACGTGAAGCCCGCCGCGCCCAAGCCGGCAAATCCCGCTCCGACTCCGGCGGCGCGGACTCCGGCCGCGCCCACCAGCAAGAAGGCCGAAGAACGACCGAAGCCGGAACGTCCCAAGTCGAGTTGGAACGATGTGGCCTCGGCCCTGGGCCTGGAAGTTCCGCCAGCACCGGCAAGACCTCCTGCCGCGCGTCCGCCCGCCGCGCCATCGCCGGACGTTTCACAGGCCGCGGCGCTGGGCCTGCCTGCCTCGCGGCAGGCTGATGACAGTCCACCCGAGAGCCAGGCGCCGGCGGAGTCGCGGCGCGACAGGCCGCCGCGCGAGCGCGACGAGCGGAGTGGGCGCGGTGGTCGTGGCCGCGGACGTGGCGGGCGTGAGCGCGAACGCGGCGATCGCCCGCCGAGAACGCGCGGCGACGGCGACCGCCCTGAGCGCGAGGTCGCCCCACGCGCCGAGACGCCCTTCGCCGGGTCACCCTTTGCCGAAGATCCGCCCTTTGCCGACGACCGGGCCGAGTTCGTCGACGATCTGGAAATGGAGAGCCTGAGCGCCGGCGAGCCGAGCGACGCTTCGCGTAACGACGAGGCGCCCACCGGCCAAACCACGGCCGACGCCGCCGGCGAACGGAAGGGTGGCCGTAGTCGACGACGGCGACGCCGCGGCGGTCGTTCGCGCGAAAAAGGCAGAGAGCCATCGGATGCGTTCGACGGCGAGCGTTTGCCGGCCCAGGCTGATGAATCGCCGAGCGACGACGACGGATTCGATACCGTGCTCGACGCGGACCAAGCCGCCGAAGCCGAGTCCGACGTCGACCAGGAAGGCGCGGCCGAACGCGGCGAGGGCGATGCGCTCCGTCCACGCCGGCGCCGACGACGAGGAGGACGGCGACGAGGAGCGGGCCGTGGCGAGCGCGAAGCGGAAGGCGGCGCAGGCGACGAATCGGACGCCGATCCTCACGCCGACGACTTGGACGACGCCGCTGATCGCGACGAATCAGCCGAGGGCGACGAAGAACGCGAGCACGATGCCCAGCACGACGACGACGCGGAGCACGACCACGACCATGCCGGGGAAAACGACGACGAACACGACGACGAAAACGACGGCGGGGACATGAAGCCCAGCCACCGCGGCATTCCGAGTTGGGAAGATACGATCGGCGTGATGGTGAGCACCAACATGGAATCGCGGGCGAAGAATCCCAACGCCGGCGGCGCGCCTCGTGGCCGGGGTCGCGGCCGGGGCCGGGGCCGTCGGCCATGAAGCTCGTCCGATTCGGAGTTTGCTCGCCCGCGTTGGTGGGCGGCGCCCATCCTATGCCATGAAACTGATTCAAGTCGCGGCCGCGGTGCTGAACCAGACGCCGCTCGATTGGGACGGGAACAAGGCCCGGATCGTCGCGGTGATCGACGCGGCGCGCGCGGCGGCCGTCAGCTTGCTCTGCCTGCCGGAGTTGTGCGTGACGGGCTACGGTTGCGAAGACGCCTTTCAATCGCCGGGGCTGCAACGCACCGCCCAACGCGTCCTGGCCGACCTGGTGCCGGCGACGAAGGGCATGATTGTCTCGTTCGGCTTGCCTTTGCTCTCCCATCACGGGCTGTTCAACACGGCTTGCCTCGCGGCCGACGGCCGGATCCTGGGCTTTACCGCCAAGCGGTTCCTGGCCGGCGACGGCATCCATTACGAACCGCGCTGGTTCAAGCCCTGGCCGGCCGGCCACCGCGCCGAGGTCCGTCTCGACGGCCAAGACTATCCGTTAGGCGACATCCATTTCGACTGCGGCGGGCTGAAAATCGGCTTCGAAATTTGCGAGGACGCTTGGGTGGCCAACCGGCCCGGCAGCGACCTGGCGCTGCGCGGCGTTGATGTGATCCTCAACCCCAGCGCCAGCCACTTCGCCTTCGGCAAGGCCGAGGTCCGCCACCGTTTCGTGCTCGAAGGTTCGCGGGCCTTCGGCGTGAGTTACGTCTACGCGAACTTGCTGGGCAACGAGGCGGGCCGGATCGTCTACGACGGCGGCGCCCTGATCGCCTCGGCCGGCAAGCTGCTGGCCAGTGGATCGCGGTTTTCGTTCGCCGACTTCCAACTGACCACCGCCGCGATCGATGTCGACGCCACGCGGATGGCCCAGTCGCGCAGCGGCAGCTTCCGCCCCAACGTCGACGGCGGACCCGATTGCGTCGAAGCCGCCTTCGATTTCCCGCCGCTGGAGCCGCAAGACGCCCCCCTCGACATGCAGGCGTGGGAACGCGGGCCGTACCTCAAGGAGGAGGAGTTTACCCGCGCCATCAGCCTCGGTTTGTTCGATTACTTGCGTAAGAGCCGTTCACGGGGCTTCGTCGTATCGCTCAGCGGGGGCGCCGATTCGTCGGCCGTGTCGTGCCTGGTGGCGCTGGCGGTCGACTTGGGCGCGCAGGAACTGGGCCTGCCGGGCTTTCTGGCAAGACTCGGCTACCTCGATAGCGTGCGGGAGGCGACGCGGCCCGGCCAGGTCGCGCGGGCCCTTCTGAGCTGCGTTTATCAACGAACGCGGAACAGCTCGCTCGTCACTCGCGACGCGGCGAAGCAGATCGCCGAAGCGCTCCAGGCTGAATTCATCGAATGGGACGTCGACGACCTGGTGACAAAGTACGTCGAGACCGTTTCCCACTCGCTGGGGCGCGATTTGACCTGGGAGCGGGACGACGTCGCCCTGCAAAACATCCAGGCCCGCGCCCGCTCGCCCGGCGTCTGGCTGTTGGCCAACCTGCGCGGCGCGTTGTTGCTTTCGACCAGCAATCGCTCGGAGGCGGCCGTGGGCTACGCGACGATGGACGGCGACACCAGTGGCGGCCTCAGCCCGATCGCCGGCATCGACAAGGCCTTCCTGCTACGTTGGCTGCGCTGGCTCCAGGAGCATGGACCCGCGGGCTTGCACCCGCTCCCGGCCCTGGCCGTCGTCAACTGCCAGCAACCGACCGCCGAGCTACGCCCCGCCGGCGCGCACCAGACCGACGAAGCGGACCTGATGCCTTACGAACTGCTCGATGAAATCGAGCGGGCGGCGATCCGCGACAAGTACACACCGTTGGAGGTGTTCCTGCGAATTCGCTCACGCTTCGCGCGCTACGATGCCGCGACGTTGTGTACCTGGGTCGAGCGATTTTTCCGGCTCTGGTGCCGCAACCAATGGAAGCGAGAACGCTATGCTCCCTCGTTCCATGTCGACGACGAGAACCTCGACCCCAAAACTTGGTGCCGGTTCCCCATTCTCTCCGGCGGCTTCGAGCGGGAGTTGGCCGAACTGCGGGAGTACGCCGAGAGGGATCATCCGGTCACGGCGAGGCATTGATCCAAGCGATGAACGCCCTGGCCCAGGCGCCTTCATCGGTGTCCTTGGCTCGGACAATCCATTCCGGCACGGCCTGTACCGACCAGGAAATCCGTCTCGGCGGATTGCCCGGCTTTAGACGCGTTAAGACTTCTTCCCCCGCATCGCGCATCTGTGCCCCACGCGCCGAAGCTTTCGTCGGGTAAAGGTACGGTTTTGCCAGTTTTTTCGTGACGTCGGCGCAAACCATCGCGTCGCCAATTTCGACGAGGCGCTCCCACGCGGTGGGCGTTACAACGTCGAAGACCACGGACCAATAATTCGTCCTGGGCGCCGACAGCGCGATTGACGAGGTCGGGCGTGCGGACGCTGTCGCCGGGTACTCGACGATTTCGTCAATGACGCGCGCGCTCGAGCGCGAGCGCGCCGCGCGGGAACGGGCGCGATATGAAGACTAATCGCGCGCTGAGCATCGTCGCTGCGCGAAAAAAAACGATTCCGAAACCCCTCCCAAAGAGATCCAAAAGACCGTGGGGTAAGGCGAAGGGTGGCGCGGTAATTGGATGCCGCTTACGCGGCTCGCTCAGACGTCATGGGGTATTCGGAAGTCGTTTTTTTTCGCTTCGCTGCCGTTTTGTTTTTTGCACGTTCGTTGCTGCGCAACAAGCGTGCTTTTTTCGGGAAAATGATCCCTACCGATTCGTGGGCCGGCCCGGCGGACCCCACTCGCTTGCGCCGCGGGTTAGTATCGGAACCATGAATCATCCACACTACGGTTTGGGGCAACCAAGGCAATAGAGGCGGCGGTTTGAACGCAGCAGCAATTGGCCGCGGCTCACGGCCGGGCTGGCGTTGAATTGCGTGCTGTCCGAGAGCAACTCGTTGTGGGCCAGCAGTTCGAACTTAGGCCCCGCGGCGAGCACGAACGTGCCTTGGGTCCGGCTGACGGCGTAAAGCCGGCCGTCGGCCAACAACACCGAGGAGTAGAAATCCTTCGCGCCGGGCACGCGCTCTTTGTAAACGACTTCGCCTCCGTCGGCCTTCACGCAACAGGCGATCCCCCGGTCGCTGACCCAGTGCAAGTACCCATCGTGGACCACCGGCGAGGGAACGTACGCTCCCAGCTTGGCCTTCCAGACGACGTGCGTCTTGGTGACATCGGCGTGGCCGCCCGCCCGCACCGCGGCCGCCGCGTTGCCGGCCATCCCGGTCACCGCGTACACCACATCGCCCTGGGCCACCAGGCTGGTACACTGCGCGCCCTCGGGCAAAGCGCCGGCGTACCAGAGCAGCTTGCCCGTCTCGGGGTTCAGCCCCCAGATTTCGCCCGGCACCGCCGTGACCAGTTCCTGTTTGCCATCGGCCACCTCGACCAGGATCGGCGTGCTCCATGAGCCGGAGGTCGACTCGGCCGCCGCTTTCCAGACCTCTTGTCCCGTCTTGCCGTCAAGGGCCACCAGGGCTTGGCTCTCGGCACTGGCGTTCACGATCACCAGTTCGCCGTACACGATCGGGCTGGCGCCCGATCCCATGCCCATCATCGCCAAGCCGTCGCCAACGTCGGCGTGCCAAAGCTGCCGGCCCTCCAGGTCGAAGGCGAACACGCCGCTCTTGCCGAAGAAGACGTAAACGCGCTCGCCGTCCGTCGCTGGCGTGCTGGAGGCGTACCCGTGGCCCATCAGCATCCCATTGGGTCGGTCTTCAGGGAGCTTCGCCTTGACAGACCGATCCCAGATGATTTCTCCCGTCGCGCGGTCGATGCCTACCAGGTGCCGCAGCAGATCTTCCGGCTTGGCGGCGGCCCCTCGCTCGACGCCGTATCCGGAATAACAGGTGACGAACACTCGCTCGCCCGTGGTGATGGGGCTGGAAGCGCCGGGACCGGGCAGGTCGGTCTTCCAGACGACGTTCCGGTCGTCGGACCATTCGACCGGCAACCCCTGCTCGTCGCTCGTGGCCGAACCGTTGGGGCCGCGGAAACGGGGCCAATCGGCGCCCGCCGTTGCCGACAAAAACGAGAACACGACGACGAACGACGCCAGCCTCTTGGTCACCGCGCAATATGCCATCGAAAAAATCCTCGTTGTACTTTTGCCACGAGAAATGCGGTGGCTGGTGGCAGAGCCTAAGCGATGCCCCGGCTAGAAAGGGACCGGGGCATCGCTTAGGCTCTGCCCCAGCCACCGTGCATGTCTCATTTTCGACCGCGTGAGGTAAGCTTCTTCGATTACATGGGTGGGCGCTCGCGCGGCCCGCCCGGCCGTCCACCCCCTGGGCGACGTCCGCCCGGCCCGCCACGGCCGCGTAACTGCGACACGTCGAAGGGCTTCCCCTTCAGCTCTTCGAACTTCGTCTTTTGCTCGTCGCTGAGCACGGCCATGAGCTTCGCGTCGCGATCTTCATGCAGTTTACGCATCTGCTCTTGCATCTTCTGAAAGCGTTCCCGGCGCGCGGTCTCGTCGGCCTCGTTGCCTTCGCCGCCCGCCCCACCCGGGCCGCCACGGCCGCCGCCTGGGCCGCCAAAGCCACCACGGGGGAACAGTTTTTGCATTTCCTCTTGGCTCGCCGCGAACACCGAGCTGATCTGTTCCCGCTGGTCCTCGGACAGCGCCAGTGCTTCCGCCACGTCTTTGCCGTGGATCGCCATGACTCCGGCCAGTTGGCGTTGGATCTGCTTGATACGGTCGAATTGGTCCTTGTCGACCACCTTTTCGAGCTTGGGTTGGTACTTCTCGTTGAGCTTTTTGTTCCGCGCGGCCATCTTTTCGCGGAATTCGGCCATTTTCTTGTCACGCTCTTCCTCGGAAAGATCCTGCAGTTCCTGGAAGTTGAAATTCCCGCGCCCCTCTTCGAGGTCATCCTGAAAGGCTTCGTCGATTTTCTTGATCTTGTCGATTTGATCTTGGGTCAACTCCAGATCCTTTTGGACCGCGGCATGGGTCAAGAGGCGCAACGTGCCGCCGACGCCCTCCATCCCACCAAAGCCCATGAAGCCGCCGGGACCAGCGAAACCTCCGCCAAATCCGCCCGGCCCTCCACGTCCTTGTCCCGGTCCTCCACGTCCTTGTCGCTGCCGCCCCTCTTGACGTTCGTCCTGCTGGGCGAGGCAGAGGCTCGCTGTCAAGCAAAGCCCGGCCAAGGCCAACAGGGGGTGTCGCACACTTGAAAACCATTTCATCGCACTGGCTCCTTAAGCAAAACGCGGGTCATATACTTCCCCTGGAAACCCTCGAACGCCTAGTGGCCGGAATCGCCGCCAACGTTACACCCGTCTGTCAGTACAGCACGACGAAGCCCCCGTCGGGTCGAGCATAAACGGCCGGCAGGCTCCAGACCGGCACGCCGGACGCTTGCCCTTGCGTGCCGGCCACGGGACGTCCCTTGGCGTCGTAATGTTGCCAAGCGACGGAGCCTCCCTGGTTCCAGCCCATCCCCTCGGTCCAGGCCAGCAGGACTTCGCCGCGCTCGTTGGCCGCCACGACCGGGTGCTTGCGCTTGCCCGTGCCGCCTGGGGCGGCGATCGGACGGCCCGGCTTCCGCGTCTTGGAATCGATGCGCCCGTAGTAAACTTGACCTTCGGTCTCCCAGGCCGCCAAAACCCCCGCCGTGGTATCCGTCAACGCGGCGGTGCTCATCACGCACTGGTCGACGTTCCACTCGGCAAGCTTCAGGCCACGGAACTTCTCCGCACGATCCGACGATGCGAGCAGGTACATGTCGCGATGCGCCACGTCGGCGGCCGAACGGTAGAAAATGTAGAGATTTCCGCGGCGGTCGGCCAACGCCCGCATGCCGCAGCAGCCGCAGCAACCGGTCGGCTCGTCGTAGGCCGCTTGTTCGGCGGCGAAGGTCGCGCCGTCGTCGTCGCTGCGGGCGACCCATACGCGGCGGTTGTCTTCGCCCTGCTCGCCGACCTCCGGCGCGTGCCAGGCGACGTAGACGTGCCCCTCCCGGTCGGCGGCCAGCGAACCGCCGCCGTCGAGACCGACGTGGCTGCCGATCACGTTTCGCTCCGGCTCGAATCCGTCGCCGGCGTCGTTGGCCCGTGTGTAGAGCATGGGCGACTTGCCGGCGGGGCCCTTCGGCTCGGCCCGGTCGGAACCCATCCAGGCCACATGGACGCGGTCGTCGCGGCCCAGCGCCAGATGCGCGCCGCGGATGTTGCCCATCGCGATCGCACTGCCACCGTGTCGATTCACGCGCAGCGGAGCCGAAAACTCGCCGCCGGTGGCGGATGAGCGAACGTAGTCGATGTCGCCGTGCGCCGGCTCGCCATGAAAGTAAATCAAGTGGACTGTGCCGTCGGCGCCCACGGCCACTTGCGGCTGAATGCCCCCATTGGGAACTCGAAGCAAGCTGACACGTTCGGCGGCACACAACGGCGCCAGCGGCAAAACCCAGGGAACTAAGACAACAATCCGCTTCAAGGCCAGGGTTGCCGCGGCAACGGCATCTGTAGGGAACGCCCTCCGTGGCGTTCCGTGAAGCGGGTATCGACGTCGACTCGCCGGGCACGGAACGCCACGGAGGGCGTTCCCTACAGTCAGGTTGGTGGGCGGTGCCCACCCTACAGTCAGCGGGGAATTCGCGGCCATTGGAAAACCTCCATCAGGTTGGAAAAATCATCGGTCCAGAGCGAAATGCCCGGGTCCGGGGCGAGCGGCCGCCAGCGGCGGTCAGCGCTCAGTCGGCCGAAGTGTTCGCGGCTCGCCGCGATCACGATCCAGTGCGACGGGGTTTTGCCGACGGTATCCGCATTCGATTCTGGCGCAAGAAAGCCATCGTTCTGGTCCAGGCCGACCAACCCCGCCGCCTGGGCCAGATTGCCCAGCACCCGGCCGAGACGGAGGTAGCTGTTCGAAACGTGAAAGGCGATGACACCTCCCGGCGCCAGTTTGCGACAATACAGCGAGAGCGCTTCTCGCGTCAACAGGTGCATGGGTACGGCGTCGCCGCTGAAGGCATCGATCACGATCAGCGCGAAGTGGTCGTCGGGCTCGCGGGCCAGCGCGAGCCTGGCGTCGCCCAGCACCACGCTCATGTGGGCAGGGCAATCTCGCAGAAACGTGAAGTAACGCTCATCGCGGGCGATCCGCTCGACGGCCGGATCGATCTCGAAAAATCTCAGATCCTGCCCCCGTTGGCCGTAGGCCGCCAGCGAGCCGACCCCCAGGCCGACCATCGCCAGCTTGCCACCGGCCAGCCGTTCGTTCAACGCCGCGAACACCTGTCCGATCGGCCCGGCGCGATGGTAATAGAGCAACGGCTGGTCGCGCACCTTCGGGTCGTCGTCGCGGAGTTGGGCGCCATGGCGGATGTGACCGTGGCTCAGGTAGTTGATCGGTGGGTCGATGTCCTGCGTGATCTTGAGCGCGCCGTAGAAACTGCGCTCGCGGTACTCGACCCGACTGGTGACGTCGTAAAAGGACGTCATGACGAACATGACGGCCCCGATGCAGAGCGCGAAGCGGATCGGACGTGCGATCCAGGGAACGCAAAGCGCCAGCGCCATGGCGGCGCGTAGCTGGCGGTCGCCGTCGGGCGGCCAGTAAAAATAGACCAGTCCGGCGGTCAGCCCCACCAGTATGGGGACGAGGAGATCTTGCAAAATGACCGTGGGCCAGCGGGACCATTCGCCGGGCATGATCTTCGCCCACCAAAGTCCGCCTCCCCGCGGCGCCGGAGACAACGCGCAGGCCAGGACCATGGCCAGCGGATACTCGACCAGGCGAGTGAAAACCAGGGGGGCCAGCAGCGCGTTGAACAGGCCGCCCAACACGCCCCCCAGCGACATCCAGAGGTAGAATTCCGTCAGTTTTTCGGGCGCGGGGCGCGAGCGGGCCAGTTCGCCGTGGCAAACCATCGCGGCGATGAAAAAAGTCGCCAGGTGCGCGGGAGCCAGCGATTCGAGCGTTCGCAAGCTTCCCGAATCGCCGAGATACGTCTGCCATATCACGGCCGCCGGAAAGGCCCAGATCATCAGTTGATGAACTCCGCTGGGCAGCCGCGAAAAGACCAGGATGAAACTCAACAGGTACAGTGCCAGCGGCACGACCCACAGCATGGGAACCGGGGCCACGTCGGTCGTGAGGAACGTCGTCACCCCCAGCATCAGGCTTGAGGGCGCGAACGATAACGCCACCCAACGCAGCCGCGTCCAGCGGCCGACCGCCTGAACTTTCCTTGCCGCCAGCGGTTTTCCGCGCCGAACCGTCGGCGACGGATCGTCCGCGAGCGGCCCTTGCGATCGCCACAGTGCCGTCGCGCAGGCCGCCGTCAGCGGAACCAACAGCGCGTACCCCGCCGTCCAGAGCTTGCTCTGCTCGGCCAGCGACAGCCGCGGCTCGATCACCAGCGGATAGCTCAGCAGGCCCAGCATGCTGCCGGCGTTGCTGGCCGCATAGAGGAAATAGGGGTCGCGCGCCGCGCGGTGGCCACTGGCCGCGAACCACTTCTGCAGCAAGGGCGCGCCGGTCGAGACGACGAAGAAGGGCAAGCCCGCCGTCACGGCCAACAGCGCCAGCAACGGCAACACCGGCTCGGTTTCGTTGGGGGGCGCGTAGTCGCCCGCCACGACGATCGGCAGCACCAGCCACGCCAACGCCAGAAGTCCCAGGTGCGGCACGGCCTGCCGGCGGGCGCCCAGCCATTGCGTCGTCGCGTGCGCGTAGAGATAGCCCGCCAAGAGCGCCGCCTGGAAGAACACCATGCAGGTGTTCCAAACCGCCGGCGCGCCGCCAAATTTCGGCAGCACCAGCTTCGCGATCATCGGCTGCACGCAGAACAACAGCGCGGCGCCCACGAACAGCGTGACACCGAACAAGACCGCTTTCGCGACGGAGGCCAACATACGACGATTATACCCGCGCGCGGCCCAGAATGACTCACGCACTGTGCTGTAGCAGAATTCGCAAGCATTCTGGCGTAACTCGCGTCCACGGCCTGACTTCTTGCGAAGCCAGCAGCCAGCTACGGGACCTGCTATCACGCCGTATTACCTTTCGGCAAAAAGTAGCGACCAACCGTATAGAGAACAACCGTGCATATATGCAACCCCGTATCGTAGGCGGAGGTCCAGGACGTTGCGCCGCGGAGGGAAGCGCGAACGCGCATAAACGCGGCTTCGGCGCAGCCGAAACTGCGCAAGAAAAAACTGGCAAAACCGTACCCGTACCGACCAGGAAATCCGTCTCGGCGGATTGCCCGGCTTTAGACGCGTTAAGACTTCTTCCCCCGCATCGCGCATCTGTGCCCCACGCGCCGAAGCTTTCGTCGGGTAAAGGTACGGTTTTGCCAGTTTGTTCGTGACGCCGGCGCAAACCATCGCGTCGCCAATTTGAGCGCCGCGCCGAGCCCCGAGAATGGGTCTTCGACGTTGTAACGCCCACCGCGTGGGATCGCCTCGTCGAGGCAGCCATGTGCCAGGCCCGCGCTGGCGATCCTCGGGCGCGCGAATGGATCGCGAACGTCCTGGGCGCCGACAGCGCGATTGACGAGGTCGGGCGTGCGGACGCTGTCGCCGGGTACTCGACGATTTCGTCAATGACGCGCGCTCGAGCGCGAGCGCGCCGCGCGGGAACGGGCGCGATACGAAGACTAATCGCGCGCTGAGCATCGTCGCTGCGCGAAAAAAAACGATTCCGAAACCCCTCCCAAAGAGATCCAAAAGACCGTGGGGTAAGGCGAAGGATGGCGCGGCAATTGGATGCCGCTTACGCGGCTCGCTCAGACGTCATGGGGTATTCGGAAGTCGTTTTTTTTCGCTTCGCTGCCGTTTTGTTTTTTGCACGTTCGTTGCTGCGCAACGAGCAGCCGCGCAGCGGCGACAGAGCGTGGCAACGAGGGCCCTTCAGGCCGCGGCGGCCACGACCAACTCCTGTGCCACGGCTTCGATCTGGTCGGCGCCGATCGACGGTTGCTCGTCGGCGTAGCCGATGAGCAGCGCCAGGTCGCAGAGGCGGTTGATGCGGCGAGGTACGCCGCGCGTGAGATGAAACAGGGTTTCCACGGCGTCCGGCTCGAAGATGGTCCGCGTCGCCCCGGCGGCGTTTAGCCGGTGCGCGACGTAACTGGCCGTCTCGTCGAGCGTCAGCGGCCGGAGCAAGCACTTGACGCCGAGCCGCTCGTCGAGTTGCGGCATGCGCTCGACGACGCAGAGCAAGTTCGGTTGCCCCACCAACAACAAGGTGAGCATCGGCCGGCCGCCGGACTCGAAATTCAGCAACAATCGCAACATTTCGAAGGCGCGGCCGTGTTCGAGCAATTGCGCGTCGTCGATGGCCAGCACGGTGTGCCGCCCCGCCGAGGCGGTCTCGTCGAGCCGGCGTCGGATTCGCCCCACGCTATCGGCGACCGGCGGCGTCGCGCCCGCGGCGCCCGCCACGCCCAGTTCGGCTGCAAGGTAGGCCAGCAGGTCGGCGGCCGGCATCTGTGGAAACACAAGATGCACCAGCGGCTGGAACTGCGCGGGCAACTGTTCGGCCAGTAGCCGCACGAGCAACGTCTTGCCCGTCCCGAAGCCGCCGCACAGCAGTGCCGCGCCACGCTGGCTTTCGATCGCGTAGCGAAGCTTCAAGAGCGTACCCTGATGGGCCTCGGCCGGATAATAGCTGCGAGGATCGGCGCCGCTCTCGAACGGTTTTTCCCGCAGCTTCCAATACGTTTCGTACATGGCTGGCTCACATGAAGTTTTCGACAAGGTGCCAATGACCGACGCCGGCTTGAGCAAGCCGCCGTGCCAGGGCTTCGCTTTCGAGCGGCGGAGTGTGCCGTGCGTCGCGCACCACCACCGCGGCGTCGAGCGCCGACTCGCTTCCCAGCAGCCTCTCGGCGATCCGGCCCGCCCCGATGGCTAATGGTCCGGCGTCGAAACAAACGCAATCGAACCGCCGCACGAGCGGGTCGCGTGGCAAGGGCGGTCGGACGCCGCCGTGTCGCAGGTGCTCCGCGGCGACCGGACCCCGCGGAGCCAAAAGCGCCGTACCGTCGGCGGTTTCCACAAGCGCCTGATCCAGCGAAACCCTACCCGACAACGCATCGTCCCAGCCGGCGTCGACCTTCACGCCCAAGCGTTCGGCCAACTGGGGCCGTTGGCAATCGGCGTCGACCAACAGCGCCTTTCGTCCCTGCCTCGACCAATGACGCGCCAAGGCCAACAACAGCGTCGTGCGTCCCTCGCCGCGGCGAAAGCCTGTGACAAGCAGCGTTCCCGGCCCGATCAGGCTGAAATCCACGAGCGCGGCGGCCAGCGCGGCGAGCCCTTCGCCGGCCGCCGCGAGCAGCGACTCGCACGTTTCCGGCCACACGATTTGCCGGCGCTTGCGAACAGGTGGCGTTTCGGCCGGCACAGGAAACGCGACGTGCGGCTGCGGCGCCACCGAATTCCGTTGGTATACCTTGATGAAGGCCTGGTTGAGCGTGCTCATGGTTGGCTTGCGCCCTCGGGCGGTTGGCTTGCGCCCTCGGGCGGTTGGCTTGCGCCCTCGGGCGGTTGGCTTGCGCCCTCGGGCGTCTGGCTTGCGCCCTCGGGCGTCTGGCTTGCGCCCTCGGGCGTCTGGCTTGCGCCCTCGGGCGTCGCAAGGCCGCTCTCGCCGATGGGTTCGATGTCGTGGAGCGTCGCGCCCACCTCGTCCGGCGGGTTCGATTCGGGTCCGGCGATCCCGTCGTAACGCGCCGCGTCGTCGCGCTCGGCGACGCGCACCTCCGACGGCGGATGCAATCCCGGCGAAGAACCGTGCGAATCGAGCGTGGTGGCCAGTTCCGGTTCGGTCGCGGCGGGCGGTACCACGATCCGCGCCGGAGGGACTGTCGATGGTGGTGGCGTTTTCGGCCGCGGCAGTTGGTCGGCGAATTGTGTCGTACCGATCGAGGCCGATCCCGACGGCTCACGCCACACCAACGTCACGAGAATCACCAGCGACAAGCCCGCGACGCAGGCCAACCAGATTTTCGGCCGCATCAAAACGGTGTGAAACGCCAACAATCGAGTCGATACATGGTGCCACGGGTCTTGACCCAAAAGGCGCTCGGCCGGCGACGTGCCGGCGTCCGTCGCTTCCTTGATGGGGCTGTTGGTGTCGGCCGCCTCGGCCCAACGGCTGGCTCGCGGCGCCGTGGGGGCCGGCACGGCGTGTGCCGCTACGGCCGCCCCTGGGGCGGGCCGCCGGATGTCGGGCAAACGGATCGTGGATCGAGGTTCCGGCCCTGCCGTTGAGCTCGGATGGGCAGTTTGCTCAAGATGGGATGCCGTGTGCATGGTTGCTTCCAGGGCAGGCTGATAGGCTCGATCAAGGGAGACTATCGGTTCTGAACGGGCAAGACTTGAGGGTTTTTCCGTTCGTAGGATGGTTTCGTTGTCGGTGGGGAATGACCACGACCGGAAGTCGTTCCGCCCCCGGGCCGTACTCCTTGATCGCCCGCCGCCAGTAGCCGGCCGCCTTGGGGTACTGGCGGCGGTTTTTGAAAACCTGGGCCAGCGCGTCGACGGAACATGACGATCGGCCTCGGTTTGAAAGGGGCGACGCAACATTGGACGAACCAACCCTTCGCGGAGTTCCCCCTCGCTGGCCCGTATTATACTTCACGCGGCCGACCATGAGACATTTTGCCACGAGAAAGCGGTGGCTGGTGGCCGAGCCTAAGCGATGCGCGGCTAGCCCGGATGATTCATGGTCCCGTAGCTGGCTTCGCAAGAAGCTGCGGGGTCCGTGGTGGCCCACGAAACAGGTAGGGTCATTTTTACGCCAAAAGCACGCACGTTGCGCAGCAACGGGCGTGCGAAAGAAGCCCGGGCCTTGCTTGCGCCGCGGGTTCGTGTTGGACCATCAATAATCCGGGCTAGGCCGTCGTGGGCCGGCCCTTCGAGGCACGGCGGCGGCACGCTATCCCGGATTATTCATGGTTCCGTAGCTGGCTTCGCAAGAAGTCAGGCCGTGGACGCGAGTTACGCCAGAATTCTTGCGAATTCCGCTACAGCACAGTGCGCGAGTTCCTCCCCGGACCATGAATAATCCGGGCTATGCGGCTTCGACGCCCACTGGCGCACCTTTGACGTCCACTTGCGCACCTTTGACGTCCGCAACCGCGCAGGCGCCTAATCGCGGGACGCTGGAATCGCGGTCGACCGTTTCCAACTCGACCCTCGTGGACTCGATACCGTCCCCGCACCGGCCGTTTTGTCCCGACGCGGCCGGAGATTTGGCAACGACGACGGCTTGCGCACCTTGGGATTCGGCCACCGCCGCGCCCACTTGGCCCGCCGCGCCCACCTGGCCCGCCGCGCCCACCTGGCCCGCCGCGAACGCCGCTGCGCCGGCCGCCAACCGCCAGTACCACACCGATTCGGCGCCGAAACCGTCGTGAACGACTTCGACCCCCGCCAGTCGCTTGGCTCGGCGGACGGTGCCCCACGAGTGGCCGTTCTCCTTGGCTTGGCGGACGACCTCCTTCGAGGCCACGCGGCCGTGGGCCAGCAAGTCGCGCAGCCAGCATGCCGCGTCGAGGCGATCGAACTGCCGGCTACTGCCCAGCGCCGCCGCCAGCGATTGCGCCGCCTCGTCGGCGATCACGACGGGCGCCGGGCTCCAGCGCAGCCCGTCGCCGTCGATCCGAAACTCGTACCCCAACTCATCGGCGCAGGAGCCGTTGCGCGCCGGCAGCAAAAGCCGCCGGCCAAGATCGGCCGGGTCACGCACCACGGTCCACACGGCATGCGCAGGGCGCGCCATGACCAGCGCCGCCAGCGAGCGGCGCGGCAGGGCGGCGCCGGCCGCGTGACCCAGCTTGACGATCGCCAGCACCGCCACGTTGCGCTCCGAGGCGAGCTCGGCGAGCTGCTCCAGCCAGAGATTGCCCAGACGATCGAGTTCAGCGCCCCCATCCTCGAGCCCCGTGGGAAGGGCATCGATCACCAACAGTCCGCAGTCGGGCACATGGTCGAGCAGACGCCCCAGCTCGCCCACCATGGCCTGGTTTTGCTTCTTCGCGCCCATCGCCTGGTCGACGCGATCGGAAAGGTCGAGATCGCGGTCGACCGTCGCGCGCAGGGTCTCGCAGGAGTGAATCCAGACACGGTCCAGATCGGCGCCGGCCGCTTCCAATCGTGGCCGCAGGATCTCGCCGGGCGAGTCCCAGGTATTGACGATCGCCACCGACTCCGGCCGGAGCGCGCCTTCGACGGACCCCGTGGGCAAAGCCCGGCCGCTGGAAATACGCGCCGCCAGTTCGATCGCCAACGAGGTCTTGCCCGCCGCCTGGCCGCCCACCCAAAGGGTGACCTTTCCGCGGGCCAGCGTACCCTGCCGGAGCCAGTCGATCGTTTCCGGCCGGATGTCGCTCGCGCGGCGGAACCTTTCGGCGTCGGCTCCCGATCGGCCGCCGTCGATTGGCGGTGAAGTCGGCATCGTCTGCCGGCCGTGACCGTTCGCCCGCGGGTGCGCCGGCGCCGGCCCGGCGGCCGGCGCGCACGAATGGGGCCGCCCCAGGCGCGAGTCGGCATCGGCAAACAGGCCCGCCTCCGGCGACGATTCGTTGCCGGGGACCAGGTCGGCCAGGCGGGTGAAGAGCGGCCCGGGCTGCGCGGGCGTCGAGAACGCGGAGGTCGCGATGGAAATGGCCGGCGAGGCCGGGCCGAGAAGTTCGTCGATCTTTGGCGGCAACGCCTTGGGCGTCTGCGAGGCTTTTTTTCGGTGGCGAGCGGAGTGGGACATGGTCGAGCTCCTGGCTGTGGGTGGAACATGAAGATACATGCGACTAGTAATATGTAAATGTATACATTACGCGAGGCCTTGTCAAGCGCCCAGGGCGCTTTCTCGTGGTGGCCCCCGACCCCAAAGGGGTCAGATTCCACAGCCCACGGGCGCAGCCCTGGGTGACGAATTGACCGCCCATGCCTTCAACCCAAACGGGGTGAAACCGAGGCGAGCGCATGCCGCGATCCCGATCTGATGACCTCCTGGACTTGCTTCTCACCGGAACCCAATCGCGGTGAACTGCTCGCGTTTATCCGCCGCCCAAGCGTCGTCGGGGCACGCCTTCATGTAGGCCCTCAAGAAAGCCGCCGCTTTGCCAAGGTCGCGGACCTGTTCGAACACAAGCACCAAACGCCGCAGGATGGCGGGCCGCCCTGGAAACTCGCGGTTCAGCCGCAACAGAATCTCGCTGGCCTCCACGTAGCTCGCTTGTAACCCCAAGACGGACGCCTTTTTCAGCAATGTATTTGGGTGCTGACCTTCGTCCGCCAAAATCTGCGCGATTACCTGTTCCGCGCGCTCCAGCGCACGCGTCTCGATCGAGCACGTCAGCGAAAGTTGACGAACGTCGCGGCGAACAGGCGAGTCGTCGGCGAGCATCTCGGGATGTCCCTCGACATCGCGCATGCCGTCGAAAAAACGCCCATCTCGCACCGCCGCCGAAAGCATCAACAAGAAGGCGTGCGCGTCGCCGGTCGTTTCGAATTCGCCCCGGGCGACGTGCTCCGCGCGTCGGTAATCCTCCGACTGCAAAAGCGCGATCACCTTGCTCGACCAGTCGACGGTGGGTTCGGCGCGCACCACCAGGCTCTTCTGCGGCACGTAATCGAGCTGCGCGCGGCGCGCTCGCTGGGTCGCGGTGATCAAATCGGCAACCGACGGCCAGCGATCTTCGGCCTCGAAGGCCAGGCACCGCAGGATGACCTCCTCCAAAGCGGGACAAACCGACGTATTGACCTCTCGCGGCCGCGGGAAGGGGGTGTGTCTCGTGATTTGACTGAGCGTGTCGTGAGGCAGGCGTGACGTCACGAGATGATAGAGCAACACCCCCAGGCTGTAAATGTCCGCGTGGAAAACGGCCGACTTCGGGCGCCCCCGGATGCTGACGCCGGCGAACTCAGGAGACGAGTAGAGAATCGTACCTCCATTTTCGCGGGTCCGTGTGTACATTTCCTCCGGTTGAATGCTGCTGCCGTAATCGGTGATCTTGGCCGTATCGCCGGAAACGAGCACGTTTTGGGGCTTGATGTCCCCGTGCGACATTCCCAGGCTGTGGAGGTACGCCACGCCATTGAGAACTTGCTCGTAGATTCCCAGGAGCTTGGCATAGCTGGTTACGAAGCCGTGGTTCCCCTGCTCCAAAAGACGCGCCAACGTCATGCTGGGGAAGTACTCCATCTCGATCACGTACCACTCCCGCTCCGGCGGCACGCGGCCCATCCAAGATACGCCGATGACGTTTCGGTGCGCGGGTTGGCCCCTCAGCGCCGCCCCTTCGGCCAGCTCTTCATTGTTGGCGCCTTGGTCCTTGGGGATTTTTACCGCCACGATCTGATCGTCGGTCAGCTTTTGTGCGCGCCATACCCAGCCGTAAGAGCCGTCGCCAAGGCACTCGAGGAGCTGGTAGCGGTCTCCCAGACGCCGATCCTCGCGTGGCAGAAAAAACCGATTGCGTTCGCGCATCATCCACCTCGCTCAATCATCTGCCACAACCGCCACGTTCCGTCGCTGGTCTCCCTCAGCACCGTGTGCCAGATCAGTAATTCGCAGGCATGGGCACCCGGGACTCGTTCCCTTGCGGCCGTTTCGAAGCCGCCGATGAACCGCCGTTTCAGTAAGTCGTGACTCGGCGTCGTCGCCAGCCCTTTCGTCCAGTACGACAGCACGGCAATTCGCGGGCTTCCGTCCCAGCGGTGAAAGGCCAGGAGCAGGTTTTGAACCTTGCCCAGGAGCTTGGCTTCGTCGAAGGCACCCCCATACCTCTCGAACTCGACAACGACTGCGGGCGATAAATCGTCGCGTCCGAACCAAACGGAGTCGCTCCGGATATCATCGCCCACATGCGCGTATCGGCCGCCTGGCGGCGGCGGCAGTTCCGAAACGGCCAGGTATCCAAGCACATTCCCCAGACGCGTCCAGTACGACACTCCCATACTGTGAATCGCGCAGGAATGGTCCGCCATCCCCACTTCGGTCCACTGCGGAAAGTCGTCCCGCGCCACGGACAGGGAGGCGGAAGTCCGTCGAATTTGTTCGCTCAGGTCGCTAACCAATTGCTCGTCCCCACATCTTGAGCACGTCGGGCGACTGTCCACCGTGCAACAGCGCCTTGCGGCCGATCTTGACCAAGAGCGGGGCTGTGATCGATCGGCCGAAAACGAGGGCCTCGCCCGTCGATAGGCTCGGCAACTCCTCCAAATCGGCCTGGCTCACCATATCGGACGTCTTGGCGATGAAGCGCTGGTCGTCCGGGTTCTTCAATCGCATCGTGATCAGGGTGTTGCACTGGCTCGTCACGTCGGGGTCGAGCTTGCTCGGCCGTTGGCTGACGATGGCGAACCCAACGCCGAACTTGCGGCCTTCGCCGGCGATCTTCTTGATGATCCGGTGGCTCACCGCCGCCTCGCCGGCGGGAGCGAAGCTGTGGCCTTCCTCGTACACCAGGAAGCAAGGCCGGATCGGGTCGGTCTTGCTCGTCGCCGCGTGCAGAATCTCGCTCGAAATCAAGGCCGTGACGATTTGTTTCGCGGTGTCGCTCAAGCCTTGCAGGTCGACGATCACCAGCCGGCCAAAGCGTTCGCTGGGGCGGCCCGTCAGGTCGTAAATGTTCGTGGGCGCCGACAACGCCGCCGAATAGAACGCCTGCGCCTCGGCCAGCACGCGCGAGAGTTTCATCGAGGCCACGGCCGCGCTGCGCCCGTTGAGCGCGTTGGCCTCGGCTTGGGTCAGTTCGTCCCACGCGTGCAACTCGTCCAGGCCGTCGCCGAGAAAATGACGCAGCCGGTTGATATCGCGCGGCTCGGTCTTATCGACCGTCCGCCAATAACGGATCGCCACGTCGAGAACCCGTTGTTGCGGTTCCGTCAGGCCGGGCAGGATCTCGGCGATGTCGTCCATCTCGAAGTGGTCGAATTGGAGCGCGAGCTCCTTGTTGGTTCCCGCGTACTTGTGTCGAAAGGCGGGCATTTGCGGGGTGCAAACCATCACGCCGCCCCCCATTCCCGCCAGGCGAACCAGTGTTTCGCGAATATGCGGGATCACGCGCTTATCGCGCGGATCGTCGAGCTCCTCGTCTTCGTCGGCGAATTGCAACGTGCCCCCAGCCAGGGCCTTGCCGTACTCGCCGTGCGGGTCGAAGACCACCACGGTGCCGTTGTGCAACGCCACCAACCGTTCGATGATCCGCCCGACGGTGTACGACTTGCCCGCCCCCGTCATCGCCAGCACGGCCAGGTGCTCGGTCACGAGCCGCGCCACATCGAGATACACCGGCACCACGTTCTCGCCGCGGTCGTAGCCGACCAGGTTGCCCAAGTGCAGGCCCGTCTGTTCGTCGAACTCGTAAAACGCGCTCAAGAACTGGTAATCGACCGTTTGCACCTTGGCGCCGGGATCGAGCGCGCGACGAGGCATCCGAATGCCGCCGGTCTTCGGATCGTTGAAGCCCACCACCTCGATCGTTCCGATCAGGCTTTCGCCGGTGACCTTGGCGCCCGGCATCAGTTCCAAGTCCGTCACCGCGCTTCCCATGCCGGTGTTGAAGAGGGCGTTGAAGCGCGCGATCCCCACGATCCGGCCCAGGACGTCGCCCGGCGGTTCATCCGGAAGCTCCTGATGTGTGATCCGCACGAACTCCCCGCGCCGCCCTGCAAGCGACGACGTCATCACCATCGTCAGCTTGTTGGGGTTGCCCGTATTGCCGACCAGAACGCCCAATACTTGATGTCTCATCGAGAGATCCTGTTTTACAGTTCGTCCATTTCCGACAGCCAAACGTCCTCGATTTGCTTACTCTTCATTTCCCGCCTCACGCCGCTGGCATAGTGTTCGAGGAACGGTTTCAGCGCCTCGAGCTGCGCCGTGGCCAACTGCAACGCCATCGGCAAGGCGTTCGACCCGCCGGCCACCGTTAGCGCCATCAGCGTTCCCGCCAGCTTGTCGAAGTCGGCGGGCTGCCAACCCGGCTCGTCGCCAATGACTTGAATCATTCGTGGTGGGGTGCCGATGGAACCGCAGTAATGCAGCCCCGTCGCACCCAGGTCCGCGACGCTCGCCGGCTCCATCCTCGGCGTCTGGACGTTCATCCGGAAGGCCGCGGTGCGCGTATAACTCCCCAGAATTCCGGTGATGAAACGACGCTCGCCGACCCCCAGGATCGTACCGCGACGGCCATTGAGCCGCGCGAGCGGTTCGGAGGCCAGTTGATCGGCGTGCAACACCTGCTTGCGACCCTCATCGGTGCGAAAATCTTGTTGCGAAACGCTGACGATGGCGCCGAACCGTTGCGACGCGATCCCCGCCATGATCGGGCCGCGCGGGTTCCAGGGAAACAGTTGCTCGCGATTCCGCGTCCAGAATTGGCCAATGTCCGAAATCGTCGCTTCGTAGATCTCACGGTAGGCCGAGTACCGCTGGCTCTGTTGCGGCGCCACCATGCTGCGGTTGAGCAAGAGCGGGCAATCGAGCAGGATCAGGTCGTACGGTTGCTCCGAGGCCAGCGCGCGCTCGGCCAGGCGGTACGCCTGTCGCACGCCCACCAATTGGAACCGTTTCGACTGGTCTTCGTAGTCGATGTCGTCGATTTCGCATTCGCTATCCTCAGCGCGGGTGGCGACGAAGTTGTCTTTGACCGTCAGGTCGAACCGTGCCGCGGCCGCGACGTACAGAAATCCGCCCACGGCCTTACAGGAAACCGCGTGGGTCGCGATCCCCGCCACATTCGTCGAAAGCGGCTTGGGCCGCTCCACGGGTCTCACAAGCCCCGCGTCGCGGAACAGCGGCGCCACCTGCTCAAGATCGCGGATCTGCTTCAGCAGCCGCCCGACCGTGCCGGGCAGGTGTACCTGTGTCTGCACCGCCAGCGTTTGCGCCAGCGACCGCGATCGGCCCGAATCCGCGGTCGAAGTCATGGCGGGCACGGTCATGGCCGGCTCCTTTCGATCGCTTCGGCGTAATTTGCATAGGGGCCGGCAAAGAGTTTCGCGCGCCCCTCCCCGGTGAGCCGGCCGTTGGCGATCAGCCCGGCTTGTTCGAGTTCGGCGATCCGGGCTTCGGCCACGGGCCTGGGCAATACGAATATCTCCGATTCGATCAACGCCGCCAGAGCCTCGTCGCGGTCGGCAAACTCTCGCTCGCAGAGGTGCAACATCATGGCGAAATGGTCCTTGTTCGGTTCGAAGGCTTCCCGCGGGCGGCGAGCCTCCTCGGCCGGCGCCGGTTCGCCCGCCATCATCGCCAGCGCGGCGGCCCAGTCGCGCAATTCGTCCTTGTGGTCCAGCACCACCAGCGACCAGAGCGGCAGGCACGTAATCGCAAACACGCCGGCGTGCGGGTGCTTCCGGTAATACGCGGTATGGATTCCGCCGTTTTTCCACTGTCCGCCGAGTTGCTGCCCGCCGAGTTGCGTCGCCACCTGCAACTCGCCCGTCAACTCGAAGCGCACTTCGGCGGCAAGCCGCTTCGGCAGCTTGTCAACCAGCCCCTGCGGCGGGTTGTCAACCGCCATGCCCACAGCGCCCTGTGGCCGAAACGCTCGCCAGGGCATGGGCAACGCCGTGTCCTTCAGCACCAAGGGCGGCACCAGCAACGTCGCGCGCCCGGCCGGTTCCGTCCAGCGCAGCCAGGCGCGTTGGTCTTCGTCGCTCGCGGTTTGAAAATCCTGGCCAAACGCCATCAGCAGGCCGTGGTCGTCGGGCAGCCTCGCCACCGTTTGCGGCCCGACCGCTGGCGACCCAAGCGCTTGCCGCAGGATGTCGCCGCGCGCGTGCTCAGCCAGCTTTCCGTAAAGCCAAATGGGTCGTGTCATCCGTTGTACCCTCCCAGACGGTACGTCCTCTCGAGGAACCCCTTGGCGACCAACGCTTCGGCCTGGCCGGCGTCGACCGAGGGCTGCCGCCCCTCGGCCAAGGCGGCCACGATCGCCTTCCACTCTCGAAACGAAACTCCGCTGCCATCGAGCGCCGTTTCGGCTTCCGCCGGCCAGGCCGCGCAACGGCGCTCGACCAGCGCCTTGGCGCCGCGCAAGCCGGCGGCCGATTCGAGGTCGGCCATGTCGAGCGGCTTGACGCGCGGCTTGCGTTGAGCTTGCAGCAAGGCATTGTAGCCCTGCTCCACCTGGCGCAATTCATCGTCGGCGAGCAATCGCCGGCGGTAATCGTGGACGGCGTTTTCGAGCGTCGTCACTTGCCCGGCCAACGAGCCCAGCCCACGCTTCGGGCCGGTCAGTAGGCCCTTGGTGGCTTCCATCAGCGGTTGGAAATTCCCCAGCCGCGACGAGGGGGCGTGCTCCGAGATCAATGGGTCGACATCGTCCGACAGCGATTCGGTCATCTCGCTCTCGATCAACGTGGGCCGAGCCGTCAATTCCGCCAAGGGTGAGAGCGACTCCGGGTAGCTGAAGTCGTCCGGTACGCCGTCGAGCACCGATTCCAGCGAAGTCAGCCGCTGGGTCAGATCGGCGAGCCGCGTGCGTTCCTGGTGGTAGCTTTTCGCCAATTCGTGAAAGCTCCGGACAATCACGCCGTTGATCTCGGCCAGCGGCAACTCCACTTCGGAATCGAGTTGAATTCCGACTTCGGCCGCGAGCTGGCCGAGTTTCTCCGAGGCTTGCCAGACCTTCAGATCGCGCAGCGCCTGGGCCAACGTCCCCGGCGTCAGATCCTGGAAGCGCCGCGTGTCGCCCTCGCGGGATCCGCCGGCGATGGAACCGGCCAGGATGTTGGCGATCTTCTCCAGTGATCGCGTACACACCGCCAACGGAAATCCGGGCATTTCGCGAGTGGCTTCGCGCATTTCTTCTTTCAGCCGGTCGACGGCGTCTCCCATCCTCCGCTTCGCGTCTTCGACATATTCGACGAACAACTTCGCCTGCCCGATGCGCTTCCAAAGCGACACGTCGTCGTTGTCGAAATTGAGCATTTTCAGGCTGTCGTCGCGAACAAGCGAACGGTAGCCGTCAGCCTGGTAAACCCACTCCACGTCGCGCCCGATTTCCAACCGCTGTCGCGAGCAGGCGATGAACCGCTCGCGGCGCTCGTCCGCGGTCGCCGCCGTATTCCAACCGGCTTCGGCGATGTCGAGCTCGCCCAGCGCCCGTTCGGCAGCGTCAAGCCGCCGCTTGGCTTCCAGGGTCTTGGTGCCCGGACGGGAGGAACCAAGCGGGTCGAAATACTCGCCAACCTTCCCCTCGCCAAACACTTCCTGCATCTTCCGAACCACCTCGGGATACTGGTTCGCCAGCCAGTTCCTGGCCGCGGTCCATGCGCCGCCGAGCGCGGCCCGCTCGACCAGTCGGTATCGTTTATCGTTCCGCCTCGCGCCCTCCGCCGGCACATCGGCAAACCCGATTTCGTGGGCCAGCACCATCCACTGCTGGAATGTTTCGGCCGGCTTGGCGCCTTCCCAGGCATAGCCCCAGAACCACTCTTGTTCGGCCGCGTCCAACGACCACTCGCGCGCGTTGAGGAGCCGGTCGCAGATGCGCTGCAGAAAGCCGGGAAACGCCGGCTCGGCGCGGTCGTCGAGCGTCGTAAACAGCCCGCAGCGCTCGCTGTCGAGGTAGCCCGCGGCCTTGGCCTTGGGCGAAATTCGCATTCGCTCGAGCGTTTCGAGCACCTCACGGGCGTCAATCTCGCTTGCCTCGTCCAGTTGGACGAGCGGACGCGGCGCCGGTGGCTCGATGAACAGCTTACGATACGCCTGGAAAAGCTGGTCTCGATCGTCATCTTTGACGATGCCCCCCGCGCGGAGCGGCCAGGCGATCCGCCCGCGGCGGTCGAGCTCGCGCCGCCAATCGTGAATCGCGTCGCGCAACGGTCGCAGCAGCCCTTGCAACCGGCCCAGAAACGCGCTTGTGAATCGCTGCGACTGAAGCTGAAACCCTCGGCAATCCCTCTTTGCCAGTCCGATCGAGTGCAGTACGAATTCTTCTCGCGACGCCAGTTGATACAGCATCAGGGATTCGCGCGCGTCGCGCAACTTCGGGGACGCGTCCGACGCGAACTGGTCGACCAGCGCCCGCGACGACGTGAATGCGACCACGGGAATCCGCCCGTGGGTTGGAAATAGCTGCCCGACGCGATCGCACAGTTCCGTCAGCTCATCGAGCCGGCGGACCCAAGCCATGATCAGCCGGCTTTCCGGGTGCAAGCGCAGCGCGTCGCAGGTGACCAGGCCCCCCTTGGCGCCGCGCGACGCGCTGGTGGTAATTGCCACCAGTTCGCCGCGCAATCCGGCATCGACCGGTTCGTAGTCCCAGTTTTCATCCAGGGCCCGCATCGCGCCGGTGAGGATCTGCCGCGCGCGTTCTTTTTCGGGCTGCCCTTTGCACGCCGCGATCGCCTGCTCGTGGGCGGCGCTCTGGTCGGGTTCGCGCAGGATCAACGACGTGGTTCCCTGCTTGCGCAGTCGCAAATCGAGCCGCGCAAGCATGTCGATGCTTGGCCCCATGTGCGTGGCGAGCGTCGGGTCGGCGCCATCGTCGCCCATCATCGCCCGCCAAATCGCCCGCGCCGCGTCCTCGGCGGCAGGATGCGGATACAGCACCGATACCAGTTGCGCGAAGTCGCCCCCGGTGAGCGGTACCAGCAGCACGCGCCGGCCGGGCGGGTCGACGTTCCCTCGCGTCTCGTGGATCGAATACGTCGCCACGTTGGCCAGCAACTGCCCCAGGTCGAGCGGCTCATCGACACCCCCCAGCCGCCACTCGCTCTGATCGCGAGTGAACTTCGCCGCGCGCAGCGCCGCCGATAAATCGTGCTCGCTCCAATCGACGCGCTGGTACAGGATCGCGGCCGGCTCGCCGTATTCGTTGGTGGCCGCCAGCAGGGCGCGGCGTTCGTCGTCGCTCCAGCGGCCGATGGGCAGGGGAAGTTGGCCGTAGAGCAGCTCTTTGGCCGCCGTCAGGTACTCGCGCGGCAGGTTCAGCTCGGCGATCGCCTGGTGGTCGAGCACATGCTCGGCGATCCGGCTGGAAACCCGCACCGCCTCGTCCATCAGGCCGCCGATCGTGGCCGCGGCGGTATGCCCGCGCGCCCGGCGGCCGGAGAGCACGCCATCGATATTGGCCATCACCACGTTGAACCAGCCGAAGTTTCCGCCGCTCATCGCGTAGGCCGCCTCGACCAGGCCCGCGGGGTACGTCTCGCTCAATCGCTGGTCCTCGGCGAGCAGCGTCACGAAGCCGCTGACGTCGGCGAAGGAGTTGGCGGCCAGCTCGGTCAGTTCGAAGCGGCGGGCGGTCGAGCGGACCTCGCGCAGCTCGTGCCCGATCGCCGGAGAGCAGAGCGCCACGTAGCGCAGCCAGGGGAGCTTGCCGCGCGGATCCTCCTCCTTGATCGCCTTGCCGATCAATTTGATCGCGCGTCCGTCGAGCCTTTTGATTTCGTCGCCTTCCAGGCCGTACGTCGCCGCCTCGGCCGCGGTCTCCAGCTCGTCCAAGGCGATCAGCACGTACGTAACGCCGAACTCTCGCAGGTAGGCATAGGCCGCCTGGCAGAGCCGCGTGACCAGCGTCGGATCCTCGTAGAGCGCTTCGTCGCCGTGATGGGCCGAGACCTCCAAAACCTCCGCCAGACGTGCCGCATCGAAGCCCCGCACCAGCAGCCGGTCGTAGGCTTCCTTGGCGATTTGCCCCTGGATCGACGTATCGAACGTGTCGCGAGTCAGCGGCAGGAGCGCCTTGTACAAGCCGAACCCGAACCAGTTGTCGATGTTGTGCGACTCGGTGGCCACTTGCGAATAGCGCAGGTAGAGCCCCAGGTATCCCTCGCGATCGGCGTCGTCGTGGAAGAGCTGGGCCCTGGTCAAGTGCCCGGATGCGTCGCGAACGTACCAGCCGGGCGACGTGTCGTTGATCTGGCTGGTCAGCTCGTAGGCCAGCCGCGACTTGCCGATGCCCCATTGCCCGATGATGGCGAAGACGTGCGCGAACTTCTCCGACTCGTCGTCGACCAGGTGGATGAACTGCCGGAACTGGTTGAAGAACTTCGTCTGGCCAACGATGGGGTGCGTCAGCGGGTAGCCCGACACGCCCCCCGCCGCCCATTGGTGCTTCTTTTTCTCGATTTGGATGCTCATGGTGTATCGGCTAGAGGTTGCTCTCGACCTGGAGCGTGAGCACGGCCCGGCTCCAGCCGTGTTCGAGCGTCTTGGCGCCGTACCAGAGGCGCTCGGCGGGATCCTTGAGCTTGAATAAGAGAACCTGATTGTGCCCCCAAGGGATGTGCCCCACGGCCTGTGGAGGCCGGCTGGCGTCGATTTCTGTCACAGCCTGTGACAGAATTGGCGCATTGGGGCGATAGGCCAGATAAAAGGCCCGCATTCGCCAGACATTGACTGTGGAAAACCCTTGTAACCCCGGAAATGCCTTCTGGATATCATTCGCCTGCCGGTCCACGATGCTCTTCCCCCAGCCCTCTTGGTCTTGGCGCTCGACGATCAGCCGGCCGATGTCCCAATAAAGTTGGATCAATTCGCGGTTCACCGAGTGCATGGCCTTGATTGCGCGCTTCACCATCATTCTCACACCTCCGCCATCGCCGCGACACGCCGCGCCGCGCTGAGGCGCTCCCGCGCCCACTGCTCGGCCACCTGGCGGATGGCGGCCGTCAGCACGCTCCCCCGCCGGTAAAAGTATTTGCTTCCAAACGTGCGATAACAGCTCGTCGAAAACTCTTCTCCGATCATGTATCCCGGCCGGCGGCCGCCCGCCGCGCGGGGCTCAAAGCGCCAAACCCCCGCTTCGAGCAGACGATGGACCACCCCCGACAGCCGCTCGTCGAGCCGTTCCACATCTTCGGGCCGCGCCAAGAGCGTCACGTCGAGCCGCGCCAGCACACGGCGCAGCAAATCCCCCAACGTACCGCAGACGATCTCATCGCCGTCGGGCGTGGTGACCGTCACATCGACCCGGTTGGGCTCGTAGGCGCTGGCCAGTTGATCGTCGCCAAGCTCGAGCGAGAGACCGCCGGAAATCTGCTCCGCCTCCCAGGCCTCCTGCGCGAACACCACCTGGGCCAGCAGCATGATCCACGGGCGGTAGAGCACCCAACGCATCACGGCCTGCGCGCGCGAATCGCTTGCGACCTCTTCGCCGGTGGCGAGCCGACTGTAATCCCCCCTGAGAACGAACATTGGCTTTCCATCGGTACTCGCGGTCGAAGCGAGTTGCAGCAGGCGGCCGGAACACCACGAGCGGCGCGGATCGAGCGGGTCGAAGCTGGGGGGTGGGGCGGCGTGCGATCCCAATCGGCCTTCGACCAGGTCGGCCGTAGCGCCGATCGCGCGGAGCAGTTTCGGCCAGACCACCGCCTGCTCCGCGGCGGCGCCGAAGAGCGCCGTTTCCAACGCCTGATGGCCCGTCGGTCGCAGGCTGGCGCTGGGCAGTTCTTCACGGATGCGTCGGCTCGCTTCGCCTAGTTGGTCGATCGCCCGACACAACTCCGCGGCGTCACGCCGTTTCCCAATTTCCTTTAGTCGCGCGGCGGCAATTCCTGTCCACGCCGTGCGCAACGTCGGCTCGCAGGTGAACACGGCGGCCACCGACTCGTCGACGTTCGGCAACGGCCCGGCGAGCCGCACCAGCGCGGCTGTGGCAAGGAACCGGCCCGTCGCCGCCTCCAGGCTCCAAAGACCCAGCCGCGACGGTTCGCCAAACGTCGTCAGCGCGGTATCGGCCGACTCACCGCTGGCGAGTAATTCGCGAATCGCCGGAATCGCCACCAGGGGAACACTCATGCGCCGCCTCCGTCGTCGGCGGAGTTGGCGCGTTTGGCCTCCTCCAAAGCCGCATAAACGGCATCAATGTCGGGAAAGAGGAGCGGCTTTCCCGCGACGTCGATGCCCTCCGCCGTCAACCGGGCGAGGATCGCCCGGTCAGGCCCCGTTTCGCCGGAATCCAATGCATGCTGGGCGTCGATTAAGTCAGCCTCGCCGATCCGCCGGTCAATCAGCGACTCCACGAGCAGCTTTGCCGCCGTAGTCAGTTTTTCCGCGGCGAAAGATGCGGCTTGCGCTTGCCGAAGGAACAGGCCGGCCGATGATGGGTCGGTTATCCATGGCACGATCACGCTGGCAACATCTCCGCGCGACACGCGCGGGTGCGTGGAGCCGGTTGATACTGGATTCAACTGCCGAACGGTGCTCCGCAACCGTAACACGCCACACAGATACCACCCATGGGCTTCGTCGTTCGGCCGGACGCACAGAAGTTCCGTGGACGCAAACGACCCCGACAACTCCGACGGGATGTATGCGACTTTGTTGAGGTATGGGCGCAGCTTTGAAATCACCGGTCCCTCAGGCAACACGCGGACGGCCCCGACGACCGCTTGCTTGCCGATCGTCGACGGCGATATGCTTCCGCAAGTCGATCCGATCGAATCCAGGCCAATGTAAATGTCGTCCGACCCGTACGTGGAGGCGATCGGCGTGTCGATCCGCGCAACGTCCCCGACCAGCCTCCCCCCTCGGCTGTGCAAATAGCCTCGCACCCTCACGCGATCAGCAGTGAATTCTCCGGGGTTGAGGGATTCGCCCAGACGTGCCGCGGGAGCGCGGCTATGCTTTGCCGATCCGTCGTGCAGCGACGCAAGCTCGGGAAAGGAACCGGCGATTGCAAGGTCGAAAGCGTCTTTTTGTCCCTGGGCGTGTGCTCGCAAGCGTTCCGCATGTCGCACTTTCTCGCCAATGTATTTCTGGCCCATTGGGGCGACAGATGGGATGAGGAATTCGCGGAGCTGATGGAGGTCAAAGTTATCGCGTGCTTGCCCGGATTGTTCGGCAAGTATCAGGGCTTGGGCGTGCGAAGTATTGATCCACGAAGCAACGTATCGCGGGTTTATTTCGTCTTCACTCTTAGTGAATCGAATCCGCCCTACCGCTTGATTAATGTTAGCGCTATCGGCAAATGGATATACCGCAGAGCGTCCAATAGATGCTCCCACTAGATTGATCAAAAGGTCGCCGCACTTGACCCGCGACCGATTCATCGCTGCGTCGCAGTCACCAGAAATGTATGTGAACTCGCCGATAATCGAGTTGGACAACACGTTTTGCGATCGAACGAAACGAATACCAGCGGATTGATAATCGAATCCGATCGTTGTCGGTGTTGTCCCTTTTGTAACATGCGCCTCAAGCGCGTCAATCGTCTGAGGAGAGTGTTGCTGCACCAGCGCACGTATGCGCAACACCTCTGTTTGATGCATAGTTGCATCGAGATTGAACACAAGGTGAGGCTGTACCCAGTTTTTCTCCATTACTCGCCTCTCACATAGGCGCCGGTGATCTTCGCCAAATCATTCGACACACCACTGCTATAGTCCTCGACGTTGTTCTTCACCAAGTAGCCCAGCGTATCGGCCACCGCCATGAAGACGTCGGTCTGGGGTTCGTCGGCGAATTTCGCCGCATCGCCGTCGCGGGCGCCGCGTTTTCGCAAGTAAAGGATGCTGGTCTTGGCCCCGGTGCCGGCGAGCTTGAAGGCGTCTGCCGGGAGGCTGATGACCGCCTTGACGATCGCCTTGCCGCCGTGGAACTGCAACGTTTCGGCGTCCTTCTTGCCCATGATGTACTCGCGCACGTACCGATCGCCCGAATTGCAGAGCACGCCGTCGGGCAGGATGATCAACAGCCTGCCGCCGGGCTTCAGCAGTTGCAGGCAACGGTCGAGAAACAGCACGGCCGGGTCGATGCTCGTCGGCTTCGCCGCCTGCCAAACGCCCTTGGCGTTGGGCTTCGCGCCCATCGCCAGGCCCGCGACGGTCGGCCCGTACGTGTAACCGCCGCGGCCGTTACCAGGTTCCAAATCGGAGCGGAACGCGACCAGGATCTTCTCCATGTCGGTCTCGTAGTTCTTGCGGGCTTTTTCCTGGCCTTTCTTGAACTTGGGCGTGCCAAAGGGGGGATTGGTGCAGACCAGGTCGAAGCTCGCCGGCCGCAATTGCTCGCTGATGAGCGAATTCTGCGAATAGAAGATCCGCGCCTTGGGAGCGCCCTGCAGCGCCATGTTGACGCGGGCCAGCGTGACCATCATCGGCGCCGAATCGGCGCCCACGAAACTGTGCTCGCCGATATCCTTGAGCAACCGGGCGCGCGAAGCATCGGGCCCCGTCTCACGACCGCTGAGTTGGCCCAGCGCGCGCTCCAGGTAGCCCAATGCCACGATGCCGAAGCCGTAGCTGCCGCAGGCCGGGTCGCAGAAGCGGAACACGGGCGTGCCGTCGGCGTTGCGCGCCGTGAGCAACTCGGGCGTTTCCTCCAGGATGTCGTGAAAGGCGATTTCCAGCATGGCTTGCTTCACCGGGGCGGGCGTCAAGTAGATGCCCAGCCCCCCCTTGCTGTCGAAGTTTGCACGCAAGAAGACGTCGAACGCCCTGCCCAGCACGTCACCGGCGATGTCGGCCAGCGTGCCGCGCGGCTTGAGCTGCCGGCCCTGGTTGTCTTCGACCGGCCCCAGCTCCTGAATCAGCTCCAGCAACGTCTCGTAGTTGCGGACCTGCTCCAACTGCAAGTGGGCGTTGCGGTCGAAGATCGCATAGGGATCGCCGCGGTCGTCGGTGACCACGTAGTCTTCGTGCGTCTTGAAATGATCGAATGCCGCCTGGATTTCCGCCACCGCTTGCTTGCCGTGTCCCTTCACATAGCCGAGCGTGAAGACTTCGTTCAATTGCAGCTTGCGCCCATCGTGCGCGAACTGAAGCTGGCGGGGGTCGTGGTGCAGGCGGAACGACTCCAGGAACAGGAACTTGGCCACCTCGAAGATGATCGCGTTCTTGCCGTCGACCTTGTCCTTGACCGTCTGGTAGACCTGCTCGTGGAACGCGTTGAATCCGTTCATCAGCCGGTCGTACATGGCCAGCGACCAGCGGCGCGTCGGATCGGCCTTGATCCGTTTGTACTCGCCGATCTCGGCGATGTCAGGCAGCCGGTCGATCTGGTGCGGCGGATATTCCAGGTCGAAGGCGGCCTCGTGCTCGCCGTCACTGACCAGGCCGAACTTGGGGTACTGGTCGTCGGCGAGGCCCGCGGGGGCCTGCGTCCAGGAAAGCTGCGTGACATATTCGGCATTGGCCTTCTCCCAATGGCCTTGCGGCAGCGCGGCCAGGAATACGCGCGGCGTTTCTACACCGCGGTGCGTGCCCCAGACCATCGCGTAGGCCTCGCCTTCGACCGCGGAGTCCAAGGGCAGATTCTCCTTGAACCCGGCCTCCTCCAGCTTGGTTCGCAGCGCCTCGAGCGTGCCGTTCAATACGGCGAGGCTCTTCTGTCGTTCCTTCGTAGCGGTCATGGTTTCCTTTGTCTTGATTACCATTTCAACGTCGCCCTCGACACGCCGATTAAAGCTTTCGTCAATTTCGCGTCATAAGAGAATCAGGCTCCGCGCGCCGCCCCAGTGCGCGTTTCGGCGGCTACGACTCAAGGGCGATCAATCCAGGCCCGACCACGTTCAGCCCCGCCGCCTCCCGGGCCACCTTTTTCACCTGCTCGGCTGACGTCGTAAAGCGGTCCGCGAGCATCCGCACGACCAGCGTCGCGGGTACCGGTTTTCCTCCTTGCGAGCGGACCAGCTCGATCACCGCGAGAGCTAACTCCTCCTCCGCCGTGCGGCGGCCCAATCGAACCAAGATCGTACCGTCGGACCCTTGTTCCACCTCCATCCCATCCAGCACGGCGAAAAACAAGTGTAACTGTTCGACGCTCCAAACGCTCCCCTCCTCGGCTGCCAGCGCATGCAATCGCGTCAGGCGCTGCGCTCCCCCCTTGAGTGCGTCGACAAGCTGCGCGTAAACGGCCGCAGTCATGCTCGCACCTCCGCCGCGACGACCGCGTCGTCAGGGTCGATCGACACACCGAGGTCGGCCAACGAACGAATGAGAAGTCCGTTCGCTTGCACCATCAGCTCGGTCCATTCTCGCTCATGTTCGGCGCGGCGCTGCTGCTGGCGCCGCAGCGCGGCGTCCCACCCCAGCCGCGTCGCCAACGGTACGTCAGGCAAGACCAGCCGGGCGATCGTGGCCGCGTTGGCAAATTGCTGGAAGTTCCCCACCGCCATCAGTGCCAACTGCTCGCGCACCGCCGCGGTATCCAGCACCAGCGCCCATGCGCCCGGCGTCTCGCGGAATTGCAGCCGTTGCCAATGGTCGCTCACCAGCAGCTCGCGCCCAGCAAGCTGGGAGGCGAAGGCCACTCGCGGGCTTGTCACCAGGCCCGATAGCAGCACCTCGTCGGGCCGCAACGGCTCGGCGTACACCCGGCGCACGTAACGAATCTCGCTGGCTGGCACCTGCTGGGGAACGGCCAGGTCGTTTCCGACGTCCGATAGCCGCAAGTACGGCGCGTGTAGCGGCTCGCCCCCCAAACGCGCCTGCTCAAGGTGGTGCCGGCCGAGCAATTTCCGCAAGCCGACCCAACCCGCCTCGTCCCGCAACCGCCGCTGCAGCCCGGTGAGCACGACATGCGCCGGCACGAGCGACTCGTCCACGTCGACGGCGGGAAAGAAACGGCTCCAGCTTCCGCCTGTCACGCGTCGGCGATCCGCGGCCGTTTCATCCCAAACCGTGTCGCGTACGGCCCCGTCGGCGCTGTCTTGGAGGCGGAACAGTTCTTCAAGGTTGGCCAGCCGCCGGTCGAGGCACGCCGCCGCCTGCCCCGCCAAACGATCGACTTCTGCCGGTGGTTTTGGCAGCGGCAGTTTCAGGATCACCGAGCTACGGACACGCGGCAAGATCGTGCCGCCCGATCGACGCAGCAGGTAGTTGCCGTAGGCGGGCTGATTGATGGCCAGCGCCAGCCAGAATGCGTGGCGCGGACCAAGGCCGCGCACCAGGCAACAACTCGAATCGATCGGATGGCGGTGGAGGCGCGGCGTGGCCCACGCCGCACGGATCGGCGCAATCTTGGTCACGACCACGTCGCCGGGCTCCACGCAGGCGCGCCCCGATACCAGTGGCGCTCTTGCTTGCGTCCGATCCGGGTGGCACTCGAGTATCCCAACGTTCGTTGGCCGAAAAACCGGGACTCCTTGGTCCGCGAGTCCATCCACGAGGTCAACGGCTTGATGAACCAGATCCTCGAAAACTTGGGCGCGCTCGGCGGGCGCCATCTTCGCCTCAACCACCACCAATTGGCGCAGGGGTCCGCAAAAGAACGCCGCGTCCCAGGTGTTCTGCCGCGCCATCGCCTGCGGGCCCACGACCGCGTGTGAGTTCGCCCATGTGGTATTCATTAGTCGCATTATACATAACACACGCGTCATGTCAAATAAGTTTCTTGACAAAATGATATCGCATGGGCGGATTGACGCCCAAGGATTTGAACGGTACAATAATTGTAGTCCGCAGAATCGGATCGACCCGAATGCACGGCGCATCAGCGCGCAGTTCAAAAAAACGACTTTAGTCACTTAAGGCGACTGGATGACCGAGAAACTATTGACGAAGATCAAGTTTCACGTACAATGCAATTGTCTCGTACTCCAGCGTTCGGCCGCCGCTGGGGCACGAATGAACGATCTTGTTGGTCGCGCGTGGGCGACCTTGCGTCAAATCGACGCGGGGAGCTTGGCATGAAGGAGATCCTCGAAGGAGAGGAACGCGATCGGTTCCTGGCCGTGCTGGCCGACTGGAAGATCCGCAACATCGTCTTTTGGGGCAATGATGCTCGGCGAAAGCTTGACGAGCATCTGCCGGGACAAACGGAAGATTCGGTTGGCGAAATCCTCTATCGTCACGCACTTACCGGCGGAAAAATCTGGAAAGTCGAGGAGGATCGCCACTGGAAGGAAATCTGGGATTTTCACTACGACATGATCCTGAACATTGATGGTCAAGACATCTACGTCGAAACGCGATTCGACGAGCGTATCCGCGATTGGCCCAAAATCCATATCGTGCATCTCCATCCGCCGGGCTGGCACTTCAAACAGAAAAAGCCGTGACTAAACCCGAAAGACCGCCCGAACCCTTCCCGTGGCTCTGCCCTAACTGTGGCCAGGCCGAGGTGTGGCCGGCAATCATTACGTATCAGGCCAAGATGACATACGAGGGGCGCTCGTACGAATTTGAGGTTCCTGGCCTGGAAGTCTTCGAGTGCCGCAAGTGCGGCGAACAACTCTTCAACATCGAGGCCGACCACAAGATCAGCGGCGCATTTCGCGGCGAATTGGGGCTGCTCCAGCCCGAGCAAATTCGTGAGGGGCGAAAGAAGCTTGGACTGAGCCAAAAAGAGCTTGCCCTGTACCTGTCGGCCACCGAGGAGTCGATCTCGCGTTGGGAAACAGGGGCGCTCATCCAATCGCGTATCGTCGACCGCCAGATCCGGCTCTATTTCGCATCGCCCGTCGTCCGCAAGTTGCTCAAGGAGGCCGCGGGAGCGCCTGCGTTTGGCACTGAGGTCCGATTTGAGGAAGAGTTGGAGGCCGGCTCTGCGTGTGAAGAACCGACGGCAATTCATCAAACGTATCGTGCCAAATTACGCGAGCTCGCGCTGTCGCATCTCGCCCAACGACATCTCGCGAACCTCGGTGCGGATTGGCAAGTCGCTCATGGTATGCAACCGCATTGGGAGACTGTACCACCCGAGGTCGATTCGCTATTGACCGTGGTGGCGCGTTACGCGGCCAGCGCGCCGCCCGACGAGCTGCGCCGTTTTCATGCATGGCTCGATCCGCGTCTTGGCGGTTGGATACCCCCCGCCGGCGACCACCGCTTTGTCTCGTTCCTCATGGACACCGGGCCAATCGATCGGCTAACGCAGCCGTTGTCGCGTTTCGGCCGAAGTCTTGAGGACGTTCCCACGGAGAAAGTCGGACGATTGATCAACGACTTCCAGCGGATCGTGTCGCTCTTTCGTGGTCGTGATATGGAGCAGGAGCAGGCCGACGAAGTGCCTGAACGATGAATCGATCCGCCCCGGCTTATCGGTGCATGAGCGTCCTGGTTCCTGGTCAGATTCTAGGTTGCGTCGAGAGGATCATGTAACGACGTGCCGCTGTTGGCTGCGATGAACGCGAGGCTGATCGCCGACGAAGGTCATCGCAACCGCTTGACGGCGGCCGAACTCGAAAAGCGGATGGGCGACTGGCTGGCCGGCAACTATCAGGCCGTGCTGTTCGAATTGGCCGACGTACCCGCGGCCTACGCGCTGTTCCGTCCGACCGAAGACGGCGTCTACCCGCGGCAGTTTTTCGTCGAACGCGAACACCGGCGAAAGGGAGTCGGCCAACGGGCCATTGAGATCTTGTGGCGCGAGGTCTTGACGGCCACCCGACATTGACTCTATATAACCAAATCTAACAAACCAAATCGCGTGCTCAGGGAGGTGGCGAATGGCTCGGCCGGCGGCCAAGGAACTCACGATTCGTGAATTGGAGGTCATGCAGGTGTTTTGGAAGCGTGGCGCGATGACAGCGCAGGAAGTCCGCGACGAGCTGGCCCGTTCGGGCGTCGACCGCGCTTACACGACCGTGGCCACGCTGGTTCGCATCCTGACCGAAAAGGGCTTTTTGAAGCAAACGACGGCCGAACGTCCGTTTCTGTTTGTCGCGGTGCGTTCCTTTGAAGATGTTTCGCGCCGGCTGCTGGGCGACTTGATCGATCGCGTTTTTCAAGGATCGCGCGAGCTGTTGCTCGTGCGATTGATGGAGCAAACGAAGCTGACGCCTGAAGAGCGCGCCCGGCTTGTGGAAATGCTGCGGGAGAACCAAGGATGAATGCTCTCGGAATCTCATTGCTCTGGATGGCGCTGCAAGTGACCGTCTTTTGCCTGGCTGGCGCCGGGGCCTATCTTGTCGCGCGCCGCCATGGTCCCGCGTGGGGCGCCGTGGTGCTGTGCGGGGCCCTGGTGATCACGGTCGGCATCGCGGCCTTGTCGTTCAGCCCCTGGCCGCGCTGGTGGACGCTCGGCGATGCGCGAGCGGCGGCGCGGCCATTTGAAACGACGACGGACGCCGAGATCGATTCGCCCGGCCGGCCAACGATTCCAGCGACTATCTCCACCACGGCGGCCACCGCCGAGGCGGGCGGCGATTTCGAAACGTCCGCCGGTTTCTTGACGCGCGTTTTCGGCAGGTTCAAGGCTGAGTTGGTTGACGAACCTCGTGCCCGCCTCAACGTTGATCCGATAATTCACCGCCAGCGCGCGGCAGAGCTGAGTTGGTTGACGAACCTCGTGCCCGCCTCAACGGCGGGAAATGGCGCTGGCCGGCCTGGCTGGCCGCCAGCGTCGTCTCCGGCACCGTAATCGCCTTGGCGCGAGTGCTGTTGGGGCTGATCGCCTTGACCAAGCTGCTCCGCGATACGCGGCCAGTGACTGATGTGTCGCTCGTCTTGCTGCTGGAAGAGCTACAAACTGATGTGGCTCGCCGCTCAAGCGGCAGTCATCCTCAATTTCCATAATCCATTCGTGCATTTGCTGGCTTCCCAGATGAGGCTGGAACAAGAGTTGGCCGCCGACGCGCGCGGCGCCGCGCTATCCGGAGGTCCGAAAAGGTACGCGAACGTCTTGGCGCGGATGGCACTGGGGCGACAGGAACCTCGACCGTTATGGGCAGGACGCCCATTTTTCCCGACTCGCGGCACACTCATGAGGAGAATTGAGATGCTACACGATCAACGATTCGTCACCGACCGCTCGTCGTCGCGCGCATGGCCGACGGCATTGCTGATGGTTCTCGCGCTCATCGGTCTGGGCGTGTCGGGCTTGCGCGGCCCCCTGGGTCCGGCGCGGGCCGCCGAGCCCCCGGCGGAAGGCGAATCCGCCGAGGGCGCGGGCGCAAGCGTCGACGGCCCCTTGCTGCCGGCATTCGACGGCTCCTACCTTCCCGAAGACACGGTCGCGGTGGTCTCCGTCAAACCGCTGCGCGTGGCCAAGTCGGACGTCGTCGTCGAACCCACTCTCCTCAGCTTCCCCATGTTGTTCGGCTTTGGATTTGCGACGGCCGACAAGGACCAGGCCCCTGAATGGGATAAACTCCGCGAGTGGGAGGTGGAAGAAGTCAAAACCATCGTGCTCTCGACTTCGCCGAACCAGGCCGCGTCCTCCGAGCTGCCAGACCCAAAGGATCCGCCCCTCCTGGAAATCTACCGCATGCGCCGTCCCTACGAGCGGACCAAACTGCGCGTCAAGCTCTTCGGTGAATTGCCGGATGGCGTGACCGAAACGACCTGTCATGGCCACCCATGCTTTCGCGCACGGTCCGATCACAGCGGGTATCTTGTCAATTATTTGATGGTCGACGATCGGACGATCGTCATCCTGCGCGATCGTGACGTGGCGAGATTGCTGGCGGCCGATCCGCAAAGCCATCCAAGCTGGTACAGCCAGTGGCAGGAGGTCGCCGGCAGTCCGCTGGCCGTGGGCTTCGATACCGCGGCGTTGGATGCGTTGGAAGAAAGAGCGGCGGACTCCGCCGAACAAGTCTTCTGGTCGGCCCTTAAGAACACCTCGCAATTCTTTGGACGGGTCGCCTCGACGGCCGACGGCCTGGAGATCAGCGCCACCGCGGTTTGCAAATCATCGGACCAGGCCGTGGCGACGTGCCAGGCAGCCAAAGGCGGACTGGCAACGGCCGCCGTGGCGGTCCCCCAGATCCTGCTGCCGTCGATGTTGCCCAAGGAGTACCAAATGCTCGACGTCGTTGGCTCGCTGGCGCATGCATTCTCCCATCTGGAAATCGACGTTATGGAGGCGCGAGTCCACCTTGAAGCAAGTCTCGATGCCGATTTCGTCGCGCGGCTGGCCGATGCGACGAAGACCTTCAGGTCGCGCACATCCGAGGAATGCGAGACGCGGGAAAAACAGGATGAGCAGGCGCACATTGCCAAACTGGGCCGCATTGCCAAGGCGCTGAACGACTACCATGCCGAACATGGACATTACCCCCCCGCGGCGGCCGCGGGCCCCGATGGCAAAACCTTGCACAGTTGGCGAGTGGAATTGCTCCCCTACCTGGGCGAGCGGAAACTCTTCGACGAGTACAAACTCGACGAACCTTGGGACGGCGAGCACAACAAGCCGCTGGTCGGCAAGATCCCGACCATCTACAGCACGAGCCAATTTTCCGAGAAAGGCCACGCCGATTATTTCGTCGTCACCGGGCAAGGCACGTTGTTCGACGCTGACGCGCCGATCTCGCGCGAGAGCATCACCGACGCGCCTGGCGAGACGATCCTCGTACTGCAGAGCCGCCAGCCGGTGCCCTGGACAAAGCCCGTCGATGTCGAGACCACCCCCGACCATGCCGTCATGCGGCCGTTCCGCGGCCCTGGAAAAGGGTTCTATGCGGCCTTCGCGGATGGAACGGTCAAGGTCGTGCCCAAGGGCACCGACGCGGCCACCATTCGCGCCATGTTCACCAAGGCGGGGGGCGACGAGGTCAAACTGCGGTAACTGCCCACGGCGCCGGCGTTCAGAACCGCCAGGTCCATTGGGAGTAATAGAAATCGGCATTGCCGCTGACGCCGGCGGGGTCCGTGGCTTCCTTGATGGGGCTGTTGGTGTCGGCCGCCTCGGCCCAACGGCTGGCTCGCGGCGCCGTGGGGGCCGGCACGGCGTGTGCCGCTACGGCCGCCCCTGGGGCGGGCCGCCGGATGTCGGGCAAACGGATCGTGGATCGAGGTTCCGGCCCTGCCGTTGAGCTCGGATGGGCAGTTTGCTCAAGATGGGATGCCGTGTGCATGGTTGCTTCCAGGGCAGGCTGATAGGCTCGATCAAGGGAGACTATCGGTTCTGAACGGGCAAGACTTGAGGGTTTTTCCGTTCGTAGGATGGCCGACGACGGCTCGATGCGCGGGTCGTCGTCAATCTTCGATCACGATCTTCATTTCGTCGGAGTTCGCCTTCAACTCCGGCGCGTACATGGCCGAGGCCCGCGTGGGCAGCGCGCTGAACTTGCCGGGGATCTCCGCCCGCAGGCGGTAGGCGACGCTGTGCTTGCCGCGGGCCAGGTTCCGCACGAAAAAACAGACGCGGTTGTCGCGCAATTCCATGTACGCCCCCAGCGCATTGCCGTGGTAGCCGCTGCGAACGTCGACCGGCTCGAAACCGGCGGCCTTCATGTCCTCGAACATCAGGTACTCGTAGTCGTTCTTGCCGTCGATCTCCAGCTCAATCTCCACCAGGTCGGAGCTCTTGAGCGAGGCCAGGTTGACCAACTCCTCGCGGCGGTATTTCTCGACCCGTTGCTCGACCGCCTCGCCGCGCGAGCCGCGGGCCGTGACCTTCTTATCGACCTTGACGAGCTTGTAAAACTTGCGGTTGACCTTGATCTCCAGACCCGCGCGCGTGATGTCGTCTTCCAGCGTGAAATGGGTCGCGTAGCCGTTATAGTAGAGCGGCCCGCGGCCTTTCTTTCGCAGCTCGAACGTGTGCTTTCCCGTCGTCACCGCCTCGCCTTCGAGCACGAAGCGGTTGTCGAAGGTGAACAGGTTCCGCGTCGTGATCTCGACCGCCTTTCGCAGCTTGCCGTCGAGCCAGACCTCGACCGTGAGTTCGGGGTCGGTCTCGCCGCCGGCCTTGAGGAACTCAGCCAGCGCCTCGACCGCCACGGCCGTGTCGCGGGTCGAGTTCCAGTAGCCGGCGTGCTTGCGGTTGTTCAACAGGTACTTGACCAGTCGCGCGGCGACCTCCCCTTTGGGATCGGTGCGGGCCAGAAGCTTCAGGTAGTAACTTTGGGCCTCGATGTCGCTGCCGTACCAGTACCACCCGTCGTTGTTCTCGGGAAGTTGCAAGTAGGCCGTCTGGTTCTCGTCGTCCTCGACAAGGAACTGCGCGATGTTTCGCAAGATCATCGCCAGGTGCTCGCCCGCCCCCTCCTGGTGCAAGGCCAGGCCGAACATCGCCTTGGCGTAGACGGCCAGGCCGACGCGGTCGCGATAGAGGAAGTCGCGCATCGCCTGGTTCTTCAGGTCGGCGTCGACCAGCACCATGTACACGAAGGCGTCGAGGTTGTCGGCCCGCGTCTTGAACGGCTGCTCCTTCGCGGCGGCGCGCTGCAAGAGCCGGATCTGTTCGTCCTGGTAACGCTTGAGCCACTCGACGCCCCGTTCCAACATGCCCGGCACCAGCGCCACTTCGTTTTGCCGCGCAAGCTGCAAGCCATGCACCACCACCGCCGTCGTGTGCGGCGCGCTGTGTTCGCCCCAGCCGGAGAACCAGCCCCAGCCGCCGTCGCTCAATTGCATGTCGGTCAGCTTCCGCACGCCGTCCTTGACCATGTTCCGTACTTCGTCCTCGTCGAACACCGGGTTGCGGTCGAAGCGCTTCCACCGCGGGGCGCGCTCGCGGTCGTCGCCGATTTCCTGGGCGTTGAGGTGGGTCCGCTTGTCGCGGATCGCCTTGAGATCGAGCTTCATGTCGAGCAGAATGCGTTGGGTGACGACCGTCGGCAGGAAGCGGTTGAGCGTCTGCTCGGTGCAGCCGTAGGGATAATCGACCAGGTAGGGCAAAGCATCGACCATCGCGCCGGCCAGACTGGGCGAGTAGCGCACTTCAAGCCGCGACTGGTCCGGCCGCCGCTCGGCCGGCACGGTGATTTCGAATCGCCCGGAATCTTTCTCCGGGCGGATCGCGCCGGAAACCGCCTCCATCTTGAGCATGCCGTGAATGTAGGCCGGGAAACGCATTTCAACGGCGTCCGATTCCTCGTCGGTCAGGGCCTTCATGCGCACGACGGCCTCGCCCTCCTGGGCCACGCGCACGCGCCAATCGATGCGCAGCTCGCCGCCCGCCTCGACTTCGACCGTTCGCGCCGCGTCGTCCATCGCCACCAGCGACGGCCGGTCGAGCTCCAGCGCGACCTCGACCCGTTTGGCCGACTTCAGATAGTTGTGAACGTTGGCCGAGAGCACGACTTCATCCTTTTCGACGAAGAACCGCGGCGCCTGCATACGGATCAAAAGATCCTTGCGGGTGATGACCTCGGTTTCACCCTGGCCCACCTTCGTGCCGTGGCCCAGGCCCCAAACGCGGACTTTCCAGGTCGTCAGGTTTTCGGGCATGTCGAGCTTGACCGTGGCCACGCCGTCGCCGTCGGTGGTGAGCGCCGCGACCCACAGGGCCGTGTCGGCGAAGTTGCTACGCACGGTCGGTTGGACCAGTTCGGCCGCGGCGCCGGCGTCGCCCAACTCGTTGGCGGCCATCGCGGCGTCGGCGATTCCGGCGCTTTTTTGCGCCGCCTCGACGTAGCCGACGCCCAGGAAGTATTCGTTCTCGACGCCCTTGGCCGGCGCCCCGCGCCGGTTGCCGCCGAACTTGTCGGCTCCGTCTTGGCGCTTCGCGAGGTTCGACTCTTCGGCCGGTTCATCGGCGACGCTGCCGCCGAACGCGCCCAGATCCCGCATCATTTGCCGTCCTTGCTTGACCAGGTTGTAGAACACGCCGGCCAGCGTCGACTCGGTTCGCGGGTAATGGCTTCGGCGCCACTTCCAGAAGAACTGCTTGATTTCCGGCACATTCGAGCCACCCGAAATGTACTCGATCGACTTGTCGTAAATCGCCAGCGCCGTCGAGCCGACGAACGGCTTGCCGAAGAAGTCGGTGAGCGTCACCTTGACTTCGGCCGGCTGGCCCGGCCGGTAATTTTCGGCCGAGGGCTCGACGGCGACGTTCAAGACCCGCTTTTCGGGCGGCACGACGATTTCCTTGGTCTCGCTGTACAGCTCGCCGCCGGAAATCGTCAGCGCCTCGACGAAAAAGTTAGGCATATCCTTTTTCGTGACCTCGATCTCGGCGATCGTCGAACGGCCGGCGAGCTTGAGCAACTGAGGCGGCAGGTAGACGCCGTTGACGGGCCGAACGAACAACAGCACGGTGCCGCCCACGCGGTCGGTGTTGATTTGCAGCTTGACCTTGTCGCCCGGCCGGTATTCGCGCAGGTCGGGCACCAGTTCCAGGTGATTGAAGCGATAGCCGGCCCCGTCGAATCCGCGGCCGGTCACCGTGAACAGGTAGCCCCCTTCGATCGTATGCTGCTTGGCGTCGGTCAACGTCAACGACAAACGGTATTGTCCGGCCGCGGCGGCCTTGAGCTTCCGCCGGGCGCGCCCCTGGGCGTCGGTGTCGAGATCCCACTCTTCGACCACGGTTTCGAGCGGCTTGCGCTTGTCGTCGTAGGTGATCTTGAGCAGCTTGAGCGTTCCCTTCCCTTGCACCGGTTGCTGGCTGAGGGTGTGGGCCTCGAAGTTCGCCTCGATCACGTCGCCCGCGCGGTAATAGCCGCGATCCAGCCAGGTAAAGACCGTAAACGGCTTGCGAGCGACCATCACGTTGCCGGTGCCGACGATCGTGCGGCGCGATTCGTCGAGTACTTCGGCCACAATCTGGTACTGGTGGTCCTGGTCGCCGTGGATTTCCTTGGCAATGGCGGTGTCGATCTCGACATGTACTTTGCCGTCGGGGCCGATCTCGACCTCGGCATCGGCGACGACCTCGGGCGGCTGATGCGCCCCTTGGCCCCACCAGAACGGCAACGGCCGCATGCAGCCCCAGCTTCGCCAGCCGGGATACCAGGGTGCGTCGTAGGCGAACCACCAGTAGCCGCGGCCGTACAACCAATCCCACTCGGCCCGCGGAAACCACGACTCCTGGTAACTGGTCCTGAGCACCTTGTACTTCACTTTGGCCTTGGTGACGGGCGCGCCGAAGTAGTAGCGTGCTTCGATCGTGGCGGCGACCTTTTCGCCCAGCAGCACCGGTTCTTTGGGGGCCTCGACGGTGACTTCAAACTCGGGCTTCTTGTACTCCTCGACGCGGAAGCTGCCGCCGCCGTGATCGACGACGAGGAATTGATAGACGCCCAGCGTGGCGTCGTCGGGCAAGGCGTATTCGCCTTCGATGCCGCCGTAGTCGTCGGTCTCGAATTCCTTTTCGAGCACCTTGTCGCCCTTGGGGTTGACGATTCGCACTGGGAACTTGCGGTGGGCGAACGTCGATTCATCTTCCTGGTCGTACTTGGCGTGCCGCACCCAGAACTTGAACTTGACCGGCTGCTTGGGCCGGTAGACCGGCCGATCGCTGATGGCGAAGACCTTGGTCGCCTCGTATTGCGGGTTGTGGTAATTAGCCCGCCAGACGTTGGTGAAACCCAGAAAGGCGAAGCGGCCCGGTTTGGTCCGCGCCGTGATGATCCACTGGTACTGCTCTTGTTCGTTCTTCAGATCGTGGACGAGCTGGCCGTCGGGGCCGGTGAACTCGGCGAAGTTGGCCGTGTCGAGTTCATAGCGATTGCCTCCCACATGCCGCTGCCGGTAGCCGAAGAACTCGAGGTTGGCCTTGGGTATCGGCGCGCCGGTGACCGCGTCGGCGACGAAATAGTACGCTTTGCAGGACATCGGCTTGCAGCACATCGGCTTCTGGACCAGCACTGTGTCGGCCAGCCAGACGATGATCTGCGTGGTGTTCCCCTCCGGAACCTGGGCCGTGAGCAGGTAGGCCCCCGCCTGTTGCAGCGGCGTGGAAACCGTGATGCGCTTGTCGAAATGACGCTCGCGCGGCTGCAGGTCCAGATCCCAGGCGGCCACTTGCCGGCCGACGTATTGCCGCTGGTCGCGCTGGACGATCTGGTAGCCGATGTCCTGGACGTTCAGCCGTTGCCAATCGAGTTCGCCGGGGCGGGTTCTGAGGTAGGCCTTCACGTCGTCGAGCAGCTTGTCGACGTGGATCGCGTGGGCCTCGAAATGGACCTTGCTCGCGTTGCGAAAGCGGAAATCGACTTCGGCCCCTTGGCCGGCCGGCTGCACTTGGAGGTTATCGAAGCGGCCCCAGTTCTTGACGATCTGCTCCCATCGTAGCGACCGGAAGTCGTTCCGCCCCGGGCCGTACTCCTTGATCGCCCGCCGCCAGTAGCCGGCCGCCTTGGGGTACTGGCGGCGGTTTTCGAAAACCTGGGCCAGCGCGTCGACGGCCTGTTCGCCGTGGCCCGTTCGCGGCTGGTCGGCGATCCGCTGGAAGAGCTTGATATAGTTGTGTTCGTCGGGAAGCTTGAACCGCTTCACGCCGGTGGCCAGCTTGGCGATCGTTTCGTCCTCGTCCAGGGTGTGCAGGGCGAACGTGCCGCTGGTGTCTTCCTTGCCGTCGTCGCCGCCCACGTCGCCGCCCGTGCCAGCGCGGGCGAACCATCCACTGTACTCGGCCATCGTCTGCTCGCCGAATTGGCTTTGCAGGAACACGGCCCGCTGGAACCGCGCTTCGTTCAGCTTGGCCGCCGAAGCCTCGACCGCCGCTTCGAGCGCCCAGCGCCAGCGCTCGCCGTCGTTCACGGCGGCCTCGAATGTTTTGGGCGCCGCGTAATAGATCGGCGTGCCGTCGGGCCTCACCGGCGCTCCGGTGGCGGCGCGGCGGTAGTACCAGCGGACCTGCTCGTAGTCGGGCAATTCGGCCAGGTTCGTCAGCGTCTGCAATCGCCACCCGTCGCCGTTGCCGAAGTTGTCCAAAATCGCGCGTGCGAAAACCAGGTAAAAATCGGCCACCGCGGCGCGATCCGGCTCTTGGGCCAGCAGCGGCAGCGCCTCGACGAGCAACTGCAAGGCGCGCACGCGGTCGCGGTCGTTGGCCTGCGCGAGTCCGACTAGAACCAAGCCGGGGTAGCTGCCACGCTCGAACTTCCCGGCCACGATGCCGCCGTAGTGTTCGACCGAAAGATAATTCTCGGCCGCCGCCTGCAAGAGCCGCCAATTCCTGGCGTGCAGCGCGATCGCCTGCTCGCGGAAGGCGTCGATCTCATTGGGCCGGCCCAACTTCTTCAGGCTATCGGTGGCCATCCGCAGGTCGTGACCCACCTGGCGCGGCTCGTCGGCCGCGTCGAGGGCCAGTTTACGAAAGCCTTCGTAAGCGTCCTTGAAATTTCCCTCGTCGAACAGTTTCTGGGCCGCGGCCCGCCGTTGAACCGTGGGCATGGGTGGTTCCTCAAACGCCCCTAGGAAAGAGGTCGCCAGGGCAAGCAGCAGTGCGAGTGGAATCAGGCGGCGACGGAACATGACGATCGGCCTCGGTTTGAAAGGGGCGACGCAACATTGGACGAACCAACCCTTCGCGGAGTTCCCCCTCGCTGGCCCGTATTATACTTCACGCGGCCGATCATGAGACATTTTGCCACGAGAAAGCGGTGGCTGGTGGCCGAGCCTAAGCGATGCCCCGGCTAGCCTTGAAGGGCGTCGGCGCGACAAAAAAACCCTTCGCAGGCGGGGCAGGTACCTACGAAGGGCATTGTGAGGGGAAACCCCTTACGACGTCATTGTGCCGGATGCCAGCTTGCAAGGCAATAACTCTTTCGGGGTATTCCATAATTTTTTCGTGTTCACCGTTCGCCCTCGGCGGCGGCATCGAAGCGAGATTTAGGATTGCGAAACGCCCATCGCACCGCTTAAATGACGAAAGACCCACCGGCGCATCCTTCATCCTTCATCCTTCATCTTTCTCCTTTCAACTTTCTCCTTCCTCCCCCATGCCTCTCGACCTGATTCAAACGCTTGGCGACCTGGTTTCGATTCCGAGCGTGAACCCGATGGGGCGGCCGGCGCGGGGAGCGGAGTTTTTCGAGGACCGCGTGACGGAGTACCTCGAGCGGCTGTTCGACCGGCTGGGCCTTCCCTGGCAGCGGCAGACGATCGAGCCGCGGCGCGACAACATCGTGGCACGGCTCGATGGCGAGGCGCCGGCGGCCGACGGCGGGCCGTTGATTCTCTTGGAGGCCCATCAAGACACGGTGCCGGTCGACGGCATGACCATCGAACCTTGGACCCCAACGGTACGCGACGGCCGGCTTTATGGCCGCGGCTCGTGCGACATCAAGGGGGGCATGACCGCGATGCTCGGCGCCTTGGCGCGACTGGCCGAGGAGCGGCCCAGGGGAATGCCCACCGTGCTGATGGCCTGCACCGTGAACGAAGAGCACGGCTACAGCGGCGCCGCCGACTTGGCTCGGCTCTGGCCGCCGGAAGCGCGCTCGATCGCGCCGCGAAAGCCCGACCTGGCGATCATTGCCGAGCCGACCAACCTGCAAGTCGTGATCGCCCACAAGGGGGCCGTCCGCTGGCGCTGCCGTGCGCACGGCCGCGCCGCCCACAGTTCGCAGCCCCACTTGGGCGACAACGCCGTCTACAAGATGGCCCGCGTGCTCGCCGCGCTCGAAGCCTACGCGAAGCAGGTCGGCCGGGTGGTGCCGCGCCACCGGCTTTGCGGTGAGGCGACGTTGAGCGTCGGCACCATCTCGGGCGGCTTGAGCGTGAACACCGTGCCCGACCAATGCACGATCGAAATCGACCGCCGCCTTCTGCCCGGCGAGCAGGCCCTGGACGGTTACAGGCAAGTGATCGAATTCGTGCGCGCCTATCCAGGCATCGATTTCGAGGTCGAGCACGAGGAACCGTACCTGAAGGGCATTCCGTTGGGCGACGAGCACAACGGCGCCTTGGCCGAGCGCCTGGCGAGCGTGGTACGCGCGTTGTACGGCGCTTGCGACAAGGTGGGCGTTCCGTTCGGCACCGACGCCTCGAAAATCGCCTTGGCCGGAATACCCGCCGTCGTTTTCGGTCCCGGCTCGATCGACCAGGCGCACACCGCCGACGAATGGCTTTCGCTCGATGAACTGGCCAAGGCCAGCGAAGCCATCTACCAGTTCATTCGGGGAGGATGATGAGGCCCCGGTCCTGTACGTCCTGTACTGGCTGACAGATCTCTTTCAATCGTTTCAGCCAGTACTGCGGATTTTGCCGAATTTCGTCCATGAGGCGGCACGCCGCGCCGCTGGGATGCTTGATGCCTTGCTCCCAGTCGCGCACGGTATTCGGCGCAACTCCCAAGAAGTTGGCGAAGATCACTTGGCTTGCACGCAACATCCGACGAGTTTCTTTCACAAGTTCGGCGCTGTACGACTTCGGCTGAATACTGAGCCGGACGGTTCGGCAAGTAAACCGTTCGGCGATTTCCTTCGTCCTTTCAATTTCTTCCGTGAAGCCTTTGAGACGACGAACCAGTTCCTTTCCAACCGACGACATCAAAGTACTCCTTGCAGGGTTGCGTTTTGTCATGCGCTTTACTATGTTCGTTCATCCAGGTAATGCTCGATCCGTGCCAGGTATTCAGCGATTCCATGCTTTTCTTGGGAGGTTAAATCATCCTTCCTGTCTTTGCCGTAGGCCATCACGAGCAATACGATCCGATGCTTCTTGAAATAGGCATAGCAAACGCGTGCTCCGCCGCTCTTTCCAACCCCTTGCTGCTTTCTTCCAAACCTGAGCTTCCGCAAACCTCCAGTAGCCGGGATAACCGGCGCGCGATCGGGTGCGCTCATGATGATCGTTTGCAGTTCCCAGAGGTCCGTTTCCAGATTGAAACCAAGGTCATACCAATCTTCGCAGAACTCGTCGGTCTCGACGAAATGCAACAAATCATCGGGGTCAAATTGATGGGGTTTGTGAACCAAAACACCCGTCCGAGGCTTCACGGCCCAAAACGGCGATTTCGTTGAATTTAGTTAGTATACCGCCTGGCGGTATAATTGTCAAGCTACCAGCCGATACGGCCAACATCTTGCCCCGCGCCGCGCTTTCGCCGACAATGCGTGGAGGCGGGGCGGGCGCCGTTGGTATCACTCGAATGTCCCGGAGGGTTTTCACTCTCATGCCGCGCTGCACCGCTTGTGGAAAGAAAAACCTGCTGGGCTTCACCTTCTGCCAGAAATGCGGAGCGCCGCTCGAAGCGGTCGACGACGAGGCTCCGGAGACGGCCACCCCGTCAGAGCGGCCCGCGGCGGACGACGCCTCCGCCTCCGCCGATGCCACCGAGGAGCAGATCTCGCAGTTGCTCGAACAAGGCGACAAGATCGAGGCGATCAATCTCTACCGCCAGCGGACTGGCTTGGGCCTGGCCGAGGCCAAGCGGGCCGTCGAGCGGATGCAAGTTGACATGATCTTCGCTGAGAGCGACATTGAGGAGCAACTGCTCGCGTTGTTGCGCCAAGAGCGCAAGATCGCGGCCATCAAGTTTTACCGCCAGCGGACCCATAGCGGGCTCAAGGAGGCCAAGGAGGCCATCGAAGCCCTGGCTGCCAAGCACGGTCTCGTAACGCGGCGGGCCGGTTGCGCTTCGATGTTCTTGCTCGCCCTGCTGACCGCCGCCTCGATCGCCGTGACGATGCCCACCGTTCTATTCGCCGATGACGACGCCTTCGACCAATTGGCGAAACAGTACGTCGACGAATTCCCCGCGCTGCACCCCGTAGCGGCCACGCAGATCGGCGACCATCGCTTCGACGACCAGGTGGACGACGTCAGCGAAGCGAGCCGGCGACGCGAGATCGACTTCTGCAAGGGCTATCTGGATCGTCTGGCGAGCATCCCGCGCGATGAACTATCGCGCAAGCGGCAGGTGGACGCGGAGCTCCTGGCCCACAACCTTCGCTCGACCGTCTGGCAGCTCGAGCGTTTGCAAGAGTGGGCCTGGAACCCGTTGATGTACACGGGCCTGGCGGGCGACGCGGTGTACGGGCTGGTGGCGCGCGAGTTCGCGCCGGAAGCCGACCGCCTGCGGAACGTCACGAAACGGCTCGAAGCGCTTCCGAATATGCTCGCGCAGGTTCGCGATACGCTCGATCCGCCGCGCGTGCCGACCATCCACGCCGAGACCGCCGTCAAGCAGAACCGGGGCGTGTTGAGCATCATTCGGCACATGGTCGAGCCGCGATTGAGCGCGCTCGCCGCGGCCGAGCGCGAGCGGCTCGCGCGGGCGATCGAGACGGCGCGGCGCGCGATCGAAAAGCACCAGCAATGGCTCGAAGACGAATTGACGCCCGCCGCCAGCGGAGAGTTCCGGCTGGGCAAGGGGCTGTTCGACGAGAAACTGGCCTTCACGCTCCAATCACCCCTTTCGCGCGACGAAATCCACGACCGGGCGGTAAGCGAGTTGGGCCGCGTCCGCGAGGAAATGTGGGAGATCGCCCGCGAGGTGTACCGGAAGCAAAACCCCTATACCCGCTTCCCCGACCAGCCGGATGACTCCTACAAGCAAGCGATCATCCGCGCCGCGATCGAACGGGCTTGCGGCGATCTGCCGGCGCCGGATCGCATCGTCGAGACGGCCCGCGAGGCGCTGGTGCGCTGCACCGACTTTGTGCGCGAGAACGATCTGGTGACGATTCCGCCCGACCCGATCGAGATCATCGAGATGCCCGAGTTTCGTCGCGGCATCGCGCTGGCCTACTGCGACTCGCCCGGGCCGCTCGACGTCGGCCAGAAAACATTCTATGCGGTGGCGCCGTTACCCGTCGATTGGACGCGGGAACAGGTGACGTCGTTCCTGCGCGAGTACAACGTGCGATCGATTCACGATCTGACCGTACACGAGGCGATGCCCGGCCATTTCTTGCAACTGGCGATCTCGAACCGTTACCCCTCGACCCTGCGGGCGGTCCTCTCCTCGGGGGTCTTCATCGAGGGCTGGGCCGTCTACTGCGAGCAACTCATGGCCGAACAGGGGTTTCTCGACGGCGACCCGCTGCTGCGGCTGGTGGCGCTGAAATGGTACTTGCGGAGCATCGCCAACGCGATCATCGACCAGGCGATCCACGTCGACGGCATGAGCCGCGAAGAGGCGCTCGAACTGATGATCGAATCGACGTTCCAGGAAGAGCGGGAGGCGGCCGCCAAGTGGGTGCGGGCCCAGCTCACCTCGACGCAGCTCTCGACCTACTTCGTCGGCTACCAGGAGCACCGCGACTTGCGCGCGGAAGCCCAACGGGCCTGGGGCCGGGAGTTCACGCTCAAGCGTTACCACGACCGCGTCATCTCGTTCGGCTCCCCGCCCGTACAGTTCGCAAGGGCGCTGTTGTTGGACCTGGAGGTTCCGTCCGCGGCCGATTGACAAGGATCATTGACGGTGGAAGCATAAAGCCCATGAGCGATACGACGTTCGACGACATTCAGACGACCCTGGCCCGCGAGGGTGCGACGGCCGCGACGGCCATGCTGGCCCAGCAACTTCGCCAAAATGAGCAGTTTCACGAACTGTTCGACCTGCGTTTGCTCGAAGCACGGCTGCGGCTGGGTCTGCCGGCGATTCTGACCAAGAGCCTCGACGATCTCGACGACCCGCTGCGCACGAAGATGGAGGACGAGTACCTCGCCGCCTGCCGCGAGGTGGGGCAACTCTTGTTGAACGATGGCCGGGTGCGGGAGGCCTGGATGTACCTGCGGCCGGTGGGCGACAAGGCGGGCATGGCCGCGGCGCTGGCGAAGGTGCCCGTCAACGACGAAAACCGCGAGCAGATCATCGAGGTGGCCCTGCACGAAGGGGCCTACCCGAAGCTGGGCTTCGAGCTGGTGCTGGCCAACTACGGCGTCTGCAACGCCATCTCGATGTTCGACGCCCAAATGCACGGACGGCCGCGGCCCGAGCGGCAGGAAGTGGCCGCGCTCCTGGTCGGCCACCTGCACTCCGATCTGACGCGCAGCCTGCGCGACGAGATCGCCAAGAAGCAAGGCGCGCCGCCGGCCGAGGAGACGATCGCGGGCATGGTCGCCGACCGCGACTGGCTATTCGACAACAACGACTACCATCTCGATACGTCGCACCTGTCGGCGGTGGTGCGTTTCGCGCTGGTGCTCGACGAACCCGCCGACCTCAGACGCGCGATCGACCTGACCGAGTACGGCCGCCGGCTGAGTTCGCTGTACCAGTACCCGGGCCAGGAGCCGTTCGTCGATAGTTACCCCACGCACGGGCTTTTCTTCCGGGCGCTGTTGGGCGAAGGAGTGGAGGAGGCGCTGGCCTACTTCCGCGGCCGCGCCGAGGCGCTGGCTGAAACAGAGCAAGGCGCGACGCCGGCGGAGATTTACGTGGGGTTGCTGTCACGGCTGGGGCGGCACGCCGAGGCCTTCGAGGCGGCGGCGACACTCCTGGCGGGGCTGCGGACCAGCGGCTTCGCGCCGAGCCTGTTGGAGTTGGCCCAGCTCGCCGGCAAGTACGACCGATTGGCCGAGGTCAGCCGCCGGCGCGGCGACCTGGTGGGCTTCGCGATGGGGCTGTTGAGCCGCGCGTAGCCGAAACTGCGCAAGAAAAAACTGGCAAAACCGTACCTGTACCGACCAGGAAATCCGTCTCGGCGGATTGCCCGGCTTTAGACGCGTTAAGACTTCTTCCCCCGAGCCGTTCATCTGTGCCACACGCGCCGAAGCTTTCGTCGGGTAAAGGTACGGTTTTGCCAGTTTTTTCGTGGCCGCGCCCCCCTTCGTAGTCGATGTCCGCGGCTCGCGAACCGGGAGCCCGCGTCGCGCCGCCGTCGGATCACCCTGTCGGTTTCGGACGCCGTTCTCGCACAGGCACAGTGGGTGGCGGGCGCGTCCGTCGGCGGTGAAATACAGTTCGGTCTTTTTAACCCGTTGTCCTAGGGTACCTAAACGACGCGGTCAGTGCAAACCACAGGCCGCCGCCGCCTCCCTACTTCCGTCGTCACTTCCGGAAGGATGGGCGGCCTGGGGACTTTTTTTTAGCTGAAAACGCGCGAAATCGTCTTACCCAGCTCGGGCGCGCCGATGCGGCCGCCGGGTTCGTGACGATCTCCTCGCTGAACGCCGCCCTCGCGCGCGAACAGCGGAGCGCCGGCGCGGTTACGAAGACTAATAGCGCACACGAGCGTCGGCGCTTTGCGAAAAAAAACGATTCCGAAACCCCTCCCAAAGAGATCCAAAAGAGCGTGGGGTAAGGCGAAGGGTGGCGCGGCAATTGGATGCCGCTTACGCGGCTCGCTCAGACGTCATGGGGTATTCGGAAGTCGTTTTTTTTCGCTTCGCTGGCGTTTCGTTTTTCGCACGTTCGTTGCTGCGCAACGCCCGTGCTTTTTCGGGAAAATGATCCCTACCGTTTCGTGGGCCGCTCCGCGGACCCCCGCAGCTTGCGCGCGTTAGTGTCGATGCGGCCCGCTCGCACCCTGGCAGCCCAGCCTGCAATCGTCACGGCCCGGCCGGCAACGGGAAGAACAGGGCGTAACGACCGATCTCCTTGGTTCCCCCGGCGTAGAGCGGACGCTTCCCGACGAGTTCGGCGAGGTACTCGACTTGCCGTTTGCGGTCGTACACTGCGGGAAGGATCGGGCCGGGGCTCAAAATCAGCGGCACGCCAGCCATGAGCGTCTCTCCCCTGGTACTGATCACCAGGTCGCTGGCCAGCCCCTCGCGCAAGTAAAAGAATGGTAAGCCCGTGTAGGGATCGCGCAGCTCGCCCTCCGGGCGCACGTCGCTCAGCGCCTCGGGCAGCTTGCCGTGCTCCAGCCGGTACGCCACCAGCGCCAGCACGAGCCGCGTCGCGCGGCGGCGCGTTCCCAATTCGCATTCCAGAGATGCCAGCCCAGCGGCGCTTCCGTAAATCCCGCCGACCAGAAAGGTCGTCCGCAGGCATTCCATTGTTTGCTCATCGCGCGCGAACTGCAAAACGGGCGGCACCGGTTCGTTCGCCCTCAACGCCGTCAAGACGCGGAACAACCCGGCGCGGTCTTCCTCGGCCATCCGGTCCAGCAAGCGTCGCGCTCGCGTCCGCTCCCAGGGCATCCAGCGCGCCGCGGCGATAATCCACCGCTCCTGATCGGTCTCGACGGGCCACGCCGCCGGTTCGGAAGCGATCAATTGTCGCACCGATTCATATTCGCCCTCCAACGCGAGGGACGGCGACGGGAACCGATCGATGATGGCCGTCAGTTCGCCGATCGCGCCCTTGATCCGTGCGGGGGTCTGCCCTTGACTGCCCGCCCACGCCGGCAACTCATTCAAGACGTCCCTCTCCAGTTGGCCGGCCGTTACAACCGCGACCAGTCTCGATTGCTGACGCAAGTGCCGCGCGATCCGCAGCACGGCCATGTATCGCGACAGCGCATCATCCAGCTTGTCCTCGCGTTGCAACACCGCGGCATGGCACCGTAAATAGAACGCCAGACTCATAGCGCGGTCGCAATCGCGGTCGTAATCGCTGCGCAGCTCCAGCCATGTGACGTCGTCCATGGCGCACGACTCGCGCCGGCTGGCCTCGACGGCCAACGCCATCGCCGGCTCGACGGGCTCGAACGACTCTGTGCCTTGCATCCATCTCCGGAGGCCCCCTGCCGGCGTAAGCATCTCCGCGGCTCGGCGGTACATGGTCGCCGTTTCAAGCGCCTCCGGCGTCGCCGGTGCCTCGACCGCCGTGATCGGCCGCGGCGCGAACGGCACCTGAATGATGCGGAACACGACGACCGCGGCGAACAGCGCCGCCGCCGGCACGAGCAGCGACGCGGCGCGCGTTCGAGCGCGCCAGTCCTTACGCTCCAAGATCCAGTCGGGCGCCCGCAGCCAGGTGGCGAATAACGCCGCCACGGGCACGGGAGCGATCGACCAAAGCCAGTTCGCCTGGATGTAGAGCATAAGTGCGGCCCAGCAGCCGAAAAGCCCGGCCAGCCACAGGCCGCCAAAGCAGGCGATGATGCCGCGGCGGATGTACATCGACGCGAGCTGCCCGGCGGCGTACGACAGCGCGAGGACGAGGCCGACCTCGACCAAATTATGAAATGTGAATGGCGCGACCGCCTTCGACGACGTCCAGGCGGCACACAAATTTATCAACGCCAGAAGCAGGAACGTCGCCAGCAGAAGAATTGCCAACCAGACGATTTGCCGGCTGAGCCAAACGGTGCGCGGGCTGATACCGCGCTCGGCGAAGAACCGGAACCTCTCGCGCTCCTGGTCGGCCAGGAACACGCAGCCGCCCATCAAGGCCAACGGAAGCACCGCCAATAGGATCGTGCCTGGGTCACTTCGGGGCACGAGCGTTACCGCGGCGGTCGCCCCGGCCAATATCAAGCCGAGTGTTCGAGCTTGCCGCGCTTCGTGCCAGCACAGCCGGCCAAACCCGGTCCACCATCCGGTGGGCGAGGCGCGCCGGCGCTGGGTGGCGATGGTTCGGGCCGCGCCTGCCCAACTCCGTCTCCAGTTCACCGCCGCCGTCCCGGCCCAATCGACGAGTCGGTGCGCGCGGTAAGGTCCGCCGTCCAGCCAGCGCAGCCCCAGCCATACGTCGCACAACAGCACCACCGCCGCCACGCCCAGCCGCCACCACCGGACTGCCGCATAGGTCGCGGGGTTGGCCATATTCAAATTGATGACGGTCTGCACGGCGATCACGATCGTCGCCGCGGCCAGGACGGTGGCCTGCATCGGGCGGCGGGTCAGCAACGAGAAGAATGCGCCCCAGACCAGGGCCTCGACCAGGCCCACGCCCCACATCGCCGCCAGCTCATCCAGTCCGTCGCGCGGCGCCTGCCAGGCGGCGGCGCTCGCCGCCACGAACACCAGCAGCGCGACGAGCGCCAGCGTGCTCACCAGCGCGACCGCCAGTTTGCCGATGAAAACCTGCGCCGACGTACACGGCAGCGTGCGCAGAAAATCGTAAGTTTCCTCTTCGCGTTCGATGGCGAACAGCGTCGCCCCGCACCCCAGCGCGTAGAGCGCCGGCACGACCGCGGCGATTTTCCACATGCCGAGAATCAGGCCGTCCGGCCGTTCGGCGAAACACCACACACCCAGAAAGCTCATGCCTGCGAAGGCGGCCAGCGCGAGCCAAAAACCGCGCATCACGCGGTACTCTTTCCAGACCAAGCGTCGAAACAGCGCGGCGTTCATGGCGTGAGGGCCTCCTCGCTGGGCGCCGGCCGCTCGGCCGGTCGCCCCGATTGCAGATAGGCGACGAAAATCTCCTCCAGCGCCGGAATGCGCGTTTCGACGGCCCGCACCGTCGGCTCGGCGTGCAACCGCGCCAGGTCATCTTCCGTGCCGCCGCGCACCAGCACTTGCCATTGCCGCGCCTTGTGCCGCCGCCGCAGAACCTCGCCCTGGATGACCGGCGGCGGGCTGGCGCCGTCGTCCAGCGTGATCGTGAGCTCCTGGATCTGCCGCTTCAACTCGTCGAGCGGCTCGACCAGGAGCAACTCGCCCTGGCGAAGGATGGCGACGATGTCGGCCACGCGTTCCACCTCGGCGATCTGGTGGCTCGACAAGAGCACCGTGCGGCCGTCGGCGGCCAGTTCGACCATGCTTTCCAGGAATTCACGCCGCACCAGCGTATCGAGCCCCGAGGTCGGTTCGTCGAGGATCAGAACCTCCGGCTCGTGGGCCAAGGCCAGCGAGAGCGCCACCTTGGCCCGCATCCCTTTCGAGAGGGCCTTGAGCTTTCGATCCGGAGGCAGGCCATACTGGGCCACCAGCGCGCCGTAGCGCGGCTGGAAGCCCGGACCATAGAAGCCGGCCGTGAACCAACCGATTTCGGCCACGGTCATCCAATCGTAGAGCGTGGGGCGTTCCGGCACGTAGCCGACGCGGCGGCGGATCTCCTGTCCCTCGATGCGGCTGTCGCGTTGCAGCACTTCGGCGCGGCCGGCGTCGGGCTGGACCAGCCCCAGGAGGATCTTCAACGCGGTGGTCTTGCCGGCCCCATTTTCGCCGAGCAGGGCGAAGACCACGCCCCGCGGAACCGCCAGCGACACGCGGTTCAACGCCGCCTGGCCGCCGTAGAGTTTGCTGACGCCGTCGAGACGAATCACCGAGTCCATAAGTCAACCCTTCATTTCTATTATTCCACCACCGTCAGTTCGATCGCCGCCAGTTCTTGTTCGATGAGCGAGCGCAGCTCGTCGGGGTCGAGGCGGCTGTGTTTGGCCTCGGCCAGCACCTGCCGCACGCGCGCTCGGATCAGTTCGATGCGTTCGCCTCGGCACTGCTTGGCCGCCTTTCCGGCCACGGCCAGGCCCGTCCCGCGTTGCGGCTCGAGCACCCCTTCGGTTTGCAGTTGCCGATAGGCACGGGCAACCGTGTTCGGATTGATGGCCAACTCGCGGGCCAACTCGCGAACCGACGCCACCAACTCGCCCGGCTTCACCGCCCCGCCGGCGACGGCGAATTTCACCTGCCGCACGATCTGGTCGTAAATCGCCAAACCGTCGCTCGGGTCGATGGAGAAGAACATGTCGTGGCCCAGTCATTGTCGGCGGCGTGAAGTATAACGCCGCGGCCGTGTGTACTAGGGTAATAGTACACTAGCTGATAGGGAATCGTCAAGGCGCCGGTTGGGAAAAAATTTCAACGACCCGAAAAAAGGCCGGAATTACCACCATTGCCGCAACATCACGCCATATTCAAGGGCCGTTGTGCGGACGGAATAGATCGCGCCACCCGTGATCGTGAAGAACGCCAGCCAGAGGCAACCATCGGTGAACAGCGACGGCGCCAGGCGCGCGTCGGTGCGCCGGAAGCGGAGATAAATTGTAGCGGCCGTGATGACGGGCAGCGTGACTCCTTGCGCGACCCCGCCGAAGACGACCATCGCCTGTGGATCGCCGAACACGAGGTACAATACCAACGCGAGCGCTGGATAGAACAAGCAGAGGAACTGAATCCATCGCGCTCGCCGTTGCGAGTGAGGAAAGGACACGAAGCCCGCCAGCCCCAGAAAGTCGGCCGTCAGGCGACTATTGCCCGCCGAGGCGACGTAGAGCGTCTTGAACAACACCACGCTCGCGCCGATCAAAAACAGGGGCTTCGTCCAGGGGTGGCCGAACGCCGTCACGTACATCTGGGCCAGATCCTCCATCAGCCGCCCTTTTTGAGGATGGAGATCCATTCGGTGCAGCACGGTCGCACCCATGACGTAGAACGCGACCGTCGCCACCGTAAACACCAACATGCTCACCCACGCGTCGAGATGAAGGACACGCATCCAACCCTTGGCCCGCCGGGCCCAGCCTTCGTCCGGCGCGCATTTTCCACTGTACCGAGCGTAGCCCTTTTCCAGGCACCAATAGGGATACGAGTAGAGTTCGGCGGCGCCCACCCCCGTGATGCCGAAGGCGCTGAATGCGACCGTCACCGCGGTCGCGGGGATCGCCAACGAGAATCCGCCCTTGATTTCGTCGACGCTGATCGGAAAACCCGAGAACGGCAAGGCGACGACGCACGCCACGGTAGCCAAGGTAATGCTCGCGACCAGGAAGGTCGTCAAGAGTTCGATGCGTCGATACCCTCCGCTGAGCAGCAAGACCACCGCGACGACCGCGGCCACGACGGCCCAGGGGTCGGCCGGATGCCGCCGAACGAAGTCACGCCAGGCGGGCGAAACCACCCCGGCGAGCGCTGCGACGGCCTCGGTCGCCTGGGGAAACAGCAGGTTCATGGCCTGGCCGATTCCCCCTAACATTCCGCCCAACTGAAACACCGTGGCCAACAACATGAAGAACCACCACCAGACCAGCCAATGCGTTCCAAACCGTGGGCCGGGTAGTTCGTGCAAGGCGCCCAGGGTTGGCTTGCCCGACGAGATCGCATACCGGCCCAACTCGATCTGCACGAAGACCTTGATCACGCAACTGAACAAGATCAGCCAAAGCAAGAGGAACCCGTGGTCGGCGCCGAGCTTGGTGGTGACCAAGAGCTCGCCGGTTCCGATGATGCCGCCGGCCAGAATGATGCCGGGCCCGATTTGCTTGAGCGCGGACCATAGACTCACGGGCGGCTCGCGCAGAGCGTCGGCCGGCATGGCGTACGGATCGAACGCGCTGGCTTGGCTCGTGGCACGAGCGGTGGCTTGGCTCATGGCACGATTGGAACGTGCCGCGCGGACTGTGTAAAGTCGGCCGCGTGCGAGCTATACTTAGCGCGGTCGAGAATGAGACATTCACGGTGGCTGGGGCAGAGCCTAAGCGATGCCCCGGTCGCTATCTAGCCCGGATTATTCATGGTCCCGTAGCTGGCTTCGCAAGAAGTCAGGCTGTGGACGCGAGTTACGCCAGAATTCTTGCGAATTCTGCTACAGCGCAGTGCGCGAGTTCCTCCCCACGCGACGAGGTTGCATGCCCGACGAATAGGAGGGGTCGGGCACCGGAGACAACTGCGGCGCGGAACCTTCCTCATCGGGCGCCGGCGTGACCGCGCCTTCGTCGCCTTCCAAGATCATTCCGTCCTCCGGCTCGGAAACCGTCGCCTCGTCGGCGACCACTTCCTCGTTGCCGCGGTAGAGAATCGAGTTCTTCCGGTATCGGAAGTCACACGGCTCGTCCGGCAGCGGACCGCAATAGTCGTAGCAGTTCTGGCATTGGCGGCAACCGGCCGCTGAAGCCAACAGAATCAGGAGGGCCAAGAGGGTGATTCGGCAGTACATCGGGTTTCCCTTGGGTTGACCTCGCGCCGCCAATCGGCCTGTGCCGCGGCGAGCGGTAGCGATATATTCGTCCGAATAACCGTCACAATCCGCATCTTTTTCCGCAATTTGGCAGCCCCACAGCACGTCATGCCTCGAACAGCCACGCACCGCGGCGCCCAGCTTGCGCAGCTTCCGCAGTCGCCGCCGCCACGGTTCGCCTGGCTGCGGCGTAACGGCGGATTGCTTGCGTTGGTGTTGCTGGCGGCAGCCGTCCGGCTGCCTGGCGTCAACCGGCCGCTGGTCGGCCATTTCGCCACGAAGAGTGTTTTCTATGCGATGATTGCCCGCAATTGGGTGATGGGGCGTTCTCCGGTTTGGTATCCAGCGATCGACTGCATGACCGGGGGCGAGCGCGGCTGGCACCTGTTGGAATTCCCCGTTGCCGCCTACCTGGCAGGCGCGGGCTGGGCCTGTTTTGGCGGATCGCTCGATGTTTGGGGCCGGGCCACCTGCGTTGCCTTCAGCGCCGGCTCGGTCCTGATGTTGTTTTCACTGGTCCGCCGCTGGCACGGCCTTTCGGCCGCCTACGGCGCGGCGGTGACGCTGGCGCTGGCGCCGGTGGCGATCATTTTCGGCCAGTGCTTCATGCTCGAATCGTCGCTGGTGTTCTTCAGCGTCGCAACGATCGGGTGCCTCGATCAATGGCTCGCGCGACGCGAGCGGCGATGGCTCGCACTGGCGGCTGTGAGCTTTGCTTTGCTCCTTTTGACCAAGATCTACATGCTGGTGTTGATCCTGCCGTTAGCCGCCATGGCCCGGCGCGAGCCGCGAGTTGGTCCTTGGGGCGGCTCCCGCCGGCGCTGGATCGAATTCATCGTCGCAGGCGCGTTGGCCGCGACGCCCGCGCTCGTGTGGTGCGCCAACGTGGTGCGAGTCTCCGCCCCCAACGGCCCGCTTTCGCAACGGGTCTTCTATTCGCTCCGCCAAAGCGCCGCCGTTCACCAGTCGCCCCAAGAGTTGCTTGTGTCGCCCACTTTCCACCGCAAGCTGCTCGACGATCTGACAGGGCCGGTGCTGACGCCGCTGGGGTTCGTGCTTTGCATTGTCGGGTTGACGAACCCAGCCTGGCGGCGGCACGTTGCCTGGCTGGCGTCGATGGCCGTGCTCGTGGCGGCCTTACCGGCGAAGTTTCACGATATTCTCTATTACGATGTCGTGCTCTTGCCGCCGTTGTGCATCTTAACCGGACTGGGTTGGCAACGGGTTGCCGAGCGGTTGCGGGTGGGGCGCATGGCGACGGTGGGCCTCTTGTCGGTGGCCATGCTGTTGTCATTACGCTATGCGGTCGGTCCAGCGTTCTTGACGCCCCCGGAGGATCGCGGCGTCACGGCGGCGGCGGCGGCGCTGCGAGGGTTGGCCGGTATCGAGGAACCCGTGCTCACGATGCACGGCTGGTGTCCCGACCTGCTCTACTACTGCGACCGACCGGGTTGGGCCGTCTCGCCCGACGATCCGCGTTTGCCGGAGCGGTTCGCCTTGGCCAGGCGGCACGGTACGCGCTGGTGCGTCGCCACCAACCTCGAAGCGATCGACCGTTGTCCTCTGGCCATTTCCGCGCTCGCCGATTGGGAGGTCGTCCATGAGGGCGATGATTTTCGAGTCTACTCCGCGAGCGGCCCCTACGGCGTCCAAGCCAGCGAGCGGATTTCGCCAAACTCGCGAGGTGGCTTCTCCCAACGGTCGCCGCCGTCGGGCGAGTGATCGACTTCGCCGCAGTTCGGGCAGATGTCCCTGTCGCGCGGATTGGCGGCCCCTTGCCTTCGACCGAAGCCCTATCTACACTCATCTCGTGGGGAGAACCTTCGCCTCATCCAATTCCTTCTTATACTTCACGCGGCCCACAATGAGACATTTTGCCACGAGAAAGCGGTGGCTGGTGGCGGAGCTAATTCGATGGGCTTGACTCATGTGACCGCTCGGGTGGGTAATCTGGCCAAGCAAGGCACGCCGTTTGAGGCGGCGTTTCTGGTTGATACCGGGTCCATCGACTGCCTCGTTCCGCGCGAACATCTCATCGCGGCTGGCATCCGACCTGAGGGCAAAGCGATTTACGAATTGGCCAACGGTCAGCCCGTGGAATATGAGTATGGGTTTGGTCGAATTGCATTCATGGGCGAGGAAACCGTGGCCCAGATCATTTTTGGGCCGCCGGATGCCGAGCCGATTCTGGGCGTGGTTGCCTTGGAGAACACAGGTCTCGTCGTTGATCCAGTCACAAGAGACCTCAAACGCCTGCACGCCAAGCCGCTCAAATGAGATTGAATCACGGCGCCACGTAGATCATCCAGGACACGCCGAAACGGTCGGCGACCATGCCGAATCGCGGGGAAAAGAAGGTCTTGGTCATCAGCATCTGCACCTGGCCACCGTCGCCCAGGGCGGCGAACAGCCGCTCCGCCTCGGTCTCGTTGGGGACCGTGAGGCACAGCGCGAAGCCCTGGAAGGCAGGGCGCCCGAGGCAACGACCGTCGGAAGCCAGCACGGTTGTTTCCCCGATGCGCAAGTTCGCGTGCATCACTTTGTCCTCGTTGCCGGGTGAACCGGGTTCCGGGCCGTCCTTGAATCGCATGAGCATCGTCACCTCGGCGCCGAGCGTGTCGCGGTAGAACTCGATCGCCTCGTCGCAACAGCCGTCGAAAAACAGGTAGGGTTGGATTTGCATTACGCCTCCATTTCAGGGGTTTTAGCGTTGGAATTCATAAGCCGAATCGTCTGGTTTCCGTCGTGGGGTGCTTCCTTCGGCCAGAGCCGCGATCTCGAACCGCCCATCCGCGTCGCTCACCGCACCGGCCGCGCCGAGCGTCGCGTCGGTTGCTTCCGGGTTGGCGTTGAAATTGATTAGTTGCCATACTGGCATGGCTTCCATGTAAGGCAACAGGAAGGCGTGGGCCGAAAAACAGCGGCCCTGGTTGGCGATGGTCGCGCAGACCAGCCGGCCGGGCGGAAAGGTGTTGAAGGTACCGTGGTAGTTCTGCATCGCGATCCCGATTTGCTTGAGGTGGTTCGTGCATTCCGCGCGGTGGGCCGACTCGCGCGCCGCCTGCACGGCGGGCAACAAGAGCGCGACCAGAATGCCGATGATCGCGATCACGACCATGAGTTCGACCAAGGTGAAGCCGCGTCGTCCGTTGTGGCAAGGCATGTTGCACTCCTTTGAAAACGATCGTTGTCTTTGTCAGGATCATAACATAGAATGGCAGGATTATGGCAAACGCTCAACCGCTCGTCAACGGTGTCAAGCTCTTGCGGACCCAGCGCGGCTGGACCCAGGCGCAATTGGCCGAGCGGGCGGGAATCTCCCGCACGGCGGTGACGGCGATCGAAGGGAACCTGCTCGTCCCTTCGGTGGCCGCCGCGCTGGCCCTGGCCGAAGCGCTGGAAACCAGCGTCGAGGCGGTTTTCGGTCGGCCGCCCACCCCGGCGAAATCGACCGTCTGGGCCAAGGAGCCTGCGCACCCGAATAGCCCGTACTGGCACGCCGAAGTGGCCGTCGCGGTCCTCGCCGTGTCGCCCATCATCATCGGGGCGTCACCGAAGCGGTGCAGGCGGGCTGGGCCGACGCCGGCGTGTGCGTCCGGCTCGTGAGCGAGGAGGCCGGACTCGATTTCCTCCCAGTCCAGGAGGAAGCCTACGACGTGTGCTTTCCGACCGCCATGATGAATGACCGGCGAGTTCAGGCGTTCCTCGCGGTCGTGCGGTCGCGGGCGTATGGCCAGTTGCTCGGCGTTCTGCCGGGCTACGACACATCGGAAACCGGGAGCCTGGGGACCATTGTTTAGTTAGCCAGCGTCCTTGTCGGCCGCCAGGGAGTGGAGGTATTGCAGGTAGGCGCGCGATATGTCGGAACGCCCGACTACGCCGATCAGCCGCCCGCTGGCGGCCGTGTCGACCAAGGGTAATTCGGATAGGTCGTGCTCGATGAACAGCTCCAAGGCCCGTTCCATGGGATCATCGGGACACAAAGGAGTCACGTCACTACGCATCAGGTCGCTGGCTATGACCAGAGCGCAAAGATCGGACGATTGAGAGGCCAAATGGATGTCGTTGACGTCGACGATGCCCAAGAGGCACCCTTCGGGATCGGTGACGGGTAAGGTTTGGAACGGCGAGTTCTTCAACAATTCGAGAATCTTCGTCAGGCCGTCGCCGACCGACAAGGTCGGTACTTGGCGCAAATCCGGGATGAATCGTTCGACGCGGAGACCGGCCAGGGCTTCGCGGACGTAATCGCCCTGGTGCGCGGGCGAGCGGGAGCGGCTGGCAAGTTGCGAACTGTAAATCGATTGCTCGTCGGAAAGCAAGAAAGTCAAGGAGCAGACCCAGAGCGTGGGCAACAGCAGGTTGTAGTTGCCGGTCATCTCGCTGACCATCACCAACGTCGAGAAGGGCGTTTTGGCGGCGGCGGCGAAAAAGCCCGCCATGCCCACGATCACGAAGCTGGCCGGGTGCGGCGCCAGCTCGGGCCAGACGCGGTGCAGCAGAATTCCCAAGGCGCCGCCGCCGCAGCCGCCAATGACCATCGAGGGACCGAAGACGCCGCCCGAACCGCCGCTGCCGATGGTCAAGCCCGTGGTCAGAATCTTGCCCAGCGCGATGGCCAGCAACACGGCGGCCGTGCGCAGCGCGGCCGGGCCGCCGGGAGGGCTCTCGATCGCGCCCTGCAGCGCGCCATAACCGAACGACAAGACCCCAAGCACCTCCTGGTCGCGTCCGAAGACGTAGTAGAGCGCCAAACCCAACACGGCGCTGAGGAAGGCGCCCAGCGCCGGCTTGAAATGCGGACGCAGTTTCAGCCGGTGAAAGAGGTAGACCAGACCGTAGAATGTTCGCGTATAGCACATGGCCAACACGACCATGAACAGGGCCAGGAGCAGGTAAGGCGCCAAGGAGAGCGGATTGCTGAACGAAAGCACGGCCAGCAGGTCGGGCGACAAGTGGAAAAGCGGCTTGAAGCCGAAAACGGCTCCGAACGTGGAGTAGGCGATGACGCTGGCCAAGCCGGCGGGAATGATGACTTCCGACTCGAAGTCCGGAGACCGGTAAAGCACTTCGGCGGCGAAGAGCGCCCCGGCCAAAGGCGCGCGAAAAATCGCCGCCACTCCCGCTCCCATGCCCGCCGCCATCAGGATGCGGCGATCCGCGGCCCGGAGTCGCAGCAGGCCGCCCAAATAGGAACCGAAGCCCGCACCGATCAGCGCGATGGGACCTTCGCGGCCGCCCGAACCTCCGCTACCCAACGTCAAAGCGCTCGCTACGATCTTGACCAGGGGCACGCGAGGGCGAATTTTCCCTTGACGGAAATGATAGGCCTCGATCGCCGCGTCGGTGCCATGCCCTTCGGCTTCCGGAGCCCATGAATAGACGATCCACCCGCTGAGGAGTCCGCCCACGGCCGGCACGATCAACAGCAGCCAGGGCCGGAACGGCTGTTCGCTTTCCTTGACGAGCGGCGGTTCGCCACCGGGCGGGCGCGGACGGTAGCCGACGATCGCATCGAGCGCCGCGTACGACATCGTCTGACAGGCGGCGAAGAAGACGATCGCCCCCAGCCCCGCCACCATGCCGACCAGCAAAGCCAGGCCCATCAGCCGGGCCTGCGAACGCATGCGCCGCCGGCTCAGCGCCCAGAACTCGGGAAACCAACGCAACGGAGATACGGGCGGCGGCGCCTCGGTGGGTTCATCGCTCATTTCCGCTTTGTATCAATACGGGGCCATGCGCGGCAAGGGCTACTGTCTCTACGATGTGGTGCTCTCACCGTCGCCGTCAACCCAGCTGTCAGGCGATCCGTCCCGCCCAAGAAGCTGAACGTGGACGTCGCTCACGGCCTCGGGGTCCATTGACGGTGGCTGGGGCAGAGCCTAAGCGATGCCCCCGTCGCTATCTTCTAGCCGGGGCATCGCTTAGGCTCTGCCACCAGCCACCACTTTCGGCACCGTCATTTCGATCGGCGCCACTTGTTTCGGCGGCTCGACGGTCAAGTCGAAGACGTACGTCAATCACATTCGTTGCCAAAGCCACAGCGTCGCGATCGGACGCATCAATCCAGAGTTCCGCCAATTCGTCCTGGGTGCCCTTGGGCCAAACAACCGTGTATCTGGTCATTTGCGCTCCAGCGACCGCAGGTGGTCCAGGATCTCGTGTGTGGTGTAGCGTGGTTCGTCCGAGGCCATCCGATCGCCACTGAACACCGTGGACATTCGATCTTGTCATTCTAGCATGTGGTCACCGGTCTCCCAACATGTAGCGTGGGCTTCAGCCCGCGTCCTCTGACAACTGACAACTGACAACTACCTGGTGGGCGGTGCCCACCCTACGTTTCATTTTCTGGACCGCCGGCGCTCGCGATGGCCTTGGCCGCCTCGTCGGCTTGGACCTGTTTCCGCTTCGCGCCGTCGATCAATCCCCGATCGCCTTGGCGCAGCCCGTCGGCCAACGTCTGCCAGGCCTCGTCGCGGCGGCGAATGTACTCCCTGATCGCCTCAAGCCGTTTGACGTCGCGGCGCGGCACATGCTTCATGGCCGCAAACCTCTCCGACATCTCGCGCCAATAGGGAAGGATGCCGTCCTCAATGATATTGGAAAGCTTGACCTCGCCCTGCCGGCCTTGCTCCAGGTTCTCTGTGGCTTTCGCGTAGATCTCGACCGCCTTCTCGTCAACGGCGACCAGTTCGAGATACCAAGCGTCCACGTTGTCCACCTTCGGCGCCAGCAAGGGAGCGAACAGCGCTGATCCGACGGCGGCCAATGCCAGGAATCCGGCGCGCGAGGTCCGCCTTGGGCCGTCGTCGTCCGTCAACCGCCATCCCAGCAGCAGTCCGGCCAGGAACCCCGTCGCGGCGCCCCCCAGATACGCCGCGAACACCAGGCAGTCTTGCATCAATTCGCCCCCGACGTTGAAGGCCAGGAACGCGAACAGGCTCAAGCGGTATCGTTTGACCGCGCCGCGAGATACCGTGCCGCGGGAGCGCAGCAAGAAGGCCGCGCCCGCCGCGACCAGCCCCAGGACCGCGGGCGCCGCGCCGACGGTGATCGCACCGGGATCCCAGAGCAGGGCCGAGAAGTTGCCGGCGAAACCACAGAGGAGGAACAGCACGCCCAACGCGAAACCGCCGATCAACCGCTCCATGAACCGTCCCATGCCCCACAAGGCCCATGAGTTGAAAAGGAATTGCGCGAGGTTGGCGGGTATGAAGACGGCCGCCAGTAGCCGCCAGCCGCCCTCACCGTTGGCCGTCAACGGTCCGAAATTGGCGCCCCGCGATTTGAGCAGTTCGAGGTCCACGGGCAGCCGGAACTCGAAGGGACTGAAACCCTGGGTCCAAAGCGTCAGCAACACGGCAAGCGGAATTGCGAGCAAGGCGATCGTTACCGGCGTCCGCCGGCGCACCTCCGCCGGTTCATTGCCGCTTACGGCCGAAGTGGAAACCGCCGGACGGGAATGTCGTAATTGGTTAGTCATGGCCTTCTAATCGCCTTGCGCGATCGTGGGAATCTTTGGCGTTTGCGGAATTGCGCCGCGGGTTAGTTTACCCGGTAGGGTGGGCACCACCCACCAACCCACGCAATGTAGGCTGGGCGAGCGGGAGACATGCGGTATATACTGCCAGGTTAGTGTCGAAAGCAGGCCGTATGTATTATAATGAACATTGGTGGCAGCAGCCAGGAGTCTCGGCGATGCCCATTCACGATTGGCCCCGTGTGCCCGCCGGGGTTTTTCACGACTTCCACAACGACTGGGTCATCGACCTCAAACGGGCGTTGAACCACGGAGTGCTTCCCAAGGGGTATTACGCGATGTCCGAGCAGCATGGCGGCAAGTACATTGCCGACGTTCTGACGTTGCAAACCGACCCCGCGTCACCCGAGCCGCCGCGCCCGATGGAAGGCGGAGTGGCGGTGGCTGAAGCTCCGCCGAGCATCGGACGGAGACTGTCGCTTTCAGCCGCGGCGAGTTCGCGCCGGAAAACGCTCACGATCCGGCACGTCAGCCGGCACCGCATCGTGGCCCTGGTGGAGATCGTGTCGCGATCGAACAAGGACCGCGACGAGCATGTGGCCCAGTTCGTCGGCAAAGCGGAAGACGCGCTGAGGCACGGTATCCATCTGCTGCTGATCGACTTGTTTCCCCCCGGTGCGCACGACCCCGATGGAATGCATAGCGCGCTTTGGGAACGCTTGGGCGACGAACCCGAAGCACCGCCCCGCGGTAGGCCTCTAACGCTGGCGTCCTACGTCGCGGACGCGCCGATCATCGCCTACGTCGAGCACCGTGCCGTCGGCAACGACCTGCCGGCGATGCCCATGTTTCTGGATCCGGACTATTACGTCAACGTCCCCCTTGAGTCGACGTACCAGACAGCCTGGGATGACACGCCGGAATACTGGCGCGACGTGCTGCGCGGCGGCGCGATTGAGCCATAGCGCGGCGTATGGCAGGTTGGAAACCTGCCCCACGAGCCGGGGCATCGCTAAGGCTCCGCCACAGTCACCGTGAATATCTCAGCTTGGCCGCAGTGAGAATGTCTCATTCTCGGCCGCGTGAAGTATAACCACGCCTAATGTCCGTGCTCGTCCTTGCCGTGCTCGTCCTTGCCGCCCTCGTCCTTGCCGTGCTCGTCCTTGCCGTGCTCGTCCTTGCCGTGCTCGTCCTTGCCGTGCTCGTCCTTGCCGTGCTCGTCCTTGCCGTGCTCGTCCTTGCCGTGCTCGTCCTTGCCGTGCCCGCCGCCGGTGCCGTACTTTTCCTCCTCGACTTGCTTGAGCGACTTGCCTTTCTTGTCGCGGACAAACACCGCGTAGAGGCAGGGCAGAACCAACAGCGTGGCGGGCTCGCCGGCCATCAGGCCGCCAAGAATGGCGCGGCCCAGCGGGGCGTTGGCCTCGCTCCCCTTTTCCAAAGCCATGGCGGTGGGGATCATGGCGAAAAAGGCCGCCAGGGCCGTCATCGTGATCGGCCGCACGCGCGCAGCCGCCGCCTTGGCGATGGCCTCGACCGGCGACAGCCCCTCGTGCCGCCGTATCTCCTGGGCGAAGTCGGTCATCAGCACCGAGTTGGCCACCTTGATGCCCACGATGAAGATGAAGCCCAACAGCGACTGCACGTTCACGGCGCTGCCGGTCACGTAGAGCACCGGCAGAATTCCGATCAAACACAGCGGCACCAGCACCATGACCGAGATGGGCACGATGGCCGACTGGTCGAGCCCGACCATCAGGAAGTAGATCAACAGCGACGCCAAAATCAGGCCGATCGAGAGGTTCTTGAATGTGTCTTGCATGCGGGCGTACTCGCCGCTGAGCACGAGCTCGGAGCCGACCAGCGTCTTGTGATCCTTCGAATCGGGATCGTAGGGCTTCCAGACACCGGCCTCTTTGACCTCGCCGAATTCGTTGAGGAGCACGGCCAGGTCATCGCAGACGTGCCCCAGGTCGCGCCCCTCGACGCCCATCGAGACGTCGATCGTGGGCTGAATGTTGAGGTGGTCGACCTCGGAGGGCACCATCATGGTCCCGATCGTGGCCAGGTTTTTCAGGACGATGGAATCCGACTGGTTGCCGCCGGTGATCGGGATGTTCTCCAGAGCGGAGAACGACTGAATGGCCGCCTCTTCGTACTGCACGCCGACGAAGTACTGGTTGTGGGCGATGGGGTCGATCCAGAAGTTCCGCTTGTTGAAGCTGATGCTGCAGTTGGTGGCGGCGATCACGTTGCGCATCACGTCGGCTTGCGTCAACCCCAGGTCGGCCGCCTTGGGGCGGTCGACGTTGATCACGTAGGCCGGGTAGTCGAGTTTCTGGATCATGCGCGCATCGACGATGCCGTCGATCTTGCTGGCCGCTTCGCGGATCTTTTCGCCGACGCGATGCACCACTTTCAAGTTCTTGCCCGTGATCCGCACGTTGATCGGCGTCGATTTGCCCTCGTTCAAGGCCCCGCGCACCATGCCGCCGGCGTCGAAGGCGAATTCGCATTTCGCAAACCGCTTCTCTTTCGCGAAGCCCTCGCGCAACTTCCTCACGTAATGCTGGGCCGAATGGCCCCGTTCCTCAGTCAACTGGATCTTCATGATCGTGTCCATCGGTCCAGAGTTGGGCGTGTAGGCCGCCGACCAGTCGGCGGTGACACCCAGTTCGGAGACGATCAGCTCCAGGTCGTGTTTCGGAATTTGCTTGCGGACGAACTTCTCGGCGTCTTTGACGAGTCCCTCGGTGCCCTCGTCGGTGTCGATGCGCAGGCCGGTCTTTCCGCGCATGATCATCTCGAAGGCCCCGGAATCGACTTCCGGGAAAAAATCGCGCCGCATGATCGGCGCGAACACGACCAGCACCACCGCCAGCATCGCGTAGCCCACGAAGATGGTCGTGTACTGCCAGCGGAGCACGAAGTTCAGGGTCCGCACGTAGACGGCGATACCCTGGTCGATGAAGGCTTCCCAGCGGGCGAAGGCGCGCGCGATCGGGTTGCGGCTGGCGACCTTTTCCCCGTGCTCGTCGTGCGCGTGGCCGTGAAGCAGGAAGGCGCTGAACGACGGCACCAACGTCCGCGACAGGATGTAGGCCGTGATCATCGAAAAGGCCACCGCCAGGGCCATCGGCTTGAAGAGGAACTTTCCCGATCCCATCAAAGCCAACGGCGCCAGCACGAGGAACGTGCAAATCGTCGAGACCAGTTCCGGCATGGCGACCTCGCTGGCTCCGTGGTAGGCCGCCTCGCGCGGCGCCGCGCCCAGGGTGAGGTGCCGGTGCGTGTTTTCCAGGCAGATGATCGCGCTATCGACCATCGGGCCGATGGCCAAGGTCAGCCCGGCCAGCGTCATGACGTTGATCGTATTGCCCGTGTAGTACAGGCAGAGCACCGCCGACAGCACCGAGATCGGCAGCGTCATGATCGCGATCAACGTCATCCGCCACTCGCCCAGGAACATCAAGATCGTCAGCGAGCAGAGCACGCTGCCCAGCATCCCCTCTTGCACCAGGGATCTGATCGACGCCCGCACGTAGATCGACTGATCCATCACCAACTTCAACTGGATGTTGTCGCGGCTCAATTTGTCCTGCATGCCGGGCAGCACCTTGGCCAAGTTGTCGACCACCGCCAGCGTACTGGCCCCTTGCTGCCGGTAGACCGGGATGTAGACCTGCTTGCTGCTCTTTTGATCGCCGACGCGCACGATGTTGGTCTGGATGTAGGCCGCGTCCCTGGGCTTGGCCACGTCGCCGAGGTACATGAACTTGCCGTGCTTTGCCACCAGCGGCATTTGTTCCATGCCCAACTCCGCCGGCGATGTACGCGTGGCCGGCTTGGTTTCGATGTAGTCGTAAAGCGAGTTCGACATCAGGGCGTAGTCCATCGCGCCGATCTTGAGGTCGCCGGCGGGGACGAACACATTGTAATCTTCGACCGCCTTCATCACGTCCATCGGCGACAGGTCGCGGGCTTGCATTTGCGTGCGGTCGCAGTAGATCATCACGGCCCGGATTTTGCCGCCGAACACCACCGGCGCCGAGGCGCCGGGGTTGCTCATGATCATGTTGCGGACCTCGTAGCGGCCGAGGTCGTAAAGCACCGACTCGTTGAGCGGCCCGTGCCGATCGGAGTCTTTGGTTTTGTTGAGCGCCACCAGGCAGACGGGCACGGTGCCGGTCGGGTCGAAGGGGAGCACGACCGGTGGCAGCGTGCCCGGGGGCAGGTTGGGCATCACGCCCAGGGCCAGCGAATTGACCTGCGTCAAGGCGCCGTTGGGGTCGACGTCGTCGAAGAAGTAATTCCGCACGATGCTGGCGCCGACGATCGAGCGCGACTCCTGCCGCTTCATGCCGTTGGATTGGCCGACCCAGCGCTCCATGCGGTTGGTGATATCTTTTTCCATGCCCTCGGCGGGCATGCCGCCGTAGAACGTGAGCACCTGCACGGCGGGGCTTTTGAACACCGGCAGGATGTCGATGGGGATTTGTCCGAAGGTGGTCAGCGAGCCCAGGACGATCAGTGTCAGGACGAACACGATCACCGCATGGATGTTGTTGAGCGAGGCACGAATCAGACCGTTCATCCGGCGTCTCCACTAATTAATCAGGTTCATCCGAGTTATACTTCACGCGGCCTGCTTCGACACTAACCCGCGGCGCAAGCAAGGCGAGTAACCACTGGCCTTGCTTGCGCCGCGGGTTGGTGTGGCGCGTAACCGCTGGCCTTGCTTGCGCCGCCGGTTAGTGAGCGGACTTCCAAATGTCTCATGGTCGGCCGCGTGAAGTATACGCACAATGGTTCAATGCTCGGCCTTGGTGACGACCGATTCGCCGGGGTCGAGGTCGATTATGGTATGGCCGAACATGCCGGCGCGTAAATCGCCGTCCTTGTTCACCAGGTCGATCTCGACGCGCATGTTGCGGGTCATGGGATCTTCGGCGTCGGCGATCCGCGAGATGATCACGGGCCCGCCGACGCCCTCGAAATCCTTCGGCTTCTTGTCGGGCAGGTTGTCGATCGTCACGGTCGCCTTGTTACCCGGATTCACAAAGGGCACGTCAGCGTCGGGAATCAGCACCACCACCCGCACCACGTCGATCTTGTGGACCGCCAGGAGCGGCAGCTTGCCTCCTTCTTCGTGCGCCCGGATGAAATCGCCGGGCCAATAGTTGCGGGTCGTGATCACGCCGTCGTAGGGGGAGACGATCGTGGCGTAATCCAAGTTGACCTGGGCGAGCTGCAACGTCGCCTTGGCCAGTTTGACCGCGGCTTCGGCCTCCTCCAGGTCGGCTTTGGCCTCCAAGATCCGCGCCGCCGCGGCGTTTTTCGCCTCCTCGGCCGCATCCATTCGTTCTTCTCTTTCATCCACGACGCGGAAGTCCATGGCCTTCTCGACGCGCGCCAGTTGATCGAGCCGCTTGTACACCTTCTTGCGGTACGACAGCATCTTCGTCGCGGCATCGAAAGCGGCCTTGGCCGTCGTGATGCGGGCCGTCATCTGGTCGACCGTGGCCTCGGCGCGAGTCAACGCGGCTTTGTCCCGATCAACCTCAGCGACCAGTTCGGGCATGTCGATCTTGGCCAGCATTTGGCCCTCTTTGACGCGCGAGCCGATATCGAGGGGTTTGCCGTCCAGATCGGTGCCCAATACCTTGAGGTAGCCCGACACTTTGGCATAGAGCTCAGCCGATTTGTCGGGGATCAACGAGCCGGGCTGCTTGGTCGTCCGTGGCGACCGCTTTTTTTTCCCGCCCTTTTCATCCCCGCCCTTTTCATCCCCGCTCTTTTCATCCCCGCTCTTTTCATCCCCGCCCTTTTCGTCCCCGCCCTTTTCATCCCCGCTCTTTTCATCCCCGCTCTTTTCATCCCCGCTCTTTTCATCGCCGCCCTTTTCGTCCCCGCCCTTTTCATCCCCGCCCTTTTCGTCCCCGCCTTTTTCGTCCCCGTCATCTTCCCCTGACTTCGCCGCCACATGTCCTTTGTGCCCGTCCGTCTTCCCCGCTTTCTCTGACTTCTCGTGGGACCAATAATCGTACGCCGCCCAGGCCACCGCTCCCGACAACACGACTGCGATGACGATCCACCATTTTCGCACTGTGACACCTCGCTCATTTGCCAGACGGCCCGCGCTGTGGCGCGCCTCGACCTGGGCGTGATTATACTGGTTTCCCGCATCGGGTTGAATGGGGGAAACTTGAATTTCCGGTAAGCCCGATAAGAGTTGCCGTCCGACCGTCCCTGCCTGATTCATCATTTGGCTCCGTCCAAAAGAAAAAACAACAAGCTCGCTTCAAGGCTATGACTTATCTTCACGCGGTCGAGAATGAGACATTCACGGTGGCTGGGGCAGAGCCTAAGCGATGCCCCGGTCGCTTATCTAGCCCGGATTATTCATAGTCCCATAGCTGGCTTCGCAAGAAGTCAGGCCGTGGACGCGAGTTACGCCAGTCCGCACCTAAGCAAGTTTAGTGCCAATTTGAGGCTGGAGGGCGGCGAGGGCGTCAGCATGTTAATAACTGTCCAATGGGCGACCGAACATTGGCCATTGGCCATGTTCTGGCCACAGGAACGCCTGTCGTCGCCCCATTGAAAAAGTCGTTGCAACCACGGGTGTTGCGTCATAACGGTCGATTTCATTCATCGCCCCGCGCTCGACGGGCCGAAGAGATTGATGTCTTTGTGGAACTTGCCAGATTACGCGACTATGCCGAAAGTGCGAAGTATACGGGAAACAAGGAGAAAGGTGCAAGAGATGATAAAGCCGGTCTTGAGACGCTCGTGTTGGGTTGGCGTGACGATGGCTGGTTTCTGGGCGGTGGCAACGCTTGCCGCCGCGGGGTCGCCTCGTACTCGCTTCGTCCAGGCCCCGATCAAAGAAAATGCCGCCGGCCAGGAGGCGCCCACCCAGGAGGCGCCCGAAGCGACGACGCCTTCTGAGAGTATTCCCAAGGGAGAAGCGAGCGGCGATTCGGCGGACAGTGATTCGCGCGGCGGCGATTCGGGGGACGCGGCTTCCATCGAAGCGGGCGAAATGAACCCCCAGCCCGCTTTGGCCGCTTCCCCAGAGTCGATCCTCCCCACGGAGGTCACGCCGATCGATCTGACCAACGCTCTGCGCCTGGCCGGGGTGCAGAACCCGGAATTGCAAATCGCACGGCAACGCGTGGTCGAGTCGGCCGCCATCCGGATGTACATGGCCGCCCAACTCCTGCCGAACCTGAACGGCGGCATGAACTACGACGACCACACCGGCACCTTGCAGCAGTCGACCGGAAAAATCATCAACCTCACCCGCAGCGCCCTCTACGTGGGCGCCGGTGCCAACGCCATCGCGGCCGGCACCGTCAACATCCCCGGAGTGCAGTGGAACCTGAACGTCTCGAACACGATCTTCAACATCCTCGTGGCGCGGCAGAACGTCCGGCAGCGTCAATTCGACAGCCTGGCGGTGCGCAACCAGGTGCTCGGGCGGGTGGCGGATGCCTATGTCGAGTTGCTGCGCACCGCCGGCCATCTGGCCGTGGCGGTGCGCGTCCGCGCCGAAACGCGGAAGGTGGCCCATTTGACGAGGGCGTACGCCATTGCCGGCGAGGGTCTGCAGTCCGACGCCGACCGCGCCGCCACGGAACTGCAGAAGCGCAGCAACGACATCCTGCAAGCCGAATCGGAAGTGCTGCAAGCCTCGGCCAAACTCTGCCAGTTGTTGAACCTCGACCCCTCGAATCGCTTGCAGCCCACCGATGGCTGGGTGGTGCCGGCCCCGATCGTGCCCTCGCCGGTGCCGCTGAGGGAGTTGGTGGCGCTGGGCATGCTGCGGCGGCCCGAATTGGCGGCGCAGCGGGCCGCCATCGAGCAAGCGCTCCTTCAGTTGCGCAACCAACGCGTGTTGCCCTTTTCGCCGAACATCTTGATCGGATTCAGCGGCGGCACGTTCGGCGGCGGCAGCAGCCTCATCACCCAGACCCAGCAGCCCGCCTTCGGCAGCTTCGCCAGCCGTAGCGACATCGACACACTCGCGTACTGGACCCTGCAAAACCTGGGCGTTGGCAACCGCGCGCAGATCAACGCCGCCCGGGCCCGGCTGGGAATCAGGAACTTCGAACAACTGGCCGTGCTCAACCAGGTACGGATGGAGGTGGCCGACGCTTACGCGCGCAGCCACGCCCGTTACGCCCAGATCGACACGGCCGAATTGGCCGTGCGGTCCAGCACGAGGGGCCTCGCCGCCGACATGCTGCGGATCGAGAATAAGGAAGGGCTGCCGATCGAAGTGCTCGACAACGTGCGCTTGCTGGCGCGCGCGAGGTACGAGTATCTCAATGCGATCACCGACTACAACGCGGCCGAATTCGATCTCTATGTCGCCTTGGGGCAGCCGCCGGCCAATGCCTTGGCACGGCCCGTGCCTCCGCCGGCGGACATCATTCGCGGGGCCGGCGGCCCGTTGGGCGAACCGAGGACAGATGGTGGCGGCCAACCACCGGGAAGTAACGGGCCGGGGGGTGGCCCGCAGCCGAACGACAGCGCAAGCAACAACGGCCCGCGGACAAGCGACGGCGGCCAACAGATGAGCAACAACGGCCGGCAGACGAGAAACAACGGCCGGCAGACGAGAAACAACGGCCAGCAGGTGAGCCAAAAACGCCCCATTGACGAACGCGGCTTCCTCGGCAGAGTTCTGCGTCGCTGACCACGCGGCCGACAAAATGTCGCCTTTCGCTCCGCGAAAGAACGCCCTTTCGCGGAGCGAAAGGCGACAGACAACGTGAGACATTATTGGCACGAGAAAGTGGTGGCTGGTGGCAGAGCGTAAGCGATGCCCCGGCTGGATAGCGACCGGGGCATCGCTTAGGCTCTGCCCCAGTCACCTGACCAGCCACGGAATATCGACGGACGAAGAGAACAATCATGGGGTTTATCTACTTCACTCGCTTCAATCCGCCGCCGCGGACGCAGCCGGCTCTAGCAGCCGTCGTCGGTCTCGTCTTGGCGGTGGGCTGGGTGGGCGTCGGGTGGACCGCGCCGCCTGAACCTGAATCCAAGTCGGCCCAGAGCGCTGGGAAGGACGCCGTCGTTCCGGCGGACATCACCCAGGCGATCGTCGAATCCCGAGCGGCCGCGCGGCAACTTGCCCGGCAAAGGCCGCCGGCCGCCGCCGCGCCGCACGATGGCGCGTCGCCGGCGGTGGCGCCCTACGCGCTTTCAAAACCAAAGACAAAACCCCGCCAAGCACATGGCAACCCGCCGCGAAATCAGCGTGGCTATTTGGCCCGGCGCCAGCCGTACCTGCCGTTGGTCAATTGGCAGGCGGCGCAAGTGGCCCAAGGCGGGCGAGTTGCGGGCGCCGAACCGGCTGCCCATGGCACGTCCCAGGCCGGCACCGGCCAAGGTGACGGGCGAGGTACAACCGCGGTCGCCGCGAGCCGTCGTTCGGCGCCGGACGAGGAAGATTTGGTGCCCCCGCCCCCGACCCCGCCCGAGGAGTTGCCGACTGGGGCCGCTACGCCGGACGCGCCGGACGCGCCGGACGCGTCGACGGAGACGCCGCCGACCGACGTGGCGGTGCCCGAACCCGAAGTGTACGACCGCATCGACCTGCCCGCCGCCTGGCGACTGGTGCTGGCGGCCAATCCTACCGTGGGCGGCGCCCGCGAAGCGCTCAACGAGGCCCTCGCGCTGCGGCAACAGGCCAACGCGATCGTGCTGCCGAACCTGAACGCGGGCTTGATGTACCACCTGCACAACGGAGCGTTGCAGGCCTCGAACGGGCAAATCCGCCGCTTGAACGAGCAATCGCTGTACCTCGGCGGCGGTGCGCGAACCGTGGCGGCCGAGTCCAACACGGTTCCGGCCATCCAGTTCTTCCATCACTTGGGTGACGTGATCTACTTGCCGCTGGAGGCGCGGCAGTTTGTCGTCGAGCGCCGCTTCAATACCACCGACACCGCCCACGCGATTCTGTTGGAAGCCACGCTGTTGTACCTCGACCTGGTGTCGGCCGAGGCCCGGCTCGACGCCGTTCGCCAGACCGAGGTCGAGACCTACGGCATCTCGCGGTTCTGCCGGGGTTTCGCCAACGCGGGCGAGGGGCTCGGGTCGGACGCCGACCGGGCGCACAGCGACGCGCTGCTGGTCCATCTCGATGTGTTGCGGGCCGAGGAACGCGTGGCCGTGGCTTCGGCGCGGCTGGCCCGCGTTTTGAACCTCGAGCCGAGCGTGCGGTTGCAAACCGCCGCGGGGCCATTGCCCGCCCTGCGAATCGTCGACCCGGCCGTGCCCCTCAACGACTTGTTGAACATGGCCCTCAGGCGACACCCGCTGCTGGGCTCGAGGAGCGCGGCCATCGACGTCGCCGGCACCCGTTTGCGCCAGGAGCAGACGCGCCCCTTTCTGCCCTTCCTGATTGCCGGCTATAGCGCCGCCGGTTTCGGCGGTACCGGCAACTTCATCTCCAACCCGCCGTTCAACAACCTGGCCAACCGCACCGACTTCGACGTGATGGCCATCTGGACGTTGCAGAACCTGGGCCTCGGCAACGTCGCCACGATCCGGCAGCGCCGCGCCGAGTTCAGCCAGTCGGTCGAAAACCGCGCCCGCTCCCTCAACCAGATCCGCGACGAGGTGGCGGCGTCCTATGCCGAAGCCCAAGCTCGGATGACGAAAATCAGGGTGACGCGATTGCAATTGGACGAGGCCGAGAACGGCTTTGTCAGGGAGCTCAAGCAGTTGCAAGCCGGCGCCGTGTTGCATCCCATCGAGGTGCTGAACATGGTCGAGTTGCTGGCCTTGGCGCGGCAAGAGCTGATCGAAGCGATCATCGGCTACAACCGAGCCCAGTTCCGCTTGTTCGTGGCCACGGGCTTATCACCGATGCGTGCCGGGCGATCCGTCGTCGAACCCCCACCTGGAATTGACGTGGTGGGTCCGCGTCGGACGGCCGCCGAACTCTTACCGCCTCCTCCGCCCCCCGGCGACGACCTCGTGCCACCGGCCGCGCCGTAGGGTGGGCGGTGCGCTCCGATTCGGCGACATGCGCGACCGTAGGGTGGGCACCGCCCACCATGCTCCACTGTCGCACAACGATGCGTTGCGATTGCCCAGCCGCACGCATGGTGGGCGGTGCCCACCCTACGCCCCAATGCTCCGCTGTCGCACCACGATAGCCGCCGGTCATGCATGGTGGGCGGCGCCCACCCTACTCACCCACGGTGTCCTCGATGTCCGTGAAATCGAACATTTCCGGCGTGCGACCGGAACATTGGCAACCCCAATCCAGCTCGTATTCGCCCCCCTTGACCCAGGTACTGAAGCTTGAATACGGCCACAGGTGCGGACATGTAGTCCAACCGTGTTTGACCGGATTGTAGTGGATATAGTCCAAATGGCGTTTCAGGTCGTCCTCATCGCGAAGAGTATGCTCCCAAAACCGGCGATTCCAAACATCGCTCTCGCGGTGCTTTCGCCGCGAGCGGGAAACGCCCGAAGGTACGTACCCTGGGCCGCGGAGCGCTTTGGTGAATGATGCCTTCATCCGCCCAATACGTTGCGAGTATTTGTCGTCGCCCGGAGGCAACGTCCAGACGAAGTACATGTGGTCGGGCAGAACGACCGCCGCGACAATTTTGAAGGGGCACTCGGAGCGCACGTCGCGCAATGCCGCGCGGAGGTATTCGACGTTGGCCACGTTGCTGAAAAGTCGACGCCGGTGATACAGGACAATCGTGAAGAAATAACTCCCGCCCTCGACGTAGTAGCGACGATAGTCGGACATAAGCGACCTCCCGTGAGACGCCACGCATTTTACCCGTCTCTGAACGGCTTGCGAATCTTCCGCTTCGTCGCGCGATCGCGTAGGGTGGGCACCGCCCACCATGTTCGGCCGGTACGGTGCCGGCCCATGACACGCGCGGGTGATGGTGGGCGGTGCCCACCCTACGGCATCGCGGGTGATGGTGGGCGGTGCCCACCCTACACGGACGCATCCAACATTACGGGACACTGGAAATCGTCGGGCTTCACGGCCAGAACCGAACAAGGGGCCTGCTGTGCCAGCCGCTCGGCGGTGTTGCCAATGAAGACCCCGGCAAGCCCGCTACGACCCACCGTGCCCATCACCAGCATGTCGATCTGATGCGCTTCAATGTAACGCAGGATCGCCAGGTCGGCGCCGCGCGTGCCGTCGATGACTTCGATTTCGACCGTCGCTCCCGCGGCGCCCAGCTTGGCCACCTGCTCCGCCATGAGCCGCCGCGCGTCGGCTTCCAAGCGGCGGTGGTAAGCTTCCGTCCGCGAGTCGATGGTGGCGATCCAAATCCGATCGAGGGGGTAATCGATCGCGTGGACCAGGTGAATCTTGGCTCCCGTAATGGATGCCAGCGCCGCGGCCGCCCGCAAAGCTCTTTCACATACCGGGTGCAGGTCGCTGGCGACCAGGATGTTCGACACGCCGGGTGCGGGATCGGGCCGAACGACCCAGACCGCGGAAGGGCAGTTCCGCATCAGCCTGCGCGATGTGCCGCCGAGCAAGAGACGTTCGATGCCGTGCAAGTTGCGCGTGCCCACGATCACCAGGTCGTTCTTGTGATCGAGCGCGTGGCGTATGATCTCGACCCAGCCCTTGCCCAAGGCGACTTCCGCTTGGGCCGAAATTCCCTTGGCCTGGGCGCCACGCACCAGTTGAGCGAGCACCTCTTGGGCCGACTCGATGAGGGCGCGCGCGAGGTCGTGCGGGTCGTCGGCCACCAGGTGCAAGTAGTGTGGATCCAGCGGAAAGTCGACCGCGGTGAAAAAGGTCAGCCGGGCCTCGGCCTTCTCGGCCAGCCAGAGCGAGGTGCGAATCGCATCGTCGACGGCGGCACTGAAATGGTTCGAGCCGGGGGGGTCGGTCTGTTCGAGATCGACGCCGACGAGCAGGTTGTGGAACTGGGTCACGGCTGGTTCTCCGCCAAGCGAGCCTCGGCTTGCAGCCGATAGAACTCCGCGGCCAGCGCGTCGGAGTTCCTGCCTTGACCGGCGCGCTGGTAGGCCCGTGCCAGCTTCTCCAACTCCTTAGCCCGCTCGACATGGGCCTCGTGGGCGGCGGTACGTTCAGCCGGCTTACCCGCGACGGCAAGCTCGGCGCCGAGCAGGTTTTGGGACCAAAGCTCCAGATCCTCGATATCGTATCCCTCCCGGTTCTTGACCAACTCCATCTTTTCCGCGTAGACCTCGCGGGCGAGCTTCAGACGTTGGCCGGCGGTCGCGTCGGGCTTGCCGCCCTCCGCCCCCGGCTGCGACAACGCGACCCCGCCGAACAAGGCCGTCGCGACAAACAAACTCAACACTTTTCTGGACATGACGGCTTTCCTTCACAACAAGATGATGCAGGGTGGGCGGTGCCCTGGTCCTGCGAAATTCCCGCTTGATCACGGTTGGTGGGCGGGTGCCCTCCCTACTCGCTCTGCCGCTCTTGATAATTCTTGAGACGCCGTTTGGCGCCGGCCACGGCGTCGTTGGGGAAGTCGGCGGATTTCAAGGCCCGGTCTTCCCACTTGGCGGCTTCCTCAAACTGGCCGTTCTGGGCGTAGGCCGCCGCCAGCGTATCGATCCATTCCGGGTTCTTCCAGTCGGACAACTCGCAAGCATGTGTGGCCGAGTCGACCGCCCGGGGACCATCGCGGTACTTCACATCGGGACACGACGCCCAAAGGGCGGCTCGGCCGGCGTAGGCTTTGCCGTCGGCCGGATTCAGACGGATCGCGTCGATGTAATCGGCCAAGGCCGCCTCGTATTCCTTCCGAACTCGCCACACATCGCCCCGGTTGGCGAGGATGTCCGCGTCATGAGGATCAAGGCGAATCGCCTCGGTGAAGTCGGCCAGGGCCTTGTCGTATTTCTTCAGGCCCGCCCAGGCCAAAGCTCGGTGGTTGCGCAGCCGCGAGTCAAGCGGACTGAGACGGATGGCCGCGTCGAAGTCGGCCAGCGCCTTGTCGTATTTCTCGAGCGCCAGCCAGGTCAAGCCGCGGTTCTTGTACGCCACGTCGCTGCGCGGATCGAGGCGCAGCGCCTCGTCGTAATCGGCCAGCGCTTTGTCGTATTCGCGCTGGGCCGTCCAGGTCCGCCCCCGGTTGGCATACGCCGAGGCATCGTGGGCGTCGAGCTCGATCGCGCGGTCGAAGTCGGCCAGGGCCTTGTCGTACTCCTGCTTCCTGTACCAGGTGAATCCCCGGTTGCTGTAGGCCCATGCGTATTTGGGATCGAGACGAATCGCCGCGCTGAAATCGGCGATGGCGTCGTCATATTCCTTCCGGAGGAAGTTGGTAAACCCCCGATTGTAAAAGGCGCCCGCGTTCTTGGGATCGAGGCGGATCGCCTCGCTGAAGTCGGCCAGGGCCAGTTCGTATTCCTTCTCGGCGTCGCGGTAACTCCCGCGATTGATGTAAGCGGCGGGGCTATCCGGATCGAGCCGGATGACGTCGTCCATGTCCTTGACGGCGTTGTTTTCCTCCCCCCTGAGGTGCCACGCCATCGCGCGGCGGAAGAAGGCGTCGATGTCGTTGGGATCCTTGCTGATCATCCGCGAGAAATACGAAACGGCGTCGGCCAGGGGCACGGTGTCGTTTTTCGGGATCCAGCCTTTCAAGCCGCTCCGTGCGCGCACCCAAAGCAGGCCGCCCTTGGTCGTTTCCACATTGACGACCGGATAATCGATGATGCCAACCACCTCCGTTCGCCCACTCTCCGGGTGGTAGATTTTCATCTCCACGCCGGACTTCGTGACCATGGCCCGTTTGCCCTCCGGCGATGTGTTGTCACCCGGTGTTTCTTGCGCCGAGGACGACGCGGCCAGGAAAAGTCCCAGCGCGAGACGTAGGGTGGGCACCGCCCACCGTGTTCCGCCGACACGTCTCGGTTTAATGCAATAGCCGCGCGGCCAATCATGGTGGGCGGTGCCCACCCTACGACGACTGCTCATCCAGCCGCCTCCTTTCCTGTCTGTTTTCCCCCAGGCGGGGTGGGCGCCGCCCACCCTATTCCACCGGCACGTTTCGGTTTAATGCAATCGCCGTACCGGCGCGCATGGTGGGCAGTGCCCACCCTACGACTGCAATCGACGCGCCGCCGTGCTGGGCCGCGGGCCATGATACTCTAACCACTTGCCGGCACGCAACCGCGCCGTTGGGGTGAATCTGGCCCGCGGGGAGTCCGCTGCGTAGAATCAGGTGGCGACCGGGGCATCGCTTAGGCTCTGCCCCAGCCACCGTGATGTCTCATTCTCGATCGTCTCCACTCATCACCCAAGGAGGTGAACCATGCGTACCGCGGCGCTGTTTTCCGTCGTGATGGCGGCTTCGAGTTTCGGCCCGATCGTTGACGCAAGAGCGGCGCAGGCCGCCCGCCCACAAGCGGTGGCCGCGAGGGCCGCGAGGTCGGAAATGACGAACTCGGGGCGGAACTCCAGCCAGTGGCGATACCGGCGGCACAACGGGCATTGGTGGTATTGGCTGGCCAGCCATCGCTGGGCCTGGTGGACCGGAAGCGAGTGGAAAGTTTACGACAAGGCCGGGTACGGACAGTGGTGGCGGCAAACGCGTCTGGCGAGCGAGGCCACGCGCAACGGCGCGCAAGTTGCCGTGCGGCGTTCGCTGGACGGTGGCCTGCGATCGTCGTCGGAGCGTGGCCGGCGGAGGTACGAGGAATTCCGGCAACGGGCCGGCGGGTTGCCTAGCGGCCGTTCCGCGTCGCCCCGCTTCGAGATGGGGCTGCCGGGCGGAAGCCGCGGGGCCGGAATCGGCTACGGTCCCTACGGCGGACCCGTGGGCCGCAACCAGCCCGGCGCCATCGGCAACTTCGGCGGCGCCAACATGGGAAGCCCCTTCGGGAATTAGAGGCTATCCGAAAACTCCCCGTGGGACGGCCTTCCCACGACAGTGCGCGACCGCTCTCCGCGAGTTTCCTTCCTGTCTGTTGCCTTTCGCTCCGCGAAAGGGCGTTCTTTCGCGGAGCGAAAGGCGACAGTACATGCAACCGATCCACAACCGTCGTGAGAAACATTCCCTGTCAAGGCCGAATTTTCGACAGCCCACCGTACGGGCCTCATCGATGGCCGCCAAGCAAATCGACTTCGATCTGGTTCATGACGACGACTGCCCCGTCGACCGAACCGGCAAGCTGTTGCGCCAGACCCTTGAGGTAGAACGTGGGCACTTTTCCGTGCAGCACCAGCACATCATGGCCCGCGTGGCAAGTCAGGTTTCGCAGTGGCAAGAACGGGCTGGTTCGCAGCCGGTTGGTAACGGCCTCCGCCACGTCGCAAACGTCGCAAATCTGCGAATCTCTACTACTGCTTTCAAACATCCGCCGATCCTCCCCAGGAATTTGAACATTCCGCCCCGTTTGCAACTCAGAGCAAACGCGGTGCCGATGACCTCATGGGCCGGCGCGGACGCCCACGCTTGCAATGGGTAGGTGCGGGATCGAGCGGCCATGCCCTCGACCACGACAAATTGTCGCACCCCGACGCTGCTTGCACGACAATTTGGCGTGGTTCGTTGGACGTGTGGACTTGGGTGCGACCGGGGCGGCAGGTATGCTGAAATGAATCAACGACCCGCTTAAAGGCTGGGATCGTCACTTTGGGTTCTGTAGGGAACGCTCTCCGTGGCGTTCCGCGAGGCTGGTGCGACGTCTTCCGGCAGGGCACGGAACGCCACGGAGGGCGTTCCCTACAGAGTCGGAACCGCCTCGCCATTTCTATACTTCACGCGGCCGACAATGAGACATTTTGCCCCGATAAAGTGGTGGCTGGTGGCGTGCCTCGCGTTGGGCACGGATTTCGCTGATGGATCAGGAGAAAGACATGGCGGAAATCACCAGTACGGACAAAGATATGCGCAGCTTGAATCCGAAACGGACCCTGCGACGCACGGTGGCGTCGTTTACTTGCATCGCCGCGGCGTTGCTTTGCGTGCTGCTGTTGGGCGCCTGGGGCGCCTGGCGCGACCTGGCCGAGGTCCGCGCCGGCCAACTCCGGGCCGAGATGACCCGGCTTCGCTCGCTGGCTGAACGCACGGCTGGGCGGATCGACAATCATCTGGCTGAGACGGGCGCCGGTCTGAGTACCCTGCGACACGACCCGTGGTTGAGGGCGCACTGGCGGCACTACCTGCCGCGTCAGCCCGAACGGCTGTACGCGGCCGTCGTCGACGCGGCGGGCACGATCGTGGCCCACAGCAATCCGGCCTTTGAAGGCCGCCGGCTGGAGAAGCGCTGGTACGATCGGGCCGTGACGGAGGCCGGCGACGATGTGGTCGAGTCGCACAGCCAAGCCCTGGCCGGGGGCGGTCACGGTTTCGACGTGGGCGTGCCGATCCCGATCGAGGGGCAGGCCATCGGAACCTACCATTCCGGCCTCGACGCCGCGAAGTTCGAGGAACGGCTGAATCTGGCCCACGGCCGAATCGTGCGGCGCTGGACGCTGGTCATCGCCGGTATCGTGCTGGTGGTGTCGCTCGCCTCGCTGTCGCTGGCCCATATCGCGCGCCGCACCGCGATGCTGGAGCGGAGCCTGCAACTGGCCGACGTGCGACGCGTGACGGAGTTGAGCCAAATCATGGTGGGGTTGGCGCACGAGGTGCGCAATCCCCTCAACGCGGTGCGATTGAATCTGCACATGATCGGCCGCGTGTGCCGCCAGGACGATTGGCTTCCCAGCGAGGATCTGTCGGGCATGGTGCGGGACTCGACGCAGGAGATCGAACGCGTCGAAGCCCTGATCCGCGAAATGCTCGGCTTCGCCCACGTCGAGGCCGAGCATCAAGACGAAGTCGACCTGGCGGCCGAAATCCGCGCGGTTTTGAACTTCGTGAACCAGGCCATGACCGACGAGGAAATCACCGTGCGCTTCAGCGTGCCGGCGGCGCCGGCGCTGGTGCGGATGAACCGCTCGCGCGTGCGGCAGGTGTTGTTGAACCTGTTGAACAACGCGCGCGAAGCGGCCGGCCGCGGCGGCTCCGTCGAGTTGTCGCTGGAACCGTCGCACGACGGGGTCAGCCTGTGCATTTCCGATTCTGGAGCGGGGGTGCCCGAACCGCAGAGACAACGAGTTTTCGAGCCGTTCTATACGACGAAGGAATTCGGGCTTGGCCTCGGACTGGCCCTGGTCAAGAAGTTCGTCGAGGAAGTTCGCGGCGACGTGGCTTGCGAGGGCCTCGGCGGGGGACGCAGCCGCTTTCGCGTCTGGCTCCCCGCCTCGCGGATGGCGCACGCCGGCGGGAGCCTTGTATGAGCTCCAGGCCGGCGGTGCTTGTCGTCGAGGACCATCCAAGCGAACGCCGCGCCATGACCCGGCTGTTGCGGATGGAACGCTACGACGTGCTCACCGCGCGGAACGCCCAGGAGGCCCTCGAACATCTCCGGCAGCCGGTCGGACTGGTGATCAGCGACCTGAGGCTGGGCACCATCAGCGGCGTCGACTTGCTGCGGCAGTGGAAGGCGCAGCGTCCCGAGACGCCCTTCCTGCTCGTCACCGCCTTCGGCGAGATCGACAGCGCCGTCAGCGCCATGAAGCTCGGAGCGGAGGACTACCTCACCAAGCCGGTCGACCCCGACCAACTGTTGCGGCTCGTAGACGATGTTTTCCGACGACAAGGAACCGGCCGGCCGGCGCGGGGGCCGACGGCGGGCGCCGAGCCGGGCGCGGAGCGCGGACCCGCCCTGGCACGGATCATCGGCGAATCGGCGGTGATGCGGCAGGTCTTCCAGCGCGTGACTCGCGCCGCGCAGACCGACAGCATCGTGCTGATCCTGGGGGAATCGGGAACGGGCAAGGAACTGGTCGCGGAGGCCATCCACCGGGCCAGCCGGAGGCTGCGCGGGCCGTTCGTGGCCGTGAACATCACCGCGGTGCCGGAGGGGCTGGTCGAAAGCGAGCTCTTCGGCCATGTGCAAGGCGCCTTCACCGGCGCCGCCGGCAACCGGCCCGGGCGTTTCGAGGCGGCCGACGGCGGCACCCTGTTCATCGACGAAATCGGCGACAGCGGCTTGGCCGTCCAGGCGAAACTGTTGCGCGTACTCGAGACGCTTCTCATCACGCCGGTCGGCGGAAACCACGAGCGGGCGGCCGACGTCCGCGTGGTGGCCGCCACGAGCCGCGATCTTCGCGGCGCGGTCGCCAAGGGCGAGTTCCGCGAGGATCTCTACTACCGGCTCAACGTGCTCACCATCCAGCTTCCTCCGCTGCGCGAGCGGCGCGACGACATCCCGCTGCTGGTCGAGCATTTCCTCGCTGAATCGTGCCGGGCCAACGGCCGCCCCCGGCCCGAGCTGAGTCCGGAACTGGAACGGTTTTTAGTCGAGTTTGAATGGCCTGGCAATGTGCGTCAACTTCGCAACGCCATCGAGAGCATGGTGGTCATGGCGGCCGGCGATGCGCTTTCGGTCGACGACGTCCCGGAGCATCTGACGCGCGTCCGCTCGTCGGCGGCGACGGCTGACGGCGAGCGGACGACCTTGGAGTCGTTGGAACGCGCGGCGGTGCTCGAGACGCTGGCGCGAGCCGGCGGCAACCGCACGCACGCCGCCGAGGCGCTGGGCATTTCGGTGCGAACGCTGCAGCGCAAACTGAAGATCTGGGGCGGCGACGCCGGTGAGGATGCGCCGTGATACAGGGTCGCGCGGAAACGAGCGCGGCGCGTAGGGTGGGCACTGCCCACCATATTCCGCCGGCACGATACGGGTCCACGACACGCACGGACGATGGTGGGCGGTGCCCACCCTACGACGTCTTCGCACTTCCCCTCAGCGACCGAATGTGTCATTCCTAACGAAATCGAAACCTTGCCGCTATGGGGGACGTCTTGCGGCCAGGGTCGCAAATCCGTATAAGTCCGCCATTGCCGAATTGGGGGGGTTGAGAGGCGCTTCCATGCAAGCGGGTTTTTCGGCCGGTCGCCGCGTGTGGCCGGCCGCGATCGTGGTGTGGATTGCCGTCGCCTGTGGAGGATTCACCTGGGGGCAAACCTCCTCAAGGCGTTCCGCACCGGCTGCCAGCCGGGCTATGCCTCGATTCGCCTTCCTCGCCGACGAACGCGCCGACCCTCCCCTACCATCGGTCCTGAACGGCACGATTTTCGCCGCGGACGACGATTCGTTCGCTCCCGTCGGCCTCAGCCATGTCAATGACCATGCCGCGCCGGGCGGTAGCCCGATTCGTTTCGCGTCCGACGAACAGCGTCTCGCCCGAAGCGTTGCTCAGGGCGGACCCATGCTCCAAGCCCCGCCCGGCCGCGGATCCGCGCTGGGCCGAGTGCCGGAGAGCGAGGGATCGTTTTCCGGGGACGCCGAGGGCCTGCGTGGCACGGTGCTGTCGGCGCCGCGAGTACGCACGTCGCAACTGGGCAAGGAAGGCTTGGGCGGCGAAGCCGACGTGCCGGATCAGGAAATGCCCCAAACACCCTACCGGCCCGATATGCCCCCGCGGGAACGCAAGGTGCTGACCCGATTCAGCGATGGACTCTCCTGGAAAACCGAGGACGACTATTTCGAGCTGCAGTTCCACAACCTGACCCAACTCGACTTGCGAGAGTTCAACCCAACCGCCCCCGGCGGGCCATTGGCCGACAACTTCATCATCCCTCGCCAGCGATGGTACTTCGTCGGGCATGTCTCTAAATATGTCGAGTACTACACCGTCATCAACCGCGGCTATGGTGCGTTGGACCTGTTGGATTCGTTCGCGGACTTCAACTTCGGAAATATCGAGAAGGACAAGTTCCAATTCCGCGTCGGGCGGATGAAAACGCCCTACACGTACGAATACATCAAAATCTCCGAATCCGATCTGATCGCCCCGGAACGTTCGGTGTTCGTCGGCAATTTCGCCGGAAACCGCCAGGACGGCGCCATGGCGCATGGTCAAGTTTTCGACCAGAAACTGGAGTACGCGCTGGGCGTGTTCGACGGCCCACGCCGCTCGTTCCAGGATTTCAACAACAGCAAGGATCTGTTCGCGTTCATCAACATGAAGCCCTTTTTGAAAGGTGACTTCGATCTGCTCAAGCAACTCAACCTGAGCGGATCGATCAACGGAGGCCACGAGAACAACCCCTTGCAGCCGGCCGCCCTGCGGACGGCCAACGACCAATCGCCCTCGCCGACCGCGGCCAACGTCTCACCGACCTTCTTGACGTTCAACCCCAACGTGATGGAGAACGGGACAAGGATGCAATGGGCGGGCGACGTCGCCTATTATTACAAAAGCCTCGGCATTCTGGCGGAATACGAGGGCGGCTTTCAGGATTACACGGCCTCCAGGACGAGCGCGCGCACGCGCGTGCCGCTGAACGGGTACGCTGTCACCATGTTCTACTTCTGGACGGGCGAGCAGATCACGCGCCGCGTTTACCTGCTCGAGCCGCGCGCGCCGTTCGGCACCGGGCTCGGCCGGCGGCACGGTAAGGGGGCCGTCGAGCTTTACGGCCGCTTCGCCAACCTGCACCTGGGCAACAGCGTGTTCACCGGCGGCCTGGCCAACCCCGCGCTTTGGAGCAGTACCGCCAACGTGGTCGATACGGGAGTCAACTGGTATCTGAACAACTACACCAAGCTGACCCTCGACTGGCAGTATTCCGACTTCGGCAAGCCGGTGTCGTTGTCGGCGACAAAGTCCGCCAGTTTCATGAACGTGTTCTGGTTCCGCACGCAGATTTTCTTTTGACGACGGCTACAAGGCTAGCCCGGATTATGGGCTGGTTCATATGCGGGTACCAAAAGCGGTGTACGCGGCGGAAGCGGATGGCATCCCACAAACGCGGCCGACAGGCAAGGCGACTGGAGCGTGATCGAATGTAAATCCCAGGGTGGTACAACGGCATGGACTGCGGGTTGCCAGCCGCGAAGCGGCGACAGAGTCTAGCCTGGGGCGTAAGCCCTCGTTGTTCTACGCATCTTCCAAGAGGCCACGGGCTTGCCCCGTGGAGTTTCACGCTCGCATCTACACACGCAGGCTCCCCGGATTACCTGCCTTTCCCCGTGTCGCCCCGCAGGCCGCCTTCGGCGGCCTGCGGGGCGACACGGACAGTGGGGATGCGGCCGCATTCGATCTAGAAACCAACGTGAAACTCCAGGGGGCAAGCCCCTGGCATCTTATTAAGAGACCGGAATTTCCCAACGCCCCCATTTCACCACCCGCAATAAAAAGTGTGTAGAACAACGAGGGCGTAAGCCCCAGGCTAAGCTATGTCGTCCCTTCGGGACTGTCGTTCATGTGCATTCGTGTCCAACATGGACTCGTGTACGGTAGTCGGGCGAAGGCGCGGAGAAACGCGACCTTCGACATCCCCACGACGTCTGAGCAAGCCGCGTAAGCGGCGGCGTATCCCCGCGCCACCCTTCGCCGCACCCCACGCTTTTTTGGATCTCCGTTTTTAGGGGGTTTCAAAGTCGCGTTGATCCGCGCCGTAGCCGGCAACGAGGCGCTGTCGCCGCGTTGCGCCGGCCATTCTGCGATCGTTCCCTACCGATGCCGTTGCCGCGGCAATCCAAGGCTTGAAGCAGCCGCTCGCCTTATTCGCCTCCCGCGGCGACGGTCTGCGCTTCCGCTTGCGACTGTTGCTTCTGGTACGAGTCGCGACGGCGACGTGCCGCAGCCAAGCCTTCGCTCGGGAAATCGCCGGACTTCAAAGCCAGGTCTTCAAATTTGACGGCCTCGTCGAACCGTTCGATCTGGGCGTAGGCGGCGGCCAGCGTTTCAATCCATTCCGGATTCTCCCAGCCGGACAGTTCACAAGCGCGGCGCGCCGACGCGACGGCTTTGGGTCCGTTGCGGTGTTCCAAGTCGGCGCAGGAGACCCACAGCGACGCTCGGCCTGCGTAGGCACGGGCCTCGGCGGGGTTCAAGCGAATGGCCTCGCTGTAGTCGGCCAACGCGGCCAGGTCTTCGCCTCGAGCGCGCCAGGCGTCGCCGCGGTTGGCGAACACCTCGGCGTCTTTGGGATTAAGCCGAATCGCCTCGGTCAAGTCGGACAAGGCATGGTCGTAGTCGCCGACGCCCAACCACGCCAGCCCCCGGTGGTTTTCGAGACGCGCGTCCTGGGGACTTCGTCGGATGGCGTCGTCGAAATCGGCAAGAGCTTTCTCATATTCCTTGAGGGCCAGCCTGGTGAGACCGCGGTTCTTGAAGGCCAAAACGCTTTCGGGATCGACACGCAGGGCCTCATCACAATCGTTGAGGGCTTTGTCGTATTGCCGCTTCTCCGTCCAAACCCGCCCGCGGTTGGCGAAAGCCCAAGCGTCTTTGGGATCAAGCTGAATGGCCTGGTCGAAATCGGCCAGGGCCTTGTCGAATTCCTGTTTCCGATACCAGGCGAAGCCGCGGTTGTTATAGGCCCAAACGTAGCGCGGCGCCAGACGAAGCGCCTCGTTGAAATCGGCAATGGCCTCGTCGTAGCCCTTCTTCAGGAAGTACGTATAGCCGCGGTTGTAAAAGGCGTGCGCACTGGTCGGATCGAGTCGGATGGCCTCGCTGAAATCGGCCAGGGCCAATTCGTACTCGCGCTTCTCGTCGCGGAACGCGCCGCGATTGCTGAACGCGGCCGCATCGTCGGGGTCGATGCGGATGACTTCGCTGAGATCCTTGATGGCATTGTCTTCCTCGCCACGGGCGTGCCAAGCCAAAGCCCGGCGGAAGTAAGCATCGGCGTCATGAGGATCATGGCCGATCCGCGACGAGAAAAAGGAAACCGCGCCATCCATCAGCACCGCGTCGCTCTTGCGGATCCAGCCCCTGATCCCGCGCGAATGGACCCAGAGCAAATCCCCTTGGACCGTTTCCACGTCGATGATCGGATAATCAACGCTGCCGAGCACTTCAGTGCGCTGTTGCTTCGGGTGATAGACCTTCATTTCCACGCCGGGCTTGATCGTCATGGCCCGTTTGCCGATCCACGAACTCGTTTCTTCCGTACCTTCTCGAGCCGGCGCCGCCGCGGCCCAACTCGAACCGAAAACAAGACAACCGATAACGGCGAACGATCGCCCCACCATGAAGGATCTCCCCGACCATGTTACCATCCCCAAGTTGCCGCCATCAATGAAAAGCGTGCGGATTTCGTCACGCCGTGTTTTCATGACGGGCGCGATGCAGCAGCCTATTGCAAGCAGCGTGCCACCAAGTATAGCTGGCGATGCCGGCTGGCGGCAAGGTGAGTTAGCCTCGACATTTAGGAACTTTAATTCTCGCCGTTTTGTTCCCAATGCGGCGAACAAGACCACTTCTACGGGGGGTGTGAAGGTCAGCATTTGGCCAAGTGGCCAAGACCTGTGATTGCGATGAGACCGGGAAGCCCCGTCGTGGCGGAACAAAGCTGGGCCTTGCTACTATACTGTGCGCGGCCCAGAATGAGACGTTTTGTCACGAGAATGTGGTGGCTGGTGGCAGAGCGTAAGCGATGCCCCGGCTAGGCCCCCAACGCATCCTTGAGTTGGTCGAGATCCGCCGCGCGGCGGTGGAACTCGTCGGAGAGTTCGTCGACCGCCTGTTGCAAAGCGATGAGTTGGCCGCGCAATTCGGCCACCTCGCCGCGCAACTGCTGCCAATCGCCGGCTCCTCCGGGCGCCGCCGTCGGCCGCGGCGCGGCGGAACGAACGACCGGAGCGGGGCCCGTGTGAGAAACCCCTTCCGGTTCCATGGCAGCAGCGGCCACGCCGGACGACTCACCCGCGCCGGCAAACTCGGCTTGCAGCTTCTCCAACTCGCGAGACGGGTAAAGAGCGTGGGACACGACATGCCCGCGCCCGTCGGGTGTGAGCGGGATCACCAGCCGTTTGGCCTTGAGCGACGCCAGTACCGGGCGCAAGGCCGTGAGGTCGTCGATCGGTTCCATGCGGGCTGCGCGGCCGCGCAGTTCTCCCTCGGTCTGCGCGCCGCGCAGCAGCAATTCGGCCATCACGGCCAGTTCCACCTTGTCGACACCGAGCCAGTCGTACATGAAATGGCGATACTTCGTCGCACGCCCGCTCCCCTCGATCAGGGCGACGGCGCCCAGGGCGCGCAGCCGGCCGAGCGCCTCTTCGACATCGTCCGGGTCAACGTGCATGAGCGGATGGCGGTTGCTTTTTTGATTCGCGCCGGCGCAGATGCCGTTGATCGTCATCGGGTAGACGTCGGGCGTGGTCTTGGCCTTTTCGACCAGCACGCCGAGCACGCGGCGGTCGATGGCCGAGAGGGGCTGCCAACGCGGGGCCGGTTTGGCGGGCGCGACGGCGGCGTCAGAGGGGCTGGACATGGCTCGTAGCGAGGCTCGTGGGTTGCGGTTTTTGGGGAGCGAACAGGTCCACCGCGCGCGCGTCGCGCTCGGCCGGGGCGATCGGCTTGGCCGGCAGCGTATCGGCGTCGGGGTCGAAAACGGCGTAGGCGTTCTTGAGATCCTCGAGCCGCGGCAGAAAATCGTAATGGAACGTCGCGGCCAGCAGCCGCGACAACTGCTCGAAGGCCGCCCGGTCCTCGGACGAAAGGTCCGCTTGGCCGGCCAACAAGGCGATCAACTCCGCCTTGCGGATCGGGATGAAGTTCTCGCGACGCCAATGCTGAGGCTTTGCCGCGATCGAATCGCGTATCGTGTCGGTTCGCCCGGCGGCACGGCGGCGCGGAATTTTCAGGGTGAACGGCATGGCAAGGTAATCCGCGACGGTTGAGTCATCCAAAATTCACCCGAGCCACGGCCAACGTCAGCATCGGCGCTTTTTGTTTGGGCACGATCAGGTCGCCGCCCGCGCTCAACATCGCCGCCGGCTCCGACACGCCCGGCGTGCCGACGTATTTTTCCACCGTCTCGGAAGGGTTCGGCGCATGCACCTTCTTCAATTGTTCGCTCGGGTAGCAGACGAGCTCCAGCTTGTGCTTCACGCAGAACTCCAACAGGCCCTCTTCGTCGCGCTTCAGGTCGACCGTGGCCGCGTTGCGCACGCACTTGAACGACAAGCGGCGCATGGCGAACGTCGCCTCGACGAAATCCTCAAGCTGCCGGCACGATACGCCGCGGTCGCAGCCGATTCCCAGCACCAGCGATTTGGGCCGGTAAATCACGGTCTTTGAAAGGAACTCGTCTTCCAGCAGCCGATCGGTGACGATCAGCGCCGTCTTGAATTCCCGCGCTTCGTCGAGCGAAACGATCTGGATGTTCTTGGGGAGCGGGGTCTCGCGGCGCCACCAGTTTTTTTCGCCCGTCTCTTGCACGAAGGCGATCGGCTCTTCGTTGACTACGGCGGCGCTGACCTTGGTGATGTTCCGCTCCAACTCGGTGGTCCAGCCCAGTTCTCGGCCCAGGATGTCGACCGGGATCGTTTTGCCGACGTCGCTGGCGGTGGTCACGACCGCCTGAGCGCCGAGTTGACTCGCGATCCGCTCGGTCAGTTCATTGGCGCCGCCCACATGCCCGGAAAGCAGGCTGATGGCGAAGTTCGCCTTGTCGTCGACCACGATCACCGCCGGGTCGACGTGCTTGTCTTTGAGAAAAGGCGCGATCGTGCGGACCACGGCGCCCAGCGACACGACGTAGACCAACGCCTCATACCGCGGCCAGATTTCGGCGGTCAATTCCTTGATCGGCTTGTCGAAGTAGTGGGCCGGTTCGTCGCTACGGAACTTGGCCGCGATATAGCGGTCTCCGTCGATGCGGCGGGCCAGCGCCGAGCCGTGCTTGGTGATGGCGATCACGGCGGTTTTCATGGCTTCTCCCAGGCAATGATGAAGACGGGATTCAGAGCTTCGAAACGGTGCAGGTCGAGAATTGGCCGCGTGCGGCTGATCTGAACCAGCGTCACGTCGTCCGTGCCGGCCTGGCCCAGGTTCTCGAGTGTGGCGGCATTGACGACCAACCGGCCGCCGGGCACGAGCCGCTCGCGGCCAAGGCGCAAGATCTCTTCCATCTCGCCGCCGGTGCCGCCGACGAACACCGCGTCGGGAGTGGGCAACTCGACGAGCGCGGCCGGCGCCAGGCCATGCACGACGGTCACCCCGCGCGCGTCGAACTTCTCGACGTTGCGGCGGATGATGTCGCAGTCTTCCTTGTTCTTTTCGACGGCCCAGACCTTGGCCCCCAAGAGCGCCGCCTCGATGGCCACGGAACCCGAGCCGGCGCCCACATCCCAGACGACGTGGCCCGGCCGGATGCGCAGCTTGACGAGGCTGAGCACGCGGACCTCGGTCTTGGTGATCAGCCCCTTGAGCGGCTGCCGCTGGTAAAACGCCTCCTCGGGGATGCCGAACGTCCAGTCGCGGCGAGCCAACAGCGGCGCGTCGGCCCGCTTGACGAGCACCAGCACGTTCAGCGATCCGAACGAACGGTCGACCAGGTCTTCCAGGTTGCACACGCTGAGTCGTTCGTCGCCGCCGCCCAGGTTCTCGCAGACATAGGCCCGAAAGCCGCCGACCCCCGCCTTGAGCAGTTCGCGGGCGATGCGCGAAGGCGTGTTCTCGTCGTCGGTAAAGATGCCGACTTTCTTGGCGTCACGGATGACGTCGATCGCGTCTTCGATCGGCTTGGCGTGGCAGCTTACCAGGGCCGCGTCGTGCCACGACTCTTTGATCCGCGCGAACGCCAGTTGCATGGACGAGATGTTGGCCAACACTTCCAACCGGTCGCGGCCAATCTTGTTGGCCAGGTAGCCGGCGATACCGTGAAACAACGGGTCGCCGGAGGCCAGCACGACCACGCGGCGCGTTTCGGCTTGCAGTTTGGCGGCCAGTTCCTTGAGGTTGTCGCGGATCGTAAACTTTTCAGCCGGATGGTCGGAGAAGTAGGCCAAGTGCCGCTCGCCGCCGACGAGCAACTCGGCCTCGGCGACACGCCGCAGCGCTTCGCGCGAGAGGCTGTCGGCGCCGTTGTCGCCGATGCCCACCACGATCACGGGATGCCTGCTTGTTTCCCTGGTTGCTTCAGTCATTCGCACCACCTGCCGATCATCTGGCCGCCGAATACCGTCAAAATACACTCCACCGCCGCGGAGTTGCGAACATGTTTCCGGCTAGTAGGCGAGGTCTTGACGCACGAGCACGTCGTAATCGTCCGCTTCCATATACATCGAGTCGCCGGCGCAGCGACGCATTCGCTGTAACAGCACATCGCTTACCGGCACGTTGAACCTCGCCGCTTCTTGGTCTGCATCTGTTCCAAGGACGAGAGGCTGGAGACATGCGCACCCGCGTAGAACACGCATGTGGTGTGCGTGATGAAGGGGTCTGCCGTGTCCCGCTTGACAGCCAACCCTCCAAACGCTATAATTAGCGCGCAAAGCCAATCATTGCAAGTGTTTGCGTATCCTGCGAGATAGGATACTAAGATCGATGGGTTCTGTCAATATGAGCCGGCCATTCGAGTTCGACATCGGCAAGTCGATCCAAGCGATTGCTTTCCTCCTAAGGGGGGCACAGGGGCGCCGCATGAACTACATGCGGCTGCTCAAGCTCCTATATTGCTGAACGAGAGACGCTGAGGGATTCTGGGCAGCCTCTCACAGGAAGCGTCGTCGTGGCCATGGAACGGGGGCCGGTCCTGGAGGACGTCTACAAGTTGATCCTCGGGCAGCACCGGTTCATAGGACAATGGTCACCGTTCTTTCGGACGGCCGATTATCATCTGGAAATGATGGCCGACCCAGGGGCCGGTCGGTTATCGAAGTTTGTCGCCCAGAAACTGGGAGAAGTCAGCAAGCGTCATTTCTTCGACGACGAATGGTCCATGGTCCAAATCACCCACGAACTTCCGGAATGGAGGCGTAACGACCCCGGTAAGTCGTCGAAGCCGATTCCCCTCGTCGATATTCTAGAAGCGCTCGGTATCGAAGACCACCTCAACGACATCGTTGAAGGAGCAAGAGCGGACGAGGCGGCGAAGCGGTGTTTCGGCCAGTAGGCGCGCTCTCGTCCTGATGGCCTCCGCGCGTGTCCGGGTGCCTGAGATGTCGCCTTTCGCTCCGCGAAAGAACGCCCTTTCGCGGAGCGAAAGGCGACAGCTTGGTTGTTTCAGTCACTGGACCACCTGCCGATCACCTGGCCGCCGAAATCGGTGAGCACGCACTCGACGGCCGCGGCTTCGCGAACGTGCGCGCGACACGCCTGGACGACTTTTTGGGCGACCGCGTTCCAGAAACCGTGAACCTGCCGCGCGGCGACGATTTCCGAGACGTGCCTCGCCGTGTTGGCGCGCCGCACTTCCTCGACGACGTCGGAGGCCGCGCCGCGGTCGGCGGCGATCGCGGCCAGGAATTCGAGATCGACCTCGCTCCCGGCGGCATGGGTCTGCATGGTGCCCTTGGCGATCTTCGACATCTTGCCCGGCATCCCGCAGAGATAGATCTTGCGGACCTGCCGGTGCGCGCAGGTCCGTAGCGAAAAACCGGTGAAGTCGCCCATCTGGACGAAGCAGACCTCGGGAAGGCCAAGGATCTTGATGGCGAATTCCTCGCTTTTGCCGCCGGTCGTGAGCGCGACCGCGTCGTGACCGGCGGCGCGGGCCACGTCGATTCCTTGCACGATCGAGGCCTTGAAGGCGGCGGTCGAGAAGGGCACGACGATCCCGGTCGTCCCGAGGATCGAGATCCCGCCCAGGATGCCCAAGCGCTTGTTTTGCGTTTGCTTGGCCATCTCGTCTCCACCGGGCACCGAGATCACGACGCGCAGGCCGCGTACACCGAGTTCCGATCCGGCCGCCTCGCGGACCATTTCGGTGATGTTCCGCCACGGCACCGGGTTGATGGCCGGCGTTCCGACCTGCAGCCCAAGACCCGGCTTGGTGATCAGTCCGACGCCGCTGCCGCGATCGAGTTCGATTCGGCCGGGCAAATCGGACCAGGAAACCGTGGCCGTCAGGTGCGCGCCGTGGGTGCAGTCGGGATCGTCGCCGGCGTCCTTGACGACGGCGCAGGTCGCTGCGTCGCCGGCGAACTCACATTTTTCCACGGCGAACATCTGTCGGCGTCCGATGGGTAACGTAATTTCGATTTCGCTGACGGGCTGCTGTGTCAACAAGGCGAGCGTCGCCGCCTTGGCGGCCGCCGCGCCGCACGCGCCGGTCGTAAAACCGGAGCGGAGCCCGCCGCCGGAAACACCGCCGAGCCCGCCGCCGGAAACACTGCGGAGCCCGCCGTCGGAAACACTGCGGAGCCCCTTCTCCGGCTTCTTGTCAGGTTTCTTTTCTCCCCCAGCGCTCATGAAACACCACTTCGTCCAAGGAGAGCCTCTCGCGCCAGCCGACTTCTTCCAACAGCGGCCGGCTCTGGAATTGTAGAGGATATCCCACGCACAGATAGGCCACCGGCACGACGGACGGCGGCAACAGCAGGAGTTCCCGCAGCAGTTCGGGGTCGAGGATGCTGACCCAGCCGACCCCCACGCCTTCGGCCCGCGCCGCCAGCCAAAGGTTTTGCACCGCGCCGCAGGTGCTGTACAGGTCGGTGTCCACGATCGTGTCGCGCCCCAGCACGCGGCCGCCGCGAGTGCGGTCGCAGGTCACGCAGACGTTCAGCGCCGATTCGAGGATGCCTTCCAGCTTGAGCGAATCGTAAAGTCGGCGGCGCCGGCCCGTGTAGTGTTCGGCGGCGGCGGCGTTCTCGTGATCGAAAACGGCCTTCACTCGACGGCGCGTTTCCAGGTCGCGAATCAGGATGAAATTCCAGGGTTGCATGAAGCCGACCGAGCCCGCGTGGTGGGCGGCATCGAGAATCCTGGCGATCACGGCGTCGGGCACCGGGTCCGGCCGAAATTGCCGCACGTCGCGCCGGCTGTAGATGGCTTCGTAGAGGTCCATGCTGTTCCGCGAGCGGCTCGCAGTGAGTATCCCTCGAATCCGGTCGCGATCATGCCGCTAAAGTACCTGCAAGCCGCGTTCTGTCAAGTTGTCGCGTGTCCGATTTACCAAGTTCGGCGACGGCCAGCCCACGAACGATGCAGGGCCTTTTTCAAAACTCCTGCGCGAGCGTTGCGCAGCAACGAGAGCGAAAAAAACAATCACCCGCTTCAATGCCAGAAACGTCCCGTTGGTGGGACCATGAATAATCCGGGTTAGTGCCTCCTCTGGACCAACAGGCCCTGGCAGGGGTCTTCGTTCCGCGGTTCGGCTCGCCCAGCAATCATCTCGACAACCCCGGCGGTGGGCTGGTACTCTTCGTCGGCGTCATTCGGCACCGAGCCCAGGAATTCGACCGCCGTCTGAGCCGTTTTTTTGTTTTCCATGGTGAATTCCGCGGCTTTTTGCTCCCGCAACGTAGCGGAACTCGTGAGAGTTCCGATCGTCGATGTCTGCCCACTGCCCGCTGCCTCCTGCCCACTGCCTCCGGCCCGCCGCCCGCGTGCTCCTGCCAAAAGTTCTCGTCCTCCGCTCGACTGTGGCCGTTGCGCTCCAGAAACCAGAAGTACCGGCCATTCGGCCCGAACCCTTCCCGGCAACCATCGACGCCGGCGATCGCCTTCAACGACGATCGCCACCTGCCGCCGCCGCGCCAACGCTTGAATGTGTCGTTCCCGGCCGCGTGAAGTATAACGGCCATCTGGCTCGAGCATTTTGGATCAAAGAGGCAAATTTGCCCATTTATAAAGTACCGTGTTTTCCAGTGTTTCTTCGATACTTACCCCTCTGTGGCTGGGTGGCGACACAGGCTAACGGCGGGGCGAGTGATAGGGGGGAGGGATTTCGACCGGCGGCCAACCACGAAGACGTTTACCCTTTCTACATCGCGTCTGGCTTGGAAACCTTTCGAGACGCAAATTTGCAGTTTGAAAAGTGCCGCGTTTTCCAGTGTCTCTGCGATACTTACCCTCTGTGGTTGGGTGCCGCTGCGCGGCGGACACGTTGTACCAACTTCACGCCATGAAACGCCGCTTGAGCGCGGGATTTCCGCCCCGCACGGGCGCGGGCGTACAGCCTGGGGCACCAGCCCTCGTTGTTCTACTCAAGTCGTAAGTTTTCGGCCGCCCCCTCGCCGGCTTGTCCGGCAGGAGCGGACAGTTTTGGATGGCTAAGCGATCGCTCCATGTTACGTATCTCAACACCGCGGCGTCCCGAGGTCCGGCTCCCCGACGCCGCAGGCGTCGGGGAGCCGGACCTCGGAGAGAAACGGCGGGGTTTGCAGGATGCGTGGCTGCTAGCCGGAAAAACTGCTTCACCGTGCCAGGCAAGCTGGCAGGGGTCGCTGCAAAAGATGTGTAGAACAAACAACCACAACCGCTCCTGGCACGCCGTAACTTTCGTAGAAGGCCGCGCGGGTCTGTTCGCGCCAGCCGCTGGGCCGGCCGGTGAGGTTTCCGACGACCCACGCGCGTTCGCCGGCCAGGGCGGCAAGCTCACTTGAGGCGATCAAGTCGGCCTCGCTGAGCGCCGCGGTTCCTTCATAGTGCAAGAGGCGCCGCCCAGGGCGTAAGAGCCGGCACGCTGGATCGCCGCGCAGGTAGTACAGCATCGGCAAAAAAAAGTACGGGCTGGAAACGACGACGGGCTCGCCCGGCTTGCGGCGCGCGGCGACGTGCTCAGCGGCCGCGCGCAGACCGTGGATGCCAGGAACGTCGAGCCGATCCAGAAACTCGACGTGCAGTAGCAGCAGGCTGCCCAGCACGACCGCCCCCACGATGGTCCGTTCAGGCCAGTGCGTGATCCTGCCGACCATGCGCGCGAGCGCGGCCAGCAGGAACACCTGCGTAAAGACGAAGTAGCGCACCTGTAGGATGTTGCCGTCGGCGGCGCTGATCGCCACGGCCAGCCCGACAGGCACGCCGACCGACGCGAGCAGAAACCAATCGCCCGCGCGCGGGCGCCGGAAGAGCGCCAGCAGCACCGCCGCGCAGGCCACGGCGGCGATGCCCGCGTCGCGGTCGTTCGTGGTCCGCGCCTCCGGATCGGCGAACATCTGCCGGCAGATGTTGGGCACGGTCCAGCGTGTCAGCGGGCCAAGCCAGTACGCCTCTCGCACCTGTGCCCTCTGCCGCAGGAGCACCGGCAGCCAAGGGAGCCAGCCCGCCGCGATCAGGAAAAAGCCCACGACGGCGATGCGAAACCGGCGGTTCGCAAAGAGCGCCGCGGGCCGCCAGCGCGCCTCGACCAGAAGGTATCCGGCCGTGAATAGGGCTTGGGCGATCAGAGACAAGAGTGCGTAGGTGTGCGTGTACGCGAAGGCCAGCGCTACGAGGGCGTAGAGCATCCACGGGCGCCAAGCCTCGCCGAGCGCCACGGCTCTCCCAGCCGCGCGTGCGCCGGCTGAATCCGCCAACCCCGCCGCCTGGGACGGTCGCGCGCCGAGGGGCGCGCGCAGCGCCCGCAAAAGCAGCCAACTCGAAAACGGCGCCAGTGCCGCGCCCAGCGCGTACATCCTCGCTTCCCACCCCCAGCGGATTTGCAGCGCGGTGACGGCCACCAGGGCCGCGGCGAACAGCCCAATCCAATGCACCCGTCGTTGGTGAGCGTTACCGGACCTGGCATACGCCTCGACGATCATCAGATACGTGCCGACGCAACTCAAGGCCCCTGCCAACGCGGAAAGCGATCGCAACGCCACGGGCGAATCCCCAAAGCACGCCATCCAGACCTTGAGCAACGCGTAGTAGAGCGGCGGGTTATTATCCTGCGTCGTACGATGGAGCATCTCCCCCCACGAGAACGTGGCCAACCTCCAGGAGAAGGCCTCGTCGAACCAAACGCTACGCTCCCCTAGCCGCCAGGCACGGAGCGCGACGGCCAGGGCAACGATGGCGACGAGCCCAACCGCGCCGGGAACCGCGAGGCTCGTTGGTGCGCCTTCGGTTTCGTTCGTTTCGGAACTCATCGGTCTCATTCCCCTGAGCGAGGGCGGGATTCTCGTATTCTGCACGACGTCGTCGCAGCCGACCAACGCGTTACGTCTTACGCGCCGCACGCATCCGTCGATCAGGCCCTTCGATTTTTCGAGTTCGCGACCTAGGCCAGCCTCGTCGTCGCCGCCACGACCTGCCAGTTACGTACTAACCAGCGGTAGGACGACGGCGCCAGTACGCCCAACCCAGCGCGAGAGCCAATAGCACGGAGGACGCAGTTGCGGCTCCCCATAACCAAACCATGCCGTCCGCCGCCGCCACGGCATCGAGTTCGACGACTCGGGGGCCGCTACGGTCGCCCCGTGTCGTTGATCCCGGTGTAAATTCGGCGCGAAACATCGCCGCGGTGACAGGGGCGAAAAGATAGCGGTTGCAAGTCCCATTGTTGAGAGGCGGCGCGTGGTCGACCAGCACGGTTTCAAACGAACCATCGCCGTCGCAGTCGGCGTGCAAGCTGAACGTGTCGACGGAGCGCGGCGCGCCAGGCTCGAGGTTATCGCCCCGGACGAAAAGTTCGACCCCTTCGATTTCGACCGGCGCGAGTGTTTGAAATTCGACGAAGCTACGGCCGTCGTCCTTGAAAATCGTCGCTCCCGAATTCGATTCGCCCGGCGTTGAACCGCCAAGGATTCCCTCGGGCCCGAATTCCGGTAGAGTGTCCGAGGCACTGACGACTTTCGTCCCGCGGCTGACATCAAATAGATCGTTGGTCACCTGCGCCGAAGCGGAATTCGAGCTCGACAAGAAAGCCAATAGGATCATCGTGGCCCTCTTATCAAGGTAGCGCCGAAGCCACCAGATTGCGGCGAAGATGGCTGCGATAGCCGCCAACCATCCGAATTTCACGGCCTCGACGCCACGCCCCTTGGGGTCGCCGACCTGGATTCGATGATCGAGCGCCTTGCCAAACCAGCCGGCGTCCTCACTGTGCATTCGCCAATTGGACTTGTAAAGACCGGGGATCTGAGGGGCCGTTAGCGTGACATGCACCGTAATCGGCGAGCCTCGAAAAACCCGTGACGTGAGCCAATGGTCATTCGCCGATTCGACTGCGACCGGAATGGCGCCGGGTGCCAAGCCAAACGCTCCCTCCTGATCCGCCAGAACGACGCCTTGCGCCGCGTCCCACGCTACATCGCCGTCGTTCCTTACCAGGACGGATGCCGTCACACGTTGGCCCGGCGACAAGCGATTTGGCAGGCCGTGCGCTAAGATGCTCGCGTCGTAGTCGGGAGAAACATTGAATCCGCGCGCCGCCCGCGCGGTGATTTTCAAGTATTCCCACGGGTCGGCATTGGCTGACCAGGTATCGGAGTGCTGCTCGCTGGCGCCGCGACGCGCCGGCCCTTGTATCACGCTCGCCGCGTAAATACCCGTGCCCTCGTCGTATTCATTGAAGCTCTCGATGTACACTCGCTGGACGGTTCGGCGATCGACCGCGCTCCAGGCGTCACGATAGGGGCGGCCGCCGTCGCGCGGCAAGAACGCCCCCGGCGCGCGGTAGTTTTGGTCCCAATAGCCAGGCTTGATTTGCGTCGCGGTAATGGCTCCATGCAGCGTGCTCTGGATGTAATGCGTCGTGTCGTCGAATTGATGCACTCGTTCGTCGGCCCAGGCGAGCACGGTGCTCTTGCCCTCGTACCGCTGCTCCGCTTGCGTTACCAGATAATATCCTTTATCGAACAGTCGATGCTCGCTCGCCAATGCGGCGCGCAGGCGTGACTCAACGTCATGGCGTGAAAGATGTTCCATATTGTGAAAGCGCAGGTGCATATGCCATGTGCCCAGCACTACGCGGCCGTCGATTCGCGCCAGGTAGAGATCCGCATGCGTATCCGGGTTGGCTTTGAAATACTGTCTGAAGAAGCGGATATACGGTGCGCAAAAACGGTCTTTGTTGGCGTCCACAATCAGGTCAATGCGCGACTCGTCGCGCCAGGTCAATTCGGGATCCAAGAAAGGCGCCACCTTGGGCACGTCGTGTCCCTCAGCGCGCATCGAACACAACGCGCGAAAGAAGTTCTCCCGTTGCGGTTCGTACTCGTTCATAAGGTGTACCCAGATGATGTCGATGTTCGCGGCCATGAGTTGCATGATCAGCGGCTTCCACGATGAGGGCTCGCCGGTCCACCGCCGGCGCCCTTCCATCGGTGGCCAAGGGCCTGATTGCTGTCCGGAGGTTGTCGTGTACCAATGAAAGAAATAGGCGCCGACGATGCGGTCTTGGATGGCAAACGATTCGCGCGCCGGCGGGAAACTCGACGGTATTTTTGCGACCGGGACGGTCTCCGAGGCATGCGACAACACGGCCGCGAGGATGGTGACAATGTACACGGAGCCTGCTTTCATCCCAATAGGACGCGACGGCATTTCTAACGAACCTGGTACTCGATCACCTCGACCTCGCCCTGCACGCCGTACACCTCGCGGAACGTGCGATGGTCCTTTTTGTCCCATCCGTCCGGCGCCTTCACCGAGTGGCCGCCCCAGACGCCGGCACTGCGATTATTGACAACCCAAATCTGCCTCGATCGCAACGACGGCAGCCGCGCCGCCTCGAGAAAGTCGGCCGCTTTAAGCGCCGCCGTACCCTGATAGTGCGGAAACCCCCGCCCATCGTCGAGCAGATGGCATTCGGCGCTGTTGGTCAAGTGGTAGAGCATGGGCGAGAAAAAGAACGGCGATGCGACGATGATCGGGGCGTTCCCGTCGCGTCGCTGCTCGATATACTGGGCCGCGGCGCGGACACCCGGGCGGTTGCTGATATCGAGACGCTCCCAGAAGGCGACGTGAACGATCAGCATGTTGGTCAGCACGATACAAGCCAGAGCGGTTCGCTCCGGCACAACGGGAATTCGGCCCATTGATCTCGCCAGAGCGATGAGCAGAAAGACGTGTGCGAACAATAAGTAGCGCGGATGGAGTATGTTGGGGCCGGCCAACGATACGAGCAGGCCGCCGACGACGGGCGAGGCCGCCATGAGAAACAACAGCCAATCGCCTTCGCGCGGACGCCACAGCAGTTGGACAAGAACGACGACGCAAGCGACGGCCGCCGCCAAGCTACCTACCTGCGTCAAGGTCGCGTCCTCCGCAACGAGCATCTGATAACAATAATGAGGCAAGTCCCAACGGTCCAGTGTTCTGGACCAGAACGTCTGGCGAACGCGCGCGGCCTGGCGCAACAGCACCACGAGCCACGGCGACCAGGCCGCCGCGATCAGACCGGCCCCGAACGCCGCTCCCCAAAAGCGTGATGCGCCGGATAACGTCGCGGGTCGACGGCGGCTTTCCACCAACAGCCACCCGGCGGCATACAACCATTGGGCAGCCACGGAAAAAACCGCATAGGTGTGGGTGTAAAGAAACAGCAGCGCGGCGAGTGAATAAAGCGACCAACGCCAGTACGATGGTCCGTCGCTACGAAGCGCGCGCAGCAACAGCAAACTTGACCATACAGCGAAAGCGGCGCCGAGCGTATACATCCGCGCCTCCCAGCCCCAGCGAATCTGATAGCTGCTGGCGGCGATTAACGCCGCGGCGCACACGCCCATCCAGCGCGCCCGCGCGGGGCGAAATTGTTTGGCCCCATCATCGATCGCACCCGCGCCCCCATACGCCTCGCTGACCAGCAGGTACGCCCCCAGGCAAGAAACCAGGCCGGCCAGCGCGCTGAGTAGCCGCAGTGCGACAGTTGACTGCCCGACGAGCGCCATCCACAGCTTGAGCGCCAGGTAATACAGCGGAGGGTTGTTGTCCGCGGCCGAACGAACGACGATTTCGCCCGGAGGAAAACCGGCCAGCCTCCACGAAAACGCCTCATCGAACCACAGACTGCGCTCGGCCGTTCCCATGAGCCGCAGGCCTCCGCCCGCCGCCAGAATGGCCAACAACGACAGAATGACGACGTAGCGCCCTGTTTGTCGACCGCTCGGCACGACAACGGCGCCTTCCGCGTGGGTCGATGGCCGACTTAAACAGGACATCGCCGTCGCCCTCCACCTGTCACGCGCGACCAAACACTGCCGTCGCCCCACAGCCAGAGCGCCACGAGCATCGAAAGGCCGAAGACGCTAACCACCGCGCCCTCGACGAACGATCGCGGCTGAAATCTCATCTCGACAAGGTGTCGTCCGGCGCGCAATCGAACCGCTCGGAATACGCCGTGGGCAGCCTCCAGACGAGTGCCGCGGCCGTCGACCTCACAGGTCCAGCCCGGATACCAAGTGTCGGCGACCACGAGCAGACCGTCGGTGGGCGCTGAGCAGTCGACGATCAGACGCCGTGGCTCGTCGCGCAGGATGGGCACGCGCCGCGCAACGCGCCTAAGGTCGGTAACGTGGCGCGCCTCGATCCGTTCGATCGGAATCGAGCAGAGACGTTCCGGCAGGTTCGGAACGAACCGCACGCGGTCCAGCGGCTCATCCAATGTGACCCACTCATCCGCCTCGCGCAAATACGCGTAACCGCACGCGCTGATCGCCAGAATAGCGCGCGCGTCGTGCTCGATCGCACGGTACAACCGCATCAGCGCGCCAGGCAACACGCCGCCGTCATTCGTGCCTACCATCGAGCGGCGCTGTTCGATCGCCGCGCGGCAAAGCCGGCTTGAGTCAAGGTGTTGCGGCGGCAGAAAGGGGTGGGCGGAGGTGTCGACGAAGCGGATGGGCGGGGAGATGGACAACCAAGACGCCGGAATCTCTTCCGGCGCCACTTCAACCAGACGGAAATTGCGCACGTTCTGGTAGCCCAGGTCGCAGAACACCGCGGCGAACAATGCCAACCAGGCAATCGCGCGGTGGCGACCTTTCCAGCAAAAGCCGGCGAAAATCGCCGCCCCCGTGGCCAAGGCGATCGCCGCTGTCGCGAGGAAATCGGCCGTCAAATTGTCGCGGTGGTACGAGCGATACGCGGCCCAGTCAAAGACCGTGGCCTGGAAACGATACGCGACCGCGATGCCGACGCCGGAGACGGACGCGGCGATCAAGATCGCCGCCTGCCACGGCACGCGGCGCCCACGCTCACCGTTCACGAGAGCGTCGGCTCCGCGTGCGGCGAGCAGCGTGGTGAAGACCGTAATCAAGCTGAAGATTCGGCCGGGACAGCGGAACCAAAGCCAGCCCGGCAAGGCGCGTCGCGCGAACTCGAACAGCCAGGTCGCATTGCCCGCCGCCAGAAGCAAGCAGGCCGCGGCGGCCAGCGTCAGTCCCCATTGCCAACGCGCAACCTCGGCCCTCGTGAGGCCGTACAAGGCGAGCAGCGGCGCCGCGAGACCCAAATAGGCGACGTGCTCGTGAAAAAAGTCGTTGCCGTCGACCTGCGTGATGCCGACAAAGGGGTTTCCCAGCGCGTTGGGCAAAAGGAGTCGCGGAAAATCGGCGGTCTTCCAAGCGTGAGTCGCAGCGTATTCGATGTCGTCTCGCGGCGCGGCCGCTAGCCCGTCGCGCGCCAACTCGATGGCCGGCGCCAACTGCGCCGTGCCGGCCGCGGCCGCCAGCAAGGCGGCGACAATGATCCAAAAAACCCGCGCGCGCGTCGCGAGAGAGGTTGTGCCGCCAGTACCACCGCGGCGCTCCAGCCCATGCCCGTGAGGCAGGTGTAGTACGAAATCTGCGGATGGCTGCCGAGCCCTAGCAGCGCTCCGGCCAGGCCCACGCTGGCCGCCGCGCGCGGCCCAGGATGTTCCAACAGACGGTGCAGAAAGAACAGAAACCAGGGAACGAGGGCCTCGCCGACGATGAGGTTGACGTGGCCCGCCTCCAGGTGGTTGACCACGAAGCCGCTTTGAATGAGCAGGGCCGCGGCCAGACTGCTTCCCAGCGTGCCGACGCCCAGCGCACGGGCCAGCCGATATTGGCCCGCGAAGCCGGCGGCCAGATGCAGGAACAATCCGAACTTCAACGCCTGGTTCGCCGGAGCAAGCGCCAATAAACCGAGCCAAAGCGGGTGGAACAGCCCCGCCTGCTGGTTGGCGTGCAGCGGAGTTCCATTGCCCAGCCAGGGGATCCAAAGCGGAAGCTCACCGCGAAGCAATTCCGCGCGGATGAATTCGTGGATCGGAAGCTGGTAAGCCGTGTAGTCCGACCAAACGAAATATGGAAACACCTTGTCATCCGGCGATAGCAGCGGCGCGAAGGGCGACAGGCACGCCGCGCCGACGAGCCAAGGCTGCCAGCGCACCGCCGCCGGTTGAGAAAATGCGCTCCGCAACGGCCGCATGAGGTTGATTGCCGTAGAGATGTTCGATCGCAAGCGCTTCATTGCCACTCGTCATCTCCGTACGTCTCCTGTCCTCGAATCGTCGCCAACGAACGGTAAACGGCCAGGTGGATGGCTTGATTGACCCAACGCACCGAGCCGTCGGCCAGGGCGAAATTGAGCCCGCCGGGGTGGAACGAGCGAAACGACCAGACGTTCGGCCAGTCCGCCGTTGGGTAGCGATGGACGTTCGGCGGGATCGCGCAGGTTCCGTAGGCGTTGTTGGCGTAGGGCCACGAGAGGTACTGGTTCGCCTCGGCCAAGTCCTCGCCTATCAACAGCGTCCGGCTGGCCCCGTCGAGGATACGGTCGAGCGATTGCCGCGTGCGGTAGTCGGAGCGAAACATCGGCCCGTCGGCGTCGTCCAGCCCGTCATACGACCCGTTCGTGCCCACGTTGCGCCAGTCGGTGGCAATGTGCTTGTTGCCGGTCTGGGTCATATCGTCGCCCCAATTGGCGCCGCTCACCGCCTTATAGCTGGTGCGTCCGACGGGCAGGCCCAACAGGTTTCCGGCGTCGTAGCGAGGACCGTCACCCAGCCAGGCGCTGGTCGGACAGAGCAAAATGGCCAGGGGCATGCCCGTCACGCTGCTCTTGGCCAGCGTGAAATCGCGGACGCGGCCCAGTTCGTAGATGTCGCGGCGTTCCAGGTAGGGGAGCACCTGCGCCATCCAACTCCAAGCAGTCGAGTTCGATCCGACGCCGTACTGCCCGCCGAAGCGGCCGGGCGGGAAACGGCCGAAGGCGCCATGGAAGTTCTCGACGGCCAGAACCGTTTGCTTGATGTTGTTCTGGCACTGCGTGCGGCGACCCGCCTCGCGCGCCATCTGAACGGCCGGCAAAAGCAAGGCCATGAGCATGCCGATGATCGAGATCACCACCAGCAATTCGATCAGCGTTTCCTCCCACATCGAAACGGCAAGCCGTGGTCACTCTCGTACGCCGCGCATCCGACAATTTGACTCGGCAAGCCACTCGTGAATCAAAAATCGCAGTAACACGTTGCATCGCCGGCGCAGGCGCATGCGGCCGGACATGAGCCCGTGCATACCTTGCCAGCGCAGGCGCCAAAAGTGCCGTTGCAGCTATAGGAACAACCGTCAGCGCACTCAGGGCCCCCCCGTCGCGAATACAGGTGTCGTCAGGATTAGTCCGGCGGCCAAAAGAAAAACACCCAATGCAATTACCGCACTCGACAAAAAGTTGCTAATTGGCTTGTTCATAGATAGTCACCTCCAAGATTTGCGAGAAATCAAAATTGCCGACGCCCCTTCTGGCCCACCTTGATACCTAATACCTACTCATGATGCCCCACCAACATCGCGCCTAATGGCCCATGGCTCGCTGTACCGGCCACTCGTCCGGAAACGGTCAGCACGACCGGAGGGCTCTCAACATCAAGGTAGAGACGCGCCGTCTCCACCACCGTCCGCCCGGCGGATTCGTGTCTAGGGCGAATTCCGACGGCGAATTCAATCGTGGCGCCCGCGGGGACGGCCACGGGAAGCTTCGTGCCAATAAAACAGCGGCAACTCAGCTTCGCGCCGACGATCGTTACATCGCTACCGGTCGGGTTCTTTACCATGAAGGAACGAGCAACTCGCTCGTCTGGCGCCAGTTCCCCAAGCCAGAGTGCCGGGCGTCGCGGAAGCAACCGGTATCCCTGGCAGTAGGCGACCGCCGCATGCAGCGAGCCGAATTGCGCCGCCCCCAAAGCACAGGCTGCGACGACACCCGCAAGGCCGATGCAAATCGGCACCTGGATCGAGTGCAACCACGCGGTTCCGGTCGGGCGGAACACCAACAGCGCCCCAACCGCAATCAGGTCGAACCCGAATATGTATTGCGGCGGAACATCCAAGGAGCCCAGGCACGAACAGGACTGTTCCCCGGAGAGAAACTTGCGTAACGCGACGACGGCCAAAACGGCGAACAGACCCACCGCGATGCGCCACGTCCAGGTCTCACGGCGGCGGAAGAGCAGAAAGGTTCCCAGGAGCAATTCAACGCCCGAAGCGGCGGCCACGGGGATATGGTTCCAGGACAAGGTTCCGCCCGTGACGCCGTCGCTGAATAGCTGATGCGCCTTCAGCACCGCGGTGGCCACGAGCACGCATCCCAGAGCGATCCGAAGTAGATTGTAGGGAACCATAGAAAATCTAAATTCAATACGAACGTCTCAACTTGATCCACATGGTCGCGGCAACCCGTCGCTCCGGCTCCGCTAGATTCGCGCCATCGAATTTACTCCCCTGACGACGACAAACCAAACAATAACGATTAGCGAACATTCTGTCAAACAACTCGAACGATCGTCGGAATCACTTCAGTCGAGTGCCATTCCGCGGGATACCAGCAGATGAGTCCGCCGTGGAGCGAGGCGAAGTGGATCATGCGGCTTTTTCCCTGGCGTTGGTTGAGCTCGTGGACGGCGTGGCGCTGCGAAAGGGTTTTGTCGCCGAGAACCTCGGCCGCGAGCGATCGAGTAGCCAGCCGCACCGGCGGGTTCAAAATACAGGAAGTAGGCGTATTCCTTCGAGCGGCTATGTAGAGCATTGACGCTTATGGCGTACCACCCCGGAAGAGGACCTATCGCGGATTCCGGGCGGTGCAGGCCCTCGCGCACGTAGTCCGGCCCGTCCGGCGGCCGTACCTGCGGTAGCCCAATCAGCGACGGGTCGCACGGGCCACTTAACGCCACCCTCAACGTGTTCGCCTCCGCGTGCTGGTCCACCCAGTTCTTCAAGAACAGGAGATCCTGTCCCCAGTCGACGTTGCTATCTAACGCGCTGCCTCCAAGGTGCGCGTGACCGTTCATTGGCCCGCCGATAAGCCAGCTTGCTCATCCAAACAAAAAGGAAACCCTCATGTTTTGCGAGTCCAAAACGAACTCCCGCACCATCTGCAAATATCTTGAATCACCCTCCCGGTTCGACTTGGCGCCTCCTACGCCTGCGTCCCGCCTCCAGCCACACCGCGAGAAAGATCAGCAATCCGCCCGCGTTTATCACCCAGAACCAGAGGCCGCGTCGGGGATCTCCCAATGGGGGCTCGGGCAACCCGAATGCGGAAAGCGTAAACTCCTCGTCAGGCGTTGGCCCGACTGCAAGTTCCGTGACTTCCAAGACCGTGATTGACGACGCGCCCTTCTTTTCGTTCAACAACTCCCACCGATACCGCCGCGGCAGTGGCACCGAGTCCGCATCGGAATACTCGATTTCGCCGAAAACGCGCCCCCATGGCGTAATCACTTCGTACTTTCGGATGCACCAGAAACGTGACGGCTCAAAGAGAATCCACCCGCCACGTATGGCGGTCTCTTGGGCTTTATCATCCGCGGGATCGTAATGGAAATCGAGGCGTACCAACCGATCTTCCCCGTCGTCCGCGTCCCCGATGGCAACGATTTTGAAACCAGGCGTGTTTAGCCAAGAAGGGAGCGACATCTCAAGCACCTTCCACGACGCGTCGAAGCATTGAAGGGCCCCGTCGGCAATCGCGGTTTCGACTTGGCCTCCTTTGTCGGGACCAACAGTGTTGGCCACCCATGGGGAACCACTGTCGCTCCGCCGCAGCCAGAATGCGTAGCGATCGTTGCGCACTGCCACACCCGAGGCGCCGTCGGAGTCGCCATCGCCCTCAACGCGATCAAGCTCGAGCATATTCGCGCGGCTCAATTTGAACTCGATTCGTTTGCGACTCGTTGTCTTGATGCGCCCGCCCTCCCGCAGCACTTTAGACTTGTGCAGCACGCCGCGGACATTCCTGCTGGTCTGCCGCAACTCCGCCCATCCGCGCGGGGCCTCCGCGTTGAAACGATCGACCAGCGACCGGCCGACACTCTCTGCACGAGCAAAGGGGCGTTCAGCGTACGATGCCTCCCCAATCAAGATTCCTCCCACGATGATGCTAACCCGATACGGCCAATGCATATTTAACCTAGCTCACATGAATCGTTCGCGGCCATGGCCGCTGAAAACCCGCGCGTCCAACTGATCATGATTGATTCTCCAGAAAACTAGTGTTGAAAGAACCAGAAACTCCGAATCTTAATCAATAAGCGGCGCGCCAAAGCGTTATGAGCGGCGTGACCTTCGGGCCTTCGGGTTACCACGCTCATCCGCTTGTTGCTGTGTTGGAAGAGCGATCGTCGGTTACGTGGCCTTGAACGACCGCCACAACAGACCATTGTTCCGGCGAGTCGGTGTAAAAACACACGCGCTGAGAGAACTGACCTCGAGCCTCTGCGAACTTGACCAGCGCATGAAGAGTCACGGCACCACCGGCGGGTACATGGGCCGGCAGACCTTCCGTTGCATTGCATGAACAGTCCCACGTCGCGCCAAAAACCGTGACGGTGCGATCCGTCATATTGCGAATCTCAAAGTCCACGCGCTTTCTCTCGCCGGCCTTGCCGTGGCCAAGGCGGACAAAACGCGGCGAGATGACCACTCGTTCACCACGCAGCCACACACCCAGCGCCTGCGGCGATCCGAAAACGCTGAAGGCAATTGCGACAACAAACAAAACCGCGCCGGCGATCCCAAACAAGGCGCTCCAGGGCGCCTTTGAACGCTCATCACAGGCGGGAGTACGACTAACGCGATTGGCGCGCTGAGGGCGTAGAACTGCAAGAACCGCAAGCGTTCCGATGTCAAATCCAAGCAAAACGCTCGGGCGCGCCGGCAGACGGCCCAGGCACCCGCAACCGGGCGCGCCCGTTAGCAAAAGGTAGAGAGCGGTACAGGCGAACATGGCAAAGCAACTTAGCACGGCTACCCAGGACAAGCGCGGCGCCAGCCCCGAAATCAGCCATACACCAAGGATGAACTCAACCTCAACCGCGACAAACAGGAGCAAAGGCGACAGGGAAGGGCCCCCAGCCGGCTGCCCTGGGTCCAGGAACGCCTCCGCCTTCAAAGCGCCAGTGGCAATTAGTGCCAGACCGAGTGCCGGCCGAAACAGCGCCCAGCCGCTTTTGGCCATGAAACCGACTTCGTCCGTCGGGCGAATGCCATGCCAAATCGATTTGATTTCTCGTTCCATATTCATCACCGGAATGGTGATCTCACATGGTCATGCCGACCGACTTCTGCCGACGGCAAACACGCTGATACATACCCACGCGGCCGCGGGAACGCGTCGCTCCTGTTGAGCTCGATTTTATCAGGATTTGCGCGCGTCAATCGAGAATCCCCTGACGACGACAAGCCAAACAATAACGATTAGCGAACATTCTGTCAAACAACTCGAACGATCGTCGGAATCACGTCCGTCGAGAGCCATACCGCGGGATACCAGCAGATGAGTCCGCCGTGGAGCGAGGCGAAGTGGATCGTGCGGCTTTCTCCCTGGTGCTGATTGAGTTCGTGGACGGCGTGGCGCTGCGCAAGGGTTCTGTCGCCGAGGATCTCGGCTGCGAGCGGAGTGCGGATGACCCAGATCCAACCGAGGCGCTCGAATTCGTCGAGCAGGTCCGCCTCGACCGATGCGTGATCGGTGAGGTGCAGCACCAATCGGACGCGTGGCCACCACAGGTCGCCGGACCTACGTTCCCACCGGGGCCGTTCAACGATGAACTGCGTATCGTGCGCGATGAGCCCCGGCCGACGGTCGCCAGCGACGAGTTCGGCCGCGGCGAGCCCGCCTTCAAGAGGCCGAGGGAGTATTCCGCCGTGACCCGCGGTTGCCGCTTCGGTGTTGCCCCGCGCGAATTCGTTTCGCCCATCCGGCTTGGAACCGCCCTTTCGCTCCGGGTTCGCCGCGGCTTTGTCCGGGACACGCCGGTGCTTTCTTGGAGTGCCGGAGTGCCGGAGTGCCGGAGTGCCGGAGTGCCGGAGTGCCCTGTCGCGCAAAAACAGCCAAGCACCGCATACCCGTCTCCTCTTGGTAGTGGTCGCCTTGCACCAAGCGGAATTGCCGGTGCCAACGGTCAATTGACGAAGTATAGGCGCGGCCGGAGATGAAAGTCAAGCAACTACTTTGGAAATCCGCGTCTTGCTTCGGCCCTGAACAAATCGAGCGGCGCGGTCTGCCGTCACACTAACCCGCAGCGCAAGCAAGGTATGTTGAACGCTGGGCCAACGCTGCGCCTTGCTTGCGCTGCGGGTTAGTGTGGATAGTGTGGGATCATCCGGCCTAGGAAGGCCGTCCCACGACGGATCGCGCGCGGTATATAATCTCGTCCGGTGGAATGACTTTTCTGAAGAGGTCGAAAATGCCTCGAACAACCGCGACTCTCCGCTCACGATCGGCCATCGCGGCCCTGCTGGCCGTCCACACGGCGTTGGTCGCGTACAGCGGCTGGGTGCATGCCCCGGTGATGGACGAACTGGGGCACCTGGCCGCGGGCGTGAGCCATTGGGAGTTCGGCCGCTTCGGGGTCTACACGGTCAACCCGCCGCTGGTGCGGATGGTCGCGGCCCTGCCCGTCTTGGCCGCGGGGGCGAACACCGATTGGTCGAGCTATTTCGAGGGGGCGGGCGCCCGACCCGAGTTCAACCTCGGCGACGACTTCGTGCGCGCCAACGGGTCGCGGTCGTTCTGGCTCTTCACGCTGGCTCGATGGGGTGCGATTCCGCTGAGCTTGGTTGGTGGTTGCGTTTGCTACCTCTGGGCAAAGGAACTGTACGGCGGCACGGCCGGGCTGGCGGCGCTGACGCTGTGGTGCTTTTCGCCGAATGTCTTGGCTTACGCGGCGATCATCACGCCCGACCTTGGGGCGACGGCCCTGGGCGTGGCGGCGAATTACCTGTTTTGGAGGTGGCTTCGCGAGCCGAGTTGGGAGCGCGCCGGCGCCGCAGGGGTGGTGCTCGGATTGGCGGAGCTGACGAAGACGACCTGGCTGGTGCTGTTCGTGATCTGGCCGGCGGTGACGTGGGTGTGGTGGTGGAGTGAGTGGGGCGCGGGAATGCGCGCCATGGTAGACCGCTTGCACATGCCCCCGTGGCAGCGAGCGCAGGCCGTCACACTAACCCGCGGCGCAAGCAAGGTACGGTCAACGCTGGGCCTTGCTTGCGCTGCGGGTTGGTGTAGACGGCCCGAATTCTGGCGAATCCGGCTACGGGCGCTGACGGCGATAAGCCCCGAATTCTGGCGAATCCGGCTACAACTGGCGATGATCCTGGTGCTGGCGGTCTACGTGATCAACATGGGATATGGTTTTGAGGGGACGGGACGGCGGCTGCGCGACTTCGCCTTCGTCAGCCGGCTCTTCACCGGGGCGAAGGTCGGGGAAGCGCGCGCGGCGGGCGTCGGCAACCGCTTCGCCAAAAGCTGGCTTGGCGCGCCGCCCGTGCCGTTGCCGGCCCATTACGTATTGGGCATCGACGTGCAACGGCGCGATTTCGAGCGCGGTATGCCCTCGTACCTGCGCGGCGAGTGGCGCCAGGGAGGATGGTGGTACTATTATCTCTACGCGCTGGCGATCAAGGTGCCGCTGGGCACTTGGGCGCTGGTGTTGCTGGCGATCGGCGCGCGGATTTGGCGCCGAGGCGAACGCGGCGGGTGGCGCAACGAGCTGGTTCTGCTCGCGCCGTTGGCGGCGGTGCTCGTGCTGGTCAGCTCCCAGACCGGGATCAGCCGCTACCTGCGGTACGTGCTGCCGATCGCCCCTTACGCGTTCATCTGGGCCAGCGGCGTTTTTCGCGATCTGCGATGGCGATCCTTCGTCGGGGGGGAACCGCCCACAAATAATGCTGGACCGCGCGAGGATGAAACGGATGAAACCAACAGAACCACGGATAGCTCTGATAACGCGGATAGCGCGGATGTTGAGCGCGCGGCGAAACGCGCCGCAGGCGGGAAGACCAGCTATCTCAATGAGAGCGGCGCCGAAGAATCGTACCCGAATTGCCCGCCGCGCGAATCTGGTGGGCGGTGCCCACCCTACGACGACGGAACGGCACGGAGGCCGTTCCCTACAGAGTCGCATCTCATCCAGGCGCTGGCGCTCGCGGCGCTGGCCTGGTCGGTGATGAGCAGCTTGTGGTACTACCCGCATAGCATGTCGTACTTCAATGAGTTGGCGGGCGGGCCGCGGGGCGGACACGCGCACCTGATCGATGCCAACATCGACTGGGGCCAGGATCTGTTGTACCTGAAGCGCTGGCTCGACGACCACCCCGAAGCGCGGCCGCTGCGGTTGGCGTATTTCGGCCTGGTCGATCCAGGCTTGGCCGGCATCGAGTTTACGCTGCCGCCCAAGGGGCCGCCCGTCGGCGAGGGACTGGCGGCTCGCTCGAGGCGGCCCGCGAACTTGCCGCCGGGCTGGTACGCCGTCAGCGTCAACTTCATGCATGGGTACGCGCACCGCGTGCCCAACGGACACGGCGGCAACGATTTCGCGGAGCAGGGGTGCTTCGCCTATTTCCTTGAGATGGAACCGGTCGCCACGGCGGGTTACTCGATCTACATTTTCCACGTTGACCCGTAGAGTGGGCGTCGCCTACAACGAACGCGGGCTGAAGCCCACGCCACGCGGGCAGTGAGGGTTGCCAACCAACCCAACGCGCGCAAGAAAACATTGAATCGGGCGATGACACGCGCTCGAGGAACTCCAGGATCTCATGCGCCTGATGGGACGCGGAGCATGGGAACGAGGGTGGCTCACCGGATGGGACGCGGAGCGTCCGGGGAACCGTTCCACGCGGAGCGTGGGAATGAGGGTGTCTCAACGCGGGATAAACAGGGGGCTAACGCCCCCCGCTCGCCTACCTTACGCCGGCTCGTATCCCAAGTTCGGCGATAGCCAGCGCTCGACCTCGGCCACTGTCATGCCCTTCCGCCGCGCGTAGTCCTCGACCTGGTCGCGCGTGATGCGGTCGACCGAGAAATAGCGAGCTTCGGGGTGGGCGAAGTAAAGGCCGCTGACGCTGGCCGCCGGGTACATGGCGAAGTGCTCGGTCAGCGAAATTCCGGTCGCCTGCTCGGCGCCAAGCAGGTCGAACAGGATGCGTTTCTCCGTGTGGTCGGGGCAGGCCGGGTAGCCCGGCGCCGGGCGAATGCCGCGGTACTTCTCGTCGATCAGGTCGTCGCTCGTGAGCCGCTCGTCCCGACCGTAACCCCAATCGATGCGGGCAAGCTGGTGCAGCCGCTCGGCAAAAGCCTCGGCCAGCCGGTCGGCCAGCGCCTTGGCCATGATCGAATGGTAGTCGTCGTGGTCGGCCTCGAACCGTTTCACCAATTCGTCGCAACCGTGCCCCGTCGTCACGGCAAAGGCGCCCAGGTCGTCGCGCCGGCCGCTTTCGAGCGGAGCGATAAAATCGGCCAGCGCGTAATAACACTTCACCCCTTTGCGCTCCCATTGCTGGCGGAGCGTGTGGAAACGGGTCAACTCTGAAGCGCGGGCCTCGTCGGCATAAACCGCGATGTCGTCGCCCACCGCCGCCGCCGGCCAGAAGCCATACACGCCGCGCGCCGTAAGCAGCTTCCGCGAAACGATCTCGTCCAACAGGCGCCGCGCGTCGTCGTACAGCTTGCGGGCTTCAACACCGACCGTCGCATCGTCGAAGATTTTCGGGTACTTTCCGCGCAGCTCCCAAGCCGCGAAAAACGGCGACCAGTCGATGTATGGCACGAGCTCCGCCAGCGGAAAAGCGTCCAGCACCCGCCGGCCAAGGAAGACGGGCTTGTCCATGCGCGCGGCGCTCCAGTCGGTCGCAAACCGCAGCGCGCGGGCTTGTTCGTAACTCAGCAGGCTGACCTGCCGCCGACCTTGGTAGGCCTCGACCAGCTTCGTCTGCTCGATCCGGTTCTTTCGACCGAACTCCGGCCGGCTCTGGGGATTGAGCAGTTGCTCGACGACTTTGGCCGACCGCGAGGCGTCGAGCACATGGACCGTTTCCCGCTGGTAGGCCGGGGCGATCTTGACCGCCGTGTGCTTGGCGCTGGTCGTGGCGCCGCCGATCAAGAGCGGCATTTGGAACCCTTGCCGTTCCATTTCCTTGGCGACATGCACCATCTCGTCGAGGCTGGGCGTGATCAGCCCCGAGAGGCCGATCATGTCGCAACCTTCCTTGACGGCCGTTTCCAGAATCCGCTCGCAGGGGACCATCACGCCCAGGTCGATCACGCGATAGTTGTTGCAGCCGAGCACCACGCCGACGATGTTCTTGCCGATGTCGTGAACGTCGCCCTTGACCGTGGCCAAAAGGATCTTGCCGCGCGGCCGATCGACCTGGCCGCTTTGGGCCTTTTCGGCCTCCATGAAGGGCGACAAGTAAGCCACCGCCTTCTTCATCACCCGCGCGCTTTTCACCACCTGCGGCAGGAACATTTTTCCGGCGCCGAACAGATCGCCCACCACTTGCATCCCGGCCATCAGCGGCCCCTCGATGATCGACAGGCCGCTGGGATATTCTTGTCGTTGCCGGGCTTCCTCGACGTCGGCTTCGATGTGGTCGGCGATGCCGCGGACCAGCGCGTGCGACAACCGTTCTTCCAACGCGGCGCCGCGCCAGGCCAGTTCGGCGCCGGCGGGCCGGTCCGCTTGCCGCTTGACGGTCTCGGCGAACTCGACGAGCCGCTCGGTGGCGTCGGGCCGGCGGTCGAAGAGCACGTCTTCGACCCGTTCCAGGAGATCCTTGGGGATGTCTTCGTAAACCGCCAATTGCCCCGCGTTGACGATCCCCATGTCGAGGCCCGCCCGGATAGCGTGGTAGAGGAAGGCGGCGTGCATCGCCTCGCGCACCGCGTCGTTGCCGCGGAACGAAAACGAGATGTTGCTCACGCCGCCCGATACTTTGGCTCCCGGGCAGGTCCGCTTGATCTCGCGCGTGGCTTCGATGAAATGAATCGCGTAGTGATTGTGCTCGTCGATGCCGGTCGCCACCGTGAGGATGTTGGGGTCGAAGATGACGTCGGTCGGCGGCATGCCGACCTGCTCGGTCAAGAGTTGGTAGACGCGCCGGCAGATGCGGACTTTGTCTTCGGCCGTGGTCGCCTGGCCCTGCTCGTCGAAGGCCATCACCACCACGGCGGCGCCGTGGCGCCGCACGAGCCGGGCGCAGCGCAGAAACGCTTCTTCCCCTTCCTTGAGGCTGATCGAATTGACGATCGCCTTACCCTGCACGCACTTCAGCCCGGCTTCGATGATCGACCACTTCGAACTGTCGATCATGATCGGTACGCGGCAGATGTCGCTCTCGGCGGCCAGCAGGTTCAAGAACCGCGTCATCGCCGCCGCGCCGTCGAGCATCCCCTCGTCCATGTTGACGTCGAGCACGTTGGCCCCCGCGTCGACCTGTCCGCGGGCGACGCCGACCGCCTCCTCGAAGTTGCCCGCCAACACCAGCTTGGCGAATTTCCGCGAGCCGGTGACGTTGGTCCGCTCGCCGATCATGGTGAAATTGCTCTCGGGCCGAAGCGTGAGCGGCTCCAAGCCGGAAAGCCGCGTCAAGGGCGCGATGTCGGGTCGCCGGCGCGGTGGCTTGCCCTGGACGGCGTCCGCGATGGCGCGGATGTGCGCCGGCGTCGTGCCGCAGCAGCCGCCGACGAGGTTCAGCCAGCCATTCTCGACGAACTCAGCCAGCGCGCCGGCCATCATCTCCGGCGTTTCGTCGAATCCGCCGAAGGCATTGGGAAGGCCGGCGTTGGGGTGGCAACTGACGAAAATCGGCGCGATCCGCGACAGTTCCTCCAGGTAGGGGCGCATGTGCCGCGGCCCCAAGGCGCAGTTGATTCCCACGCTGAGCAACTCGGCGTGCGAGATCGAGTTCCAGCAGGCTTCGACCGTCTGGGCCGAAAGGGTGCGGCCCCCTTGAAAAATCGTGAACGAGGCCATGACCGGCAAGCGGATGCCGTGGTCGTCGAAGTATTGATCGATCGCGAACAGGCACGCCTTCAGCACCAACGTATCGAAGGCGGTTTCGGGCAACAGCAGGTCGACGCCGCCTTCGACCAGCGCGTCGATCTGCTCGTAGTACGTTGCGACCATTTCGTCGAAGGTCACGGCGCGGTAGGCCGGATCGTTGACGTTTCCGGCGATCGAAAGTTGCCGGTTCGTCGGACCGATGGAGCCGGCGACGAAACGAGGTTTCTCGGGGGTGAGCGAGGTCAACGCATCGGCCTCGCGGCGGGCAAGCTGCGCCGCGGCCAGGTTCAATTCACGAACGTGGCCTTCAAGCCCGAAATCGGCCATCGCAACCCCGGTCGCGCCAAACGTGTTCGTCTCGATGATGTCGGCGCCGGCGTCCAGGTACTGCCGGTGGATGTTCGCGATCGCCTCGGGTTGGCTGATCGACAGAATATCGATGAAGTTCTTGAGATCCTTGCCATGAGCCGCAAATCGCCGCCCGCGGAATTCCCGCTCGTCGAGTTGCAGCGCATGGACCATCGTCCCCATCGCGCCGTCGAGAACCAAAACCCGTTCAGCCAACAGGTTCACCAGCGTTTCGCGGGTCTCCTTGCCGTGGACGATCGACATCATGCACCCAGCGAACCGATGGCGATGAAACGCTTACCTATCAAGCACTTACACCCTTCAAACCTCATACTATCGCAAACCGCCGCACGGCACGCAATACGAGAGGTTGAGTCGCGGGCGGCCGTTACGTTATAATTCGTTGATGGGTTTGTACTTTCGACTCGGGAAGCAGGGCCATGACCACGAACAACGGCACCGCGATCCTAAACCGGATGATTGATCCGGAGAACGACGATTTGTCTCCTGATGTGGGGCCCCCTTGGGGGTTAGGCTTCGATGCTCTCCTTCTTCGGCCGGCCCGCCTTGCGCAGCGAAGGTTGCGCAGGGAGCGCAGCGACCTTGCCATGAAATCAGCTTTCCTCCCATTCTGGGACCGCGGTATTCAACTCTCGGTCTTCAAACAGGAGGATCGGCTTGAATCGAAAACAGGTCGGCCTCTGGAGGAATCGCTGGCAGCTACCTGCCGAAGCACAGCTCGTGGCTCAACCAAGTCGAAGTCATCTTCGGCATCATCACACGACGTATTCTGCGACGCGGCAATTTCACCTCGACTGCTGCCTTGCAAAAGCGGCTGCTGGCTTTCATCGACTACTTCAATCGGACTTTTGCCAAACCGTTCAACTGGACCTACACGGGGCGTCCACTGGCAAAGTCAGCCGACAAACGCCCCGTCACCTGGAAGGAAAAATGGGCAAGAAAGCGAGAAGCTGGGGGAGTTCTCGCTCTGGTGGCCTGACAACTATGAGTTGCGGCACTAGTGGCTAGGAAGTGCAAGAGGCCACGGGCAAGCCCGTGGCCTCTTTTCTTGCTCGATCGACGTGCCCTTCGGCGGGGTGCAGTCTCGCTGGCGCGCGTGAATCTAGCGGTTTTGGCGTAGTTTATCCGAAGAATCGCAGGGAGTTGGTATTGATTTAAAGGGCGCCTTTCGGCGAGAAGTAGGATTTTGTGCTCGATCC